>Ga0194120_10000906_pt1 | contig 55181 bp, 42 predicted proteins | sample TA2MahCa65mmetaG_FD_148642 | JGI IMG/M metagenome (GOLD analysis project Ga0194120, IMG submission 148642) | Freshwater microbial communities from Lake Tanganyika, Tanzania - TA2015019 Mahale Deep Cast 65m | ecosystem: Environmental > Aquatic > Freshwater > Lake | place: Tanzania: Lake... | reverse complement strand
GCCGTTGCCTGCGCGGCCGCCGGCGCCGCCGCCACTACCTCCACCGCCGGGACCACGGCCGCCACCGCTCGCTCCTCCTCTTCCGCCCGTGTCGGAGCCACCTCCGCCTCCGGCGGCGTTGTCCTGTGCGATCGAGAGGATCGGTACCACCGGAACCGGTTGAACTTCCATCTGCGTCAGCAGGTCCTCGCTGAAGCGCACGATGCGGGTGTAGGTGACGATGCGCTTGTCAGCGGGGGCGATCCGCAACTGCTCGTGGGACAGGCGCGGCGCGAGCTCGAGCGTCAGGCGGATTTCGACGCGCTTGGGCAAGCCGACGTCCTCTTCGTTCTCGTCGCCCCAGTCATCGAGGCCGTCCACGTCGGGTCCATCCTCGTCGAAGACCTCGATTTCGAGGTGCTTCACGTGGTCGTGGAGGAAGGTGTAGGTGCCGCCGTCGAAGGGCTCGTCGTCGATCCCGAAGTCCTCGCGCCGATACAACTCGAGGAACTCGTCATCGACGGGGGAGAGTCGCAACGCGTAGCCCACTTCGTTGACGTCGGCGCGCACGAGTCGGCGATCCGCCTCGGTCAGCACGAGGCTGTCGGTCGTGGTCACGAAGTCGATGCGGTCGGCGTCACGGCCGAGCAGCACGCGGTTCTTCACGCGCAGCGCCTGATCCGCCTCGCGGTCGTAGACCATGATCCCGCGCAGGTCGCGCTCGATGAGGTCCATGATCGCGGGACCTGCGAGCTGGGTCTCTTGAATGTTGTGGATCGTGTCGCGGCTGATGCGCGTGGCCTCGAGCAGCTGTGTGAGCGCGAGCATGATGCCGCTGACGATCATCAGCGCGACCAGCACCTCCACGAGGCTGAAACCCGAGCGCGGGCGCCTCGGACGCACGATTTGTTCGTCGCCGTTCATCGCGAGGAGCCTCCACGTCCCTGACCGCCCGAGCCGTTGCGCCCACCGTTGCCCGTGTTGCCGTTGCCGCCGCCCTCACCGCCTGCGCCGGTGGAATCGGCTCCCTCCGCGCCCGCTTCCGCGTCCTCGTCCTCCTCGGGATACAGCTGACGCCATGGCAGCCAGCGCTCGAGGATGTAGTCGTTGCGCATGTCCTGAATCTTCGGGAAGCTCACCTTGATCTGGATCTTCTCGTAGGCCTGCCCTTCGTCCTCCTCGGATTCCTCCGCGTCCTCGGCGCGGCGCTCGCGCTCGCGGCGGCTGCGCTCGGCCTGCCAGTTGTCGAAGGCGCGCTGGTCGGCGGGATCTGGACGGAAGTTCTCGTCGCCGATCACGACCTCGTAGGAGAAGTCCGGATAGCCTTCCTCGGCATAGGTGCCGTCCAGACGCTCGTGGTCGAGGTCATCGGCATACTCGCCGGCTTCGATCTGGCCGAGGGTGAGCAGCGCCAGCTCGCGCGAGAGCTTGAGGTTGCGCGAGTAGGCCGCCGTGAGCTTGGCGGCGTTGAGGACTTGCAGCATCCACGCCAGCGCGAGGCCGATCAGCGCGATCGTGACCGCGACTTCGGCCAGCGTGAACCCGCGGCGCCACCGGCGTGCGCTCATTGGAAGTCCCGATCTTCCGGCGGTCGACGCAGGAATTCGCCGTCGTGGAACTGGATCAGGCCCGTGAGCGCCTGCACCTCGATCGTGTAGACGTTTTCGAACGGCTGTTGCAGCAACACGATCGTGTGGTCGCTGGCGCTGCCGCGCGCGTCGAAGTGCACTTCGCAGCGCCCGCGGTTGAACAATTGTCCGGCCACCGTGATCGACTGGAACTCGACGCCCTCGGGCAGCTCGTGCCAATCGAGCGTCATGCGCTCCTCGTCGTTCACCGCGAGGCCGCCGACCCCGCCGGCGCGGAAGGGCGTGATCACGCGATATCCGCGCGGGTGGCCGTCCTCGGCCTCGAAGTAGTACTCGACCCGGAACCCGGCGCCACGCGAGACGGCGTCCGAGCGCGTCTCCTGCAGCGTGGAGGCGAGCTCGCGCACGGCAGAGTTGAGCCGCGTCCGCGGCAGGAGTGCCTCCCAGGTGACGTAGACGAGCGTCGAGAGCAGTGCGAGCACCAAGATGGCCAGCATCAGCTCGATCAGGCTGAAACCCTCGCTGCGCTGATGGGCGCACTGCTCGTCGGACACGGGCCTACTTCTCCTTGTTGCGCATCGAGAAATTGTCGATGTCCGCGTCGTCGCCCTCGCCGCCGGGTTGGCCGTCCTTGCCGAAGCTGATGATCTTGGGCGTGCTGCCGCCGGTGGCGGGCTCGAACACGTAGGGGTTGTTCCACGGGTCGTTGGGAACCGTGGTGAACCCCTTGAGGAAGGTGCGGCCGTTGTCGTCGGGCGTGACGAGGATCTGTAGGTCCTCGGGGTAGCGCCCGCCGTTCTCGATGGCGTAGGTGTCGATGGCTTGCTCGAGGGCGGCGATGTCCATTTCGGCCTTCTTCTTCTGAGCGAAGGTCAGGCGGTCGAGCAGGTTGGGCACGACAAACGTGGCGATCAGTCCGAGGATCACGATCACGACCATCAGTTCGGCGAGCGAGAAGCCCGCGCGCGAACGGCGGGCACGGTGGTGGAGAGAGCGGGTCATGGTGGTGTGGCCGCGCGTGGCGCGGCTAGGAAGCGGTGACGATCGGGTTCACTGGATCTGCCCGACCTTGAGGATCGGCAGCACGATGGAGATGACGATGTAGCCCACGATCAAGGCGAGGACGACGATCAAGATCGGTTCGAGCACGCTGGTGAGCCGGGCCGTCGTGATCTCGATCTCCTCGTCGTAGGCCGCGCCGATGCGATCGAGCATCTGCTCGACCTCGCCGGACTGTTCGCCGACTTGGACCATGTAGCACACCACCGCGGGGAACGCGCCCGAGGCGCGCATCGGCGTGCCGATGTCCGTGCCCTCGACGATGCGCGAGCGGATCAGCTCGGTGGCGTCGGAGATCACCCGGTTGCCGACCACGTTGCGCGTGATCTCGAGGCTCTGCACCACGGGCACGCCCGACTGCAAGAGGGTCGAGAGGGTGTGGGTGAAGCGCGCCACGGCCTGCTTGCGCAGCAGGTCGCCGAGCACGGGCAGGCGCAGCAGCGTGCGGTCGATCCACAGGCGGCCGGCGCCGTTCTTGCGGTGGATGCGCTCGAACGTGAAGGAAATCGCTCCGATGAGCAGCGCCCCTGCCCACCAGTAGTTCTTGAAGAGATCGCTGATCAGGATCAGCACGCGCGTCGGACCGGGCAGGGTCTGGCCCGTGTCGGTCAGCATGGCCGTGATCTTCGGCACGACGAGCGTCATCAGGATGCTGACCACGATCACGCCGATGCCCACCATCATCGCGGGGTAGGTGAGCGCGCTCACGACCTTGCGGCGCAGCGCGCGCTGGGCCTGCATGTAGTCGGCGAGGCGCGTGAAGACGACGTCGAGGTTGCCCGTCGCCTGACCGGCGCGGACCATGTTGACGTACAGGTCGTTGAACCAACTCGGGTGCTCGGCGAGCGCGTCGGCGAGCGAGGCACCTTGGCTGACCCGCTCGCGGATCTCGCGGAACATCGTCTGGGCGGCGCGGTGCTCGGTCTGCTCGATCAGCGCCTTGAGCGCCTCGATCAGCGGGATCCCGGCTCCGAGCAGCGTGCCCAGTTGGCGCGTCGCAGCCGCCACGATCTCGAGATTCGCCGAGCTCGGCCCCGAGCTCGCGGCGCGGATGGCGTTGAGGCGCGCGAACAGGCCCGGCCCCTTGCCCTTCGCCGAGCCCGAGGCGACGACGGTCTTCTGGCCGCCGCGCAATTCGCTGATCTCGCTGACCAGCACGCTGTCGCGGCGCAGCTTGGCGCGCGCGTCGCGCGGCGTGTCCGCGTCGATGATGCCGGTCTTGGTGCCGCCACCTTGGACATAGGCCTTGTACTGGTAGATCGGCACGGCGCGCTCAGCCCATGTCCAGCTGTGTCACGCGCAACACCTCGTCGGGGGTGGTCTGGCGCGTGCGGATCTTGTCGACGCCGTCCGCGCGCAGCGAGATCATGCCGCCTTCGACGGCCTTCTTCTTGAGCTGTGTCGCGTTGGCGCCATTCATGACCAACGTGCGCAGATCCTCGGACATCTCCATGAACTCGTAGATCGCCGTGCGGCCCGCGTAGCCGGAGTTGAAGCACTCCTGACAGCCCGTGCCATGGGCGATCATTCCGCCGAGTTCCTCGGCGCTGAGGCCGAGCTTCTTGCACTTGGCGGCCCATTCGTCGCTGATCGGAACGACCACCTTGCAGTGCTTGCAGATCGTGCGCACGAGGCGCTGGGCGATGACGAGCACGATCGAGCTCGACACGAGGTACGGCTCGACGCCTTGGTCGACCAGACGCGTGACGGTGCTCGGCGCATCGTTGGTGTGGACCGTGGAGAAGACGAGGTGGCCCGTGAGCGCCGCGCGGATCGCGACTTCGGCCGTCTCGAGGTCGCGGATCTCGCCGACCATCATCACGTCGGGGTCCTGACGCAAGAACGAGCGCAGGCCCGAGGCAAAGGTCAGCCCCTTCTTGGCGTTGACCTGCACTTGGCTGATGCCCGGCAGCGAGTATTCGGCCGGGTCCTCGATCGTCAGCACGTTCTTTTCCGTGGTGTCGACCTCGGTCAGCGCCGCGTAGAGCGTGGTCGTCTTGCCCGAGCCGGTGGGGCCGGTGACGAGGATGATGCCGTGGTTGTAGCTCGAGTACTCCCGCAGCATGGCCTCGTTCTTCGCACTGAGGCCGATCTCTTGGAGCGAATAGAGCTTGGCCGTCTTGTCGAGCAAGCGCATGACGATGCGCTCGCCCTGCGTGGTCGGAACCGAGCTGATGCGGACGTCGACCTCGCCCTCGCCGATCTTGATCGTCGCGCGGCCGTCCTGCGGCAGGCGGCGCTCGGCGATGTCCATCTTGCCCATGACCTTGACGCGGCTGACGATGGCTTCGAGCGCCTTCCGCGGGATCGGATCCATGTCGTACAGGATGCCGTCGATGCGAAACCGGACCTGCATGCGGTCGGGGTAGGGGTGGAAGTGCACGTCGGACGCGCGCAGCTTCAGCGCCTGGAACAAGATCGTGTTGACGAGCTTGATGATCGGCGCCTTGTTCGAGGTGTCGAGGACGTCCTCGCCTTCCTCGATTTCCTCCGCGAGTCCGGCGATGTCGCCGTCCTCGGCCACATCGGCCAGCGCCTCGTCGACGCCGTCCGCCTTGTGGCGGTAGGCGCGCGCGATCAGGCGATTGATCTCTTGCCGCGGTGCGAGCACCGGCTCGACGTCCGACCCGTAGAGGGCCGAGAGGTCGTCCATCGGATGCGGGTCGAGCGGATTGCAGGTGGCGACCTTGAGCACGCCATCCTGCTCGTCGATCGCGACGAGGCTGTAGTTGCGCGCGAACTGCACCGGGATGCGGTTCACGAAACTGGCCGGCGGCTGGGCGTCTTCGAGCGCGGAACGGAACTCGAAGCCCAGATGCACGGCATAGGCGTTCAGCAGCGTGCTCTCGGGCAGGTACTCACGCTGGAGGATCACGCGGTCGAGGGAATCCCCCGATTCAGCCGCGAGCTTGCGGCACTCCTCGAGGCGCTCGCGGGGGAGCCCCGCGTCGACGAGCAGATCGGACAGGCTGGCCACGGTCGCTTGCCTACTTCGGGTCCTTGGTGTCGCCGCCCGCCGCGGGCTCGAGGCGCTTGGAAGGATCGATGCCGACCATGTCGGTCGTCGTCTCGCCCGCGCCGGGGCTGCGGAACAGCGGCACGTCGAAGCTGCCGAGGTCCACCGCGCCTTCGGTCTTGCCGAAGTTCGGATCGATGATGCGCACGCGCTCGGCCTCGATGCGCTCGGCGGCCTGCAGCTTCTTCTTGTAGCTGATCTCCGCGAGGTCCGAGAAGTTCGGATCGCGCAGGATGTGCGGCGTCACGAAGAAATACAGCGTGGTTCGATTGTCGCTGTCGGTGTCGCGGCGGAAGAGCGTGCCGAGCAGCGGGATGTCGCCGAGCCAAGGGATCATCGAGCGCGCGCGCACCTTGTTGTCGACGATGATGCCGCCGACGACCATCGTGTCGCCGTTGGGCACGTTGACCTGCGTGGTGATCGTGCGCGTGATGCGCGGCGGGGGAATCGCGCCGTTGGAGGCACCTTGGAAGGTCGCGACCTCGAGCGACACTTGCAGGCGCAGGTAGCCCGACGCCGAGATGGACGGCGAGATGTCCATCGTGATGCCGGCCTTTTGGTAGTCGTTGAAGTTCTGCTGCGTCTGGCCGCCGACGCCGGTGGCGGTGATTTGGGTCGTCGGCTGTTCGTCGAGCGTCTTGACCGTCGCGCCGCCGTTGTTCGTCACCAAGACGCTCGGGATGTTGAGCACGTTGGTGTCGGTGCGGCCCTGCAGCGCCGAGATCAACACCGGCAGGTTGAAGGTGTCGCCGTCGAGCAGTCCGGCGGTGATCCCCTTCGCGGAGTCGAGCGGGATGCGCTGGTCGAACACCCCATCTCCATCGGAGTCCTCGAAGGTCGACAGTCCGAAGTTGGTCAGCCCAAAGCTCCCGGTCTCGGAGCCCGGCAGGTTGGCGCCACCGAGCTCGACGCCGAGGTCGAGCGTATCGCTGCCCGAGAGCTCGATCAGCGCGGTCTCGATCAGCACCTGCTCCTGACGGCGGTCGAGGCGCTGGATCAGCTCGACCACTTCCTCGTAGCGGCGGCGGCTGGCGGCGATCAGCAGCGAGTTGGTGGTCTCGTCGGCGACGACGATCACCTCGTTGTCGCGGCTGGAGAGGCCCTGCGCGGCGGGCTGGGCGGCGCGGCCGCCACCGGCACCGCCGGACGTCACGCGCGAGGCGCCTTCGATGAAGTCCTCGAGCACCTCCGCGAGGTCGTCGGCCTTGACGTGGTCGAGCGCGTAGACGTGGTAGGTGCGCTCGGGCTCGACGACCTCGACGTCGAGGCGGGCGACGAGCTCCTTGATGGCGGCCATGTCTTCGGGGAGCGCCATCACCAGCAGCGAGTTGGTGCGCGGGTAGGTGAGGATCTTCGATTCGCCGCCGCCGCCCGAGATCTGGCCCGTCGCGCCCTGCGGGTTGGCCTGACGCTGGGTCTGCGCCTCGCGCTTGCGCGCCTCGAGCAACTGCTCGAGGATGTCGGAGAGATCCTCCGCCGCCGCGAATTCGAGCGGGATCACGTCGAACTGCGGCGTGATGCCGGTGTCCTGTCCGGCGAGGTCGTCGACGAGCTTGAGGATGCGCGCGATCGACACGACCTGCGGCGCGAAGCCGCGCAGCACCACGCTCTGCGTGTTGGCGACGGGCATGATCGCCTGTTCGGTGCCCTGTCCGCCGACGATGCCGCGTAGCGAGCTGCCGAGCGTGCGCACGTCGGTGTTCGGCAGGTGCAGCACCGTCATGACCTGCGTCGCGACCTGATCGGCGTACTTGTCGAGCTCGTCCGGCAGGATGTAGATCGCCTCGTCCTTCAACAACGCCTTGCCGGCGGCGGCCTGCGAGGGACTCGAGGACTGGATCAGAAAGACGGCGAGGTGGTCGGGTCCGACCTTGGTGATCGTGAACCCGTGGATGAACATCAGGATCTGGTAGAACTCGTAGAACTCCGACTTGGGGATGCGCTTCTCGCCAAACATGCGCACCTTGGCTTCGAGCAGGGCGGGCTGGATCACCTTCTGGTCGAAGTTGAAGTTCTTGCCCGTGGCGACCTGACACATCTTGGTCAGCCACAGCAGGTCGAGGGACTCACCTTCTTCGTCGAGGTTCAGGATGTAGAAGTCCCCGGACTCCTGAATCTTGGGAACCGAGCCCTGCGCCGAACCCGAGCTCGACGTCGTCGCCGAGGCTCCGCCGCCGCTGGCAGCGGGGGCCGCGGTGGTGTTGGCCGCGCGCGGGGCCTGACCGCGCGGGTTGGCGTTGGCACCTGCGCCGCTCGCGCCGCCGCGGTTGTCTTGGCCGGCGGCCGGATTGGCTGGAGCGTTACCCTGGCCATTACCCTGGGCGTTGGCCGGCACCGCGGGCGGCTGCAGCGGGGGTTGTCCCCCGCGTGGGAAGGACTCGATGGCGGCCTGATTGGTGGCCTTGGCGGCTTCGGCGGCCTTGTTGGCCTGTTCCTTGGCCTGCTTGTCGAGCAGGTCCTGCTTGACCGCGTCCTCGTCGGACTGGGCCACCAGCGGGGAGGCGAGCGCGGCGGCCAGGCACAGGGGCAGGAGTACGGGGCGGCAGCTCATCGGGGCGAGGTGTCCCATGAAAGGGCGTATCCCATGGATAGGGCGAAACTTAGCGCGGCGGAGCGCGACTCGGATCGGACTCTAGGAAGCGTGGGAAGGGGAGTCAAAGGGCTCTCGACGGGCCAGAGGCTGCGAGGTGGAGGGCGTTCGAGCGGACGGACGACGGGCCGCTCGCTTTCTTCCCGCCGGCGCCTGCGCCGGTTGGGAGAGCGGAGCGCTCGGGCCCCCAGACGGTAGGATCTTCGGCCCATGGAACTGCGGCAGCTCTTCGCGCCCGCCGATTTGCTCGTCGGCTTCGATCCGACGGATAAGTGGGACGCCATCGCTCGCCTCGTCGAGCACCTCGTGGCGCAGGGCAAGCTGCCGGGGGCCGCGGCGTCGGCCGTGGTCGAGCAGGTGCTCGCGCGCGAGCGCTCGATGTCCACCGGCATGGAACGCGGCATCGCAATTCCGCACGCGGCCGTCGAGCAGGCCGACCACGTGATCGCCTGCATGGGCATCGTGCAGCGCGAGCGCGGGCTCGACTTCGAGAGCATCGATGGCAAGCCCACGCGCATCGTCGTGCTGCTCGTGATTCCCCGTTCCCAGAAGCTGCTCCACATCCGCACGCTCGCCGACGTGGCGCGCGTGTTGGGCAACGACGCGGTGCGCGAGACGATCGTCGCGGCGCCGGATTCCGCGCGCGCTTGGGAGAGCCTCGCCTCCGGCGATGCCACCACGCGCCGCTAAGGCGTCCCGGTTCAGCGTGCGCTCGACGGCGCGGATGTTCGGCGCAGCGTGGCTCGCGGGTGCGGGCGCCATGGGACTGCAAGCGTCGTGGTTGGCCCACGCCGGGCTGGTCGGGGGGCAGTCGGTCGCGGGAGCGTACGGGCCGGGCGCCTACGTCGCTGGTTGGGCGCTCGGAGCGTGGCTCGCTGCACGCGCGGGCGTGGGGGGACGCGCGCTGGCCGCGCTCGGGGCGGCGTGGACGCTGGGAGGCAACGCGCTCGCATGGGCGTTGCTCGCACCCGACCTGCCGTGGGCGACCGCGCGCGTTCTGCTGGCGCTCGCGCTGTGCGCAGTGGGTTCGGGCTGGTTCTTGACCGCCGCCGCGCGCGCGCTCGCGGCGCGAGCTCCCCGCGAGGGGATCGGCTCGCTCCTCGCCTCCAACTTGGTCGGTGCGATGTGCGGCGCGCTCGCGCTCGGGCTGTTCGCCACGGCGCAGTGGGGGCGCGATCGCGCGCTCGTGCTCTCGCTGCTGCTGTTGCTGGCGAGTTTCGGCCTGTTGCCGCGCCTCGCGCTCGCGACGAAGCCCGAGGCCCAGCGCTCGACGACGGATCCGCTCGCGTTCGCGCTGGTGGCCGGAACGACGCTGTGTGGGCTCGGCCTGGAGTGGATTTGCGCGCGCGTGGCCGTGATGTGGATCGGCAGCGAGACGGCGCAACTGACGCTCGTCGTGGCGGTCGCCTTGCTCGCGCTCGCCGGGGGAGCCGTCGCGGCGCGCTGGTTGGGAACGGGCGCGCGCGCCGTCACGGCGTGCCTGTGTCTGTGCGCGCTGGGTTCGCTCTGGCCGCTGCACGCCGACCGAGCGCTCGCGCTCGTGCGCGAGCACGGCGATCTACCCATGGCGCTGGTGCTCGTCGTGCCGACGCTCGCGCCGCTGGGTGCGGTGCTTCCGCTGCTGCACGCGCGCGCGCGCGGCGAGAGCGGCCGACGGCTCGGGGACTTGGTGCGTGCGGAGGTGATCGGAGCGCTGCTCGCCGGACCCGTGCTCCACGCAGGCCTCGTCGCGAGCGTCGGGATCAAGGGCACCTTGGCCGCGCTGTGCGCATTGGCGGGACTGCTCGCCGCCGTCTGGTCGCTGCGCGAGCGCGACTACCTCGGAGCGTTCGGCGCCGCGCTCGTCGGTGCCCTGCTCGCCGTTGCCGCCGCGCAGTCCCCGGCCCCCGCGCTCTCCTCTCCCAAGCTCGTCGACCCCGCGCTCCGCGTGCGTTTTTTTCGCGAGGACGAGCACTTCAGCGTGGCCGTCGTCGACGACGGCGTGCTCGGCGAACGCACGTTGCTCACCGACCAATTCCGCGCCGCCGGCAATGGCCCCGACTACCGCTACATGCAGGCGCTCGGGCACCTGCCAGTGTTGCTCCACCCACAGCCGCGCCGCGTGGCCGTGCTCGCGCTTGGAACGGGCACGACGCTCGGCGCGGTGTCGCTGCACGACGAAGTGGAGCGCATCGAGGTGCTCGAGATCTCCTCCGCCGTGGTCGAGGCCGCGGCGCTGTTTGGCGAGCTCAACCGCGGCGCTCTCGATCGCGTGACGCTCGAGCGGGGAGACGGGAGCGAGCGCGTGGCGGTGATCGTGGAGGATGGTCGCCGCACGCTGGCGCTGCGGCCCGCGCGCTACGACGTGGTGACCATGGAGCCCCTGCTCCCCGACTCGCCCTTCGGCGTGTATCTCTACACGCCCGAGTTCTATGCGGTCGCGCGCGCCGCACTCGCGCCGGGCGGCATCCTCTGCCAGTGGATTCCACCGCACGCGCTCGAGCCGGACAGTTTCGTCGCGCTCCTGCAGGCCTTTTCCGTCTCGTTCCCCGATGCGCGTGCGTGGCTGTTCGGCACGCAGGTGTTGCTCACCGGCAGCGCACTCGCTCCGTCGGTCGCTCCCCAGCGTTGGAGTGAATTGGATTCAGAGCTGCTCGCGACGCTGCGCGAGCTCGGACTGGGCCAACGCGAGGAATTGGCTGCGCGGCATGTGGCGGAGCTCTCTGATTGGGAGCAGCCCGCGCGACGCCTGCGCGACTGGGATCCGTGGATTGCGTGGCGCGCCAAGCCCGAGGGCAGCGCGGTGCTCGCTTGGTTGCCGGCGAACCTCGAGCGACTCGAGGCGCACGCCAGCTCGCTCGCGTGGGGCGAGCCGGAGCGCGAGCGCGCGCTCGCGGCCGTGCGCGAGTCGCGGCGCGCGCTGGGTTGGGGCGAGTTCGAGTTGCGCCGCGGCGAGATCGATGCGCAGGCGGCTCGCGCGCGCGCGCTGGCTCCGCTCGAGAGGCTCGAGCGGAGCTGGCGCACCGATGCCGAGGTGCGCGCGGTGCGCGAGGAGATCGAGTTTCTGTACGGCATGCGAACGGGCGTGGCCGAGCTCGCGCGCGGCAACGGACGTGCCGCGCTCGAGGCGCTGCTCGGAGCGGCCGAGGCGCGGCCGCTGCGCGCCGATGTCCACGCCTATGTCGCCGCCGCGCTGTGGGCGAGCGGAAAGCGTGAGGCGGCGCAGGTGGCGGGCGAGCGAGCGGTGACGTTGTGCCCGCGCCTCGCTCAAACGCCGCAGGGGGCGCGCGCACTCGCGCTCGGCCTGCCGCCGGAGCTGCTGGGCGCGCGCTGAGCGCTCAGGCCCACTCGTCGAGGCGCGCCGAGATCGCGCGCTCGATCTGCGACGCGACCTGCTCGTAGGCGGAGCGCGGGCCGCCGATCGGATCGGAGATGTCGCGTCCGTCGGGATCGAGCAGCGCGCAGTGGCGATCCTTGCCCGGCGGCAGGGACTGCTTGAGCGCCTGCAAGTGGGAGCGCGTGAGCGCGTACACGCGATCCAAGCGCGACACGAGCTCGGGCAGAGCCACCTGCGCGCGGTGCTCGGCGAGATCGATGCCGCGCGCGGCGAGCGTGGCGACCGCGTGGTCGGACGCAGGGTCGCCGGGCGAGGCGTACACGCCCATCGACTGCACCGTGAATCCCAACTCGCCGATGCGCTCGGGCGCGACGCCCAGACGAATCCCCAGCGCAGCGCGCGCGAGGCCCTCCGCCATCGGACTGCGACAGGTATTGCCCGTGCAGACGAAACCGATGCGCAGGCCAGCGGTGGCGCGCAGAGCCGCGAGGTCGAACAGACCCGCGCGCACGAGTCGCAGTCTGCCCGCGACGCATTCGAGCACGGCCGCGCGCTCGGCCAGACGCGCTGGACCGGCGTCGAGCGTGCAGGCCACCTGAGCGCTCGCGGGCACCGACTGCGGATCGCTCGCGCACTCGACTCCCGCGAGCGCAAAGGGCGCCGCGGCGATCAGCTTGGCCGCGATCGGATGCGCGGGCGCGCGCCAGCGCTCGGGCAGGGCGAGCACCAGCGGGCCGGGCCAGTGGCGGGAGGCGAGGCGGCGCAGCATCGGGGTGGGCTTGGGCAACTCATCCACGCCGCGCACGAGGCGCGCCGCGGGCTCGCCGCAAAGCGCCGTGAGACGTTCGGTCGCCGCCGCGAGATCGGCGCGCGCGACGAGTGTGTAGAGCGTGTCGGTCGGAACGGCCACGAGCGCGCCGCGCGCGAGCGCGTCGAGAGCGGGGGCCAGCGAGGCCGCCGAAGCGTCCGGACGGATCGGAATGCGGAGCGGTTCCTGCTGCATCAGGGCCGCATCGTGCCGCGGCGGGGCTCTTTGTAGCCTATTGCGGCCCTTGGATCATGGACACGCCCGAGAACCGCAGCACCTCGCATGCACCGCGCCCGCGCACTTCGCAGGAGCAACTCGCCTTCATGGTCCGACTCGCAGGCGGCCTCGCCCATGAGATCAAGAACCCGCTCTCGACCATCGCGATCAACCTCGCGCTGCTCGAGGAAGCGTGGGGCAAGCCCGGCTCGGGGCGCGGCAACGGCGGGCCGGAGTTGACGCCGCGCGAGCAGCGCTCCCTGCACCGCATCAAGACCCTGCAGCGCGAAGTCGGCCGCATGGAGGCCATTCTGGAGGACTTCCTGCAGTTCGTGCGGGGAGCGCAGATCAATCGCGCGCCGCGAGATCTCGCGGCCATCCTGCGCGAGTTGCTCGACTTCGTGGAACCCGAGAACGTGCAGGCCGGGATTCGCCATGTCGTCGACCTCGCGGTCGGCATGCCGCTGGTGATGCTCGACGAGACGGCGATCAAGCAGTCGCTGCTGAACCTGCTGAAGAACGCGCGCGAAGCGATGCACAGCGGCGGCGAGCTGCTCGTGCGCGTGCGGCGCGAGGGCAACTGGGCCGAGGTGCTCATCACGGATACCGGGGTGGGCATGAGCCCCGATGCGCTCGAGCACTGCTTCGACGAGTATTGGTCGGACAAGAAGGGCGGCACGGGGCTCGGGCTGCCGACGACGCGGCGCATCATCGAGGAGCACGGCGGCACCGTGCACGTCGTGAGCCAGCGCGGGATCGGCACCTCGTTCTCGATCTACCTGCCGCTGCTCGTCGAGATCGCGCGCGGCGCGGCGGGCGAGCGCGCGGTCGACGTCGCGGCCGAGGTTGAAGCGCGCGATGTGCGCGACGAAGTCGAGGCGCGCGCCGTGCGCGACGAAGTCGAAGCGCGCGCCGTGCGCGACGAAGTCGAAGCGCGCGCTGTGCGCGACGAGGAACGCCGATGAGCTCGGGGCCCGCGGTCAGGGTGCTCATCGTCGACGATGACGAGGCGCATGCGGAGTCGCTCGCCGACCTGCTGGAGATCGACGGCTACTCCTGCGTGCTCGCGCACTCCGGCGCCGAGGGCATCGCACGCCTCTCGGAGGAGACGTTCGACGCGGTCCTCACGGACCTGCGCATGCGCGACAAGAGCGGGCTCGACGTGCTGCGCGAGTCGAAGACGCTGCAGCCCGACGCCGCCGTGATCCTGATCACCGGCCACGGTTCGGTGGAGACCGCCGTCGACGCGATGCGCAGCGGCGCCGCGGACTACCTGCAAAAGCCGGTCAACGGCGCGGAGCTGCGCACGCGCCTCCCGCGCGCCATCGAGGCGCGCAACCTGCGCCGCGACAACTTGGAGCTGCGCAAGCAGCTCGACGAGCGCTTCGGCCTCACCGGCCTCGTCGGGAACTCGCCGCAGATGCAGCGCGTGTTCTCGATCGTGCGGCAGGTCGCCGGCACGACGGCGACGGTGCTGGTGCTCGGCGAGAGCGGGACGGGCAAGGAGCTCGTGGCGCGCGCCGTACACGGCAACTCGCCGCGCCGCGAGCGCAATTTCGTGGCCGTCAACTGCGCGGCGCTCAGCGAAGGCCTGATCGAGTCGGAGCTCTTCGGCCACGTGAAGGGCGCCTTCACCGGCGCCGTGTCCGCCAAGGAGGGTCGCGTCGTGCACGCCGATCACGGCACGCTGTTCCTCGACGAAGTGGGGGACATGCCGCTGCTCACGCAGGCCAAGCTCTTGCGCGTGCTCGAGACGCGCGAGGTGCTGCCCGTCGGCGGCAACACGCCGCGCAAGGTGGATGTTCGGCTCGTGGCGGCCACCAATCGCGACCTGCGCGCGATGGTCAAGGAAGGCACGTTCCGCGAGGACCTGCTGTTCCGCCTGCAGGTGGTCGTGATCGATCTTCCGCCGCTGCGCGATCGCGTCGGCGACATCCCGCTGCTGATCGACCACTTCATCGGGGAGCTCTCGCGCCAGCACGGGCGGACCCTGCGGGGAATCTCGCCCGAGGCGCGCACGGCGCTCCTGCGCTACGCGTGGCCCGGCAACGTGCGCGAGCTGCGCAACGTGATCGAGAACATGGTCCTGCTCGCCGGAGCGGACGTCCTCGCGCTCGAGGACGTTCCGGCGGAAGTGCGCGAAGTGGCGCGCGAGCCGCGCAAGGGCGGCGGCTACGAGCTCGCCGGCCGTTCGATGCCCGAGGTCGAACGCGACCTGATCGAAGCGAATCTGCGGCTGTGCGCCGGCAATCGCGAGAAGGCGGCGCGCATCCTGTGCATGGGCGAGCGGACGCTGTACCGCAAGATCAAGGAATACAAGCTCTAGGACGGGGCGCGGCGCGCTCCGGCCTCGACTGCCACGCTGGCAGCGACCCCGCCAAGGGTGTCACAATGGCAGCGCAATCGGCCTTGGCGCGGCTCTGGAGGGCGTTGGAGAGCCTGCCGGTCGCCGCGCTCGCGTGGCACGGAGTTTGATTTGGACCGGCGTCCCCAGCTCCCACGAAAGCGACAGGAACACCATGGCCCAGCAAGGCAAGATCATCGGCATCGACCTCGGCACCACGAACTCGGTGGTGGCCGTGATGGAAGGCGGCGAGCCCGTCGTCATCACCAACATGGAAGGCTCGCGACTGACGCCGTCGGTGGTGGCGTTCCAAGGCGAGAACCGGCTCGTCGGCGCGCCCGCCAAGCGTCAGGCGGTGACCAACCCGACCCGCACGGTCGCCTCGATCAAGCGCTTCATGGGCCGCCGTCACCGCGAGGTGGCGAGCGAGGAAAAGCGCGTCGCCTACAAGATCTCGGGCGGCTCCGAGGAGCTCGTCAAGGTCGACATCGACGGCAAGCAGTTCACGCCTCCGGAGATCAGCGCCATGGTGCTCTCGGCGCTCAAGGAGTCGGCCGAGGCCTACTTGGGCGAGCAGGTGACGCGCGCCGTGATCACGGTGCCCGCCTACTTCAACGACGCCCAGCGTCAGGCGACCAAGGACGCGGGCACGATCGCTGGCCTGGTGGTCGAGCGGATCATCAACGAGCCCACCGCGGCGACCCTCGCCTATGGCCTCGACAAGAAGAAGTCGGGCAAGGTCGCGATCTACGACCTCGGCGGCGGCACGTTTGACGTCTCGATCCTCGAGATCGGCGACGGCGTGTTCGAGGTGCTCGCCACCAACGGCGACACGCACTTGGGCGGCGATGACTTCGACGACGCGCTCATCCAGCACGTCGCCGGTGAGTTCCAAAAGCAGACCTCGATCGACGTGCGCAAGGATCCGATGGCGCTGCAGCGCCTCAAGGAAGCCTGCGAGAAGGCGAAGATCGAACTCTCCAGCGGCATGCAGACCGACGTCAACCTGCCGTTCATCACCGCCGACGCCAACGGTCCCAAGCACCTGCACGTGACGCTGACGCGCGCCAAGTTCGAGCAGCTCGTCGACGCTCTGATCGAGCGCACCAAGGGGCCCTGCCTGCAGGCGCTCAAGGACGCCAATCTGAGCCCCGACAAGATCGACGACGTGATCTTGGTCGGCGGGCAGACGCGCACGCCCGCGGTGGTCGCGATGGCGAAGAAGATCTTCGGTCGCGATCCCAACAAGTCGGTCAACCCCGATGAGGCGGTGGCCGTCGGCGCCGCGATTCAGGGCGGCATCCTCGGCGGCGAAGTCAAGGACGTGGTGTTGCTCGACGTCACGCCGCTCTCGCTCGGCATCGAGACGCTCGGCGGCGTGTTCACCAAGCTGATCGAGCGCAACACGACCATCCCGACCTCGAAGAGCCAGGTGTTCTCGACCGCGTCGGACAGCCAGCCGTCGGTCGAGATCCACGTGCTGCAGGGCGAGCGCGAGTTCGCCAAGGACAACCGCACGCTCGGCCGCTTCCACTTGGACGGCATCCCGCCCGCGCCGCGCGGCATGCCGCAGATCGAAGTGACCTTCGACATCGACGCCAACGGCATCCTCAACGTCAAGGCCAAGGATCGCGGCACCAACAAGGAGCAGAAGATCCGCATCGAGTCGTCCTCGGGCCTCTCGAAGGACGAGGTCGAGCGCATGCGCGCCGACGCGGAGGCGCACGCCGGCGAAGACAAGCGTCGGCGCGAGTTCGTCGATCTGAAGAACCAGGCCGAGGCGCTCGTGCACGAGACGGAGAAGTCGCTCGGCGAACACCGCAGCAAGCTCTCCGACGCGGATGTGAAGGCCATCGAGTCGGCCCAGGACGCGCTCAAGAGCGCGGCCGCGGGGGACGACAAGGTGGCGCTCGAGAAGGCCCTCGCGGACTTCCAGCGCGCGGCGCAGAAGCTCGGCGAAATCGTCTACAAGGAGAGCCAGAACGCAGCCGCCGCGGAGCAGTCTGGCGGCGGCGACTCGGGCTCACACGGCAGCGCTCAGTCTGGCCCTCGCAGTGGCGCTCAGTCTGGCCCGCGTGGCGGCGCTCAGTCTGGCCCGCGTGGCGGGACGCAGTCCGGCGCCCGTGCGAACGGCGACGAGCCGATCGACGCCGACTTCGAGGTCAAGCAGTAGCCGGACCCACCTCGCCCCGCGCCGGGGAGGTTCGAACCGCACGCCCAGCTCTCCGTTGTGGGGAGCTGGGCGTGTTGCGTAGGCCAGCCTCGCGCGGGAGGTACGAGTGGACCGGGGCCGCGCGCTCGTCCCCCGTTCCGCCCATCCCCTCCTCCGCGGCCTTGGTGCGTTGTCCTGCGCGAGCCCGACCGCTACTGTTCTCCGCCCGTGATCACCGTCCGCGACCTCACGCGCCGCTTTGGCCCGCACACCGCCATCGAGGGCCTCTCGTTTCACCTCGAGCGCGGTGAGGTGGTCGGATTTCTCGGCCCCAACGGCGCGGGCAAATCGACCACGATGCGCATCTTGTCGGGCTACCTGCCCGCGACGAGCGGCTCGGCCGAGGTGGCGGGATTCGATGTGCTGCGCAACTCGCTCGAGGTGCGCCGACGCATCGGGTACCTGCCGGAGTCCGTGCCGCTCTACGCCGAGCACCGCGTCGAGGAGATGCTCGAATTCCAAGGTCGGCTGCACGGGCTCTCGCGCTCGGAGCGGCGCGCGCGCATCCCGCGCGTGCTCGAGCGCGCCGGCATCGCGGACCGCTCGCGCGCCATCATCGGCGCCCTCTCGCGCGGCCAGCGCCAGCGCGTCGGCATCGCAGTCGCGTTGCTGCCCGATCCAGAGGTGTTGATCCTCGACGAGCCCACCAGCGGCCTCGATCCGATCCAGCGTCTGGAGATGCGCAAGCTGCTCGTCGAGCTCGGCCGCGAGCACACGGTGCTGCTCTCCAGCCACATCCTCCCGGAGATCGAAGCGGTCTGCCCGCGCGTGATCATCCTCTCCAAGGGGAGCATCGCGGCGGATGGAACGCAGGACGAGCTCGTGCGCAAGCTCGGCGGCGGAGCGCGGCTGCGCCTCGAGGCGTTGGTCGGACCTGATGTCGCGACGGCGGTGCGTCTGTTGAAAGCGCTCCCGGGTGTGGTGGAGGTGCGCGACGGCGGACGGCTGGGCATCCACCACGTGTTCGAGCTGCCCTGCGCGCAGGACCTGCGCGAGGACGTGGGCGCGCTCGCCCATGCCAAGCGCTGGGCGATTCGCGAGCTGTCGTGGCAACGTCCGAGCCTCGAGCAGCTGTTCGCGCGCATCGCGCTCGACCTGCCCGACGATCCGCCGAGCACCGTGTCGCCGAGCACCGCATCGCGGGCGGAGGAATCGCCGGCGAGTGCGAGTCGCACGACGCTCGTGCAGCTCGACGTGAGCGCGCCGCTCTCGACGTCACAGCCCGCGCCCGCCGCGGCTGCGGCGCAGGGCAAGATCGTCTACAACCTCAACCCCTTCGACATGGGAGCGTCGCGCGACCTCTCCAAGCCCAAGCCCATCGACGGGCCTGCCGCGTCGCCGAAGGAGGACGCGTGAGCGGGGCTTGGACGATCTACCGCCGCGAGCTCGCGGGGCTGTTCTTCTCGCCCTTGGCGTGGGTGCTGCTGTGCATCGCGCTCGCGTTCAACGGCTTCTTCTTCGTGCTCTCCGTGAAGGGTTTTGGCGGCGACGTGCTGCAGTCGATGTCGTTCTTGCTCGGCGGCAGCTACACGTTCTGGATGCTCGTGGTGCTGCTGCCTCCGCTGCTCACCATGCGCATGTTCAGCGAGGAAGCGCGCACCGGAGTGCTCGAGTTCCTGCTCACGGCCCCGGTGAGCGACTTCGCGGTCGTGCTCGGCAAGCTGCTCGCCGCGACCACGCTGCTCGCGGTGCTGTGGTCGAGCGCGTTCCTCTACGGGCTCGCGCTCGCGGCGCTGGGCACGCCGCCGGACTGGGCGCCGCTCGTCTCGGGCGTGTGTGGTGCGACGCTGGTCTCCGCGCTGTTCTGCTCGGTCGGGCTGGCCATCAGCGCCCTGTGCAACACGCCCTTGCTGGCGGCGTTTTTCGCCACCATCGCCAACGCCGCCATCCTGTCGCTGCCGTTCGTCGATGCCCTGCTCGCGCTCCCGCCGGGCTCGCCGCTGCGCGTGGCGCTCGGGCACGCCAACGTGATCACGCAGTTCCAAGCGAGCTTCGTCGTCGGCGCGCTCGACACCAAGCACGTGCTGTTCTTCGTCGTCTGGACCGGCTTCTTCTCGTTCGTCGCGACGCGCGTGCTGGAGGCCCGGCGATGGTGGTGAGAACCCCGGCCCTCGCGGGGCGCGGCGGCACGCTCGCGTGGTCGCGCTCCTCGCTCCTGCTGCAGGTCTTCGGCGTCGTGGGACTGATGTTCCTCGGCGCCGTGCTGGTCACGTATCTGGGCACCTTGCCCGGCCTGCGGCGGCGTTTCGACCTCACGGCCGTCGGCAGCAACACGCTCGACGAGCGGCTCGCCGAGCTCGTGGTGAAGCTGCCCGAGCCGGTGCTCGTCGAGGTGTTCTTCCGGCCCTTCGACTATCCGCTGACGCGCGTCGGGGCACAGGCGCAGGGGCGCATGTCGCAGTTGCTCCACGTGGCCCGCAACCAGTTCCCCGACCAGCTGAAGGTGCGCGAGCACGACCTCGCCGACGTCGCCAAGGTGTCGGTGCGCATGAAGGAGCTCGGCCTCGAGGAAGACAACGTGGTCGTCGTCACGCGCGGCAAGCACAAGGTCGTGCTGCGCCTGCTGCGCGACATCGCGCGCATCGACCCCGGCAACCCGCTCGTCGAGAGCGAGCCGACGCTCGAGGCGTTCCGTGGCGAGGAGGCGCTCGGCGTCGCGCTGCTGCGCGTTTCGATCGAGGAGACGCCGCGCATCGTGTTCACGGTCGGACATGGCGAGCGCGACCTGTTCGACGTCGAAAAGCCGCTCGGCCTCGGTCGGCTGCACTCGGCCCTCGTCGCGGACGGACTGCGCGCGGATCGCTGGGACTCCAGTGCGGATCCGAGCGTGCCGTCCGACGTGCGCGTGATCGCCATCGTCGATCCCCAGCAGCCCTTCTCGAGCGCCGAGCTCGACGTGATCGAGCGCTTCGTCCAAGACGGTGGGCGGCTGCTCGTCACGACGACCGGAAATGCGGCGTTGTTCGGCCAGCCCGGCAGTCCCGAGGCCCTGGCGGCGCGACTGGGAATCGGCGCGCGCGCCGGTTTCGTGGCCCAGCCGATTCCCGATGGATTCGGCGGCTGGCGCATGGGGATCGAGCAGTGCGGCACGATCGTGGTCGCCGGCGCGGGGCTCGACCGTCGCCATCCGGTCACGGAGTCGCTGTGGCGGGCGGACGAGCGCGTCGGCCTGCCCAACGCGCGCGCGCTCGTGCCCGAGGGCATCCGGCCGCAGAACTCGGTGCTCGTCGACCTGCTGCGCAGCCCGGAGGCCAGTTGGCGCGATCTGCCGCAGTCGGGCGGTCGCGGCGACTGGCGCTTCGACCAGCGCGGCGAGGAAACGGGCCCCTTCGCCGTGGCCATGGCGCTTGCGTTTCCGCCGGTGGACTCCGACTTCGGCTCGGATTCCGGCTCGGATTCCGGCTCGGATTCCGGCTCGGACTCGCCATCCGGTGCGCAGAGCGAGCGGCGCGCGGCGCGCGTGATCGCGCTCGGAGCGAGCGACGTGCTCTCCAACGACATCCTCGCTCGCAACCGCGACTTCGTGATGAACGTCTTCAACTGGCTCGCGCAGCGTGACTATCGCCTCGTGATCCGTCCGCGCGAAGTGGAGCAGCGCGTGCTCGATCTCGCCAACACGAGTGCGCTCACGCTGCTGAACGTGCTCGCGTTCGGCGTGCTCCCCGGCCTGTGCGCGGTGCTCGGTGTCGTCGTGGCCTTCGCGCGGAGACGCTGAGCATGCACCTGCGCAAGCTCGTGACGTTGTCGGTCGTGGTGGGGGGCCTCGTCGCGCTCGCGCTCTGGCAGCGCGGGGAGCAGCAGTCGCTGCGCACGCGCGCCGAGGCGGCGTTGCTCTCGGGGTTCGACCGCACGCGCGTGCGCTCGATCCGCGTCGACAATCTCGAGCGCGGCCTGCAGCTGCGCGTCGAGCGCCGACCGACCGAGTGGCAGATCGTCGATCCCGTCGATTTCCCGGCGGAGATGGCCGTGATCGAGGTGCTGCTCGACTCGCTCTCGACGCAGCACGCCAAGCCGGCGCCGGACACCGATCCCGCCAAGGTGTCGCTGGATCCGCCGCGCGTCCTGATCGAGATCGAGGAAGACCTCGGAGACAGACTGCTCCAGCGCAAGATCGAGCTCGGCGCCGTCGATCTCGACGAGAACTGGGTCTACGCGCGCGCCGACGGTGAGATCTTCCGCACGGAGCGCGCGCTGGACTCGACGTTGGAGCGCGACCTGCCAGACTGGCGCTCGCGCTTTCTGTTGCGCACGTCCGCGCGTCAGGTCGTCGAGTTGCGGCGCACCGGCACCATCCTGTTCGATCCTCAGGCGCAGGCGAGCGATTTGGGCCTGGTGGCGCTGCTCGACGGCGGCTGGCGCGCGGCCGAGCCGTTCGAGGCCGCGCTCGACCGCGAGACGTTCGATCGCATGCTCGTCAGCGCCTGTGCGATGCGCGCGTTTTCGTTCATCGATGCGCCCGGCCCGCTGCGCGAGTACGGCCTCGATCCTGCGCGACTGCGCGTCGAGCTCGTCTCGGCCGACGGTCGGCGCGAAGCGCTCCTGCTCGCGCCCGAGGGCGCGAGCGAGATGTGGTATGCGGCAAAGGAGGGCTTGCCCTACGTGTTCCGCGTCGGGCCGGACGCGGTGATGAGCATCGCGCCGCCGTCCTTGGGATTGATCGAGCGCGAGTTCGCCAGCGTGGCGCGCGACAGCGTGCTGAAGGTCGAGCTCACGCACGGCGAGCGCGCCACGACGCTCGAGCGGGTGGAGCGCGGCTGGCAGGTGCGCGCGAGCGAAGGCGGGAAGCTGGTGCTCGCGGGCGACGTCGCGGACGCGCAACTCGTGGGGGACGCACTCGGCGTGCTCGAGCGCGCGCGCATCGACGATTTTCTGGTGGGGCGCAGCCTCGCCTCGCAGGACGTGGTCGCCGCGATCCGAGTTCACACGAGCGAGGACGTGCAGGGCGGCGTGTTCGGACCGATCGTGCGCGCGGCGGACGGCGTCGAAGCCGTGCAATTCCGACGCGACGGTGACTCGCTGGTTTCGCTCGTGTCGTCCGAGCTGCTCGCGCTCGCCGCGCGTCCCGCCGACTCGTGGCGCAGCCTCGACCTGCACCGCGTGCCCGAGATCGAAGTGGCCCGCATCGAGTTGCTCCAAGGCCCGGCCACGCGCTCCTACGGGCGCGAGGACAAGGGACGTTGGGTCCGCATGGGCACGACGCTCGAGGCCCGGGAGTTCGCCAAGCTCGTCGATCGGGTGCTCAACGTGCGCGCCGAGCAGATTCTGCAGCGTGGGGACGAGACGCTGCGCGGGGCGGTGACGGTGCGGATCGTGCGCTACAGCGGTGACGGGCTGGAGTTCAGCCTCGGCGAGCTCACCCTGCCCGATGGCGGCGTGGTGGCGGCCTATCGCACCGGCGCGCGGCTGGCGCAGGTGAAGGGGGATCTCACGGTCGCGCTGCGCGCCCTGCTGCAGTCGGAGTAGGTGCGCGAGCGGTGCTTGCGGGGGCTCGACCGAGCGCCTAACATTCGGACAACGATCGGCCTTCTCGGCCCCGAGAGCGGGCCTGCGGCCGCGGAGTTCGGCACCATGACGCAGCCCGAGTCCACCGCTGTTCCGTCGCCCGAAGAAGGTGGCGCGCGCCTGTCGCGCTCGCGGCGCACCGTGCCCGAGTTGGAGGCGCTGCTGCGCGCGGACCCCGAGCTCGCGCCGCGCTTCCCCCACTGGCAGCGCGTCCCCGCGCGTGCGGAGCGCAGCCGCGCGCTGAACGCTGTGCTCGATCCGCGGCTGCGGGAAGTGCTCGCCGCGCGCGGTCAGTCGCGTCTCTACGAGCACCAAGCGCGAGCGATCGAGCTCGCGCTCGAAGGTCGCGACGTGCTGATCGCGACACCGACGGCGTCGGGCAAGACCCTGTGCTACGTCGCGCCGCTGCTGCAGCGACTGTTGGAGTCCGACGGCGCCGCGCGCGCCATCGCGCTCTTCCCGACCAAGGCGTTGAGTCAGGATCAGTCGAGCGGACTCAATGCGCTCATCGGAGCGCTCGGCTTCGACTGGCACAGCTTCACCTACGACGGCGACACGCCGCCGAGCGTGCGGCGCACCTTGCGCGACGACGGCCACATCGTGCTGACGAACCCGTGGATGCTCCATGCAGGCATCCTCCCCAACCACGCGAAGTGGTCCGAGCTGTTCGCCAACTTGCGCACGATCGTGATCGACGAGGTGCACACGCTCTCGGGCGTGTTCGGTTCGAGTGTCGCGAACGTGCTGCGGCGTTTGCTGCGCATCGCGGCGCACTACGGCAGCCACCCGCGGTTCATCCTGTGCTCGGCGACGCTGCGCGACGCGGCTGCGCACGCCCGACGACTCACGGGGCGCGACGTCGCCGTGGTCGACGAGGACGGCTCTCCCTCGGGCGAGCGCGTGTTCGGCGTGTACAACCCGCCGCTGCTCGATGCGGTCGCCGGTCTGCGCGCCAACGCGCTCGAAGAAGCGCGGCGTCTCGCCAAGCACCTGTGCGGCCCTGCGCGTCAGGTGATCTTCTTCTGCCAGCAGCGCACGGGCGTCGAGGTGCTCACGCGCTATCTGAAGGAGAGCGCCGCGGAGTTCGGGCTGGCGCCCGACGAGATTCGCGGCTATCGCGGCGGCTATTTGCCGCTGCACCGGCGCGAGATCGAGGAGGGGCTGCGGCAGGGCAGCGTCAAGGTCGTCGTCTCGACCAACGCGCTCGAACTCGGGATCGACATCGGGCGCCTCGACGTGGCGGTGCTGGTCGGATACCCCGGCTCGCAGGCGTCCTTCTGGCAGCGCGCGGGACGCGTGGGCCGCCGTGGACAGCCGAGCCTGACGGTTCTGATCACGCGCTCCGATCCGCTCGACCAGTACCTGTCCGCGCATCCCGACTATCTGTTCTCCGCGCCGCGCGAGCGCCTCGGGCTCGACCCCGACAACCTCGTGATTCTCTCCGAGCAGGTGAAGTGCGCGTCGTTCGAGCTCCCATTCCGCGAGAGCGAGTTGGGAAGTGGCAGCTTCCGCGGCGCGCCGCACGTGCCGGAGATCCTCGACTACCTCGCGGAGGAGTCCAAGCTCCTGTTGCGGCGCGGCGACACGTGGCACTGGATGGCGGACGCCTATCCCGCGCAAGACGTGACGCTCGCCGGTGGCGGACCGGACAACGTGCTGATCCTCGACGTCGAGACGAAGAAGGCGATCGGCGAGATCGACCGCGAGGGTTCGCTCACGACCGTGCACGAGGGCGCGATCTATCAGGTGCAAGGCGAGACGTGGAAGGTCGAGCGCTTCGACTACCAGAACCGGCGCGCGTACGTGCGCGCGGTCGAGAGCGACTACTTCACGGAAGCGGAAGTGGATACGACGCTGCGCGTGCTGCGACAGGAGAAGCAGGCGCTGCGCGAGCGCGCGGACGGAATCGAGGACTACGCGGTCCACACCGGCGAAGTGCATGTGACCACCGTCGCGACGCAGTACAAGAAGATCCGCTTCTACACGCGCGAGAACGTCGGCACGGAGGCGATCCACCTACCGCCCGAGGAGCTCGACACGCAGTCGTTCGTGCTCACGATCTCCAACGAGACGGCGCAGGCGCTGGGACTGGTGGGCTCCGAGCGCGGCGCGGCGTGGCGCGGAGCGGGCGGGCTGCTGCGGCGCGTCGCGCCGCTGTTCTTGCGCTGCCAGCCGCAGGACCTCGGGCTTTCGACCGAGGTGCGCTCCACGCACTTCCTGCGACCCGCGATCGTGCTGTACGACCGTGTGCAGGGTGGCGTGGGGCTCGCGGAAGTGCTGTTCGAGAACCACCGCGACGTCTTCGAGGCCGCGCTCGAGGTCGTGGCACGCTGTGAGTGCAAGCACGGTTGTCCCGCCTGCGTCGGGCCGCGCGCGGAGTGCGGCCAGCAAGGCAAGCTCGCGACGCGTCGGCTGCTCGAGCACCTCGTCAGCGGCGCCGTCGCGCGCCGCGTGCAACCCGAAGGCGTGGCGTGACGGAGAGCTTCATGGACCGACTGCGGCGCCTGCGGCGCGAGCCTGACTCGCAAGCCGCCGCGTCCGCGGCGTTGCCCTCAGGGCCGCGGGAGCTGCCGGAGTGGCTGCGCGCGCGACTGGACAAGCACGGGAGCGACGCGGTGAGCAATTTGGGGAGCAACGCGGTGAGCAGCCCTGAGAACACCGTGGGGAACACTCGCTGCGCCGCGTCTGGCGCCGACGCTCCGCGCGAGCTCGTCGCCTTCGAAGGTGCCCGCGGAACTGCCTGCGCGCGCGTGACGCGCTTTGCGCTCGACCATCGGCACGGGAAGGTCGAGCTGCGCGGCGCGCTGCGAGCGCGAGCCTCGGACCTCGCGCTGATCGGTGTCGAACGACGCCTCGCGGGACTCTCGCTCGAACGCGCGCTCTACCTCGACATCGAGACCACGGGACTCGCCGGAGGCGCAGGAACCAAGGCCTTTCTGGTCGGGATCGGACGCTTCGACGGGGCAGGCTTCGAGCTGTGGCAGGGGTTCTTGCGCGGACCGGAGGACGAACCCGCGCTGCTCGACGAGTGCGCGCGCCGCGTGGCGGAGGCCGGTGCGCTCGTGTCGTTTTTCGGCAAGTCGTTCGACCGCCATCGGCTCGAGGACAAGATGCGCGTGCACGGCATCGCGTCACCCTTCGAGAGCTGCCTGCACCTCGATCTCTACCATCCCTGCCGTCGGCTCTTCGGCGCGGAGTCGAGCAACGGCCGACTCGCCACGATGGAGTGGAGCATCGCCGGCGTGGCGCGAGCGCACGACCTGCCGGGCGCATTCGCGCCCGCGGCGTGGTACGACTATCTCGCCGGTCGCTCGCACCGGCTCGAGGAGGTGTTCGAGCACAACCGCGACGACATCCTCAGTCTGGTCGTGATTGCCGCGGCGCTCGCGGATCTCGCGCGCGCTGACGATCCGGCAGCGGCACTCGTCGCAACGGGAGCGCTGGCAGCGGTGCCGCCTGCGCGGGCGCTGGCACTCGCGCGCTGCGCCGAGCGGGTGGGGGATTGGCAGGAGTGCTGGCGCTGGTCGAAACGGGCTCTGGAGAGCGGTGGCGAGGAATCGGCCGACGTGGTCGCGGGGGCATTGGCGCTCGCCGCGCGCGCGTGCGAAGAGCGCGGGGAGATCGAGGCGCTCGACGAGCTCTGCGCGCGCGCACGAGTGCTGGGCTCGAGCGAACTCGCAGAGCGCATCGAACGCCGCAAGTCGCGCGCGCTCAGGCGTTCGCGAGCACGCGCTGCGGAGCGCGGAGCGTGAGGATCGGCGTGCGCGCGAGGCGCAGCACCTGCCACGTCACGCTGCCGAGCAGCGCCGATGCGAGCGCGCTGCGACCCTGCGTGCCCATCACGATCAAGTCGTAGTGTTCCTGTGCGGCGAGAATGGCCCGCGCCGGATCGTCGTCGACGAACTCGAAGGAGTGCTCGACGCCCTGCCAGGCGTAGTTCTCGACAAAGTGCTCGAACGCCTCGCGCTCGACGTTGCGCAGGCTGTCGAGCGCGTAGGGGAGCGACGTGGGCGGCAGGTCGAGGCCAGCGCCGTAGTACAACTCGGGGCTCACGAAGCACTCGAGCGCGTGCACGCGGGCCTTGAACGAGCGCGCGAGATCACAGGCACGATCGAGCAACAGCGCGCTGCTCTCCGAGCCGTCGATGGGCACGAGGATGCGTTCGATCCTGCGCGGCGCATCGACCTGCATCCAGATCGGGCAGCTCGCGCGCGAGTAGAGCGCACGCGCCAGGCCGCCGAGGTCGAGTTGCTTGCGCCGCCCGCTGTCGCCGAGGACGACGAGATCGATGTCGTCGCGTTGCACGCGTTCGAGCACGACGCGAACGGGCGTGCCGACCTCCACTTCGAGCAGGTCCGAGAGCGGCGTCCCGCGCCACGTGGCATCGGCATGTCGATGCGCGATGCGCGTTCGCAGAGCCGTGCGCGCGTGCTCGGCCTGCGAGCGCGACAACGCGTCGGCGTTCACCCCTCCGAGCTGGAGTCCAGCCTCGTACAGCGGCGGGACGAAGATCGGTGGGACGACGTGGAGCAATTGCAGTCGCGCATTCAAGTGTTGCGCGAGTTGCAGCGAGCGCTGGAGCGCGCCGTCGGATGTCGCTGCTTGTGCGACGCAGCAGAGGATGCGCTGAAACACCGGGGAAGTGACGCTCTCGTTCATGGTGCCCTCCTCGCGCCGCAGCGACGCACGCGCGCCGCCGCTGCGCACGAGGGTTCGTAGTTCCCGCTGGCGCGTTCAGATCGTGCGACGTGGGGCGTAGAGCGGCTAGATCGAGTGGGCAGAGCGACGCTGCAAGTGCAGCGCGATCGCCGCGGGCAAGGCGATGCGCTCTTCCTCGAACACGCGCGCGCCGAGCGTGTGCTCGTCGTCGCCGGGCAGCACGGGCACCCGCCGCTGAACGAGCACGTCGCCCTTGTCGTATTCGTTGGTGACGTAGTGCACGGTGCAGCCACTCTCGCGCTCGCCGGCGGCGATCACGGCGCGGTGGACCCGCTCGCCATAGAACCCCTTGCCACCGAAGCGCGGCAGGAGCGAGGGGTGAATGTTGATCACGCGGCCGCGCCAAGCCTCGGGCACGAGCAGCAGTCGCAGGAAACCCGCGAGCACCACGAGATCGACTCGCGCGTCCTCGATGGCGGCAAACACCGCGGCGCTGAACTCGGCGGGGGTCGCGAAGGCCTTGGGATCGACGCTCAGGGAGGGGATCTCCAGACGCCGCGCGCGTTCGAGCGCGAACGCCGTCCCGGTGCTCGAGAGCACGAGCGCGAGTTCCGCGTCGAGCTCGCCCGCCTCGATCCGCAGGGCGAGGTTCTCCAGCGAACGACCGCCGCCGGAGACGAGCACCGCGATGCGCGCACGCGTCACGCGCCGCCACCCTCGAGTCGATCGCGAGCCTCGCGTTGCACGGTGACCGCGAGCTTCGCCAGCAAGTCGTCGAGCGCGGGTGCGATCGCCTCCGCGCGCGCAGCCACCTGCGCGATGTCGATGTCCGCGTCGCCGGAGTGCACGATGACCAGCAGGCACAACCCGCCCAGCCCGGCGTGGGCCGCGGCGTGGAGCGTCGGCGCGAGGTCCTGCGCGGAGGCCTCCGCGCCGCAGCGCGCCATCCAGCCGCGCTCGGCGGGCGTCTCCAGCGCCGGGCCGACGGCGCAGGCCGCGACCACCTCGCGCGCCGCGAGCCCGAGGCTGAGGGCGAGCTCCAGCGCCGAGCGCCGCAGCGCCTTGTCGTGCACGCGCGAGACGTCGGGGAATTGCGCACCGAGGCGGCTGGCTCCCAACCCCTCGAGCGGCGTGCCTCCGGAGAGGTTCAGGTGGTCTTGCAGCATCGCGATCGTGCCGGGCGCGAGCTCGGGCACGAGCGCGGAGGCCGCCGTCGTGTGGATGAACGTCGACGCTCCGGCCGACGCCGCGAGCCACACCGGCCAGGCACGCTGCCAGTGTGGCTCCTGCGGCTCGCGATCGAGCGGCGAGTTCTCGAGCAGCCAGACGGGCAGCCCTTCGAGCAGGCCGTAGTGCAGCAGCGAATCGGACCAGACCCGCGGCGCGCCATCGAGCTTGCCGAGCGGAAGTCGACCGGCGCGCTGGAGTCGACCGGCGAGCACACTCACGCCGGTCGAGAGCAGATACAGCGCCGCTGGACGCACGATCGTTCGACGATCGAGGGTGCCCAGAGCGCTGGCCACGGATTCATCGAGCGCGCACGTGTTCATGGCATGTGATTCAAGCCTGCGCGAGGGCCGCGAGCAACAGCCCGCGCTCCCGCGCGTACCCCGCAGCGCCGCGCGAGCGGCATGGCGCACGCCGCGACGGCTCGATCACGGACGGCCGTCGGAGAGTAGCCGCACGAGCAGGGTGTCGCGGAATTCGCTCAGCAGCCGCTCGTGCGCCGCGACGGCCCGCGACCACGAGGCCGCGGTCCCAGCGCGCAGTCCATCGACCCACACGCTCGCCGCCTCGGCCTCGCGCTCGAACGAGCGCAGCGTTCCGGCGGCCTGAGCCCAGACGCGAGCCGCGTCGAAGGCCTCCGTGATGGTGCGCACCTCGTCTTCGGCGAGGTTGGACGTCGTGTCGGCCTGCAGCATCTCCGACGTCTCGTCGACGGCCTGCAGCACCGCGCTCATGCGCAGCAGCGCATCGATTCCAAGCAGCTCCTCGCGCGTGTACTCGCGCGTGAGCCGCTGGAGGAAGACCTGGTGCAGGTCCGTCGCGCGCGCACCGAAGCTCGACCACGGCACCACCTCGGACGTGGCGTCGACCCTGACGAGCAGGCCCTCGGCGTTGACGCCGACCGCGTCCCGGATCGCGCGCGTGCGCGAGCGCGGATCGAAGAACGCCTTGCGCCGCCAGCCGCCGCGCTCGAATTCGGTGGCGAGCGTCGAGAGCAGCGGCACGCTCGCGCGCACGGCCGCGAGCCACTCGCGCGCCCACAGTCGCGCGGGCTCGGTCGCGAGCGACGACTCGAGCGCCGCGAGCTTGCGCTCCATGCCCGCGCTGTCGAGCGCACGCAACGAGGCTTCGAGGCCCTCGCCGCGCAGCGCGCGCGCGATGGCGAGACCATCTTGATCCTGCAGCGCGCGCGCAAAGCGATCGCGCGCCGCGACTTGACCGTCGAGCCGCTTTTGGATCGAAGCACGCAGCGCCACGACCTCGCCGAGGTCGGGCAGGACATCGGGGCCGAGCTCGGGCGGCATGGCCGGAAGATCGAGCGCCACGATCCAAGGCGCGAGCAACTTGAGCAGTTCGTCGAAGCGGCCGGAGCGTTCATACTCGTCGGCGCGCGCGGCATCCTCGCGCGAGCGCGCGAGGGCATCGGTGAGCGTGGCGCCAAAGATCTGGCGGCGGCGAGCGAGGGCGTTGGCGTCCCCTGCGAGCGCGGCGGGCAGTTCCTGCGCGAGCATCGCCCGCAGGGCCTCCGCGAGCGGCTTGGGACGTCCGTCGGCCTTGCCCGCGAGCTCGAGGCGCTCCACGAAATCGCGAATCGACTGCTCGTAGGCGCCGACGACGGCCGCGTTGCGCAGCGCCTCCTCCCGCACCCGCTCGGCTTCCTCGAGCGCGCGCTGCGCGGCGGTGGTGCCCGAGAATTTCTGCGCCATGGCGCGCAATTCGGCCTGCAGCGTGACCGCGTCGAGTTCGCGCGAGACGCGCAGCAGCGCATTCTCGGCCTCGGTCTCGCGCAATTTGAGCGCCGTGTCGTCGTCGGCCGTGCCCGGGCTTGGTCGAACGCCCCCGTTGGCCGAGAATTCGTCGTCCTCGGGCGGCCCGCCACGCACGTTCGAGGGAATGCCGGGCGTCGAATTGCCGCCGGAAGCGCGAGGGGTCGAGGGCTCGCCATCGCGGAGGAACACGAAGGCCGCCGCACCGAGGGCGACCACCGCGACCGCCCCGAGGACGAGCGGCAGCTTCGAGCTTGCGGGCGCGGCGGGGACAGCTGATGCGAGCGGCGCGCCGTGCAGCGTCGCGCTGCGCAGGCGCTCGACTTCCTGCAGCAGCACGCCCGCCGATGCGTAGCGCTCGTCGGGCCGCTTCTTCAGCAGCCGGTGCACCATGTTCGACAGCGCGGGCGGCACGCCGGTCGCGAGCTCGTGCAACGGCTTGGGCTCTTCGAGGAAGTGGCCGCGCAGGATGTCGCGCGTCGTCGCGCCCTCGAACGGCGTGCGGCCGCCGATCAGGCGGTAGAGGGTCGCCCCGAGCGAGTACAGATCCGAGCGAATGTCGACCTTCTCGCCGCGTGCCTGCTCGGGCGAGATGAAGTGCGGCGTGCCGAAGATCTTCTTGTTGTCGCTCTCGGTGGCGTCGGCTTCGAGGTGCATCGCGAGCCCGAGGTCGGCGAGCTTCGTCGTGCCGACGGAGTTCTGCATCAAGTTGGCGGGCTTGATGTCGCGGTGGACGATGCCGCGCAACTCCGCGTACACCAGCGCCTTGGCGGCGTCGTTGAGGATCTCGAGCGCTTCCTTGGGCGAGAGCCTGCCGTCGCGCTGCAGGCGCTGCTCCAAGTTGCCCTTGTCCATGAACTCCATGGCGAGGAAGTGGCGCCCGCCTTCCTCCCACACGTCGTGGACGGTGACCACGTTGGGGTGGTTGAGCGCCGCGGCCGCGCGCGCTTCCGACTGGAACTTGCGCACGAACTCCGCATCCGCGGCCAGACGCGCGGCGAGCACCTTCAGCGCGACCGGTCGACCGAGGCTCTCTTGCACGGCGAGGTACACCTCGCCCATGCCGCCGCGGCCGAGCAGACTCTCGACGCGGTAGCCCTTGACCTGCGGGAGCCGCGTGTCGACGCGCGAGGCGAGGTCCGCCGTCGCTTCGCTCGTCGGCGACGGCGCGCTCGGCGGGGCCACGCTCACGGTCGTGGGTGTGGGCACGGCCATGGGAGTCGCCGCGGCCTGTGGATCGACCACGCGCAGGCGCCGCGATCCGAGCACGACGAGATCGCCGGGCTCGAGCTTGCGCTGGGTAACGCGCTCGCCGTTGACGAGGGTGCCAAAGTCGCTGCCGAGATCCTTGATCGCCCAGCCGCCGCTCTTGGCGCGGCCGATGGCGCAGTGCACTTCCGCGACGCCCTGTCCCTCGAGCGCTACGTCCGCGCGGGTCGCGGACGAACCGAGGGTCATCGCACCCTGACGCGGCAATTCGATCGGCGCGCGAGCGTCGCCGATCAGCTCGAGCACGAGGCGTGCCTCGCTCACCCGCGCGCCTCCGGCCGCTCGAGGCCCTCGAACAACGCCGTGCCGACGCGCACGCAGGTGGAACCCTCCGCGACAGCGGCTTCGAGATCCGCGCTCATGCCCATGGAGTACTCGACGCGTCCGCTTGGGAACAGCGCGAGAGGAAGCGTATCGCCGAGGCGCCGCACGGCGGCGAACGTGCGCCGCGCCGGAGCTTGCGAACCCAGATCGAACGCCCGCGCGCTCTCGCAGGGCGCGGCCATCGCCATCAGACCGCGCAGGCGCAGGTGGGGGAGCGATGCCACCGCCTGCGCCGCCGCGGGGAGCGCGCCGGGCTCAAAGCCGCTGCGTTCGCCCGCGTCGACCGCGCGCACTTCGAGGAACACCTCCAGCTCGCGGCCGAGTTCCGCCGCCAGGCGGGCGAGCGTCTCGATCAGCTTGAGCGTGTCGACGGAGTGGACCACGCTCGCGCACTCCACGGCGCGGCGCGCCTTGTTGCGTTGCAGGTGGCCGATCATGTGCCAGCGCGGCGAGAGCCCCGCCTCCGCGAGCGCGGCGGCCTTGGGCCCGAGCACATCGACGCGGTTCTCACCCAAGTCGCGCTGGCCCAAGCGCACGAGGTCCGCCACGAGACTCGCGCTCGCCGACTTGGTCACGGCCAGCAACGCCACGTCGTCTCCCGCGCGCCCCGCGGCGGACGCAGCGGCGGCGATGCGCGCGCGCACGCGCTCGAGATTCGCCTGAAGCGGGGACTGCACGGCTCGCTTGGACTGGGTCGGTACGAGGTCGAACACGCAGCCTTGCAGGTTACAGGCCCGAGCGGGCCGAGTCACGGCGCGAGGGGCTCGAAGGGGAGCTCGGCCTGTCGCGTCGCGGCGTCGCGCTGGGGGTACGAACGCGCGCGCGGATCGTGAGGGCGAGTGCTCGTGTCGTGGAGCTCGAGCCGCAGACGGCGCGGGGCCGCGTGCTGGACCCGGTAGGGGTGCGCAGGGCGCAGTCCCGCGACCCACAGCAGATCGCTGCCGTGAAAGACGAGCGGCACGAGGCGACGCTCGCCACGCGGCACGCCCGCATCCGAGAGGAAGCGTCGCAGCGCGCGCGAACCCGGCGCTCCCAGCGGGTGGAAACGGTCGCGAGCTCGAGGCCAGCGCACGCGCAGCGATTCGACGGCCCACGGGAGCTCCAGCTCGACCGTGCGTGCGTCGCGCGGAATGGGGCGCGCCGTTCCGCTCTCGACCCACGCGGCCACGACGCGGCGACCGTCGCTCAGAGTCACGCTGCCGGGAACCGGGAGCACGAAGCCCTGCTCGGGCGCGGCGAGGCGCGCGATCCAGCCGGGGGGCGTGCGGCGCTCGGAAGGCGCGCGCGTCGCGAACTCGGCGAAGGGCAGCCACGGAGACTGCACCGCCGCGTGCGGAGGCGGTCCGAGCGCCTCGAGCGGCGGATGCAGCTCGAGCGAGCGCGCGCGCAAGCACAGCGTCCAGCCGCCGGAGAGCGCGTGGCGCGCGCAGCGCCCCTGTCCGAGGTCGTCGAGCACCTTGCCGAGCAGCCGACGGCTCGGCGCGCGCGCGGTGCCCTCGACCAGCAGGCGCCAGAGCGTGCGACGCTGCAACGCGGACGGCAAGCGCGCGAGCATCGCGCGGCGCAGGCTCCCGCCCAAGCTGCTCGTCGCAGCGCGCCGCGTCGCGCGGGTCGCCGACAAGGGCCGCCAAGCGAGGTCGGCGGTGCGCCGCGAGAGGTCCTGCTCGAGGTGCTCGACGGCGCCGGCGAACTTGCGCAGGCTCTCGAGCGCCTGCGCGCCGCCGAGTTGCTCCAGCGCGGGCAGGAACTCCTCGCGCACTCGGTTGCGCGTGTGTCGCAGGTCTCGGTTGGAGCTGTCGTCGCGCCAACTCAGCCCCGCCTCGCGCAGCAAGGTGCGGATCTCCGCGCGGCGCATGCCGATCAACGGCCGCACGAGCAAGAGCCTTCCAAGACGGCTGCGTTCGGCGGGACCGTGCAGCCCAGCGAGCGTCGAGCCGCGGACCCAACGCAGGAGCAGCGTCTCGAGCCCGTCGTCGGAGTGGTGTCCCGTCAGCAGCACGCGCACGCGGTGCCGCGCGGCCTCTTCGGCGAGCACGGCGTAGCGCGCCTCGCGCGCTCGCGCTTCGAGGTTCGCGCCCGCCGCGAGCTCGATCCGTCGCGCACGAAAACGCACCCCATTGTCGCGGCACAATTGCGCGCAAAATTCGCGGTCGGCGTCGGATTCGGCGCCGCGCAGGCCGTGGTCGACGTGCACGGCGAGCACCGCCGGGCGCGGTTGGCTGGCGCACAGCCAGTGCAGGAGCAGCACGCTGTCCGCCCCGCCCGAGAGGCCGAGCACGAGCGGCTCGGACGGCTCGACGCCGACCGCGCCGGCCAGTCGTGGCCAGCGCTCGTTCCAGTCGGCGGGCAGGGGGTGGGGGAGGGGCGCCATGGGCCTTGGTGCTGCGTTGATCGAATCGGCGCGGATGGCTACCCTCGCGCACCGATTTCCGCGGATTTTCTGCCGTCTCCATGGAAGTTCAGGTCGGAGCCACGACTTACGCGTGGTCGCCCACCTTGGGCTCGGGGCCGGTCGGCGCCGTGGTAGCCTCCCTCCCTCCAACCTCCGCCCCTCGTCCCCGAACACTTTTGGATACTCGCCCCATGGGCATGCGCATCTCGATCAATGGCTTCGGTCGCATCGGTCGCAACGTCTTCCGCGTCATCACCGCGCGCTACCCCGACATCGAGGTCGTTCACATCAACGACCTGACGGACCCCGCCACGCTGGCGCACCTGCTCAAGTACGACTCGGTCCACGGGCCGTTCGCCGGCAAGGTCGAAGCGGGCAAGGACTTCATCAAGGTCGACGGCAAGAAGATCTCGATCACCGCCATCAAGGACCCCGCGCAGCTGCCCCACGCGGCGAACGCGGTCGACTTCGTGGTCGAGTCGACCGGCATCTTCACGTCGCGCGAGGCCTGCCAAAAGCACATCGACGCGGGCGCCAAGCGCGTGCTGCTCACCGTGCCGCCGAAGGACGAGGTCGACGCGATGATCGTGCTCGGCGTCAACCACGACACGCTCAAGCCCGAGCACCGCATCATCTCGAACGCCTCGTGCACGACGAACTGCCTCGCGCCGCTCGCCAAGGTGCTCCACGCCAAGTTCGGGCTGGTGCGCGGCATGATGACCACGGTCCATGCCTACACCAACGACCAGCAGGTGCTCGACCTGCCGCACAAGGACCTGCGTCGCGCCCGCGCCGCGGCCTGCAACATCATCCCGACGACGACCGGCGCGGCCCGCGCGGTGGGCAAGGTGCTGCCGCAGCTCAAGGGCAAGCTCGACGGCGTCGCGCTGCGCGTGCCGGTGCCGGACGGCTCGGTGGTCGACCTCGTGGCCGAGCTCGAGAACGATGCCACGATCGAAGCGATCAACGCGGCCTACGCCGAGGCCGCCAAGTCGAAGGACCTCAAGGGCATCCTCGAGTTCACGAACGACCCGCTCGTCTCGAGCGACATCGTGCGCAACCCGCACAGCACGATCTTCGACGCGCAGTCGACCATGGTGATGGAAAAGCGCATGGTCAAGCTCGTCGCGTGGTACGACAACGAGTGGGGCTACTCGAACCGCGTGGTCGAGCTGATGAAGCTCGCCAACAAGATGAAGCTCCCCAAGGCGCCCAAGAACGCGGCCAAGCCCGCCGTTTTGGAGGCCGCCGCCGCGGGAAAATGACCAGCGCGTCGGGGGCCGGCGCGGCTGGACTCGACGCGCTCCAAGTGCAGGGCAAACGCGTCCTGATGCGGGTGGACTTCAACGTCCCCATGGACACCAGCGGTGCGATCACCGACGACACGCGCATCCGCGCGGCGTTGCCGACGATTCGTGAAGTCCTCGCGAAGGGCGCGCGCGTCGTGGTGCTGATGAGCCACCTCGGCCGTCCCAAGGGCGTCGACGAGAAGCTGCGCCTCGCTCCGGTGGCGGAGCGGCTCTCCAAGCACCTCGAGCGGTCGGTGATCGCGCTCAAGGAGAGCACGGGCGAGGCGGTCGAGGCCGCCGTGGCGCAGGCCCGCGCGGGCAGCGTCGTGCTGCTCGAAAACGTGCGCTTCAACGCGGGCGAGCAGAAGGCCGATCCGGCGCTGAGCGCGGCCTACGCGCGCCTCGGTGACGTGTTCGTGAACGATGCCTTCGGAACGTCGCACCGCGCCGAGTGCTCGGTGAGCGAGGTCGCGAAGCTCCTGCCGAGCGTCGCGGGCCGCCTGTTGCAGGCGGAAATCGAGGCCTTCGCGCGCGTGCTCACGCAGCCCAAGCGTCCGCTCGTCGCGATCCTCGGCGGGGCCAAGGTGAGCGACAAGCTGCTGGTGATCGACACGCTGCTCGAGCGCTGCGACACGCTGCTCGTCGGCGGCGGCATGGCGTACACGTTCCTCAAGGCCATGGGGCAGGGGATCGGCAAGTCGCTGTGCGAGGACGAGCGCATGGAGGTCGTCAAGGCCGCGCTCGCCAAGGCCAAGGCGCGCAAGGTCGAGCTCTTGCTGCCCATCGACCACGTGGTCGCCGATCGCTTTGCCGCGGATGCCGCGGTGAAGACGGTCGCGGCGATTCCCGACGGCTGGATGGCGCTCGACATCGGTCCGCACACGCGCCAACTCTTCGCCGAGCGCGTCGCGGGCGCGCAGACCATCGTCTGGAACGGCCCGATGGGCGTGTTCGAGATGCCGGCTTTCTGCGAGGGCACCAAGGCGGTCGGCAAGGCCGTCGCGGCGGCGCGCGGCTACACGGTCGTCGGCGGCGGGGACTCCGTCGCGGCGATCGAGCAGCTCGGGCTCTCCGCCAAGGTCAAGCACGTCTCCACCGGCGGTGGCGCCTCGCTCGAGTTGCTCGAAGGCAAGGCGCTGCCGGGCATCACGGCGCTCTCGCTGCGGCGCTGAGTTTTTTGAGTCGGCTTCCACGCGCACCCGCGACGGCTTCGCGCCGACGCGGGTGCGCGCGTGTTGGCGCGGGGCTAGCATCCGCCCATGGTCGCGCTCGGCACGCCGCGCTTTCGCATCGCCCTCGCGCTCGCGCTGCTGGGCACCTTCGCGCTCGTCCTCGGGCGCAAGGTCAGCCTCGATCCGCGCACGCCGTGGCTCGCCTCGCGCGCGGGCTCGGAGTGGATCGCGTTCCCTTCGGCGCCGACGGCTGCGCTGCGGCGGGTGGCGCCGGTCACGACGCGTTTTCGCCGCGAATTCGACGTGGCGAGCGTGCCGATCGACGCGCGGTTGGAGTTGTGCGCGCGCGAGGTCGCGAGCGTTTGGCTCAACGAGTCCGCCCTCGCGCTCCAAGGCGAGGGTTCGTGGAAGGAGGCGCGGCGCGCGGACGCGAGCGCGCACCTGCTCGAGGGACGCAACGTGCTCGAGGTGGACGTGACGTGCGCGCGCGGCGCGCCGAGCTTGTGGGCGCGCTTGGAGTGCGGTGCGGCGAGCTTGGGCTGCGACGAGCGCTGGAGCGCGAGCTGCGCCGGTTCGAGCGAGCGGCCGGCGCGGATTGCGACGACGCCGATGAGCGCGTGGAGCGCGGAGGGTCCGAGTGCGGCGAGCGCGCTCGGCGAGCTCTCCTCCGACGAGCTCAATCCGCGGCCCATCGACGCACTCGGCGAGCGCTGGCCGCGGCTGGCGGCCACGTTCGGCTTGGCGCTGCTCGCAGCGTTCGTGCTGCACAGGCGAGGGGCGGACTGGAGCGCGCGCTCGCTCGCACTCGCCATCGCGCTCGTGTCCATCGCGCTCGGCGCGCTCTTTTGGAACAACCGCGCGCTCGGTGTCGAGCAGGGCTTCGACGCGCTCGGGCATCTGGACTACGTCGAGCACGTGTACCGCACGTGGAGCGTGCCGTACGCCGATCAGGGCTGGGAGATGTACCAGCCGCCCTTGTACTACTTCGCGGCAGCGGGGTTGTGGAAGCTCCTCGGCATCGAGCCCGCGAGCGCGGCCGCGCTCACGGCGCTGCGCATGTTCGGCGCTCTGGCGGCGTGCGTGCAGCTCGCGGCGCTCGCGGCCACGCTGTGGGAACTGTTCCGCGCCGAACGCGAGAAGCTCGCGAGCGGACTGCTGTTCGCCGCCGCGTGCCCGATGCAGCTGTACCTGTTCCAGTACGTGACGAACGAGAGCCTGGCCGCGATGTGGGTCTCGCTCGCGCTCTACCTCGCCGTGAGGATCTTCGCGCGCGCGGACACGCGCAGCGCGACGCACGCCCTCCTCGGACTGCTGCTCGGCTGCGCGCTGCTCACCAAGTTCTCCGCGCTGCTCGCGGCGTGTGGCGTCGTGGCGTTGCTCGCGCCTTGCGCCGCGCTCCGCCCCGGACCGAAGCTGCGCTCGCTCGCGCGCGGCCCCGTGCTCGTCGCGCTCGTGGCGCTCGCCGTGTGCGCGCCCTACTACGCCAACGTGTACGAGCGCTTCGGCTCCGTGCTCGTGTGGAACCTCGACGAATCGACGGGGTTCGCGTGGTGGCAGGATCCGGGCCATCGCAGCGGCGCGGACTACACGAGCTTCGGCGCGAGCCTCGCACGACCGCTGTTCAGCGCGCTGCACTCGGTGCCGGACGCGCTCTTCTCGACCCTGTGGAACGACGGAATGCTCGGCGGAAGCGCGCGCGTCGACGTGCGTCCGCCGTGGGACTACGCGGGGCTCGCGGCGCTCACCGTGTGCGCCGCGCCAGGTACGCTCGTGCTGCTCTTGGGGCTCGCGCTCGCGGCGCGGCGCTGGGTCCGCGAGGGCGAGCTCGGTTGGAGCCTGATCTTCGGCCTCGCGTGCGTCACGCTCGCCGCGCTCGTCTCGCTCACGCTCGACTTGCCCACCTTCGCGCAGGCGAAGAGCGTGTACGCGAGCTCCGTGATCGCGGCGCTCGCCGTGTGCGCGGGACTGGGGTCTTGCGCACTCGCCTCGGTCCTGCGCGGCGCGGGCTGGATCGTGCACGGCCTCGTGCTCGGTTGGGCCTGTGCCTCGTACGCGTGCTTTTGGACCGACGGCTCCGCGCGCGATCGAGCGCCGAGCGCGGCGGCCGTGCCCGCGCGCGCCGACCTATTCGCGGCCGCCGAAGGAGACGCCGATCGTGCGCTCGCAATGGCCCGCGAGGAGTGGGGACGCGCTCCCGATCAGGCCTGGGCGGCGCGCAATCTGGCGTTCGTGTTGCTGCGCCGCGGCGAGCGCGAAGCGGCGGCGCGCGTGGCGCGCGACGGACTCGCGGTGGATCCTTGGAACGCGGATCTGCACCGGCTCGTGGCGGCGCTCGTCGAGACGTCGGACGCGCGCGCGTTCCGCGCTCACACCGAGCTCTCCGGCGAGTTGGACCCCAGCCACGTCCCCACGGCCCTGCAGCGGGCTCACTGGCGGCGCGAGGCTCGCGACCCCCGTGGAGCCATCGAGGTCTTGGAGCGCGCGCGCCGGGCCCTGCGCGGCGCGCCCGCGGCCGAGCGGGAGCGCGTCGAGGCGCTCCTGCGAGACCTTTCTGGCGGGTAGGGGGTCGGCGTAGCATCATTGGCCCACGCGGGCCCCTTGATGCAACCGTCCCTGATCTCGCCCTCGCTCCTCTCCTGCGACTTCGCCCGCCTCGCCACCGAGGTCGCGCGGGTCGAGGAGGCGGGGGCCGACTGGCTGCACGTCGACGTCATGGACGGCCACTTCGTGCCCAACTTGACCATCGGTCCGCCGGTGGTCGAGGCCATCGCGAAGGTCGCGCGCCGCCCGCTCGACGTGCACTTGATGATCACCGATCCGCTCGCCTACGCGTCGCACTACGCCAAGGCCGGAGCGCACGTGCTGACCTTCCACGTCGAGGCCGCAGGCACGCTCGCCCACTGCCGCACCATCATCCGCGCCTTCCGCGACGAAGGCGTGCGGCAAGTCGGCATCGCGCTCAATCCCGACACGCCGCTCGAGCGCGTCCTCGACGTCGTCGACGAGGTCGACCTCGTGCTCGTGATGAGCGTGTTTCCGGGCTTCGGCGGCCAGCGGTTCATGCCCGACGTGCTCGGCAAGGTGCGCGCGCTGCGCGAGCGCGGCTTCGAGCGCCACATCGAGATGGACGGCGGCCTCAACGCGACCACGCTGCCCTCGTGCGCGGAAGCTGGCACCAACGTCTTCGTCGCGGGCTCGGCCATCTTCGGCGCGAGCGACCTGCGTGCGACCATCCAAGGACTGCGGGCGAGCGCCGCTCGCGCGCGTGCGCCCGAGCGCGCCTGAACGAGACGGACCATGGCAGACACACCCAAGAAGGACGACGCACGCATCCCCGACCCGAGCCTGAGCGAGACGCGTTTCTCGCGTCTGCGCAAGAAGAAGGACATGCCCGGCGGCCTGTGGCTCAAGTGCGAGAGCTGCGGTGCGATGCTCTACCGCAAGGAGCTCGAGGAAAAGGGCCGCGTTTGCCCGACCTGCGAGTTCCACTTCACGCTGCCGGGCCGCGAGCGCGTCGCGATGACGATCGACGAGGGCACGTGGCAGGAGCGCTTCGCGGAAGTGACCGCGCTCGACCGACTCGGCTTCAAGGACGGCTCGACGTACGCGGAGAAGGTCGAGAAGGCCCGCGCGCGCACCAAGCAGAACGAGGCGCTGATCTGCGGAACGGGCAAGATCGACGGGCGCGAAGTGGTCCTCGCCGTGCTCGATTTCAGCTTCCTCGGCGGCTCGATGGGCGAAGTGGTGGGGGAGAAGATCGCGCTGGCCGCGGAGATCGCGATCGCCGAGTCCAAGCCGCTCGTGATCTTCACCGGCTCCGGCGGCGCGCGCATGCACGAAGGCGTGCTGTCGCTGATGCAGATGGCCAAGACCTGCGCGGCGCTCGCGGAGCTCAATGACGCAGGCGGATTCTCGATCTGCGTGATGACGCATCCCACGACCGGTGGCGTGACGGCCTCGTTCGCCTCGGTGTGCGACATCACGCTGGCCGAGCCCGGCGCGCTGATCGGCTTCGCCGGGCCGCGCGTGATCGCGACGACGCTCAAGCAGGAGTTGCCGGCGGGCTTCCAGCGCGCGGAATTCCTGCTCGAAAAGGGGCAGGTGGATCGCATCGTGAAGCGCGGCGAGATGAAGTCGGTGCTCGCGCGCCTGCTCGACTACACCAAGGGAGCGAACGTCGCTCCGACACCTCGGGCCAAGGCCTGAATCGAGGACCGCACCATGCTCTCCAAACTGTTCTTGGGTTGGGTTTCGGCCGCGGCGCTCGGGCTCGGCTTCGATGGCGCGGCCGACGTCGCGCGCATCCGCGAGGAGCTGCGCAAGAAGCAGCCGGATGCCGCCGCGCGCGCCGATGACGCGCTCACCGGCGGCTGGCTCGAGACGCTGTGGCAGACTGCCGCGCAGGCGCAGGACGACGACGCGCGCTTCGCGGCCCTCCTGCTCGCGATGCAGGTCTCCGAGTTCGGCACGACGCAAGTCTGCAAGGAAGGACGCGGCAAGGCGCGCGACGAGTTGCTCGCGCGCTTCGCGGACGATCCCAAGCGCATGGGCGAGCTGCTGCGCGTGTCCTCCACGGCGGAGACCCGTGAGGCGATGCTCGCACGCACGGCGCACAAGGGCGTGAAGGCGCTGTGCCTGTGGAGCGAGGCCGCGGGCTATCTCTCGACGATGCGGCGCGAGAAGCTCGGCGAGGAGGCGCAGAAGCGGCTCGACGTGCTGATGGGGCTGCTGCGCGGGGAGTACAAGGACGAGCTCGACAGCAGAGGGCGGCGTTTCGGCGACGTCGTCGAGGGCAGGCTGCGCGCCATGAACGACCTCGCGGTCGGCAAGGTCGCGCCCGACATCGAGGGCAAGGACTTGGACGGCGCGCCGTTCAAGCTCTCCGACTATCGCGGCAAGATCGTGGTGCTCGATTTCTGGGGCCATTGGTGAGGCCCTTGCCGGGCCATGTACCCGCACGAGCGGTCGCTCGTGGAACGCCTCAAGGACGAGCCCTTCGCGCTGATCGGAGTCAACTCGGACGTCGACGTCGAGAAGCTCAAGGGCGCGCTCAAGCAAGAGAACATCAGCTGGCGCAGCTTCTGGGATGGTCCCAAGGGCACCTACGGCCCGATCGCGACGAGCTGGGGCGTCAACTCGTGGCCGACGATCTACGTGCTCGATGAGACGGGCACGATTCGCTACGTCAGCGCGCGCGGGCCGCAACTCGACGAGGCGGTCGACACGCTGCTCGCGGAACTGCGGGCCAAGCAATCCGGCGGCAAGTAGCCGCGCCCGCCTCAAGGTGCGCGCAAGCGCATGACCCACGAGTCGAAGGCGTCGAGGTCCGCCGTCGGGCCCGCCCGCAGGCGGTTCCATGCGAGCAGCAGCGGCGAGAGCGCGCCGCCGAGGCGCGTGTCGGACCAATGGGCGAGTTGGGGCACCGGCCGCGTGAGCTGGTAACCGGCCGTCGCCTCGTGGCGGAAGCCGCGCCGCTCGAGCTCGTGGCGGGCCTGCGCGGCGAGGAGTGCGTTGAGTTCGCGCGCGGGCAACAAGGGGCGCGTGGAACGCCGTTGGCGCATGCCGCGCGAGTGTGGATTGAGGTCGCCCAACACGAGCGTGCCGCCCGGCTCGACGCAGCGCGCGAGGCCGTCGAACCAGCGCGGCTGGTCCGGCGAGAAGCTGACGACGCCCGACGAGATCACGAGGCCGAAACGCTCGTCGAACGGCGGCGCTTCCCCGAAGCCGACGCGGCCGACGAAGTTCGTCAGCCCTTCCGCGCGCGCGTTGGACTCGGCGATGCGCACCATCTCCGGCGAGGGATCGAAGGCCGCGAGGGGCGCACCACCGGCGGCGAGGCTGGCCTCGATCCCGACCCAGCCTGCGCCGCAGCCGAAGTCGAGAATGCGCGCGTTCGCTCGGGGCGCGGCGAACAGGCCGACATAGCGGCGAATCCAGCGGAAGTGCCCATAGCCCGGCTGGCCCCGCTCGCCGTTCCAGCCGCCCGCGTTCTGGTCGAACTTCGCGACCGTCACCGTCGGGCTCATCACTTCTTCGCGCCGACGCGCCACGAACACGCAGCCGGTGAACGGCACCGCCTCCGCGATGCGCGCGCTGCCCTGCAGCGTGACGCGCTCGACGCCGCTGGCCGTGCAGTGATAGAGCGCGACGACGTGCAGCGCGGGCCACAGATCGTTGCGCATGCGGGCGAGCTCGGTCGCCTTGGGTTCGCCCGCCAGCGGGCACAATCCCCAGCCCGAGCGCTCGATCGCGCGCAGCGCCGCGAGGTCGCACGAGAGGCTGCTGCGGCCGTCCGCGCACTGGGCCATGAACTGCTCCATGGGCACGCCGATGTCCCCAAGCAACGGCGCGAGCGCTTGCGGAGTGGGGAACCAAGCCATGGGGTGAGCCATGCTAGCGGTCGCGCGCGCTTCGTTCCCGCGCGGCCTCTGGTACTCTGGCGCAGCGTTTTGAGCCAAGGAGGCTCCTCGCCATGTCGAACCAGCAACCGACCGCCACGTGGCGGGTGATGCAGCTTGAATTGGGCTTGCACGAGAGCGAAGAGCGCCTGAAGGAGCTCGCCGCGCGGGAGCTGGGACTCGAAACGAGCGCGCTGCGCGGACTGCGCGTGGCTCGCAAGGCGCTCGACGCGCGCGTGCGGCAGGGCGTCCGGCGCATGGCGTGGATCTACCACGTCGACGTGGTGACCGATCGCAAGCCCAAGAGTCGGCGCATGGAGCTGGCGCTGCGCAGCGGGCGCGTGCGCGAGGCGCCGCGGGAAGGCAGCGTCGTCGCCTCGTCGGTCGATCCCAGCCTGCGCCACGCGGCGCTCGAGCCGGTCGTCATCGTCGGCGCGGGGCCCGGCGGCCTGTTCGCCGCGTGGGCCCTCGCCCGCAACGGCGTGCGCGCGATCGTGCTCGACCGCGGCCCCGCCGTGGAGGAGCGCGGACGACACGTCGTGCGCTTCCATCGCACGCGCGTCGTCGACTCCGAGCGCAACCTCTTGTTCGGCGAAGGCGGAGCGGGGACCTACTCCGACGGCAAGATCTACACGCGGGTCGACGATCCGCTCGAAGTCCCGATCCTCGAAGAGCTCGTCCTGTGCGGCGCGCCGAGCGCGATCGTGTTCGACAGCCTCGCGCACATCGGAACGGACAGGCTGCACCGCGTGCTCCCTCGCTTGCGCGAGCGCCTGCGGGCGCAGGGAGTGGAGTTTCGCTTCGAGACGCGCATGGAGGAGCTGGTGCTCGCGGACGGACGCGTGCGCGCAGTGCGCACGAGTTCCGGCGAGGTCGGATGCTGCGCCGTGATCCTCGCCCCCGGCCACAGCGCGCGGGACACCTGGCGCACGCTCGCCTGTCAGGGCATCGCCTTCGAAGCCAAGCCCTTCCAGCTTGGCCTGCGCATCGAGCATCCGCAGGAGCTGATCGACGCTGGCCGCTTCGGCGCGCGCGTGCCGGAGCTCGGAGCCGCGAGCTACGGGCTGCTGTGCAAGGCCGGCCACGGACTGCCCGCGACGTTCTCGTTCTGCATGTGTCCGGGTGGGCGGATCGTCGCGAGCGTCAACGAGCCGGGCCTGTTGTGCACCAACGGCATGAGCAACTCGCGCCATTCCTCGCCGTGGGCCACGGCCGCGATCGTCACGACCTTCGGACCGCGCGAGTTCGGCGACGGTCCCTTCGCCGGCGTCGCCTTCCAGCGCGAGCTCGAACAGCGGTTCTTCGTCGCTGGCGGGTCCGACTACACCGCGCCCGCGCAGGGGGCGCAGGACTTCCTCGCGGGCCGCGAGACCGCGCACCCGCGTCGCTCCACCTACACCTTCGGCACGCGACCGGGTCGCCTCGATCAGTTGTTGCCTCCGCTCGGTCGCGAGGCGATCGCACGAGCGCTGCTGCACTTCGAGCGCAACCTGCGGCATTTCTCGAGCAACGAGGGACAGTTCGTCGGGCTGGAGTCGCGCAGCTCCGGCCCGGTGCGCATGCCGCGCGATCCCGCCACGCGGCGTGCGATCGGCTGGACGAACGTCTATCCCGTGGGCGAGGGTGCGGGCCATGCCGGCGGCATCATGAGCGCCGCGCTCGATGGCGCGAATTCGGCCCTCGCGCTGCTGCGCACGGGCGTGGGACGAGGTTGACCGCGCTCGCCTGCTAGACTCCCGCTCGCCATGTCGACCGATCCCAAGAACGAACGACGCTCGCGCAAGGTCACCACGCGCTCGCTGCGCTCCATGAAGGAGCGGCGCGAGCCGATCAGCGCGCTGACGGCCTACGACTACCTCACGGCGCAACTGCTCGACCAAGCGGGCATCGACGTGATCCTCGTCGGAGACTCCGCGGGCATGGTCGTGCAGGGGCTCGAGACGACCGTGGGTGTGACGCTCGAACAGATGCTCTACCACAGTCAGGTGGTGACGCGCGGCGTCGAGCGCGCGCTGGTGGTGGGGGACATGCCCTTCATGAGCTACCAGGTGAACGCGGACGAGGCGCTGCGCAACGCGGGCCGCATGATCAAGGAGAGCGGTGTCGAGGCCGTGAAGCTCGAGGGCGGCGAAAAGCTGTGCGAGACGGTCCGGCGCATCGTCGACGTCGGCATCCCCGTCATGGGGCACCTCGGGCTGACGCCGCAGTCGATTCACAAGTTCGGGACCTACCAAGTGCGAGCGACCGAGCCTGAAGAGGCGGCGCAACTGCGGCGCGACGCGCTCGCGCTCGAAGCCGCGGGTGCCTTCGCCCTCGTGATCGAGAAGGTCCCCGCGACGCTCGCCACCGAGATCTCCCAAGCGCTCTCGATTCCGGTGATCGGCATCGGCGCCGGAATCGGCTGCGACGGCCAGATCCTCGTCACGCACGACATGCTCGGCCTCTACACCCGCTTCCACCCGCGCTTCGTGCGCCGCTACGCCGAGCTCGGGCGGGACACGCTCTCGGCGTTCGAGCGCTACCGCGCGGACGTCAAGACGCGCGAATTCCCGGGCCCCGACGAGAGCTACTGAGCCAGCGCCGCGAGCGCGCGCGGCGGCTTGGGCGCTCAGCTCTGCTTGTCCCCGAGTGCCTTCTTGAACAGGCTGCCGAGGTTCGTCTGCGCCTTGGTGCCGCGCTGACGTTCGAGCACTTCTTGGATCACCGCGCCTTCGACCGAGTCTTCGGACCCGATCAGGGCGCCACGCTCGTCGAAGCGCGAGAGGGAGATGCGCTTTTGTTGCGCGTCGACCGTCTGCACCCGCACGGCGAGCTCCGCGCCGACCTTGAGCACGTCCTGAGCGCGCCGCACGCGCTCCTTGGACACTTGGCTCACGTGCAGCAGGCCCTCGATGCCGGGCAGGAGCTCGAGAAAGGCGCCGAAGTCCATCACGCGCACGATCTTGCCCGTGATCACTTGGCCGGGCGCGATGCGCTGAGCGAGCTCGTCCCACGGATCGGCTTCGAGCTGCTTGGTGCCGATGCCGATGCGCTTCCCGCCTTCCTTGATCTCGAGGATCATGGCGCGCACTTGGTCGCCGGCTTTCAGCGCCTCCGCCGCGCTGGAGACGCGCTTGCGCGAGATGTTGGAGACGTGCAGCAACGCCTCGACGCCGCCGCCGATGTCGACGAAGGCACCGAAGGGCTCGACGCGCGTGACCTTGCCGGTCACCAGTTGGCCGGCGCTGAGCGCGCCCGTGAGCTGCTTGCGCGACTCGTCGCGCAAGCTCTCGAGCACACGGCGGCGCGAGAGCACGACGCGGCGCTTGCCGGAGTCGAGCTCGACGACCTCGCACTCCAACGTCTGCCCGATGTAGCGGTGCAGGTCGTCCTCGCGGCCGAGTCCGACTTGAGAAGCGGGCATGAAGGCCGGCAAGGGGCCGATGCGCAGCTCGAGACCGCCGGTGTTCTGGCCCGAGACGCGCGCCTCGACGCGGGCGCCGAGCGCGAGCTCGTCCCATGCGGCGAGCACCTTGGTCTCCTTCAGCGAGAGCAGGTGCAGCCCATCCTCCATGCCGTGCTTGGTGAACTCGAAGGTCGCGCCGACCGTCGGGAGCTCGTCGAACTCGGTCTTCTTGATCACGCCCTGATCGAGCGGGCCGAGCTCGATGATCACGTCCTCGCCACTGAAGCCCTGCACGACGCCGCGCACCATGCCCGAGGCCGCGGCCCCGCCCTTGCGCGGAGCGCGACCTTGAAGGTCGAGTTCCTGCAGGTTGATGCCATCGAGGGCAGCGTCGACTTCGCGGGAGAGGGCGTCCTTTTCGGATGACGGGCGTTGGGGGCGTTGAGCCATGTGGAGGAGTTGGAGCGCGTTGGGCGCTCCCGAATAGGATACGTTCCCTCGGGTCGGGGCCCTAGGGTCGGGCGTCTGGGGGCCTGACTCGGTCGATGGACCGCGCTCACTTTAGGGAGCGATGTGGAGCGCTCTGGCGCACTCCTCGGCCGTGTCGGGGAGGTTGGTTCCCGCGATGGACTCGAGGGCCTCGCGCGCCGCGCGAGACACGCGCGGATCGCTGTCCGAGAGGGTCTCGACGAGGTGCGGCAGGCTGAGCGGGGCGCCGAGTTGCCCGAGCGCGTGGCAGGCGGCCTCGCGCAGCACGGGGTCGTTGTCGCGCAGCGCCGCGACGAGCGCGAGCGCCGCCTCGTGGCGACGCCAGGTGCGTGCGCCGACGCTGGCGACGGCCGCAAGTCGAGTGGCCCGCGAGCCGCGGACGAGCTCGTCGATGCGCTCGCTCGCCTCGCCGTTCCACCACTCTCGCTCGCTGGCGAGCCACGCGACCCAAGCCTCTCGGCACGGGCCGAAGTCGAGCCCACTCATGCGGCGCAGGGACCAGTGAGCACTCTCCGCGAGCGCGGGCTCGGCGGCGTCGAGGAGCTCGACCAGCCGCTGCGCCGACGCGGCGTCGCAGAGCTCGCCCAGCGTGCGCGCGGCAGCGGAGGCGAGCTCCACGCGCGCGGCGCCGAGGTGCGGACGCACGGCGCTGGAGAGCGCGCCGTTCGCTTCGTGGTCCATCGATGCGCCCACCCGGCGGGCCTGCGAGATCGCGATGGCCGCCAGCTCTGGGTGGATGCTCATCGCACTCGCCAGCGCGGGAATCGAGCACGCATTCCCCGTGTCGCCGAGGGCGAACAGGATCGGACGCGCTTGGTCAGCGCCGGCGCGACCGATGACCCTCGAGAGGTCGCGGAATCCGCGCTCGTCGCGGCCGAGGATGCGCGCGACCGCCGTTCGCAGAGCCTCCGCCAGGTCGGCGCTCAGATCGGTCGCGCCGTCCGGCAGGGCGGGCTGCAGCGTGGCCAGTTCGAGCACGTGATCGAGCTCGCGCGCCGATCCGTGGCTCCCGTACACGTACAGGGCCGCGACACGAATCGGCTCGCTTGGATCGAGCTCCACGCGCGCATCCATGTTCGCCAGCACCGCGCGCGCGCTCCAGCGCGATAGCGCGGCGACGATCATCTCGCGCTGGGGCTCGCTCAACGTCTGCGCTCGCTCGGGCTCGCAGAGCGCCGGAAGCTTGCGCTCGCACAGGAGGTCGAGCAGGGGATCGAGCACCTCGGTCCCACAGCGCACCAGCCGCTCGACCACGACCTCGTGACTGGGCCCCTCCCTGCGGCGTGAGTCACGCAACACCGCGATGGCCGTGGTGCGCACGTCCACGGCGCCCTCGCGCAGCGGGTCTGGACCCGACGCCCAAGGCGCGATCGACAGCAGTGTGAGCCCGAGTGCGAGCATGCGTTGGTGATGGAGCGGCGCGACGGCGGACCGCCCGCGCGGAGGGGTAGCTCAGTTGGCGTCTCCCCGCGCCAGCGTGGGAAGCGCTTGCCACGCAACCTGCGTCCACACCACGCTGCCGTTGCTGCGGGCGCGGGCGAGGTTCTCGTCGTAGTGCACGCGCGAGTTGCTGTCGAGATCGATGCTGCGCGCCATCATGGCCCCGAACAGCTCGAGGTTGCTGTCGACTTCGATGTGCGCGTTGGGCGCATAAATCGTCCCGAAGATCTTGGTGTTGGAGTCGAAGTCGATCACGTCGAGCTCGACGGTGACGTCCGGGTCGATCACGTTGTCGCTCTCGAGGTTGACTTGCAGCTTGTCCGGGTCGTAGTTGAGCGCGTACATCTGCGCGTTCGAGCTGAGCACGAAGTCGTCGTAGACGTAGATCTTCACCGGTCCGTTGGTCGCGTTGACTCGGAACTGGGTGTTCTGACGCATCACGAAGTTGGTCACGACGACCGTCGCGGGACCGGTGACGTTCACGATCGCGCCCGAGCGGATGTTGAGCGTGTTGTAGCGGTAGCTCCCCGCGGGCAGGTTCAGCGTGCCGTTGACGGTGCGATCGCCGGATGAAACCAGGCTTGGAATCGAGAGCGGGGGCAGGTCCACGATCGCGGGAGCGGGAGCGGTGCTGCCGGTGACGACCGCATTGCCGAGCACGGTCGTCGCGCTGCCCGGACCGCACTGGGCGCTGCCCCAGACCTTCGAGTTCTGGTCCATCGTCACGTCGCCGTTGGAGCCGACGTTGCCACTGTCGTTGGCGTACAGGTTGGACCCCGAGCCGTGCACGGCCTGCGAGGCCCACGTGCCGAGCGTCGAGTTGTAGCTGTCGACGCGCGCGTTGCTGTCCATGTGCAGCGACTCATCGCCGAAGGCGGCGAACTTCCAGATGCTGTCGGGCACCGCGTTCAAGGTCACCTCGACGCGCGCGGTCGCACGATCCGACACGCCCGATGCGATCAGCGTGCGCACGTCGGCCGCCGCGTTCAGGCTCGAGTCGACCCAGTAGCGCGTTGCGTCGAGCGACGTCCGTTGCTGCTCGCTTCCGATCGCCCCCGTGCCGCCAGCTTGCAGCATGGCGACAGCGCGGCTCGCCGCCGCCTCGGCCGCGTAGTGCGCGCGCGTGCGATCGCCCTCCTGCCGCTGTTCGCTCTGCGCGCTCTCGGCCATGTCGAGCATCACGACCGACAGCGTGCTCACCGCCACGATGCACACCAGCGTCATCACGATGGCGCTGCCGCGCCGGTTGTTCGAAGCACTTCCCCTTGTCCCCATGTTTGCCTAGTTCCTCAACGTGACGGAGGAGGTGACCGTGGCGAGCCCCGTCTCGCCACCCTCGCCCGCCTCTTCGACGGTGATTCGGACCGTCAACATGCTGCCGATGCGTTGGATCGAGAAGCCCGCCTCATCGGGGAGCCCGTTGCCGTTGTCATCGCCGCCATTGGGAAGTTCGCCCTCGGCGAGCTCGCGCACTTGGCTGCAGATCAGAAACGACGCCTCGCTCGCTCCGCCGGGATCGCGGGTGAGCATCAGGACACCTTCGTCGACCACGCCGTCGCCGTCGTTGTCTCGTCCATCGTCGCCGTCCTCGGGAGCGCTGACGCGCGCGATGCGCACCGGCGAACCCCACACCAGCGCGCCGCCGGAAACGCCTTGGAGCGGGTCGAACGTCAGGGTCGAGGAACTCGTGAGGCCGTTGGGGTTGAGCGCGGGCACGAGCGCGTCGATCCCCGCTCCCCGCAGCTCGGCGATCACGCGCTGCAGCGCGCGATGGGCGCGCGCCTCGGCGCGCGCGTGCAGGTGACCCTCGGCCATGGCGCTCTTTCCGCGCGTGACCACCATCAACGCCGCTCCGAGCACCGCCGTCAGGAGCACCGACGCGAGCACGACTTCGAGCAGCGTGAAGCCACGGCGGGCGCTGCGCTTCATGAGCCCGCTCCGAGCAGGGTGGCGATGCGCACCTCACCGTTGCCGGCCAGGCTCGACCAGCGCACTCGCACGACCACGGGCAGCACGCGATAGTTCGCCGAGCGATCGAAGGCGTCGATCACCCCGTTGTCGAGGTTGAGATCCATCGGCGTTCCGAACTCGGAGCGCGCGAGGTCTTCGCGCAGCGTTCCGGGTTGATCGGCGAGCACGGGAAAGCGGACGTCGCCGGGTTGCGTGATCCCGAGCGCGGGTGAGCTCTGGAGCCCCGAGACAGCAAAGGTCGCTCCGGGCGCCGTGCCGGGACCGGCGAGATCGTCGCCGCGGTGGCCGTTGTACTGCCGGAAGACGTTGGCGAAGCCGACGGTCTTCATGACCTCGACCTGACGACGCGCGGCCTCGAGCGCGAGGCCTTGCTCGTGGCTCATGCGCTGGGCGCGCATGGCGGTCACGAGCGCCTGCGTGAAGCCGAGCAGCCCGACGGACATGGCGCCGATCGCGACCATGAGCTCGAGCATCGAGAAGCCCGCACGAGCGGGCTTGCGCCGACCCAGCGGCCCTTGGCGTGTCATCCGATTCCCCGCGTGGGCCCTCACGCCCACGAATCCGTTGTGCTTCGTCCCCGCCGGGCCCTCTTTGCCCGGGCGCACCGTCCACGGCGCGCGTTCCTTGGATCGACACGCGGAGCGAGCCTGCACGATGCCGACGGCCAATCGGAACGCCGCGGCGATCGAGACCGCGAAAAGTCCTCTCGTTCGTTGCACAGGGCGCGGCGAACCCACGAAGATGGGGGCATGACCGTTCGCTCTCGCATCCCCGTGGCCGTGCTCGGAGCCACGGGCGCCGTCGGCCAGCGCTTCGTGGCGCGCTTGGCGCAACACCCGTGGTTCGAAGTGGCCGAGCTCGTCGCCAGTGAGCGCTCGGCCGGTCGACGCTACGACGCGGCCTGCGCGTGGCGCCACTCGAGCGTTCCATCGCACGGCGGACTCGGCCCGCGCGAAGTGCTGCCCCTGCACGCCGACCGGATTCGATCGAAGGTCGTGTTTTCAGCCCTCGACGCCGCCGTCGCCGCGGAGATCGAGCCCGCCTTGGCGCAGGCTGGAGCGCTGGTGTTCTCCAATGCGAGCGCGTTTCGCATGGAGGAAGACGTGCCGCTGCTCGTGCCCGAGGTCAACGCCGAGCACCTCGCGCTGCTCGGCGTCCAGCGGCGCCGACGCGGCTGGAGCGGCGGCATCGTGTGCAATCCCAACTGCACCACGGCCGTGCTCGCGATGGCGCTCGCGCCGCTCGAGGCGCGCTTTGGGATCGCGCGCGCCTTCGTCGCGACCATGCAGGCCGTCTCCGGCGCGGGCTATCCCGGCGTTCCGAGCCTCGATGCGCTCGGCAACGTCATCCCCTTCATCCGCGGCGAGGAGGAAAAAGTCGAGAGCGAGCTTCGCAAGTTGCTCGGTCGCCGAGTGGGGGAGCGCATCGAGCCCGCGGCGCTCGTCGCGTCGGCGATGTGTCATCGCGTTCCGGTCATCGATGGCCACAGCGAGGCGGTTTCGCTCGAGCTGCGCGGAGCTCCGAGCCTCGAGCTGGTGCGGTCCGCGCTCGAGAGCTGGCGCGGCGTACCACAGGAACTCGCGCTTCCGAGCGCCCCGTCCACTCCGATCGTGCTGCACTCCAGCGACGAGCGGCCTCAGCCGCGTCTGGACGTCGAGCGCGACGGCGGCATGTCCGTCCACGTGGGCCGCCTCCGGCCCTGCCCGCTGTTCGGCACGAAGCTGTTCTTGCTCGGCAACAACGTCGAGCGCGGCGCCGCGGGGGCCTCGGTGCTCAACGCGGAGCTGTGCCACGCGCGCGGACTCTTGCCCGCGTGAGCCGCACCTCGTTCAGAGGCGGCGCGCGACTTGCACGGCGCTCAGCTGGTCCTTCGACCACACGACGACTTCCCCGATGTTGACGCGCGCGGGCCGCGTGACGACGAAGCGCACGATGTCGGCGACGTCTTCCGGTAGCAGGTAGTCCACGCCAGCGTAGACCTTGCTCGCGCGCTCGCCGTCCCCCTTGAAGCGCACGTCGCTGAAGGGCGTGCGCACCATCCCGGGATCGACCGTGGAAACGCGGATTCCGGTGTCGTGCAGGTCGTAGCGCAGCGACTCGTACAGCGAGCGCACCGCTGCCTTCGTCGCACAGTAGACGTTGCCGCCGGGATAGGCCTGACGACCCGCGACGCTGCCGAGCAGCACGATGTCGCCGCGCTTGCGCTCGATCATTCCCGGCGTGACGGCCGAGAGGACGTGCAGCACGCCCTTGATGTTCGTGTCGATCATCTCGGACCAGTCCGCGGGCGAGCCCTTCTGCACGGGATCGACGCCCAGCGCGAGGCCCGCGTTGGGGATCGCGAGGTCGAACGGGCGCGCGCGCAGCGCGGCGCTCACGCGCTGGGGATCGCGAACGTCGAGCTCGATCGCCTCGGACTCGGGCAGCTCCGCGGCCAACTGCTCGAGCTTCTCGCGCCGGCGAGCCGCGAGCACGACGCGCGCGCCCTCCGCCGCGAGCACCCTCGCGATGCACGCGCCGATACCCGAGGACGCACCCGTCACCAGCGCCAGCTTGCCTGTCAACTGCCCCATGCCGCAGAGCCTACGACGCGCGCCCGCAGGCCTCCAGCGAGGGGACGGTGCAAAGCTCTTGCGCTGGGACTAACGTGCCCCGATGAAGCGCGTCTGGCTCCTCGTCTCGCTCGTGCTCGCCGCCTGCGCCGCGCCACGGCCGGAGGCGACGCTGTTCCACAACGGCCGCATCTACCTCGGCCACGTCCACGGCGGCGCAGCCGCATGGCCGAGCGTCGAGGCGTTGCTCGTGCGCGACGGCAAGGTGCAGGCCGCGGGCGCGCTCGCCGAGCTCGAAGCACTCGCCCTCGATTGCGAGCGCATCGACCTGCGCGGCGGTGTCGCCCTGCCCGGACTGCAAGACGCCCACGGTCACTTCGAAGCCCTCGGGGCGGCGCTCGAGGCCGTCGATCTGCGCGGCTGCTCCAGCTACGCAGAGCTCGTCGCGCGCGTGCGCGCGCGCGCGGCGGACTTGCCCGCGGGAAGTTGGCTCGAAGGTCGCGGCTGGGACCAGAACCTGTGGAGTCCGCCGGAGTTTCCGCACCACGCACAGCTCAGTGCCGCGATCCCCGATCATCCCGTGCTCTTGCAGCGCGTCGATGGACACGCGCTCCTCGCCAATGCAGCGGCGATGCGGCTCGCGCGCGTGCTCGAACCGCGCGCGAGCGAGTCCGTCGGCGAGGGTGGTCGCGTGCTGCTCGATCGCGAGCACCGTCCGACGGGCGTGTTCATCGACGAAGCGTGCGAGCTCGTGAGGCGCGCCGTGCCGCCCCCGACGCGCGCGACGCGCGAGCGACACTTCTTGCTGGCGCAGTCGCAGCTACTCGCGCTCGGCCTCACCGCGATCCACGACATGGGCATCGACCGCGAGGGCATCGCGATCCTGCGCGCGCTGCACCAGCGCGGCGAGTTGCGCGTGCGGACGATCGCGTACCTGTCGGGGAGCGCGACCCTCGATGCGACGGCAGTGCGCGGCCTTCCGTTGAGTACGGGCGAGGATCAATTGCTCGGCGTCGTCGGCGTCAAGCTCTATGCCGACGGCGCGCTGGGCTCGCGCGGCGCGGCGCTGCTCGAGCCCTACCACGACGATCCGACGCACTGCGGGCTGGTGTTGCTCGACCGCGACGCACTCGAGCGTGCGGTGGCCGTGTGCGCGCGCGCCGGGCTGCAGCCCGCCGTGCATGCGATCGGCGATCGGGCCAATCGCATGGTGCTCGACGCGTTCGAGCGACAGGGTGCGATCGAGCGCGATTTCCGCGCGTTGCGGCCGCGCGTCGAGCACGCCCAGGTCGTCGCGCGCGAGGACTGGGAGCGCTTCGAGGCGCTCGGCGCCATCGCGTCCATGCAGCCCACGCACGCGACGAGCGACATGCCTTGGGCGAGCGCGCGCTTGGGGCCGGAGCGCATCGAGGGCGCCTATGCGTGGCGCCGTCTCGCGAGCGATCCCTCGCGGCTGGCGTTCGGAAGCGACTTCCCCGTCGAGAGTCCCGATCCGCGTCTGGGCCTCCACGCCGCGGTGACGTGTGCGCGTGCGGATGGGACTCCCAGCGGTGGTTTCCTGCCGGACCAGCGCCTCACGCCGACCGAGGCCTGCGCGGCGTTCACGCTCGGAGCAGCGCGCGCCGCGCGACAGGACGATCGCCGCGGGCTCCTGTTGCCGGGCTACGCGGCGGACCTGACCGTGTTCGCCGAGGATCCGCTCGAGCTCGATCCGCAGGCTTGGCTCGCGCTGCCGGTGCGCTTCACGATCATCAACGGCACGATTGCGTACGCCGCACCCTGATCGGCGCGCGCTATCCTGCGCGCTCCAACCGAGCACGTTGCCATGGTCAAGATCCAAATTCGCTACGCAGGCGACCTGCGCTGTCACGCCACCCACGGCCCGAGCTCGACCACGCTGTCGACGGACGCCCCCGTCGACAACCAAGGTCGCGGCGAGTCGTTCTCGCCGACGGATCTCGTCGCGACGGCGCTCGGCACCTGCATGCTGACGATCATGGGCATCGTCGCTCGCCGTCACGGCTGGGACCTCTCGGACGCCAGCGTGGAGGTCGAGAAGACCATGGTCGCCACCGGCGTGCGGCGCATCGGCTCGCTGGGCGTGGTGATCCGCGTGCCCGCGAACCTCGATGCGGCGGCTCGAGCCGCGCTCGAGAATGCCGCCCACACTTGCCCGGTGCACAAGAGCCTGCATCCCGACATCCAGATCCCGGTGCG
>Ga0194120_10000905_pt1 | contig 55184 bp, 48 predicted proteins | sample TA2MahCa65mmetaG_FD_148642 | JGI IMG/M metagenome (GOLD analysis project Ga0194120, IMG submission 148642) | Freshwater microbial communities from Lake Tanganyika, Tanzania - TA2015019 Mahale Deep Cast 65m | ecosystem: Environmental > Aquatic > Freshwater > Lake | place: Tanzania: Lake... | reverse complement strand
ACAATGAACACGGCGCGAGCCGAGATCGGCCGAGCCGGCCCGTGTATCGTGACGAGGGAATCCAGGCCGACCGAGAGCTGATGCGCACCGTGTGCGTGGAGAGCGTTGTCGCCGGCGATGCCGCGAAACACTCCGACCTGCGGGCCGACGAAGATCTGCCCCCGCCACGACTGCGGCGGCCCCCGCCGCGCCCGAGCATCTCCCTGATCCGCTCCGCCCGTGGCTTGCCTTTCATCGGCCACGGAAGATCTACGGGACGTCGGGATCCGGTGTCCTGCCGCTCCCGTCTCTCGCACCATCTCGCCTCCGTGTACGCGGCACGAGCTCCGATGTCAGCCATTCGTTCGCCGGTACGGAGCCGGGTCGCAGATTCGTTGCCAAGACTCCCGCCCCGGCCGCGCCCGGTACGAGGCTCGGATCGCGCCGAAATCGCAGCCGCCGGCTGCAGTGACGGGAATTCGCGCAAGTCTTTGATCCCGGTTTCGAGAACGACTTCGCCGGGATGCGCGCTGCGCGCGCGCAGGGCGCCGGCGGAGGTCAGGCCGCGGCAGTGGGTTGGTCGGGGCGAGGGCCGAGGATCTCCGCGAGGTCCTTCGCGTCGAGCTTCTCGCGGTCGAGGAGGCGCGTCGCCAGCGCTTCGAGCTGTGTGCGCCGCTCCGTCAGCATCCGCTTCGCTTCCTCGTAGCAGGAGCGCAGGATCTCGAGCTGCTCCTCGCCGACGATGCGCTCGATCTCGGGCGAGCGTGAGCCGGCGGTGGGACCATGGCCGAGGAAACCTTCGTTCTGCTCGACGAGCGAGAGGTTCGGGAGCCGCTCGCTCATGCCGTAGACCGTCAGCATGCTGCGCGCGATCTTGCCGGCCTTCTCGAGGTCGTCGGAGGCGCCGGTCGAGACCTGGCCGAACACGACCTCCTCCGAAGCGCGTCCGCCGAGAAGCGTGCGGATGCGACCGAGGAGCTCGGCGCGCGACATCAGGTAGCGGTCCTCCGTCGGCGCCTGCAGCGTGTAGCCGAGAGCGCCCTTCCCGCGCGGAACGATCGAGATCCGCTCGACCGGATCCGCGCCGGCCGTGAAGTAGCCGACGAGCGCGTGCCCCGACTCGTGGTACGCGACGATCCGCTTCTCCGCCGGGTTCAGCACGCGGCCCTTCCGCTCGAGGCCCGCGACGACACGCTCGAACGCGTCCTGGAAGTCGATCATCTTGACGGTCGGGTGGCTGCGGCGCGCCGCGAGGAGGGCCGCCTCGTTGCAGATGTTCGCGATGTCCGCGCCGACGAATCCCGGCGTCTGCGCGGCGATGCGCGCGAGGTCGACGTCGGGATCGAGCGGCAGCTTCGCCGCGTGCAGCTTGAAGATCGCGAAACGTCCCTCGCGGTCGGGCCGATCGACGAGGATCTGCCGGTCGAACCGGCCCGGACGGAGCAGCGCCTTGTCGAGCACCTCGGGACGGTTCGTCGCCGCCATGATGACCACGCTCGCGCGGCCGTCGAAGCCGTCGAGCTCGACGAGGAGCTGGTTCAGCGTGTTCTCGCGCTCGTCGTAGCCTCCCCCCGCGAAGCTCGCGTTGCCGGAGCGCGCGCGGCCGATCGCGTCGAGCTCGTCGATGAACACGATGCACGGTGCCTTCTTGCGCGCCTCCGCGAAGAGGTCGCGCACGCGCGCGGCGCCGACGCCGACGAACATCTCGACGAAGTCCGAGCCGGAGAGGTTGAAGAACGGCACGCCCGCTTCGCCCGCAACGGCCCGCGCGAGGAGGGTCTTCCCGGTGCCCGGCGGACCGACGAGGAGCACGCCGGTCGGCAGCTTCGCGCCGAGCTTCTGGAAGCGCTCCGGCTCCTTCAGGAACGAAACGACCTCGCGCGTCTCCTCGATCGCCTCGTCGATGCCGGCGACGTCGCCGAATCGAATGCTGTTGTTCGGATCGAGCTCGTAGAGCTTCGCCTTGCTCTTGCCGATGTTGAGCACGCTCGGGCCTTGGCCCATGCGGCGCATGATGAAGCCCCAGAGCAGGAAGAGGATCCCGAACGGGATGATCCAGTCGAAGAAGAGGTTCCGGAAGAAGTGCGTCTCGATGCGCGCGCGGAACTCGACGCCGTGCTTCTGGAGTGTGTCGACGAGCGTCGGATCCGCGACCGGCGTGACGGTGAACTGGCGCGCGAGCTCTTCCTGGCTCTCCTTCCGCGCCTGCTGGACCTGCTCCTTGCGCGCGGCGAACCAGGCCTGGATCGCGCTCCAGGAGAAGCGCCACGGCGTGTGCGTGTCGGGCGCTTCGATCGCGTCGGTGCCGTCCTTCGACTCCTCGCCCGGCGGGCCCTTCATCTCGCCGTAGATCTCGCTCGGCGTGAGGACGACCGCCTGGACCTGATCCTTGCTCACCCGCGCGAGGAACTCGCTGTACGGGATGTCCTTGACGTTCGGCCCCGAGAAGAACAGCGAGTCGATCGAGAAGATCAGCAGCAGAACCCACAGGTAGTAGAGAATCGAAAACCGAGCCCGCGGATTCATGTGGTGATGTCTAGCCTTTCATCCAAACGGCCACCAGGAGCTGTCATCCGCGATGTTGTCGAGATTCGTTCGGCAGGCTTCGTACTGCGACTCGTAGGTCCGCGCGAGCCAGTCGACCTTTCGCGCGACGATCAGCACCGACGGCTTGTTGCGGTGGGTGCCGCGCGCGTATCCGTACTGGCCCTCGTGATACGAGAGCCAGAACGCGTAGGGGTCGTTTCGCGGGATGCCGAAGCGCCGCTCGCCGACGTCTCCGTACCAGCCGATGAAGTCCGTGACGTCGGCGAAGTCGTCGCGATCCGCAAAGGTCCCTCCGGTGCTGTCCTGGTAGGTGTCCCACGTTCCGTCGAGGACCTGGCCGTAGCCATAAGCGGACGAGGGCCGCGGCCCGGGAATCAACCACAAGATCCGCGTGCGAGGCGGCTTCGCATCCGAGTCGAATCCGGACTCGTGGCGGATCACGGCGAGCTGCAGCGGCACCGGCACGCCCCAGCGACGGTACGAGCTGCGCGCCGCGGCGTACCACTCCGGCCGCTCGTAGAAGATCGAGCACAGATCGTTCGGCCGGTCGGGCCGGGTGGCGCTGCACGCGCCCGCCAGGAGCAGCAGCGCGCCCAGAGAAAGGCCCCGAGCGCAGGCCGCCCTCGCCGATCCACTCCATCCCATCCACGCCGCCACGACCGCCTCTTCCACCCCCGATTAGACAGCGTAATTCGCTGGATGTGAAACCTTCGGGGGGTCTGGCGATGGACCTGCTGACGCGCCGCGTTACCGTCGTGGGAGAGGGTCCACTCGCATCGCGAGGACGGCGTCGAGGTCTACGAGATCCCGCTCGACCCCTCGTTCGACGACGAGCTCGACGACTCGGCGGCATACGTCCGCTTCGCCTGATCGCGCCCCCGAAGCCGGTCGAGCCACGCCGCCAGATCGGCGGGCCACGGGCTCTCGAACGACAGGGACTCCCCCGTGACCGGGTGCCGGAACCCCAGGCGGCACGCGTGCAGCGCGAGCCGCGGTGGATCCGAACGCGTCCGCCAGCCGTATCGAAGGTCGCCGAGCACCGGATGGTCGACGCCTCGCATGTGGATCCGCACCTGGTGCGTGCGCCCGGTCTCGAGACGAACGCGCACGAGCCACGCGCCTTCGGCGAGAGGCTCGAGGACGCTCACGTGGCTCACGGCGGACCGGCCGCCGACCGGCGCTTCGATCTGGCCCTCCTGCGGCGCCTCTTCGCCGGCGACCGCCGCGAGGTATTCGCGCTCGACGTCGTGGCTCCGGAAGGCGCTCGCGAGGACGCGGCCCGCTTCGCCCGTCTTCGCGAAGACGAGGAGCCCGCTCGTCTCGAGGTCGAGGCGATGCACGACCCAGACGCGGCGCCGGAGCCGCCGCCCGAGGAGATCCGCGAGGTTATGACGATCGCTCTCCGGCGTCGGCGCGGTGAGGAGACGCGCCGGCTTCTCGACGACGACGATCGAATCGTCCTCGTGGACGATCGCGTACGGCGGCAACGATTCCGTGTCTCGCGCTCGCGCCGCCGCTCCGAGCCGCTTCGAAGCGCGCTCGAGCGCGCCGCCGAGGTTCACCTCGACCCGCGCACCGCTCTGCAGGCGACGCCCGAGGATCTTGACGCGCGCCCGGTCGACGAACACGCCGCCGAGCTCGATCACGAGACGGGCACGCTGACGCGAGAGCCCGGGAACGCGCCGAGCGACGAGCTGATCGAGGCGAAGGCCCTCGTCCTCCTTCTCCACCTCGAACGTGGTCCGCTGCGCGCCCTCGCTCGCCGAACGCGAGTCTCCCTTCATGGCTCGATCCTCGCTCGCGCGACGCCGGCGCGGCAAGCCCCGACCCGCGCGAAGGCTTGCCGACGGGGCATCGACTCGATATCGCGACTGCCGCGAGACGGCCCGATGCTCGAACGGCTCTTCGCGCTCCGCGCGCACCGCACCACCGTCCGGCAAGAGGTCGTCGGCGGCGCGACGACGTTCCTCGCGATGGCGTACATCGTCGTGCTGAACCCGGCGATCCTGAGCGCCGCGGGAATCCCACACGGTCCCGAGACGATCGCGACGATCCTGACCGCGACGTTCGGCTCGCTCCTGATGGGCTTCTGGGCGAATCGCCCGATCGCCGTCGCTCCCTACATGGGAGAGAACGCGTTCCTCGCGTTCGGCCTCGCTGCCCTCGGGATCAGCTGGCAAGCGCGACTCGGCACCGTCTTCGTATCGGGGCTCGCCTTTCTCGCGCTCGTGCTCTTCCGGATCGGGCCGTGGCTCTCGCGCTCGATCTCGCCGTCGCTCAAGCACAGCTTCGGGGTCGGAATCGGGCTGTTCCTCCTCTTCCTCGGTCTGCACGAAGCGGGGCTCGTCGTCAGCGGTGCGGACGGGATGCCGGCGGCGGCCCTGCTCGTTCCGGGGACGGACGTCCTCGGCGATCCTCCCGTTCCCCTCAAGATCGGCGCGCTGCACGAGCCGCGTGCTCTTCTCGCGATCGGCGGCGTCCTGCTGATCGTCGTGCTGCAGGCGCGGCGGATCACCGGCGCCGTGCTGATCTCGATGATCGCGACCGGCGCCCTTGGCATCGCGCTCGGTCTCGGCGAGGCGCCGCGCGCGGTCGCGGCGATGCCGTTCCAGGGCGATCTTTCGCTTGGTCCCGTGGCGCTCCACCTCGACGTCGCGGGCGTGCTGCAGGTCGCGTTCCTTCCGATCCTGCTGACGCTCTTCCTCGTGAGCTTCCTCGACTCGCTCGGATCGCTCGTCGGCCTCGGTGCGGCGGCGGGCCTCCTCGACGAGCACGGCGACTTCCCCGAGATCGAGCGGCCGCTGGTCGTCAATGCGCTCTCCTGCGTCTTCGGCTCGCTGATCGGAACCTCGACGAGCGGCGCCTACATCGAGTCGGGCGCCGGGATCCGCGAGGGTGCGCGCACCGGGCTCGCCGCCGTGACGACCGGCCTTCTCTTCGCGGCGACCCTGTTCTTCGTTCCGCTCGTCGAGCCTCTGCAGCATCTCTCGTTCGCGTACGCGCCCGCTCTGATCTCCGTCGGCATCGCGATGCTGCCGGCGGTACGAGGCATCGACTTCGACGATCCAACGGAGCTCCTGCCGGCAATGGCGACGCTCGCGATGATGGTATTCACGTTCAACATCGCGAACGGCCTCACCGCTGGACTCGCGCTCTACCCGATCGTCAAGGTCGGCACGGGCCGCGCGCGCGAGGTCTCCGCGGGTGCGTGGCTCTTCGCCGCGCTCTGCTTCTTCTATTACACGTTCGGCCTGGTGCACTGAGTGGCTTCGCTGCAGAGCCTGATCCGGCGGCCCGCGGTGCATTTCGTGCTCCTCGGGCTCGTGCTGTACGGAATCGCGCGCTGGTGGACGGTGCAGGACGACGCAGGCGATCCGCGCGGGGCTTCGATCGTCATCGAACGCGAGCGCGTCGAGCGCCTCCGCGACGAGTTCCGCCGTCAGACCGGCTCTCCGCCGACGCCCGAGCAGGAGCGCGCGCTCGTCGGCGAGGAGGTCGACGAGGAGATCCTCTACCGCGAAGCGCTCGCGCGCGGGCTCGAGAACGGCGACCGGAGCGTGCGCTGGTGGCTGATCAAGAAGATGCGCTTCGTCGCGGAAGACCCGGCGGAGAGCGATGACGACCTCTACCGGAAGGCGCGCGAGCTCGGGCTCGACCGGGACGACATCGTGATCCGTCGGATCCTCGCGCAGAAGATGCGGCTTCTCGCGGAGGTCTCCGGCGGCTCGGTCGAGCCGGACGAAGCGGAGGTCGAAGCCTACTACGAGAAGCACCGCGGCGACTGGATGCGGCCCGAGCGCGTGAGCCTTTCGCACGTCTTTCTCAGCCGCGACCGGCGCGGCGCGGCGACCGAGGAGGACGCGAAGACGCTGCTCGCCGAAATCGAGGGACGCCCGCCTCCGGAGGTCGGTGACGTCGGGGACCCCTTCGCGCTCGGGCGGCGGCACACGGCGCGCTCGCAGGAGCAGCTCGCGAAGCTCTTCGGGCCCGAGTTCGCGGAGCGCGTGAGCACGCTCGAGCCGGGCCACTGGGTGGGACCGATCCCGTCCGCGTACGGCCTGCACCTCGTCTGGGTCGAGGAGAAGCTCGCGGCCGAGCCCGCTTCGCTGGGTTCGGTGCGGAACCAGGTGAGCCGTCGCCTCGCCGCGGAGCGCCGCGAAGCCGCGCTTTCGCAGGAGCTCGAGAAGCTCCGCCCGCGCTACGACGTGCGCGTCGAGCCCGCGACGTCGAGCGAGGGAGCCGCCGATGCTTCGTGAGAGCATGCGGCCGCTCGCCCCTGTCGCGGCGCTCCTCACGGCGCTCCTCGCGGCGCTCGTCTCCGCGACGCCGGTGATCGCTCATCCGCTCGCTCCCGCCCTGCTGCAGCTCCGCGAGCTGCCGGATGGGAAGACGGAGGTGACCTGGAAGACCTCCGTCGTGCGCGTCCGCGGCGCGCGCGTCGAGCCGATCCTGCCGGAAGGGTGCCGCGGCACGGGCGAGCCGACGATGAAGCAGGAGGGAGACGGCCTGATCCAGCGCTGGACGATCGACTGCGGCGAAGGCGGCCTCGTCGGACGCGTGGTCGGCGTCTCCGGGCTCGGCACGGGACGGAGCGACGCGCTCCTTCGCGTCGCTCTCGCCGACGGACGCGTCGTGCAGCGCGTGCTCCGCGCCGACGAGCCGACCTTCGAGATCACCGCGGGCGATCGTCCGACGAGCGTCTTCGGCGGCTACCTGCGCCTCGGCTTCGATCACATCCTCGGCGGCGTCGACCACCTGCTCTTCGTCTTCGGGCTTCTCCTCCTCGCGAGCTCGACGCGACTCCTCATCGAGACGATCACGGCGTTCACGGTCGGGCACAGCATCACCCTCTCGCTCGCCGCGCTCGGCATCGCGAACGTCCCTTCGTCCGCGGTGGACGTGCTGATCGCGATCAGCATCTTCGTGCTCGCGATCGAGCTCGCGCGCGGCAAGGACGCTCCGCCGACGCTTCTCCGCCGCTTTCCGTGGCTCATGGCCTTCCTCTTCGGCCTGCTGCACGGCCTCGGGTTCGCCGGCGCGTTGCGCGAGATCGGGCTCCCCGAGCGCGACATCCCGATGGCGCTCCTCTCCTTCAACGTCGGCATCGAGCTCGGGCAGCTCGCCTTCGTGTTCGCGATTTTGAGCGGCGGCGTGCTGCTGCGGCGCATCCTGGTGCGGCTCCCCGAATGGGCGGAGCACGTTCCGGTGTACGCGATCGGGTGTCTCTCCGCGTACTGGGTCCTCGACCGGCTCTCGACCTGGCTTCGCTGAGATCGCGAGGGCGGGAGCCTCTCGCTACAGGCGGCTCGCGAGCATCTTCCGCGCGGCGGCGATGATCCACTGGGGCGCGGGGGACTATCGATACCTGCGGAACGTGATGCTGCTCGCGACTGCGACGTGCCGTCCGTCGCGAAGGAAAGCGCGTTCAACGGCTGCGCGAGAGCGATTCGGCCTGTGTTGACAAAACCGCGCTGCGCGGGGAACGTCCCGGCATGGCGAAGATCATCGGAAACCTCGTCGCGGAAGACGACTACACGCATCCTCTCGGCCCGGAGGCGAACTTCAACGAGAGCATGTACTTCAACTTCTTCGACCCGGGGAACCGCTGGGGCGGCTTCGTGCGGCTCGGGAACCGCGCGAACGAGGGCCGCGCCGAGATGACGGTCGCAATCTACCGGCCCGACGGGCGCGCGCTCTTCATGTTCAAGCGCCCGACGATCGAGAACAACGACCGCTTCGATGCAGGCGGGCTCTCGTTCGACGTGATCGAGCCGGGACAGCGCCTTCGCACCGTGTACCGCGGCTCGGTCCTCGATCTCGCCGAGCCGCGCGTCCTGACCGATCCGAAGGCCGCGTTCACGACGAATCCCGCGGTCAAGATCGAGCTCGACCTCGAGCACGACGCGGTCGGACCGATGTACGGCGGCTCACAGAGCAAGGAGGAGTCGGATCGGCCCGCCGAGCAGCAGTTCGGCAAGGCGCACTACGAGCAGCACATGGCCGTGACGGGAACGCTGAAGCTCGGCGACGAGACGATCCCGATCCGCGGGCACGGGCTTCGCGACCATTCGTGGGGCCCGCGCTACTGGCAGGCGATCGCGGCCTACGAGTGGCTGACGATGAACTTCGGCCCGGACCTCGGCGTGATGGTCTCGACGATCCGCCGCGACGCCGACCACGTGCGCCGCGGCGGTGTGATCGTGCGGGGCGACGAGATGGAGCCGATCGTGTGGGCGGACGTCACGGCCGAGTACGAGCCCGGAACGCCGTTCCACAAGACGGTTCGTGCCGACGTCGAGACGGCGAAGGGCGAGCGCCTTCGCATCGACGGGAGCGTGATGGGGTTCATCCCGCTCCGCAATCGACGCGAGGGCGTGACGACGCAGATCGGCGAGGGCATGACCGAGTGGCGCCTCGGCGACCGCGTCGGCTACGGCCTGAGCGAGTTCCTGCGAACGCTGGAGACGCCTTCGGGAAGCTGAGCGTCGCGCTCAGCTTCTCACCACCAGGGGCCCCAGCCGCCCCACATGCCCCAGTTCATCGAGGCCGCTTCGTTCGCTTCCGCGGTCTGCAGCTGCGCCTGCTGGATCTTCTGCACGAGCGCGAGCCGCGAGTAGCGCTCGTACGCCTTGTCCGTCCCGACGTACATGCACTTGCAGAACTCGGCGTCCGCGTAGACGAAGCGCGTCTGCCCGTCCTGCTGGCGCGGCACGATCGAGCGCTGCGGCTGGACGGTCTCCAGGCTCTGGACCTTGGCCGACGTGTCCGCGAACTTCATCTGGAAGCCCGCCGCGGCGAGCGTCCGCTCGGTCTTGAACGCGTCGTCCCGCTGGATCGCCGTGCAGCCTCCCGCCAGCGCGCCGCCCGCGATCAGGACCGCCGCTGCCAACCCACCGTTCCACCGTCGCATGTTTCCGTTCATCGTCGGATTCTCCTCCCTCGACTCGGTCCCGTTCTCGCCGGCTCGCGCCGCCGAGCGCCGGGATTCTGCCAGACCACGCGGGCAGGCACAACGACGCCGGGGCGCGTCCACGGTCGCTCGGATTCGCCCACGTTGACCGACCCGCGCGCGCGTTGTTGAACCGTCTCGGAGGCGCGACGAGCGTGAGCGGATTTTTCTCCTACGCCGAGCAGACCGTGCACTATTTCACCCGGCCGCACGAGCGGCCGGCTCTCGCGCCGGTCGGCGGTCCGGCCGCCTGGCGCGGCGCAGACCTCGCCCGAAGCGACTCCTGGCGCACGCCGCTTCGTCCCGCGCAGGTGGACGAGCTTTGCCGAGCGCTCGCGAGCGCTCTTTCGACGGGAAAGCCGACCGCCGAGCTGACCGCCGCCGACTTTCCCTTGCCGACGCTCGCCGCGGAAGTCCGGCGCTGGCGCGAAGCGATCGAGGCGGGCCCGGGGCTGCACGTCGTCTCCGGAATCCCGGTCGAGAGCTGGACGCAGGCGGAGTCCGAGACCGCCTTCTGGTGCCTCGGCCTCCACCTCGGGCGGCCCGGCGCGCAGAACGCGGCGGGCGATCTTCTCGGCCACGTCGTCGACACGGGCGAGGACGCGGCCGATCCGCACGTCCGGCTCTATCGCACGGCTTCGCACATCGCCTACCACTGCGACGCAGCGGACGTCGTCGGCCTTCTCTGCCTCCGCACCGCGCGCCGCGGCGGAACGAGCCGGATCGCGAGCTCGGTGACGGTCTACGACGAGCTCCTCGCGCGGCGTCCGGATCTCGTCCCGCTCCTCTACGAGCCCTTCCCGCTCGACGTGCGCAACGAGGACGCCTCGGGACGCCTTCGCTGGATCCCGATCCCGCCGTGCTGCTTCGCGGATGGCCGCCTGCGCACGTTCTACCACAGCGACTACTTCCGCTCGGTGACGCGCCACGACGACGTGCCGCCGTTCACGCCGGAGAAGCAGGCGCTGATCGATCTCTACGAGGAGATCGCGGCGACGCCGGGGATCTACCTCGACATGGAACTGCGGCCGGGCGACGTCCAGTGGCTCTCGAACCACACGATCGTCCACTCGCGGACCGCCTACGAGGACGAAGGCACCGCCGGCGGCAAGCGCCATCTGCTGCGCCTCTGGCTTTCGCTCGATCACGCGGTCGCTTGAGCGGCGATGGGAGACCCGCCACTCGGCGATCGCGAGCTTCCGGAGAGCGGCGGGCCTTCGAGCGCGCCGGGCGAGCGCCGGCTGCGCTTGGGCGTCGTGATTCTTCCGGAGCTGCCGTGGAGCGCCGCGCGCGACGTCTGGCGGCGCGCCGAGGAGCTCGGCTGCGATCACGCGTGGACCTACGATCACCTCGCCTGGCGCTCGCTGCGCGACTCGGCCTGGTACGGCGCCGTCCCGACGCTGGCCGCCGCCGCGACGGCGACGGAGCGCTTGCGGATCGGCTTTCTCGTCGCCTCGCCGAACTTCCGGCATCCGGTGCCGTTCGCGCGCGACCTCCTCGCGCTCGACGACGTCTCGAGAGGACGGATCGATCTCGGGATCGGCGCGGGCGGCTACGGCTGGGACGCGACCGTCCTCGGCGGCACCGCCCCGACGGACCGTGAGCGCGCGGACCGGTTCACGGAGCTCGTCGAGTTGCTGGACGTCCTCCTTCGCGAGCGAGAGGTCTCGTATCGCGGCCGTTACTTCACGGCGGAGGAAGCGCGCTCGCATCCCGGCTGCGTGCAGCAGCCGCGCATCCCCTTCGCCATCGCGGCGACGAAGCCGCGCGGGATGCGGCTCGCCGCGAGGTTCGGCCAGACGTGGGTGACGACGGGCGAGCGATCCGTGGAGTCGCCGCTCCCCGCGCGCGAGGGCGCGCGTGTCGTCCGTGCGCAGAACGAGCGCCTCGACGAGATCTGCGCGCGGCTCGGGCGCGATCCGGCGACGCTGCGGCGGCTCGTCGTGACGGGCCCGAGCCTCGACGGCGGGCCCGCTTCCGTCGATCGGTTCCACGAGACGGCGGGCCGCTACGCGGAGGCTGGTGCGACGGACCTCGTCTTGCACTGGCCGCGGCGCGAGCCGCCGTTCGCCGCCGATCTCGCGACATTCGAGCGGATCGTGACGAGCGTGCCGCGCAGATCCGCGCGCTACTCGTAGTGGCGGATCTCGATCAGGTGCCTGCTCGGATCGAAGCAGTAGAGCGCGAGCCCCGGGCCGCGCGCGCCGTCCTCCAGGCCCGGTCCCTTGCCGTTCCCGACCGAGTGGAACGAATCGCCGTACTCGATGCCGGCTTCGCGGATCCTCCGGAAGACCGATTCGAACTCGGCCGCGGACATCGCGAACGCGAGATGCGTCCCGCCCTGCGTCCCCCACGGGGCGAGCTGCAGCGTCAATCCGGAATCGACGCGGAGGACCGTGAACGGCGGCCGCTCGCCCTCGCAGACGAGCCCGAGGACGCCGGTGTAGAAGCGAACGCTCGCTTCGATCTCGTTGACGGGAAGGATGAGGTGATCGAGGTTCACGCTCGCGTACCTCCCTGCTCCGCTGACCGTCGCGGCTCAGCCGCCCGAGTTCCAGAGCTGGATCGCGGGCGTGTCTCGCTCCCAGCCGAGGACGGAGATCGTGCCGACGTCGAGAAGGAAGTGCTTCGCCATGCGCGGATCGAGCTCGGCCCAGCGGGCGACGAGGACGCGCAGCACGTGGCCGTGCGCGAAGAGTGCCACGTCGCCGGCAGCCGCGCGTGCGCGCGCGATCACACGGTCGACGCGGGCGGCAACCTGCTCCGGCGTCTCTCCGCCGGGAGACGGGTGACTGAAGACCGTCCATCCCGGAGCCGTCTTCCGGATCTCGGCCGTCGTCTTTCCCTCGTACTCGCCGTAGTTCCACTCGACGAGGTCCGGCTCGAGCTCGGCGCGATCGCCGAGACCCGCGATGCGGCACGTCTCGAGAGCGCGCTGCAGCGGGCTCGAGAGGACGAGCGTGAAGGTCCACTTCGCCATGGCGGGCCGGAGCGACTTCGCGCGCTCGCGTCCTTCCTCCGTCAGCGGGATGTCGGTGTACGACGTGTGCTGTCCGCTCTTGGTCCACTCCGTCTCGCCGTGGCGGGCGAGGACGACGCGATTCCTGCCTTCGGACGTCGGCATGGCTGCCGTGGTTATCGCCCGGAGCCCGACGGAAGTATACCGTTCCCGCGATGGCCGCCATGGAAGCCCCCGAGGAGCTGAAGCTCTACTTCGACTACAAGAGCCCGTTCGCGTACCTCGCGGCGGAGCCCGCGCTCGCGCTGCCGGAGCGCTTCGCCGTGCGCCTGCGCTGGATCCCGTACTTCCTGCGCATCAAGGGAAAGGGCGAGCGGAGCCTCTACTCCGAGTGGAAGGCGCGCTACTCGTACTTCGACGCGCGGCGCTGGGCGAACCTTCGCGGCGGCTTCCCGATCAAGGGACCGCTCAAGGTGTACGACTCGCGCCCGGCGATGATCGGCGGCCTGTTCGCCGAGCGCGAGGGCTTCTTCCGCGAGTACACGCTCGAGACGTACGCACGCTTCTTTCGTCGCGAGCTCGAGATCGACGAGACCGCGGCGGTCGCGAACCTGATCGCCGAGCTCGGGCACGACCCGGACGCCTTCTTCCGCTACGCGCAGGGCGAGGGCGCGGCGGACTTGAAGGCGTGTCTCGACGAGGGGCACGAGGACCACGTCTTCGGCGTGCCGCTCTTCCTGTTCCGCGGCGAGCCCTTCTGGGGCCACGACCGGATGCCGCTCCTCGAGCAGCGGCTGACGGAAGCGGGGCTACGCCGCTGAAGGCGCGCTGACGCTGCGGCGCTGGCCTACGCCCTGCCTGGGACCTCCGAGGGATCGATGCCGATGCAGCACGCGTGCGCGTGGAGATCTCGGTCGCCCCGCTCCGTCACGTGGCCCACCCCATCCGGAGCGCCTGCGGAAGTCGTCGAAGTCGATCTGCGCAGGGAGACTTCGACGCATGGATGACTCAACGATGAATCGGCTCTCGTCAATAAAAATAAACGCATCGGGCCACAGAAGCGGAGACGAATCTCGAATCGGGCGATGTTCGCCCATGGAGCGGCACGCCGCGTATCGCTCGAGCGCTCAGCGGTGGATCGCGCGCGTCAAATGACGCGTCAGCAGGATCGTCGCGATCGACCCCACGACCAGCGAGGTCAGAAGCCCGATCGCGACGGCAGTGACCAGCGTCCAGAGCTGGTCCGAGATCCACGAGAGCGGCAACCCCGCCCGCACGTAGAGCGTCGGCCGGTGCTCGGCGTCGCGAACCGGCAGGGCGTAGTAGACCATCTCCTGCTCGAGGCTGTCGCTCCAGCGCCGCGCGTGGCCCTCCCCTTCATCCTCCGCCGCCTCGAACTCGGGACGATTCGAGCGGTCCTCGAGACGTGCGGCTCGCTCGTCGGTGTCGGCCACGAGCTTACCGTTGCCGTCGATCACGGTGAGACGAAGCGGTGCCTGGTTCACCAGATCGTGCGCGATGCGGCTCACCACCTGCTGGACCTTCTCCGGATCGTTCGTCCCCTGCGCGCGGATCGCGAGCGCGGCGAGCGGCGTGATCGCATGCAGAGCCGCGACTTCCGATCGGTAATGGAACCGACGCAGCTCGAAGTAGCCCCACACGCCCAGCAGCACGACGACCGCGACCTGCACGAGGATCAGCGCGAAGCCGACACGACGGGTCGTCCGCAGCGTGCGCTCGCGCACCGCGGCCGCCTCCGCGACCTGCGCCGCGAGCACCGCACCCGCATCGCTCTCGACACCGCGGAGCGCCGACTCCGCCGTGCCGAGGTCGCCCATCCCGAGCGCCGAATGTGCGAGCAGCAGCCGCGCCGCCTCCTCGCCCTCGGCGGCGACGTCGCTCTCGGGCCAGGCGAAGCGCGCTTGCGAGAATCCGGCGATCGCCTCGCCGAGACGCGCGTAGAGCTCGCCGCGGTTGTTCGCGTCGACGCCCGCGGTCGCCGTCGCGCGGCACTCCGCGAGCGTCCGCGCTGCGCGATCGGAGATCTTCACGCTCTCCTGATGCTGCAGGTAGTCCTCGATCGCCGCTCGGAACTCGGCGACGCTCGCGAAGCGGTCCGAGGGCTCGCGTGCGAGCGCGCGCCGGCAGGCGTCCTGGAGCTCGACCGGCACCGACTCGCCGAAGATCGGCGGCGTGCTCTCGTACGCCGCCCGCAGGACGTCGACCAGCTTCGCGCCGCGATGCGGAGGCTTCCCCGTCAGGATCTCATGCAGGAGGCCGCCGAGGAGATAGACGTCCGTCCACGGCCCGAACCGATCGCCGCGCGCCTCGACCATCTCCGGGGCCATGTAGACGGGCGTTCCCGACGGACGCCGCACGGAAGAGCAATGCGGCGCACGCACCCCCATCTCCGTGTCGCTGAAGCGCACGGCGAGGCCCCAATCGAGGACGAGGACCTCGCCGAACTCGCCGATCATCACGTTCTCGGGCTTCAGGTCGCGATGGATCACGCCGCGGCTGTGCGCGAACGAGACCGCGTTCATCACGCCGAGGAGAATCCGGAGATTCGAAGCGAGAGTCGTCTCCGGCGAGGCTCCGGGGACCGCGCGTTCCTCCCGCAAGACGTGCGCCCAGGTCCGCCCACGCGTCAGCTTCATGCCGAGCGCGAGCTCGCCGCTGCCGTCGACGGAGATCCCATAGATCGGGATCACGTTCGGGTGCTCGAGCTGGCCCGTGACGAGCGCCTCGGAGAGGAACGACCAGCGCGCCGAGCGGCTCTCCCGTCGTCGCGATCGCAGGCGCTTGACGGCGATGTCGCGATCGAGCCCGTGCTGGCGCGCTCGGAAGACCAGGCTCATGCCGCCGCGCCCCACCTCCTCGACGAGCTCGAAGCCCGAGTCGAGGAGACCCTCGGCGCCACCGACCTCCTCCGCCTCTTCGTTCTCCGGCTGCAGAAGCAGCGTCGGCGCGTCGGGATCACCGTCGGCCGTCGCGCCGACCTGGGTCTTGATCGTCCGGCGCAGGTCGAAGTCGGAGTCGGCTCCGACCTCGCCTAGCAGATCGCGGATCTTGCCCTCGTCCAAGGCGAGACCTCAGCGGAGGCCGAGCTCCTTCAGCTTCTTGTGGAGACCGCCGCGAGAGAGGCCGAGCGCTTGCGCCGCCTTCGACACGTTGCCGCCGTGCTGCTCCAGGATCTCGGCGATGTGCTTCCTCTCGAAGTCCGTCGTCGCGGCGCGCAGCTCGGTCGCCTCGCCGGGCGGCGTGCTCCGCCACGCCTCGCCGGACGCGCTCGCGCCGCTTCCCGAGGCGGCCGCGGGCTTCGCGTTCATCAGGCGCGGAGAAAGCACCTGCACCGTGATCCGATCGCCGGTGCGCAGGAGGGCGACGGCGCGTGCGAGCTCGTTCTCGAGCTCGCGGACGTTCCCCGGCCAGTCGTAGCGCGTCAGCACCTCGAGCGCCGCGGGCTCGATCCCGCGAACACGCTTCTTCTGCAGCTCGCACTGCGACGCGAGGAGACGCTCTGCGAGAAGCGGGATGTCCTCGCGGCGCTCGCGCAGCGGCGGGATCTCGATCCGGAACGGACTCAAGCGAAAAAACAGATCTTCGCGAAACTGGCCTGCCTCCACCTCTTCTTCGAGGTTCCGGTTCGTCGCGGAGACGACGCGCACGTCGATGCGCCGCGGCTCGACGTCTCCGACGCGGCGAATCTCACCGTCCTGTAGGAATCGAAGCAGCTTCGGCTGCATCGGGAGCGGCATCTCGCCGATCTCGTCGAGGAACACCGTTCCGCCCTGCGCCGCCTCGAAGAGCCCGGCGCGATCCTGGGCGGCGCCCGTGAAGGAGCCGCGGCGATGGCCGAAGAGCTCGCTCTCGAGGAGCTCGGCCGGCAGCGCCGAGCAGTTGATCGGCACGAAAGGGCCGTCCGCGCGGGAGCCCCCGAGGTGGATCGAGCGCGAGACGAGCTCCTTGCCGGTGCCGGTCTCGCCGGTGATCAGGATCGGGATCACCGTGTCCGCGGCCTGGCGCACCTGCCCGAGCACCTGCAGCATGCGCGCGCCCTCGCCGATGATCTGGATGCGGCGCCGTCGACGCGGCGTGCCTTCGCCGGAGAGGGTGGAGTCCGCGGTGCTGAAGAGCGTGTCGCCGGCGTGGGTCGCGCCGAGGTCCCCGCTCGGGCCGGAGAAGAGCACCTCGTAGCCCGCGACGCCGATCCGGTCGCCGTCGCGAAGGACCACGGGAAGGTGGATCATCTCGTCGTTCAGCGTCGTGCCGTTGGCGCTGCCGAGGTCGGTGAGGACGTACTCGCCGTTCTCCTGGAGCTGGATCAGCGCGTGGCGCCGCGACACGCACGTATCCTCGAACACGACGTCGCTGTTCGCCGCACGCCCGATCCGCGTGAGCTCGCCGAGGACCTGGGCACGCGTGTCCCCGTCGGGGGTCGTGAACAAGAGCCTGGCTTGCGGGCGGGTCCGGGTCATCGAAGGTCTTCTCGCCGCGGCACTCTACTCGATTTGCCGACGCCGGGCGATTCCAAACGAGGCGGAGGGTGGGCACCCTCCCGGTCGTCGTTCATTTGCGTCCTTCGTCGGCCCCACGTTACGTCTCGACGGTCCGTGGACGCCTTTCTCGCACCATTTGCAGAGGTCCGCCCGACCGACGTCGTCGACATCCTGCTCGTCACCGCGCTCGTGTACGCGGTGGTCCTCTGGCTGCGCGGCAGCCGCGCCTCGCTCGTCGCCTTCGGGGTGCTGCTCCTGGCCCTCGTCTTCAGCGCCGCCCGCGCCCTCGGCCTGCAGCTGACGACCTGGCTCTTCCAGGGCTTCTTCGCGGTCTTCCTGATCATCGTCGTCGTCATCTTCCAGGAGGAGCTGCGGCAGGTGTTCGAGCGGGTGGCGCTGCTCGGCCTGCGGCGGAGCGTCCGCGCCGAAGCGCCGCGGGAGGTGACGGATCTTCTCGTCGAATGCCTCGGCAACCTCGCTCGTCAACGCGTCGGTGCGATCCTCGTGCTCCCCGGCGAGCAGCCGCTCAGCCGCCACGTCCGCGGCGGCATCGAGCTCGATGCGAAGGTGAGCATCCCGCTGCTCGAGAGCTTGACGGATCCCCACTCGCCCGGCCACGACGGTGCGATTCTCCTCTCGGGCGAACGCGTCAGCCGCTTCGGCGTGCACCTGCCGCTCTCGACCAACTTCGCTCGTCTGTCCGGCTTCGGAACGCGGCACGCCGCGGCGCTCGGCCTCGCGGAGAGGACGGACGCGATCTGCTTCGTCGTGTCCGAGGAGCGCGGCTCGATCTCGGTCGCGAGCAAGGGCGAGATCCGGCGGCTGCGCGACGCGAGCGAGGTCGCGCACCTCCTGCGGGAGCTCGGCGAGCTGCGCGCGGCGGCGACGCCGTCGCTCTGGCGTCGCGTGCGCTGGCTCGACCTCGTCGGGGCGTTCGCCGCGGTCTTGATCCTCTGGTTCGTGCTCGTCCCCGGCGCGCGTCCCTCGATCCTTCGGGTCGAGGCGCCCGTCGTCGTGACCAACGTCCCGGTCGGATACGAGCTCGAGAAGATCGACCCGCCCGAGGTGGAGATCGCGCTCAGCGGTCCGTCGCGCGCGTTCTATCTCCTCGACAAGGACGCGATCGACGTCACCGTCGACGCGACTCTCGCGAACCTCGGGCGCCGCACGTTCGCGATCACGAGCGAGCAGGTACGCAAGCCCGCCGCGATGACGGTCGAGGACATCGCGCCGGCGCAGGTGCGGATCTCGCTCGCCTCGAAGCAGAACAGGCCCGGAGCATGAACCGCCCGGCGCAGATCGTCGGCGCGATCCTGATCGCGTTCGGGCTCACGGTGTTCGTGTGGAAGTCGTTCATGCTCGACCTTCCGCTGCAGCCGTCGGACCCCGAAGGGCTGTGGGGCGTCGAGTTCCTCGTCAAGGTCCGCGGCGGAACGGGACAGGGCAGCATCCGCGTCCCGCTCCCCTCGACCGAGCCGGGCCAGGTCGTGTTCGACGAGAGGTCGATCTCCGATCGGCTGCGCTTCACGATCCGCTCGGAGCACGGGCAGCGCATCGGCGTCTGGTCCGGGACACTGCGCGGCTCACACGAGATCGCACACGGATTCCGTGTCCAGCTCGCGCCCGAGCACACGCGCCTCTCCGCCGGGGAGGAAGAAGAGGAGGAGCCGGCGCGCGGCGGCGACGATCCTCTCAAGGCCTCGACCGTCGAGCTGCCCTCGGAGGCTCCCGAGATCGCCGAGCTGCTCTCCCGCGTCTCGCTTCCGAGCGAGCGTGAGCCGGCGGACCGCGCTCGCATCCTCTTCGCCTACGTGAACGACGAGATCGCGACCATCGAAACAGGAAGCGAGGACGCGCTCCTGACGCTCGCGTCGCGCGAAGGCAGCCCCGACGGCAAGGTGCGCCTCCTTGCGACGCTGCTCCGCGCCGCCGGCATTCCGGCGCGGCCCGTCCTCGGGATCCGTCTCACTCCGGGCGCCTTGCCGCAGATCCTGCCGTGGGTCGAGGCGCGCGTCGACGGCGAGTGGGTCTCGATGTCGCCGACCGACGGATTCTTCGGCGCGCGTCCGAAGGACCTCCTCGTGCTGCGTCGTGGGTCGCTCGAGATGGTCGAGGCGACCGGCGCGAGCGCGGTCGCGCACCGGGTGAACGCGCTGCGCGAGCGGCTCCGTCCCGAGGAGCTCGCTGCGATGATGGTGCCGCCGAACCGCACGCTCGCGGAGATCTCGCTCTACCGTCTTCCCGTCGGGACGCAGGCCGCGTTGCGCGCGCTGCTCCTGCTGCCGCTCGGCGCGCTCGTCGTCGCGTTCGCGCGGAACGTGCTCGGCATCCCGACGTTCGGCACGTTCATGCCGATCCTGATCGCGTTCACGTTGAGGGAGACGTCGCTCACGATCGGCCTCGCGATGGTCGTCGGCGTCCTCGCGCTCGGCGTTGCGGGCCGCGTCCTCCTCGACCGGCTGCATCTCCTTCTCGTGCCGCGGCTCTCGATCCTGCTCTGCATCGTCGTCCTCGCGGTGACGACGCTCGCCCTTTTCGGACGCGAGGTCGACAGCACCGACCTCTTCGCGGGCGTGCTCTTCCCGATCGTTATCTTGACGATGCTCGTCGAGCGGTTCTCGATCACCCTCGCGGAGGAAGGACTCCGGGAAGCGCTGATCCGCGCCGGGTGGTCGGTCCTCGTCGCGGTCGGCGTCTACCCGATCTTCCGGAGCCCGCTCGCGGAGCATCTGATGTTCGGATACCCGGAGCTCCTCTTCGTCATCATGGGGCTGCTCGTGCTGATCGGCGCGTACACCGGCTATCGCCTCGCCGACCTCCTCCGCTTCCGCTCCTTCGCGCAGGAGAACGAGGACGCATGAGGCGCATCCTTCAGGCGCTTCGCCGCGAAGGCGTGCTCGGCATCAACCAGCGGAACTCGCGCTACACGCTGCGCTGGAATCCGCGACGGCTCTATCCTCTCGTCGACGACAAGCTGAAGACGAAGGAGCTCTGCCAGGCCGCGGGGATTCCGACGCCGCGCCTTCTCGCCGTCGCACGCGAGCACTTCGAGCTTCGCGGCCTGCGCGCCCGGCTCGACGGCGAGGAGCGGTTCGTGCTGAAGCCGTCCCGCGGCGCGATGGGCAACGGCATCCTGATCGTGCGCGGCCGCCGCGGCGACGGCTTCATCCGCTCGGGCGGAAAGAGCCTGACGACACAGGATCTCCTGTACCACGCCGCAGGCATCATCTCGGGAATGTACGCGCTCGGCGGCCAGCCGGACTCGGCGATGGTCGAGGAGCTGCTCGAGGTGCACCCGACGCTCGTCGAGATCACGCAGGACGGCGTGCCCGACGTCCGCGTGATCGTCTACCGCGGGATTCCGGTCATGGCGATGGTCCGCCTGCCGACGCTCGCCTCGGGCGGTCGCGCCAACCTGCACCAGGGGGCGGTCGGCGTCGGAGTCGACCTCGTCAGCGGTCTCGCCACGCACGCGGTGTGCTACAACCGCCCGATCCGACGCCATCCCGATTCGCGCGTGCCGCTCCTCGGCCGGCCGTTCCCGGACTTCGAGCGCGTGGTGCGCATCGCTCTCCGCGCCGCCGACCAGGTCGGTCTCGGCTACGTCGGCGCCGACGTCGTCGTCGACGCGCGCTACGGACCGGTCATCCTCGAGCTGAACGCGCGCCCGGGGCTCGCGGTGCAGCTCGCGAATCGCGCCGGTCTGCGTCCGCGCCTCACCGCAGTCGACGACACGTGGCGGCCGGATCGTCCGTTCGAGGAGCGCATCACGCTCGCGCGGGAGATCGCCTCGAGCGGCAAGCTGGCCTGAGAGGAACCTGGACCGATGCTCCGCCGCTCCCTACTGGCACTCCTCGCGCTCGTCGCACTCCTCGGGTTCTCTCCCTGGGTGCCTCGCGCGCAAGAGCGCCCTTCCTCCACGCCGGTCGCGAGCGGCGCGGCGGCTTCCGGGACGGTGCAGTCGGCTCCGACCTCGACGCCGACGCCGTCTCCCGATCCGACGACGGCGCCGCCGTCGCCCACGCCGACCACGTCGCCGTCGTACACCGTCCTCTTCGACGCGCGCATCGTGCCGACCGAGAAGGTCGCGTACGTGACGATCGACCTGCGCGACCCGGACGAGCGGATGGGCAAGCTCGAATTTCGCATCGATCCCGAGCGGCATCTCGACTTCGCCGGCGACGGGAACGTCGAGGTGAACGGCGAGACCGTCGTGTGGACGCCGCTTCGGCAGGGCGGGAAGCTGCGCTACCGCTTCCGCATCAATCACCTGCGGAACGAGCGCAGCTACGACTCTCGCGTGAGCGACTCGTGGGCGATCTTTCGCGGCGACGACCTGGTCCCGCGCACGCGCGTCCACGCGGCGCCCGGCGCGCACGGAGACTCGCGCCTTCGCCTCCGCGTACCGGTCGGCTGGTCCGTCGTCGCACCGTACGAGCGCCTCGCGGACGGAACCTACGCGGTCGTCGACGAGGATCGGCGCTTCGATCGACCCTCCGGCTGGATCGGAATGGGCGATCTCGGCGTGCTGCGCGAGACGATCGCGGGCACGCGCGTCGCGATCGCCGCGCCGAAGGGACAGGACTTCCGCCGCCAGGATCTGCTCGCCCTCCTCCGCTGGACGCTGCCGACGCTCCGCGAGACGCTTCCCTCCCTACCCGATCGCCTCGTGATCGTCGGCGCGGGCGATCCGATGTGGCGCGGCGGTCTCTCCGGCCCGCGCTCGCTCTTCGCGCACGCCGATCGCGCGTCGATCAGCGAGGACGGCACGAGCCCGATCGTGCACGAGCTCGTCCACACCGCGCTGCGGCTCCCCTCGGGTCCCGGCGGGGACTGGGTCGTCGAGGGTCTCGCCGAGCTCTACTCGCTCCGCGTGCTGCGGCGCTCGGGCACGATCAGCAAGCGGCGCTACGACCGCTCGATCGAGCGTCTCGAGAAGAAGGCGCGCGGCGTCAAGAACTTGCGAGGCGACGACGTGGATGCCGCCGAGACGGCGCGCGCGGCACTCGTTCTCCTCGAGCTCGACAAGCAGCTCGACGCTTCGACGGACGGGCGCGTGCGCCTCGACGACGTCGTGCGCGAGCTCGTCGCGACCCACGAGGACGTGACGACGGAGCGCTTCCGCGAGGTCGCGGAGCGCGTCTCGCAGACGAACCTGGAGGAGTTCTTCGCGCGTCCGGAGCTCGCCGCTCCGAAGCCGAGCCCGCGCTCCTAGCGCGCGGTTGCGTGCGCGCCGGAAGCGCTCCATCCTGGCCACGAGCCATGTCCCGGACGCTTCGAGCCGAGATCCTCGTGATCGTCGTCGCGGCGGTCGTCGTCGCGATCGGCTCGTGGCAGTGGCTCGGCGGGCCGCACGCACTGCGAACGCCCGGCGAGGCCGCCCGTGCCGCGCTCGTCTGCGGCGGCGCCCTCCTCCTGCTCTGGCTCCTCGTCGACCGCTTCGTTCGTGCGCGCGTCGAAGGTCCGGTCCACACGCTCACGCACGGTCTCGAGGAGCGGGTCGGGCGAACGGCGGACGAGCTCGCGACGCGCGCGCGCGAGCTCGATGCCCTGACGGAGCGGCTCCACGCGATGCAGCTCGAAGCGGTGCGCAGCGAGCGCTTTGCGGCGCTCGGCCAGACGATGGGCACGCTCGCGCACGAGCTCGGCACGCCGCTCAACTCGGTCCTCGGCTACACACAGCTCCTTCGCCAGCAGGAGATGGATCCCGAGCGCTCCGCGAAGCTCGACGTGATCGAGTCGCAGGTGCGCCGCATGATCGAGACCATCGATCGCACGCTCTCGCGCACGCGCGAGGGCGTCCTCGAGGTCGAGGACGTCGACGTGCGACGCATCGTCGACGAGGTGCTGACGCTCGTGAGCGCTCGGGCCGCGAAGCAGCACATCGACATCGCGCCGGAGATCGCGAAGGAGCTGAACGACGTCCGCGCCGATCCGGTGGCCCTGCGCCAGGTCCTCGTGAACCTGGTCAACAACGCGCTCGACGCGGAGGAAACCCGCCGCATCGTCATCCGGATCGCGACGCCGCCGAGCCCGGTCCCGACGGGCAACCTCGAGATCGAGGTGAGCGACGACGGCGCCGGCATCCCGCGCGACGAGCAGCCGCGGATCTTCGAAGCGTTCTACACGACGAAGGAGCCCGGCCGCGGGACCGGACTCGGGCTCGCGATCGTCGACCACCTCGTCCGGGCGCACGGCGGCGACATCTCGGTCGAGAGCATCCCGAGCCGCGGCACGACGTTCCGCGTGCGGCTCCCCTGCGGGTTCGCGTCGTGAAGCGGATCCTCGTCGTCGACGACGACGCAGTGAGCTGCCAGCTCCTCGCCGACGTGCTCCGCAGCGACGGTGCGGAGGTCGTCACCGAGACGGACGGGGGCTCCGCGCTCGAGCTCGCGGAGCGGTTGCACGTCGACCTCGCGCTCGTCGACGTCCGCATGCCGGGAATGACCGGCATTTCACTCTTGACCGAGCTGCGCCGCCGCTTCCCGAGCCTGCCGGTGATCCTGATGACCGCGTTCGGATCGGTCGAGACCGCGGTCGAGGCGGTCGGCGCGGGTGCGGCCGACTATCTGAGCAAGCCCGCCGACGTGCACGAGATCCGCGCCGCGGTCGCGCGCGCCCTCGGCCATCCGAGCGACGCGCGCGCGGAGCTGCCGAGCTCCGAGGCCGACGTCGGCGGGCTCGTCGGACGCTCCGCCGCAATGGTGCGCATCTACAACACGATCGCACGCGTCGCGTCCGGACGATCGACCGTGCTCGTCCTCGGCGAGAGCGGCACCGGGAAGGAGCTGATCGCCCGCGCGATCCATCGGCACGGCCCGCGAAGCCGCGGACCGTACGTCGCCGTCGATTGCGGCGCGCTTCCCGAGACGCTCCTCGAGAGCGAGCTCTTCGGCCACGTGCGCGGCGCCTTCACCGGAGCGATCGCCGATTCTCCCGGCCTCTTCGCGGAGGCGGACGGGGGGACGCTCTTCCTCGACGAGATCGGTCACGTGAGCCCCGAACTCCAGTCGCGGCTCCTCCGCGCCCTGCAGGAGCACGAGATCCGTCCCGTCGGCGGACAGAAGTGGCGTACCGTCGACGCGCGCGTGATCGCGGCGACGAACCGGAACCTCGCCGCGGAGGTCGCCGCGGGACGCTTTCGAGAGGACCTCTTCTACCGCCTCAAGGTGGTGACGATCGAGGTTCCGCCGCTGCGCGAGCGGCCGGAGGACCTGCCGCTCCTCGTCGATCACCTGATCCGCCGTGCGGCGCGCGACGGCGGCCGTCCCGCGCCCGGGATCTCACGGAGCGCGCTCCGCGCGATCGAGGCCTATCCGTGGCCGGGGAACGTCCGCGAGCTCGCGCACGCGCTCGAGCGTGCGGTCGTCCTCGCGCGAGACGAGATGATCAGCGAGCACGACCTGCCCGAGCCGCTCTCCTCGATGCGCTCGGGGCCTCCGCCCGCGATCCCACGCGACCGGCCGACGCTCGGCGAGCTGAAGCGACGCTACGTGCAGATGGTCGTCGCCGAGCAGGGCGGCAACATCACGCGCGCGGCGGGCGTCCTCGGCGTCGACCGGCGCTCGCTCTACCGCATCCTCGAGCGCTACGCGCAGGGCGCGCGCGACGTCGAGGACGAAGACGACTGAAGCGCGCGCGGCTTCGCCGGCACGAGGGAAGCGACCCTCGCGGCAAGCGCCGCCAGATCGAAGGGCTTGTCGAAGACGTCCGCGACGCCGAGCGCGCGGGCCTGCGCATGCGTCTGCACGTCACCGAAGGCGGTGATCAGGATGACCGGCACGTGGCGCCACGGTCCGGCGCGCACGACGCGGAGCGCGTCGACGCCGGACAGTCCCGGCATGCGGAGGTCCGTGATCACGAGCCCGAGGCTCCCCTCGTCCGCGGGAGCGAGGGCGAGATCGGCGAGCCGGTCGAGCAGGTCGGCGCCCGAGCACGCCTCGACCACCCGGTAGCCCGCCTGCTCGAGCGTCGCGCGAAGGAGCGTGCGGAAGGTCGCGTCGTCCTCGGCGATCAGGATCGCCCGGGGAGGTGTCGCCCTCCCGACGCCTGCGTCGGCCGGCAGGCCCGGCCGCCTCGACTCCATCCCGCGCTCGTTCATGCGTCGGTCCGCCAAGCCGCTACGCAAGAGGCATTCCCTCGGAAGGGGTGCCGCCGGCGGTGACGAATCTCGTCTCCTCGAAGGTTCGCGGGAGGGGCGTCGAGACAAAAGGTCACCTCGGGCGTGGCGTTCGGTCTCGGAAACCTCTGCGACCGTCGCACGAAGCGGAAGGCCGTCTCGGCGTCGTGCGCTTCTGGGGCCGAGGAGCGAGGGATCGCGGCAATCTCGTTCTTGGCACCGGCCTTGCTGTTGCATTTCCACCGACATGCAGGAACAGTGCGACACGTTCGCCGAAGGGTCGGCGAGAGCGGGGCTCACCGCGTGGAGGTCTGGGGTGCCGGCGCTGATTCGGAGGGGTGGGGGGAGCGGTTCGGACGGCCAGGCATCGCCCTCGGAGACGGCTCCCGGCCGCTCCGCACGACGGCGACTCCGGACGGGGATCGGGCGAGCGGTTCCGGCTTTGGCCCTGTCGTTCGCATTCTTCGCGGCGAGCACGCCGAGCGCCGTCGCGGGAGAGCTCGAAGCCGTCGACCCGCCGTTCGAGAGCTGGGAAGACGACCTCTTCGGCGACGAGGAGCCGCTCTACCACGACTCCGATCCCTCCTGGGCCGAAGAGGATCCGGGCCTCGACGAGGGCGAAGGTTACGCACCGTTGTTCCCACCACTGGCGCCGTGGGATCTCGACGAGCCGAGCCTGGAAGAACCGGTTTTCGCCGAGCCGGACGTTCTCGAAGAGACCTAGCCTGCATTTCTCACCAGATCACGTCGCGAGGCGGTCGAGAGTGCCGAAGATTCGCGAGCCTCGGACCGGAGGGCGACGCAGGCGTACTTGAACAGTACGTCGAGGAGCCCGGAGGGAGAAGCTCGCGAAGATTCGGTGCTATCGGCCGCCGCAGTAGGGATCTGGTGAGAAATGCAGGCTAGCTTCTCGCGATCGACGCCGGCCAGCGCAACTTCGATTCTAGAAGAGCGCGTAGAGAAGCGGCGCGCCTGCGGTGCCTGCGAGCACCACGAAGCCGCCTGCCAGCAGCAGCACGACGAGGATCGGGAGGAGCCAGTACTTTCGCTCCCTCCGCAGGAACCGCCAGTAGTCGCCGAGGAGGCTCGTCTGCGTCTCGACCGCCTTCCGGGCCACCGATTCCGCACGGCTCGGTTCCCTGTCGTGTTCTTCCATGCGCGTCACCCTCCTCAGAATCGGCGGAAGTAGGCGTCGAGGTCATCGACGCGGCGGCGGGGGACCCAGTATGTCGTCGCGGCTCGATCGATTCTGAGGCCCAGCGGATCTCGCTGCAACAGGCGTCGAAGGAGACCGATTGGGGTCATGACGCCGAAGTAGATCGTCCCCAGGATGAGGTGCGACATCGCCCAGCCGAGCGGGTAGGTCGCGTACATCCAGGCGATCAGCGCGACGCGCCCCGCCTTCGGCACGAGAAGCCCGAGGGCGGCGACGGCGAGAGCGAACGAGACGATCGCGACTGGAACGACCGTGGAGCCGGTCGCGTACCAGGTCACCGCGGCGAAGATCGCGCCCGCCAGCGGCAGCCAGAGTGCTGCGAACCAGCGCACCTCGCTCGCGGTGGGATCGGTCTTGAGCTCGATCAGTGCCATGCCGGTGCCTTTGCTTCCGCGGTCCGGATCTCGCTCGGCGCCGGCGGCTTTCTTCCGCTCATCACGAAGAAGCCGCCCTCACGATTCCCGGTGACCGTGTGCTTGAGCTGCACGAGGAAGTGCTCGAGCGCGGTTCCCTGCGGCGTGGTCTCGAAGAGGCCGGCTTCGGCCGGATCGCTGCCGAGATGGACGGACGGGAGCCCGCGTACGAACTCGATGCCGCTCCCCTCGAACCACTCGAGCACCTCGCCGATCGTGTGCTTCGACTCGTGCGGGTGGCGGTACTGGTCGGCGAACCACGCTCGCGCCTTCTCTCGGCTTCCCCGGATCGCGCGCAGGTGCGGGTCGAGCCACTGCCAGCGACCCCCCGTCAAGCGAAAGACATTGCGCCGGGCGTCCGTCATCAAGCGTCCGAGCCGGTTGTAGAGGCCGACGACGATGTAGCCGCCCGGCCGCAGCAGCGGCACGAGCCCGCGGAACCCGCCGACGGGGTCGGCGGTGTGATGGAGCACGCCGTTGCAGAGGATCACGTCGAACCGCTCCGGGAAGACACACGGGCGGAACAGGTTCATCTGCACGAAGCCAACGCGATCGAGACCGTGCTTGCGGCGGAACTCCTCCCCCAGGCGGAGCGAGTTCATGCACATGTCCGCGCCGACGACGCGCCGGCACGAGATGCCGAGGAAGTTCTGAGCTGGCCCGTCCCGCATCCGACCTCGAGGACGGTGCCGTTGAACGGAATCGCTTCGTTCAGGCGCCGCGCGTAGATGCCGTTCCGCGACTTGTCGATCAGGGAGCGGATCGAGTCGTGCTCGTCGTAGTTCGGGAACGGCGACTCCTCGTAGAACTCCTTCACGATCTCGGTCACGTCGCGCGAACCCTCCGCGGCCTCGTGCGACCAGAAGAGCTGCGGAATGCCCTGCTCCACCGAGAACACGTGACCGCACGTCCGGCACGACACCCCGCCCGGCCGGCGCTGCAGCGTGTTCCGGCAGCACGGGCTGCAGAGAAGATCGAGGAACGGCTCTTCGCGGCCTTCGGCGACCCACGCAGGCTGCCGCCGCTTCCGGACGAGGCAGTGCCCGATGCAGAGCGCGTCGATGTCGGACGACATGAAGGTGCGGTACGCGTCCTCGGGCGTGCACACGATCGGCTCCCAGCCGAGGTTGAAGCTCGTGTTCACGACGACGGGACAGCCCGTCTTCCGATGGAAGCTCTCGACGAGACGGCGATAGAGGCCGTGCCGCGAGGAGTCGACGGTCTGGATGCGAGCAGAGAAGTCGACGTGGGTCACCGCCGGGATCGTCGAACGCTGCACTTTGAGCTTGGCGAGACCCTCCGCCCCGCCCTCCTCGAGTGACAGGTCGCGACGCTCGTCCTCCGACACCGGCGCCACGAGGAGCATGTAGGCGCTGTCCAGATCGGAGGGGACGCCGAAGTATCTCGAAGCGTGCTCCGCCAGGACGGACGGCGCGAAGGGCCGGAACCCTTCGCGGAACTTGACCTTCTGGTTCATTACGGTCTGCATCTCGGGCCGACGTGGATCGCCGAGGATGCTCCGCCCGCCGAGCGCGCGCGGACCGAACTCCATGCGGCCCTGGAACCAGCCGATGACCTTCCCGTCCGCGAGGAGATCGGCGGCCTCGTCGCAGAGCCTCTCGTCGTCGAAGCGCTCGTAGACGACGTTCTCTTCGTCCAGGAAGCGCGCGATCTCGTCGTCGGAGTACGCGGGTCCCAGGAAGGAGCCGTGCTGGCCGTCCCGAGGAGCGGGCGTCCGCGGGTTGTCGAGAAGATGGTGCCAGACGAAGAGAGCGACGCCGAGCGCTCCGCCCGCGTCGTCCGCAGCTGGCTGGATCCACACGTTCTCGAACGGCCCCTCACGGAGGATGCGACCGTTGCCGACGCAGTTGAGCGCGACGCCGCCTGCGAGACACAGGTTCTTCATCCCCGTCTGCGCGTGCACGTGGCGCGCGGAGCGGAGCATGATCTCCTCGGTCACCTTCTGCACGGACGCGGCGAGGTCCATCTCTCGCGCGGTGATCGGAGCATTCGGCCGCCGCGGCGGACCCCCGAAGAGTCGGTCGAACTTCCGCGACGTCATCGTGAGCCCCTGGCAGTAGTTGAAGTAGGACATGTCCATGCGGAAGGACCCGTCCGCCTTCAAGTCCATCAGGTGCTCGAGAATGACGTCGGCGTACTTTGGCTCGCCGTAGGGGGCGAGCCCCATCAGCTTGTACTCGTCTCCGTTCGGGGCGAAGCCGGTGAAGTAGGTGAACGCCGTGTACAGGAGACCGAGCGAGTGCGGAAAGCGCAGCTCGTGGGTCAGGTCGAGGCGGTTTCCGCGACCGACGCCGAAGCTAGCCGTCGTCCATTCGCCCACGCCGTCGAGAGTCAGGATCGCCGCTTCCTCGAACGGCGATGGGAAGAACGCGCTCGCGGCGTGCGACTGATGGTGATCGAGGAAGACGTACCGTTTTCGAAATTCGTAGTTGAGGCCGCGATTCATCTCCCTGGGGAGATGAAGCTTCTGCCGCAGCCAGACCGGCATCGCCTGCAGGAACGAGGCGAACCCCGCGGGCACGAACGCGAGATAGGTCTCGAGGAGCCGATCGAACTTCTGCAGAGGCTTGTCGTAGAAGCCCACGTAGTCGAGGTCGGAAGGCGTGATCCCCGCCTCGCGGAGACAGTAGTCGATCGCGAGAGCCGGAAATCCGGCGTCGTGCTTCTTCCGCGAGAAGCGCTCCTCCTGCGCGGCGGCGACGATCTCGCCGTCGATGACCAGCGCGGCCGCGGAGTCGTGATAGAACGCGGAGAGCCCGAGAATCGCCGTCATCGTTGCCGAAGCGAAGCGACGTACACCGATGGTGAGTCGCCCGGCATCGAGGGTTCCCTACCACCGCCGACGCGGCGCGAACAAGGGCGATTCACCTATGCCGCCTGCGCTGGCGAGGACCGCGCCGGCGCCCGCACGGGAAAGCGCGTTGCCGCTCCCCGAGGCCCCGTGATAGAGGCGGCGGCCCACGGAGCCGGATCGCGCAGGCGCGACGGCCCGAGACCTCCGAATGCTTGCCGATGGGCCGCGGACTTCGGTGACGGACGACGACAGCCCCGCGACCGGAAAGCGCCTCCTCACGATCGCTCTGAGCGCGCTCGTCGCCCTTCTGATCGTCGAGATCGCGCTGCACGTCGCGCATCTCGCGCTCACCCGCTTCGGCGGACGGGGCGGTGCGGACGTCGCGGCGACGGACAAGTTCCGGATCCTGACGATCGGCGACTCGAACACCTACGGCCTCGGAATGACGCGCGAAGCGGCCTATCCCGCCCAGCTCGAGAGACGCCTGAACGCTTCCGTCGGGGAAGAGAAATTCGAGGTCATCAACCTCGGGGTCCCCGGTTTGAATTCCTCCCAGGCCCTGCAGTACCTTCCGAAGTACGTCGAGCTCTACGAACCGGACCTCTTGCTCGTTCTCACGGGAGTGAACGACTACTGGAACCCCGCCGAATCGAACACCGATGCGGCCGAGTCCCTCCGGAATCGAATTCATCGCTTGCTATCGCACCTCCGGATCTACCGTCTGATCGTCCTGGTCTGGGACTACTATCGCTTCGGGGCCGCGGGTGGCGATGCGACTCTCCGGACGCTCCAGACGAGGAAGGAGACGGGCGACGCCGACGACGCCACCGTGCACGAGCTCCACTTCGGCGACGAGACCTTCTCCTTCCGGAACGAGCGGCGCCCACTGGTGCTGACGGCGGAGGAGAACGAGGCACGCACGTCGCAAAACATCGCGCAGATCATCGAGGTCGCCGCCGCCGCGCGTGTTCCGCTGGTGTTGCCGACGTACGCCGCGAACACGGGCCACTACTCCATCGCGAACGGCGCGATCCAGAGCTCTTCCGGTGCACTCGTCGTTCCGCAGACGTTCGCCGATCACCTCGCTCGCAGGATCCCGCGGCCGCGCCCCGGTCCCGACAAGCTCTTCTTTCCCGACCTCCATCCGAAAGCTCCGGTGTACGCCGCCTATGCGCAGAACTTGTGCGAGGCCCTCGCGCGCGAGCACGTCGTCCCGATCGAGGAGTGCACCGACACGCCTTGACAATACGAGCGAACCGAGACGACGCTGACGAATGCGTCGCTCTCGCATTCCGACCTCCTGCGCCGGGCTTCGTTCGTGCGGCTGAGGCCCGGTCGACCCTACCCGCTCGGCGCCACGTGGGACGGCCTCGGCGTCAACTTCGCGCTGTTCTCCGAGCATGCGACGGGCGTCGAGCTCTGTCTCTTCGACGCCGACACGGCGAAGAGCGAGTCGGTGTGCATGCGCCTACCCGAGCAGACCGACATGATCTGGCACGGCTACGCCCCGGGGGTGCGGCCGGGCCAGCTCTACGGCTACCGGGTGCACGGCCCGTACGCGCCCGAGGAAGGGCACCGGTTCAATCCCCGCAAGGTCGTCCTCGACCCGTACGCGAAGGCGATCGGCCGCCTCGTGAATTGGTCGGACGAGATGTTCGGCTATCGCGTGGGCGACCCGGCGGCGGATCTCGTGATGGACGACCGCGACAATGCCGCGCATTCGTCGCTCGCGCTCGTCGTCGATCCGGCGTTCACCTGGGGCGACGACACTCCGCCGCGCACGCCGTGGCACGAGACGATCATCTACGAGCTCCACGTGAAGGGGTTCACGAAGCTGCACCCGCTTCTTCCCGAGGCGATGCGTGGACGCTACGTGGGGCTCGCCGCGGAGCCGGTGATCGCGCATCTGAAGAAGCTCGGCGTCACCGCCGTCGAGCTGATGCCGGTGCACCACCACGTCGACGAGCGCCATCTCGTGGAGCGCGGCCTCACGAACTACTGGGGCTACAACACGCTCGGCTTCTTCGCGCCCGATCTCCGCTACGCCTCCGGAACGCCGATCGACTCCGTGCGCGAGTTCAAGATCATGGTGCGCGCGCTCCACGCGGCGGGCATCGAGGTGATCCTCGACGTCGTCTACAACCACACCGCGGAGGGCAACCATCTCGGCCCCACCCTCTTCCTGCGCGGCATCGACAACGCCTCGTACTACCGCCTGACGGAGGAGTCGCGGCGCTACTACATGGACTTCACGGGCTGCGGCAACACGCTCAACATGCTGCATCCGCGCGTGATCCAGCTCATCATGGACAGCCTGCGATACTGGGTCATCGACATGCACGTCGACGGGTTCCGCTTCGACCTCGCGAGCGCGCTCGCGCGCGAGCTGTACGAGGTGAACAAGCTCTCGGCGTTCTTCGAGGTCATCCACCAGGATCCCGTCCTTTCGCAGGTGAAGCTGATCGCCGAGCCGTGGGACGTCGGACCGGGCGGCTATCAAGTGGGCAACTTCCCCGTCGGGTGGGCGGAGTGGAATGGCAAGTACCGCGACTGCGTGCGGCGGTTCTGGCGCGGCGACGGCGGACAGGTGTCCGAGCTCGCGAGCCGCCTCGCCGGCAGCAGCGATCTCTACGCGCACAGCGGCCGCGCTCCGCACGCGAGCATCAACTTCGTCACGGCGCACGACGGGTTCACGCTGAACGACCTCGTGAGCTACGACGGGAAGCACAACGAGGCGAACGGCGAGGACAGCCGCGACGGCGACGACAACAACCACTCGTGGAACTGCGGCGCGGAGGGCCCCACCGCCGATCCGGCGGTGGTGGCGCTTCGCCGCCGTCAAATCCGCAACTTCCTCTCGACGCTCCTCCTCTCGCAGGGCGTCCCGATGCTTTGCGCCGGCGACGAGATGGGCCGCACGCAGAACGGCAACAACAACGCCTACTGCCAGGACAACGAGATCTCGTGGATCGATTGGGAGCTCGACGACGAGCGACGCGACCTTCTCGAGTTCACCTCCTTCCTGATCCACCTGCGACGCGAGCACCCCGTCTTCCGCCGCCGTCGCTTCTTCCAGGGACGGCGCATTCGCGGGGCCGAGGTCGAGGACTTGACGTGGTTCGGACCGAGCGGCCACGAGATGACCGACGAAGCGTGGGACACCGACTTCGCGCGCGCTCTGATGGTGCGTCTCGGCGGACAGAGCATCGACGAGACCGACGAGAACGGTGAGCGCATCGTCGACGACACGTTCCTTCTCCTGATCAACGGCTCGCACGAATCGGTCTCGTTCACGCTGCCGCCGGCGCGGCCCGAGGCGCGCTGGGAGCGCGTTCTCGACACGGGCGAGCCGGACGGACGCCGCGCGCTCATCCCGCGCGGAGATCGCTACCGGCTTCGTGCGCGGTGGGCGGCCTTGTTTAAGGCTCGTTGACAGGGATAGTTTCGAACGAGGGGGGCGTGTGGGGTGGACGTGTCGCAAGCAGCGCCGGCTCGCATCGTCATCGAAGGCGTCTCGCCGGAGATCGACGGAGGCCGATTCGCCGCGAAGGCCCGCCGACCTCGCGACCCTGCTGAATGTCGCTCGCCTCGAGAAGAGCGTCTACGAGCTCGCCTACGAGCTGAACAACCGGCCGGATTGGGTGGCCATCCCGGTCCACGGCCTTCGCCGTCTCCTGGCGGAGATCACCGACTGAGGAGGATCGCGATGGCGAACCGGACGGAACCGACGAGTCTTCTCGGCGAGCAGGACCTCCACCTCTTCAACGAAGGCACGCATCTGCGTCTCTTCGACAAGCTCGGGTCGCACCCCGGCGCCGTCGACGGCGTGGAGGGCGTCCACTTCGCCGTCTGGGCGCCGAGCGCCGAACGCGTCACCGTGATCGGCGACTGGAACGGATGGGACGGAAGCCGTGAAACGCTCCACGCGCGAGGATCTTCCGGCATCTGGGAAGGCTTCCTTCCGGGCGTTCCCGAGCAGGCGGCGTACAAGTACCGTATCTTCGCGCGCGGGGGGCGAAAGCTCGAGAAGGCCGATCCGTTCGCGTTCCACGCCGAGACGCCGCCGAAGACCGCCTCGAAGGTGTGGCGGATCGACTACGCGTGGGGCGACGACGACTGGATGCGCTCGCGCGCGGAGCGGGCCTCGCTCGAAGCGCCGGTGTCGATCTACGAGCTGCACCTCGGCTCGTGGCGGCGGAAGCCCGAGGACGCCAATCGCTCGCTCGGCTACCGCGAGCTCGCGGAGCCGCTCGCCGACTACGCGCACGAGATGGGCTTCACCCACGTCGAGCTCCTGCCGGTGATGGAGCACCCGTTCTACGGCTCGTGGGGCTACCAGACGACGGGCTACTTCGCGCCGACGAGCCGCTACGGGACGCCGCAGGATTTCATGTACTTGATCGACGTCCTGCATCAGCGCGGGATCGGCGTGATCCTCGACTGGGTCCCGTCGCACTTCCCGACCGACGACCACGGGCTCGCGCTGTTCGACGGAACGCACCTCTACGAGCACGCCGACCCGCGTCAGGGATTCCATCCCGACTGGAAGAGCGCGATCTTCAACTACGGTCGGAACGAGGTGCGGAGCTTCCTCTCGAGCAGCGCCCGCTTCTGGCTCGATCGCTACCACGCGGACGGGCTCCGCGTGGACGCGGTCGCTTCGATGCTCTACCTCGACTACTCGCGAAAGTCGGGCGAGTGGATCCCGAACCGGCACGGCGGCCGCGAGAACCTCGAGGCGATCGAGTTCCTCCGCCGGATGAACACGGACCTCTACCGCGAGACGCCGGGCATCCAGACGATCGCGGAGGAGTCGACGGCGTGGCCGATGGTGTCCCGCCCGACGTACGTCGGCGGCCTCGGCTTCGGCTTCAAGTGGGACATGGGATGGATGCACGACACACTCCAGTACTTCTCGCGCGATGCGATCCATCGCCGCTTCCACCACAACGAGCTGACCTTCCGCATGGTCTACGCGTTCACGGAGAACTTCGTGCTGCCGCTCTCGCACGACGAGGTCGTCCACGGAAAGGGCTCGCTCCTCGGCAAGATCTCCGGCGACGACTGGCAGAAGCGTGCCGGGCTGCGACTCCTCCTGGGCTACATGTGGACGCAGCCGGGGAAGAAGCTGCTCTTCATGGGCGGCGAGCTCGGCCAGTGGCGCGAGTGGAACCACGAGTCGAGCCTCGACTGGCATCTGCTCGACGACGTGGCGCACCGCGGAATCCAGCGCTGGGTGCGCGACCTCAACACCTGGTACCGCGGGACGCCCGCTCTGCACGCGGGCGACTGCGATCCCGCGGGATTCGAGTGGGTCGACTGCAACGACAGCGACCAGAGCACGCTCGTCTACCTCCGCCACAGCCCGAAGGACGGGGACGGCGTCGTCATCGCGTGCAACTTCACGCCCATCCCGCGCACCAACTTCCGCATCGGAGTCGACCGCCCGGGCGCGTGGCGCGAGGTGATCAACAGCGACGCGGCGCTCTACGGCGGAAGCGGCAAAGGGAATCTCGGCGGCGCGGCGACCTCGCCCGTCTCGGCGCACGGCCGCCGCCACGCGCTGAACGTGACCTTGCCGCCGCTCGCGATCATCGCGTTCGCCTTGGATTCTTGACGGCACGCGCCGCTCCGAATCCCACCCCGAGAGTGGGGACGAATGCCACGGCTGGGGAGATCTGCCTCGGTCGCCTCGTTCGAAGCCATCGACGGGATCGATCTCCTGAACCTCGCCGAAGGCACGCTAGCCTGCATTTCTCACCAGATCACGTCGCGAGGCGGTCGAGAGTGCCGAAGATTCGCGAGCCTCGGACCGGAGGGCGACGCAGGCGTACTTGAACAGTACGTCGAGGAGCCCGGAGGGAGAAGCTCGCGAAGATTCGGTGCTATCGGCCGCCGCAGTAGGGATCTGGTGAGAAATGCAGGCTAGCCCCACGCGGCGATCGCGGCGCCGGCGAGGACGAGCGCCGTCGCCAGGAGCCAGGCGGGGCTCCGCTGCAAGCGCGGCCGCTTCGAGACGTCGCGCACCCACTCCGCGTGACCGCCGACGCCGCCGACGGTCGCACGCAGGAGGCGCAGCGTCAGCGCGAGCTCGACGAGGAGGCCCGCGGCGATCAGCCCGATCCCGAGCGCGCTGCCGCCATGCCAGAGGAAGTACGCGAGGAGCAGGACGGGGAGGAGAATCAGCATCGAGCGATCCCGTGCGATCCGGGCGAAGACCGCTGCAGCGCCGCCTCAGAGGCCGAGCTCGCGCTCGACCGCGGTCAGCGCTTCGTCGAGCCGGCGGGCGAGGTCGTCGATCTCCTCCGCGGTGATCACGAGCGGCGGGCACGCGACGACGAAGCTCGTCCCCGCGCGCAGGATCAAGCCCCGCTCGAGCGCGGCCTGGCGCACGCGCCACGGGATCTTCCTCTCGGGCGGAAACGGCGCCTCGGTCGCGCGGTCCTGCACGAGCTCGACCGCGCCCATCAGCCCGGCCGTCCGGATCTCGCCGACGATCGGATGATGCGCGAGCCGCCGGAGCGCTCGTGCGAGGATCGGCGCCTTGCGGCGCGCACCGCGCACGAGGTCCTCGCGCTCGAGGATGTCGAGGTTCGCGAGCCCGGCCGCGCAGGCGACGGGATGGCCCGAGTAGGTGTAGCCGTGGTGCAGGACGAAGTCGTCGCCGGCGTCGAGCAGCGTCGCGAAGAGTCGCTCGTGCAGGATCACGCCGCCGAGCGGCACGTAGCCGCTCGTCACGCCCTTCGCGAAGACGAGCATGTCGGGGATCACCTTCGTGAGCTGCACGCCGAAGTTCTTGCCGAGGCGGCCGAAGCCGGTGATCACCTCGTCCGCGACGAGGAGGATGTCGTGGCGGTCGCAGATCTCGCGCACGCGCTCGAGCCAGCCCGGCGGCGGTGCGATCACGCCGCCGACGCCCTGCACCGGCTCCGCGATCACCGCGCCGATCCGGTCGGCGCCCGCGCGGGCGACGATCGCTTCGAGCTCGTCCGCGCAAGCGAGAGCGCAGGCCGGGTACTCTCGCTGGATTTCGCAGCGGTGGCAGTGCGGACGCGGCATGCGGAAGACGCCCGACATCATCGGCTCGTAGTGGCGATGGAACGTCTCGAGGCCCGTCAAGCTCGCGGCGCCGGTCGACGAGCCGTGATACGCGCGCGTGAGCGCGACGATGCCGGACTTCTCCGGCTTGCCGCGGAGACTCGAGAGCAGGCGGACGAGCCGGATCACCGTCTCGTTCGACTCCGAGCCGCCGCCCGTGAAGAGGACGCGCGTCAAGCCCTTCGGCGCCATCCGCGCGATCCGGGCCGCGAGGCGAATCGCGGGCTCGGACGAAAAGCCGAGGAGCGTCGGTGCGTACTCGATCGCGCGCACCTGCGCCGCGACGGCGCGCGCGATCTCGGCGCGACCGTGCCCGACGTTCACGTTCCAGAGGGAGGCGACGCCGTCCATGTAGCGGCGGCCCTCCGAGTCCCAGACCCAGATGCCACGGCCTTTCACGAGCCGGACGGTCCCGTCGCGATCCGTCTGCGCCGGCGACCCGAAGCCGTGGATCAAGTGCGCGCGATCGAGGCGAGCGAGCTCCCGTTCCATCCCGTCCATTTAGCGCGAGGGGGTCCGGTTCGTTAGGGCCCTATCGGACCCAGGCTCACGCACGGGTCCTCCTGCCGTGGGGCGCGACGGAGCGCATCCTCGCGAAGATCGACGCGACCGATCCCGAAGCGCTGACGCGCGCCCGGATCGAGTGCCGCAAGAAGGTGATGGAGGTCGCGGACGAGCTCCGCCGCGAGCGACCCGAGTTCCGCGAAGCGCACGTCTGCGAGATCGCGCGCGACCTCGGCGCGACGGCGAGCTCGCGCCGTCACGCGACGTGTCGTTCAGGCTCCAGTCGTAGTCGAGGTATCCGATCGCGTCGTCCTCGAGACCGGCGATCTGCTTCGCCGTCTCGGGCGAGGCATTGTTCCGAAGGAACGCGGCGACGCCGCCCGCGGGCACGAAGTCGTCCGCGAACCACGAGAAGATCATCGAGACCCGCGCGCTCTTTCCCTCCGGGCCCGATGCGAGCCCTTTCCCGCGGTTGTCGAGGAAGAGGCGCGTCTGCTCGGCGAGCTGCTCGTCGAGCCGGGTGCCGGTATACGGCTCCGTACGCAGGTCCGGACACGACACGGAAGCGCACACGATGGCGAAGTGGACGCGCGGCTCGCGGAACTTCGCGCGCAGGACGTCGTGCTCGATCTCGTCGAGGGAGAAGTCGCGTCCGGCGACCGTCCCGGCCGTCTTCTTCCAGACGGGGAAGAGAAAATTGCCGCCGTCCCGGATGCTCGCGATCGGGTAGCGGTCGACGATCGTCTTGATGGCCAGGAGGTTGTACGCGTTCGCCCAGAAGGCGAAGCGCTCGTCTTCGGTCGCGAGATCCTCGGGACGCGCGGCGGCGAGCTCGCGGAGCGCCGCGGCGTAGTCCGGATCCTTCCCGAGGGCCGCGTAGTCGACGAGGTTCAGCCGGATGCCGGCGATCGTTCCCGCGCGCACGTGCTCCGCGAGAAGACGTCCGTAGGCGCCGCCGTAGCTCGCCGCGACGCAAGGGGAAACGGAAGAAGCGGCAAGGAGCGCCGAAGCCACGATTCCCGCGCGAAGGCCGCGACGCGCGCCGCTCGATCTTCGACTCGTCACACCGCGCGCCTCCGCCCCACGTCTACGCTTGCCGTGGCCCATCCGCTAGTGTCGCTCGTCGGCCGCTTGCCGGCGCGATCCGAATCGTGGACCCGAATCCGAAAACCTCCGTCGTCGGCGGCGTCGGAGCGCTCCTCCTCGCCGCCGCGGAGCGCGCGCCGGACGATCTCGCCGTCGTCTCGTACGAGGCGCCGGACGCCGAGCCGGTACGCGCGATCTTCCGGCAGCTCGACGAGGCCGCGCGAAGGGCGGCGGCGCGGCTCGCGGAAGCGGGCGTCGGTCCCGGGGATCGCGTCGCGCTGATCGCGGCGAACCGGATCGGCTTCGCGGCCGCGTGGTTCGCGATCGCGTACCGCGGGGCGACGGTCGTCCCGATCCCGATCCTCTCGGCGCCGGGCGAGATCGCGTTCCGTCTCGAGCACGCGCGCTGCCGCGCGATCGTCTTCGACGCGGAGCGGGGCGATCTCGTCGCACGCGCGAGCGAAGGGCAAAGCGTGCATCCGCTCGACCTCGCGCGGCTCGAAGCATCGGGAGACGACGATCTCGCGGAGCCCGCGCGGGTCGAAGCGGCGTCGCCCGCGATGATCCTCTACACGTCCGGCACGACCGGCCGCCCGAAGGGCGCGCTGATCTCGCACCGGACGCTCCTCGAGCATGCCGCGGGCATCGGCGACCACGCGCTCCGGCTCGGAGCGCGCGACCGCGTGCTCGGCGTCCTGCCTCTGACGCACTCGTACGGATTCCGCATGGTGCTCCTCGCGAGCCTTCGCGCCGGCTGCCCGTGCATCCTCGTGCCGCGCTTCGACGCACGGGGCTCGCTCGAGATCGCGGAGCGCGAGGGCGTCACGTGGTTCCCCGCCGTGCCGACGATGTTCGCCGCGTGGGGTGCCTTGCCGGACGGCCCTCGCCCGTCGAAGCTCGCCTGGTGCCTCTCGGCCGGATCGCCTCTGGCCGACGAGATCCTGCACCGCGCCGAGCGCCGCCTCGGCTGCGAGATCCGCCAGGGCTACGGCATGACCGAAGCGACCTTCTCGACGATCGATGCGCCCGGAGACGAGCGCGTCGTCGGAAGCGTGGGCCGAGCGGCGCACGGAGTCGACGTCCGGATCGCCGACGAGAGCGGCCGCGACGCGCCGCCGCTCGCGACCGGCGAAGTGCTCGTACGCGGCCGGAACATGATGACGGGCTACCTCGACGATCCCGCGGCGACCGCGGAAGCCCTCCGCGACGGATGGATGCACACGGGCGACGTCGGCTACCTCGACGAGGCGGGAAGGCTCTTCGTCGTCGATCGCCTGAAGGACATGATCATCCGCGGCGGCAACAACGTGTATCCGTCGGAGGTCGAAGCGGTGCTGACGGAGCATCCGGACGTGCGTGAGGCCGCCGTCGTCGGCCGTCCCGACGACTTCTACGGCGAGGAGATCGTGGCGCTCGTCGTGCCGCGAGGCGCGCGCGGCATCGACCTGGGAGCGCTCCGCGGCTGGGCGGCGGAGCGCATCGCGAAGAACAAGGTGCCGCGCGAGTGGGCGGTGCTCGAGAGCCTGCCGCTCGGACCGTCGCGGAAGGTGCTGAAGCGCGAGCTCCGCGAGCGGATCGCGGATGGCTCGATCGCGCTCTCGCGCGGCTGAAGCGGCGCCTAGCGATTCCCCTTCGCCGCTCGCGCGCGCCGCGAGGAGCGCTTGCGCGGCTTCGCGACCCACTCGAGCCGTCGATCGTTTCGCGACACCTCGTGCCGGCGACGCTGGCGCTCCGGCGCCGCGGTGTGTGCGCGCACCTGCCGCAGGATCTCCGTCCGGAGCGAAGCCGCGTCGAGATCGAGCGCCTGGCAGACCATCTCGAAGGCGAAGAGCGAGGTCGAGTCGCGCGACAGGGACCACTGCTCGGCGCGGACCGCCTCGTTCCGCCGCCGCGCATCGCGCGTGGCCACGCCGGCGAGGAAGCACCCGATCGCTTCCTCGAGAAGGGCCACCAGGAGCGCCGAGACGCCGGGATGCCTCCCCCGACCCGAACGCTCGGACGGCGTCGCGAGCGTGTCGAGGTCGAGCAGACCCGTCGCCGGGCCTCGCCCGCGAGAGGGCGCCGGGGTGCCGCGATTCTCTTCTGGCTCGCCGAGGTCCATGGTCACGCCGGGGCTCGCAGAGGGTACGCGCCGCCCGGCGTGTCGGATTCACCTCGCCGGAGGATCCCCGCGGCCGCCGCTCCACCATTGCCAGGCGGTCCAGGCGGCGAACGCGGGCGCGCCGACCGCGGCGGCGCCGAAGAACGTCGCGAGCCCGCCGAACCAGGTCAGCGGCGCGATCAGGTAGAGGATGTCCTCCAGCTCGAAGCCGGCGAAGCTCGGCTGATCGAACACGTGCATCCCGCGTGCGCGCGCCATCGAGCCGCGCAGCGTGAAGATCAGCACGAAGGCGATCCCCGCGGCGAGACCCATCGGGATCGCCCACGCCCCGAGCGGCCCGTGCCGGAAGCCGCAGCCGATGCCGAGGAACACCGCGGTCTTCACGATCAGGTCCGCCCACCGGTCGTACGTGTGACCGAAGGGCGACGTCTTGCCCGTGGCGCGCGCGAGCTCGCCGTCGGCGTGATCGAGGATGCCCTGCAGGAGATAGAGCGCCGCGCCCCACCCCATCGTCGTCGAGTCCCCGGTCGCGAAGCACGCGGCCGCGGCGAGGCCGATCGCGAGGCCGAGCGTCGTCACGTGATTCGGATGGACGGGAGTCCGCACGAGCGGACGGATCAGCTGGCGCGCGATGCGCGCGTCCCACGCCTTCGAAGCCAACGCTCGCTCCTTCTCCGTCAGCGCGAAGCGAAGCGCGCTCGGAAGAGCGCGAAGCCGACGCCGAGCATCACGAGACCTTCGAGGAAGAGCATCAGGACCGGCCGTGCGATCTCGGCGAGGTCGCGGCTCCGGAGCACGATGTCCGTCAAGCCGCGCATCGCCCAGGTGGTGAAGAACGCGGGCGAGAGGCGCTGCATCCATTCGGGCTCGAACTGCTCCGGCCACCAGAGGCCGCCGAGAGCGGAGAAGACGAGCACGACGGCGAGGCTCAGGATCAGCGTCTGCTCGCGCGACGTCGCGAGGCTCGCGACGAGGAAGCCGAGGGCGATCGTCGCAAAGACGATCGCGAGCGTCAGCACCGGGAACGCGAACGGCGAGGAGCCGAGCGAGATCCCGAAGACGAGCCGGCCCCAGAGCAGCAGCACGAGCATCTGCACGACACCGACGACGAAGCGCGCGCCGAGCTTCCCGAAGAGGAACCAGGTGAATCCGCCGGGCGCGACGAGGAGACGCTGCGCCGTTCCCCACTCGCGCTCGTTGTGCAGCGACATCGAGATCCCGGCGACCGCCGCGAGCAGCACGAACATCACCGAGAAGCCGGGCACGTTCTGCTCGTGCGTGTGCACGGAGATGCGCTTCCCGGTCAGGTTCTTCTCCTCGAGGACGATCTTGTCCTCCGCGAGCGGGTCCTCGAGCTTCTGCGCGTCCTTCTGCGCGAGCATCAGCAGAAGCTCGACGGCACGGATCCCGTTCGGATGCGCCGTGTCGGTCAGGAGCTCGAACGTGGTCGGCTCCTCGGCCTCGTACCGCTCGCTGAAGTCGTCCGGGATGACGATCGCCACGGCAGCCTTGTTCTGGACGCGGACGACGTGCTCGGCTTCCTGGAGGGACATCGGGACGGGATTCGCACGCTCCGAGAGCAGCCGCACGAACAGCTCCGCCCCCGGCCCGCCGTCCTGGTCGACGATCGGGACGAAGAGCTTCGGCGGCTCGCCGGTGTCGTACCGCGCCGCCACGACGATCGTGATCACCACGATCGGAGCGGCGAGGGTGTAGAAGAACGTCCAGCGGTCCCGGAGGAGGAGCTTCAGGTCATTCAGAAAGACCGCAAGCAAGGTGGAACCGCTCCGCGTACGCCTTGTAGCGCGCCGCCTCCGTCTCCGCGTCGAGTCCGAACTGCGCGAGCGTGTACTCGTGCCGCCCGTGCCGATCCTTGCGGTTCTGACCGAGGAACTCCGTCATCGCCTGGTCCGCTGCCGGCGTGAAGGGGATGTCGAAGGACCGGTAGATCCGCCGCGCCGTTCCGATGGGGTCGCGCGTCAGCTCACCGTAATCGACGTCGAGGATCTGCCCCGCCGGGACGCGGCCGCTGTCCCTCGCCTGCAGCGCGCGGTCGAGGCCGCGCGACCAGCGCTCGGTCATCTCCGGGCCGACGCGCACCGGGTCGACGGTATCGCTGAACGCGCTCCGCAGCACGCTCGTCAAGCTGCCGAGGGAGCCGACGACCTCCAGCGGCGCGCGATGGGTCATCACGACGAGCGCGTCGGGATAGACGTCGAAGAGCTCCTCGAAGCCGAAGATGTGCGCCGGCGCCTTCAGCACCCACCGCTCTCCCGGGCAGCGCCACTGCAGGTGCTCGAGGAACTGGCGGTGCACCGCGTACGACGACCGGAGATCCTGCTCCTCGAGCCAGGTCTGGTAGCTCGGCACGAAGTGCGTCGTCTGCGGCTGGAAGCTCAGAAAGGAGTGCGTCGTGATGACGAGGCACTCCTGCGGCAGACGCGCGTCGACCGCGTGGATGCGGCGGAACTCGGGAATGATCCGGTACAGCCAGCGCATCTGGCGATGCGCCATCTCGATCCGGCGATCGCTCTTGTAACGCGAGCGCTGCGGCGGCGGCGACGGGTACATCGTCTCCCACGCGAGCGGCGAGCGGCTCGCCGGGTCTTGCGCGAGGAGACCGTGCAGGAAGGTCGTGCCCGTGCGCGGCATGCCGGTGATGAAGATCGGACGAGGAACCGGTCCCTCGGCGATCTCGGGATGGCGCCGCCGGTCCTCGGTCATGCGGAGCTTGTTCGAGAGGACGCGCACGAGGTCGCGCCGCGCCGCGATCTGCCCGAACGGCGTCAACTCAGATTCGCGCGCGAGCGACTCGACGAGACGGTGGAACGGCTCGCGGAACGCCTCGTCGCCGAAGTCCTCGAGCCCCGCGCGCCGGATCGCCGAGGCGAGAAGCGCTTCGGGCTCGAGCGACGGATACGGGACGCCGGCCTCCTGCATGGCTCGGCCGCCGAGGTTGAAAGCGCGTGCGAGTGCCGAGGGCCGCGGGTTTCCGCTCGTCATGGACACTCCATCCGGGGGCTTTCCATCCGCGTACCGTCGGTGCGCGCCAACAGTAAAGCGTTCGCCTCCTCGATCTGCCAGGCCACGAGCCCGGGAAGGCCGAGGGCCAGCTCGCGGACCCGCTTCGCGAGGGAGAGCGCGAGAGCGGTCTCCGGAGCGACCGCGAGCACCGGACCGAGGAGGACGAAGCCCGCCTCCTGGACACCGAGGGCCCCAGGGACCGCGAAGGCGGCCGCGCGGATCGCCTGCCCGAGGCTCTCGAGAAGGAAGGCCGTGCCGAGGTCGACGGGATGGCCGAGGAAGTAGAGGGCGAGCCAGACCTCTCCGGTTCCGACGATCCAGCTCGCAAGGTGCCAGCCGAAGGCGCGGCCGAGGGCCCGTCCCCGGGCGTAGAGCCAGGCGACGTCTTGATCGAGCGTGCCCGCTCCGGCGGCGAGCTTCCGGGACAGCTCGCCCGGAACGACCCCCGCGAGGCGGCGCGCGAGCCAACCGAAGCCGCCGCGGCGCTGCAGCAGGTAGAAGCCCGCCACCGCGAGACCCATCGCGATGCTGCCGACGAGCGCCGTCGTCGCGACCTCGCTTCCCCCGATCCGCACGAGCAGGAAGGCGAGCCCGAGGAGCGTGAAGGCGACCTGCGAGCCGACCAACGTCGTCACGTCGACGACCACGGTCGCGCCGGCAAACGTGCCGGGCATGCCACGACGCGCCACGATGTTCGCCTTCACGACGTTCCCGCCCACCTGGGCGACGGGGAGGAGCCCGTTCACCGATTCGCCGATCCAGCGCGCGAACACGACCGAGCGCGCGGGGAGAGGTACGCGCGTCGCGATCAGGCTCCGCCAGCCGAGCGCGTCGGCGACGAGCGGTATCACGTGGAACGCCGCGACGACGAGGAGGCCGAAGCCCGCGACCGCGAGAGCGCGCGCGACCTCGCCGAGGCCCTGATAGAGAATCAGGGCGACGAACAGGGCGACTCCGCCGAGGAGACCGCCGCGCGCAACCGATCTGAGCTGATGGGAGTCGATGCTCCTACCCCGACCGCCTGGGTGGGAGCGGGCCCACGGAGGCGTGGGCGAAGATTTGCCATATGTCCCGGGGGGCCGCCAGCGGCGTCGGGGTCAATCGAGGCAGGCGTAGACCGAGTCGATCAGAGCGATCGCGCGCGGGTCGAGAAGGATGTGCGGGCCCATGCGGTTCATCGCGTAGCCGAACGAGACCCGACGCTCGGGATCGGCGAAGCCGACCGAGCCGCCCATCCCGGGATGGCCGAAGGCCCCCGGGCTCGGACCGAAGCGCCCGTCCGCCTCGTCGAGCGAGAGCATGAAGCCGAGCCCGAAGCGGGTCGGCCGCTGCAGGATCCGGTCCCGGCCGTGCGACTGCTCCGTGCGGCAGCGGTCGATCCCTTCGCGGGAGAGCACGTGCACGCCGCCGAGATCGCCGCCGCAGGCGAGCGCCGCGTAGACGCGCGCGATCGCGTGCGCCGTCGCGTGCCCGTTCGCGCCCGGGATCTCCGCTTCGCGCCAGGCCGCGTGGTTCGCACCAAGGGCGAGCGAGGGCGGATTGAGGAACGCCTTCGACACCATGCCCGCGGGATCCTGGAGGATCAGCATGGCGATGCTCTTTCCCTCGCCCTCGACCTCGGCGGACCCGAGGCCGTGGAGCTCGCCGGTGCGGTCGTGCTCGGAGGCGGCGAGCCCGATGTGGAAGTCGGCGCCGAGCGGCCCTGCGACGCGCTCGCGGAAGGTCGTCCCGAGGCTCTTGCCGGTGATGCGTCGCACCACCTCGCCGACGAGCCATCCGAAGGTGACGGCGTGGTAGCCGTGCCCGTCGCCGGGCGTCCACCACGGCTCCTGCGCCGCGAGGGCCGCCGTGATCGCGCTCCAGTCGTACAAAGCCCCGGCCGGAAGGACCTCCGAGACCGCAGGAAGCCCGGCGCGATGTCCCAGCAGGAGGCGGACCGGGACGTCGCCCTTCCCCGCCTGCGCGAACTCGGGCCAGTACTCCGCGACCGGCGCGTCGAGGTCGAGGAGCCCCTCGTCGACGAGCTGGTGCGCGCAGATCGCCGTCATCCCCTTCGTGGTGGAGTAGACGTTGACCAGCGTGTCGCGCTGCCAGGGGCGCGTCCGCGCCGCGTCCGCGTGTCCGCCCCACAGGTCGACGACGCTCTCGCCGTCGACCGTGACGGAGACCGCGGCCCCGACCTCGCGACGGTCGCGGAAGTTCTCCGCGAACGTTTCCTTCACCCGCGCGAAGCGGGAGCCGCAATCCCCCTCGATCGTCGTCAAGTGACTCCTACTCGCCGGCCCGGACGGTCGTCGTCTGCACGCCGTCGCTCGTCACGCAGTATGTCGCCTCGTGCTTCCCCTGCGCGGGGTAATAGAAGGCGAAGAAGTTGCAGTGCTCGTTCGTGTCGGTGAACGGACCGAACTTGAAGTCCGTATCGGTGTCGTTCTCCCACGTGCACGTCCACCGGAGACCTTCGCCCGCCTCGAACTTGGGCATGCTCTGGTCATCGTAGATCAGGAAGAGAGGATCGTCGTAGCCCTCGTGGTGGTAGAGCACCGGGCCGACCGGGTTGCCGGCGACGTCGAGCTTGTCCGTCGTGAAGAGCCGGCCGCGGAAGTGGTAGTGCCCGGTCATCGCCATGATCGTGATCGGGTTCGGGAAGGTGCAGTCCGCGTGCTTCGTCGGGCTCGAGTGCGCCGGCACGAAGACGTCGCGATCCTGACCGAAGATCGAGCCGGCGTAGTGCTGCACCGAGCCCGGCTCCGCCTCGTTCAGGTTCATCAGCACATGGCCTTCGCCCTCGGTCTCGAGCGCACCGACGTTGACGAAGTGCGTCTGCACGAGGAGCTGCTCGCCCGCACGGAAGTGGTAGGCGACGCCGTCGGGCAGCTCCCAGTCGCTGCGTGGAAGCTGAGAGGCGGCGACGAGCTCCCAGGTGTTGAAGTCGACGGCCATGTTGCACACCTCGTATCCGTCCGGAACCTGGTGGTTCGGATCGAACGGCCGGTAGAGGTGGATGTGGTGGCTGCCGCCGGAAACCGCGATCTGGATGCGATCGACGTCGAAGTCGACGTCGCTCGGCATCTTCAGGTAGTGGCAGGCGGTCTCTTCCTTGCCGATAGGGATCGCCGGCGCCGTCACTGTGATCTGCACACCGCGCTCGGGCGGCGGGAGATGGACATCCTCGTCGTCCTCATCGGTGCCGAGGTTCCGGCCGTCGTCGCCCTCGACGACGCCGTCCTTCGGAGCGCCGGCGGCGATCCACGCGTGGATCACCTCGAGGGCGGATTCCGTCAGGTACGGGCCGCCCCACGGCATCGCGAGGCCCATGCCCTCGTCGAGTCGTCCGGAGATCTTCTGATAGAAGTAGCTCTTGTCCGGATCGCCCGGCACGACGCGCATCATGCCGTAGCCCGCGGCGGTCGGGTTGCTCGGCGCCGCATTCACGAGCGCGTCGTACGCTTCCTCCCCCTCGAGAACGAGGTTCGCGGCGCGTCCGACCGAGCTGTGGCAGGAGCTCGAGGCGCAGCTCACGTCCAGCACCTGGCTCTGGATCCGCAAGAAGGTCGAGCCCGCGGGCGGAGGATCGACGACCGGCGGAGGCGTCGTCGACCCGCCTCCGCCACCTCCTCCGCAGGCACTCATCGCGCCCATCATCGCGACGGCCGCGAGCGCCACGGAGGACGAGGCGAAGCCCCGCCGGATCAGAGTCGATGCACGCATCAAAACCTCGAGCCGTCCTGGCGAGCCCGTCTCGGAGAACGAGACTCCGCGGCGACAGTAGCAAGGGTCGCGCCGAGCGAGCAAGCAAGAATCCGGCTTTACCGCGCCGCGCCGCCGCGCGATTCACGCAAGAAGACGCGAACTTGGCAATGCGCAACGACCCGGGGAGCGGCACCCGCATGGCGTCCGTCTCCGCACACGCGTCGGCGCTCTCCGCAACGGCATAGAGCGGGTGAAGCGCACTTCATGAGCAGCGCTTGCTCAATCCACCGGCAACCCGCACCGCGCTCTCGCCGACCCGAGCCGGTTCCCGCGCCGCCACCGCAAACCGGGACCGCGACTATCGTGGACTTTCGTCGCGGCTCGTGTTGCGCGGCACCCACCGCCCACCGGCACGCGCATTGCGAAGCTTCGCCAGCGTTGGCCTTCCGACCACGGGACCTTCGGCGGCGGATCCCCGCCCGACGCCGCGGGTCGCCACCTCTGCCGGTCGGACCCTTGGATCTGCGCCGGGAGCCACCTCCCGGCGCAGATTCGTTTCGGCGGATCGCCTCTGCGGCTCAGCGCTGCAACGCGGCCCAGGCAAACGAAGCCCAGCCGACGAGGAACGCGAGGCCGCCGAGCGGCGTGATCGCACCGAGCCAGCGCACTCCGGTGAGGGAGAGCACGTAGAGGCTACCGGAGAAGAGAACGACGCCTGCGAGGAACGACCAGAACGCGAGGCTCGTACCGGCGGGCGCGCCTGCTGCGGCGTGCTGCGAGACGAAGAGCCCGAGAAGCACGATCCCGAGCCCGTGGCAGAGCTGGTACTCGACGCCCGTGTGGTAGATCTCGAGCAGATCCGGTGCGAGGCGCGCTTTCAGCCCATGCGCACCGAACGCGCCGAGCGCCACTCCGATCCCGACCAGCACCGCACCCGTCGCGACGATCCTCGTCCCCAAGCTCGGTTCCTTTCTCGGCTCTCTTCGCTCGCGTTCGAACGCTCGCGCCTCACGCGTCCTTGAAGCGTGGCTTCCGCTTCTCGACGAAGGCCTGCACACCCTCGCGCGCGTCGTCCGACTTCGAGAGGACCGTCTGCGCGAGCGCCTCGAGATCGAGGAGGTCGCGCAGCGTCTGCTCGGCGCCGTGGTAGACGGTCATCTTCGACAGCGCCAGCGCGCCGCCCGGGTTCCGCGACACCTGCCGCGCGAACGCGAGCGTGCCCGACCGGATCTCGTCGTCCGGAAGGACGCGGTTCACGAGACCGAGCGCCAACGCCTCGCGCGCGGACAGCGGCTGCTGCGTCCAGAGGAGCTCGAGCGCGCGCGCCGTGCCGACGAGGCGCGGCAGGAAGTACGCACCGCCGAAATCCGGCTGCATCCCGATCCGCAGGAACGGGAACGAGAACACGGCGCGCTCCGCCGCGAGCCGGACGTCGCACGCGAGAGCGATCACCGCGCCGGCGCCGATCGCCGGTCCGTTCACGGAAGCGATCACCGGCTTCAGCGTCTCGCGGAAACGCTGCATCGTGCGCACCATGCGGAGCAGCTCGGCCGAGCGCCGCACGGGCGACTGCGCGAGGCGCTCGCCCATCGTCTTCAGGTCGCCGCCGGAGCAGAACGTCTCGCCGGCGCCGGTCACGACGAAGACCTTGACGCGCGGGTCGGCGGCGCCCTCCTCGAGATGGTCTTCGAACGCGCGCCAGTCGGGCGGCAGGATCGCGTTCCGCGTGTCGGGATGGTCGAGCGTCAGGGTCGCGACACCTTCCTCGCCGACCTCGTAACGGACTCCGCCCGCGTTCCCCACACCGCACCGCTATCGTCGCGCCGGCCCGGCAGCAAGCACGCGAGCCGCGGCTACAGGACGCGGCCCGGGTTCATGATGCCCTTGGGGTCGAGGGCCCGCTTGATCGTGCGCATCAAGTCGATCTCGGTCGCGCTCTTGTAGTGCGCGAGATCGTCGCGCTTCAGCCGGCCGATCCCGTGCTCGGCGGCGATGCTGCCGTCCATCGAGACGACGACGTCGTGCACGACCCGCGCGAACTGGTCCCAGTGCGCGAGGAACGCGCGGTCGTCGCCACCCTTCGGCACGCTCAGGTTGAAATGGATGCTGCCGTCGCCGAGATGCCCGAACGCGACGACGCGAAGCCCCGGCCACTCCGCCTCGACCCGACGCGTCGCCTCCGCGAGAAACTCGGGCACGCGGCTCACGGGCACGGCGACGTCGTGCTTGATGCTCGCCCCCTCGCCCTTCTGCGCCTCGGAGATGCTCTCGCGGAGCTTCCACAGCGCTTCGATCTGCGCTTCGCTCTCCGCGACCGCGGCGTCGAGGACGAGTCCCGCGGCGACGCCGCCCTCGAGCCACGCCTCGCCGCGCTCGCCGAGCCCGCGGTCGCTCTCGTCGGTCGCGTCGAGCTCGACGAGGACGTAGACGTCGTGGCGCTGCGCGAGCGGATCGCTCGTCCCGGGGATGTGCGCGAGCACGTAGTCGAGCGCGATCCGCGGGATCAGCTCGAAGCTCGACACTGCGTCGCCCGTCGCGGCGCGAGCGCGTGCCAGCAGCTCGAGCGCTGCCGGGACGTCGCGCACCGCCGCGAGCGCGACCCAGCGCGAGCGCGGCCGCGGGAAGAGCTTCAGCACCGCCGCCGTGATCACGCCGAGCGTTCCCTCCGCGCCGAGGAAGATCTCGCGCAGCGCGTATCCCGTGTTGTCCTTCCGGAGACGGCGCAATCCGTCCCACACGCGACCGTCCGGGAGAACGACCTCGAGCCCGAGGACGAGGTCCCGCGCGCTTCCGTAGCGAAGGACGTGCACGCCTCCCGCGTTCGTCGAAAGGTTGCCGCCGATCTCGCAGCTTCCTTCCGCGGCGAGGCTCAGCGGAAAGAGCCGATCCGCCTCCGCGGCGGTGCGCTGCACGTCGGCGAGGACGCAGCCCGCCTCGACGGTCATCGTGTAGTCGAGCGCGTCGACGTCGCGAACGCGATTCAGGCGAGAGACGGAGAGCACGACCGCACGACCGTCCTCGTCCGGCACGGAGCCACCGCAGAGCGAGGTGTTGCCCGCCTGCGGCACGATCGGGATGCCTGCTTCCGCGCAGATCCGCACGACGCGCGCGACCTCGTCCGTCGACGCGGGTCGCACGATCGCGCGCGCGCGGCCGTGCCAGAGCCCGCGCCACTCGACGAGGTGCGGCTCGGCCTCGGCGGGATCGTCGATCCAGCCGCGCTCCCCGACGACGTCACGGATGCGCGCGAGGGCGTCGGGCTCTCGGCTCATGCTCCGAAGAGAAGGCTGATGTCGGGTCCGCCGCGGAGCGTGTGCCCTCCGTCGACGCCGAACACCTGTCCCGTGATCCAGCTCGAGCGATCGCTCACGAGGAAGAGGATCGCCTGTCCGACCTCCTCGACGGTGCCGAGCCGATGGAGCGGCATCTTCGCCTCGTAGTCGGCGCGGAGAGCCGCGTGCTCCGCGAGTGGTCCGGCGAGATCCGTCGGGACGAGCCCCGGCCGGATCGCGTTCACGCGGATGCGATGATCGCCGAGCTCGTCGGCGGCGCAGCGCGTGAGCATCTCGAGACCGGCCTTCGAGACGCAGTACGCGCTCATGAACCGGTGCGTCAGGATGCCCGCGATCGAGGAGATGTTCACGATCGCGCCGCCCTTGCCGCGGCGGACCATCGCGGCGGACTGGTGCTTCATCGAGTACATCACGCCGTCGAGGTTCGTGCGGAGCACTGCCGACCAGTCCTCGGCGCGCTGGTCGGTCACGCCGCCGACGGTCCCCGTTCCGGCTGCGTTCACGGCGACGTCGAGATGGCCGAAGCGCGCCTCGATCGACTGCACGGCTCGCGAGACGTCGTCCTCGTTCCCGACGTCGCCGGAGACGCACCACGCACCTTCGCCGAGGCTCCCGACCGCGCGCTGCAGCTTCTTCTCGTCGCGGCCCATCACGACGACTCGCGCGCCGGCTTCGGCCAGCGCACGCGCCGCGCCGAGGCCGATCCCGCTGCCTCCTCCGGTCACCATCGCCACGCGTCCGTCCAGATCGCCCATGAGCACCTCCTCCGTCGCGACCAGCGTTTCGCCCTCGGCGGCCCCGGTCAAGTCCCGAGCCGGCAGGCTCTGTAACGCGTGCTATACAGGCCTTCGATGCGGCGCTGCGACCTCTGCGGCACGGAGCCGATCGCTCGTGTCGCGTATCTCGGCGACCGGTCCGACCGTCGCATCTGGCTCTGCGCCGGGTGCTTCCAGCGGCACGAAGACCACGAGCTCCTTCCCGAGCAGCTCCTCGCGCTCGCACGGTGCACCGCGCAGCGCTCGGGGAAGTGCGAGTGGTGCGGCGCGAACCCGCCTGCGGCGCAGGTGCGCGTCGTCGGCGCGGAGGGCCGCGTCTTCGCCTTCCACCTCTGCACGGCCTGCGCGCAGGACGCGCGCGGGTACGAGGGAACGCGCATCCTTCATCCGCAGGCGGCGCTCGAGGGCGAAGCGACGGTCGATCCGCGCTACGAGCGCGCGGTCGAGATCGCGCGCCGCCGCCGCCGCATCAAGCGACTGAAGTAGCGCCGTTCGTCAGCGATCGACCGGGTACTCGGAAGGAGCGTGGCGAAAAGCGTGATCGCGAAGGAGACGAGTCGAGAGACCCCGGAGACGGCGACCGACGGTTCGCGGCTTCTCCCGTATCTGCTGCCGGCGAGCGTATTCCTCTCCGGCGCGGTGATCATGGTGCTCGAGGTGCTGGGCACGCGGCTGATCGCACCCGTGTACGGGACGAGCCTCTACGTCTGGTCCGCGCTGATCGCGGTCACGCTACTCTCGCTTTCCATCGGCTACTGGCTCGGCGGCTGGGTCGCAGACCGCTTCCCCTCGCCGGCCGTGTACTTCGCGATCTTCGAGGTGGCGGCGATCCTCGTGGTCGCCGTCCGCTTCGTGCGCGAGCCGGTCGTGGTCGCCACGCTCGCGCTCGGGCTTCGCGGCGGTGCCGTCGCGGCCGCGGCCCCCTCCTCGGGGCGCCGCTGACGCTCCTCGGCATGCTTTCCCCGTTCGCGGTCCGCCTGCGCACCCAGTACTTGACGAGCCTCGGGTCGACGGCCGGGCGGCTGTACGCGATCTCGACGGCGGGAAGCCTCGTCGGAACGCTCCTTGCGGGCTTCTATCTGCTGCCGCTCTTCCGCGTGAGCACGATCTTCCTCGGCTGTTCGGTCGCCCTGACGATCCCGGCGCTCGTCTACCAGACGACGCGCCACCGTCGCGGGCTGGCACTCGCCGCCTCGGCTCTCGTGCTCACGGCCGCCTCGTGGCGGCCCGCGACGGAGACGCGCGGCGGACTCCGCCACGTCAGCGAGTCGCACTTCGGACAGATCAAGGTCCTCGATTCCGGAAAGACGCGCTACATGCTCGTGAACGGCGCGACGCAGACCCTGCTCGATCTCGAGACGCGCGCGAGCCTCGCGATCTACCCGCCGCTCCTCGCGAAGCTCGCGTACCAGGCGAAGTCGGATGGCAAGTCCGCGCTCGTCATCGGCCTCGGCGGCGGCGCGCTGCCGCCGCTCTTCGCGAGCTGGGGCGTCGAGAGCGTCGTCGTCGAGATCGACCCCGAGGTCGTCACGGTGGACGAGGACTACTTCGACTTCGACACGAGTGCGACCGAGGTCGTGATCGCCGACGGACGGCAGTACCTCGCGGCGACGGACCGATCGTTCGACTACATCGTGCTCGACGCGTTCGCGGGCGAGGTGATTCCGGCGCACCTCCTCTCCACGCAAATGATCGACCTCGTCCAGCAACGGCTCCGCCCCGACGGAGTGCTGCTCGTGAACTTCGGCGGCTGCCGCAAGGGCGACGACGCGCTGCCGCTGCGTTCTCTCGTGAAGACCGTGCGGCACTGGCTCCCGTGGGTCGAGGTCTACGGAACGGTCCGCGGCGACGCGTGCGGGAGCAACCTCGTCGTCGCGAGCCGCGAGCCGCGCTCGCTCGCGGACATGCCGCTTCCCTTCGACGTCGCCCCGCGCGTGCAGCCGCGGCTCGACATGGGCGAGCCGCTCGACGTCGACGGTCCCGCCCTGCTCGTGACCGACGACTACAACCCGCTCGAGCTTTGGGCCGTCCACGGACAGGAGGTCTGGCGAGAGGGCCTGCTCGAGACGCTGCCCCCGTCGATCCTCCTCGCGGAGTGAAGCCCTCTACTGCTGCAGCAGATCGACGGAGTTCCCGGAGGGCTTCACGCTGCCCTTCTTCGACTCCTTCATCGCCTTGCAGCCGTCGGCCACGATGTCGACGGCCCGGTTCGCAGAGGCGCCCTTGAACTGGAAGCACGTCTCGACGTCCAGAATCTGCCCTTCGCGGACGAGGTTGTCCTCCGGCCAGGTCCAGCCCTTCACCGCGGCCGGGTGCTCGTCGTCCGCGTAGGCCTCGAAGACGTAGCGCGCGTGGTCGAGCCGGTTCTGGAAGAAGACGTTCCCGCGCGAGTGCCCGCGGACGTGGACGACGCGGTCCCGGATCTCGTTCTGCTCGAAGAGCGAGTCGATCGAGTGCTTCACGTAGAGCGCCGCGGCACCGCTCCCCGAGAGGACGTTCCCGGAGTAGAAGCCGCCGGTCGAGCTGAGGACGTACAGGTTCTCCGCTTCGCTCCCGCGGATCTCGTTGCCGACGATCTGGTTCGCGTCCGAGCCGCTGCCGACGTGGATGCCCTCGTCGCCGCTGTCCGCGACGAGATTTCCCTCGACGAGGTTTCCGCTCGTCTTCACGGCGAGCTCGATCCCGTAGCGTCGATTCGACGTGATCTCGTTGCCGGCGATCACGTTGCTTCCGCCTTCGCGGATGCGCACGCCGACCTTGAAGCCGGTGATGCGGCAGTCGCGCACCTCGGCTCCTTCCGCGTCGTCGACGAGGACGCCCTCGCCCTTGCCGACGCCGGAGATCACGTGACCGGCGCAGTCGAGCACGGCGCCGTCGACGATGCGAAGGCCGTCGTCGGGACAAGCGCTCAGGTCCGCGGCGAGAACGGCCTCGCCTCGGACCGTGTCGCCGCAGCCGCAAGCCACCTCGTCGCCGCATGTTTCCGCGCGCGCGGAGCTCACGGCGACGAGAGTCATCAAGCTGCCCACCACCAGAGCGGACGCCTTCGCGGCACACATCCTGGATTCCATGCAAGCGGGTCCTCCCTACTCGCCTTCGACAGTCCACGACCGGCGCTTGAGACCGGCCTTGACCCGATGCCGGGTTGCCAGCGATACGGCAGTGCATGGATCTGTCGTTCAGCAAGGAGGATGAGAAGTTCCGTCGCGAGGTGCGCGCGTGGCTCCGTCGTCACCTGCCGCGCCGCAACGACGCGCTCGAGGGCGGCGAGGACCTGAGCTACGACAGCCCCGAGCGCATCAGCGCCGCGAAGGCGTGGCAGAGAACGGTCCACGACGCCGGCTACGTCGCGATCGGATGGCCGAAGGAGTTCGGCGGCCAGGAAGCGAGCATCGAGCGGCAGTCGATCCTGAACGAGGAGATGGTGCTGCATCGCGCGCCGGGCCTGATCGGGCATCTCGGCCTTCGCATGCTCGGCCCGACGCTGATCCAGTGCGGCACCGAAGCACAGCGACGACGGTTCCTTCCGAAGATCCTCACCGCGGACGAGCTCTGGTGCCAAGGCTACTCCGAGCCCGGCTCGGGTTCCGATCTCGCCTCTCTGAAGACGCGCGCGGAGCTCGACGGCGACTCCTTCGTCGTGAACGGCCAGAAGGTCTGGACCTCCACGGCGCAGTACGCGGACTGGATGTTCTGCCTCGTCCGCACGGATCCCGAGGCACCGAAGCACCGCGGTATCTCCTACCTCCTGATCGACATGAAGAGCCCGGGCATCGAGGTGCGCCCGCTCGTCCAGATGACCGGCCGCGCCGGCTTCAACGAGGTCTTCTTCACGGATGTCCGCGTGCCGCGCGAGAACCTCGTCGGCGAGCTGCACGGAGGCTGGACGGTCGCGAACTCGACGCTCGCCTTCGAGCGCAACATGCTCGCGAGCACGACCCGGACGCAGCAGCTCATGGACGACCTGCTCGGCCTCGCGCGTCGGAGGACGCGCAACGGGAGCAAGGTGACGCGCTGTCCGGCGACGCGGCAGAAGCTCGCCGACCTGGTGATCCGCGTCGAGGCGATGCGCTACCACTCGCTGCAGCAGCTCTCCGACGAGATCCAGGGTCGCCA
>Ga0194120_10000902_pt1 | contig 55257 bp, 42 predicted proteins | sample TA2MahCa65mmetaG_FD_148642 | JGI IMG/M metagenome (GOLD analysis project Ga0194120, IMG submission 148642) | Freshwater microbial communities from Lake Tanganyika, Tanzania - TA2015019 Mahale Deep Cast 65m | ecosystem: Environmental > Aquatic > Freshwater > Lake | place: Tanzania: Lake... | reverse complement strand
CGAGACGGAGACCGTAGCGCAGTGCGCCCTCGATGCTGCCGGCTTCGGCAGCAAGTCGGTACCAACGGGTCGCATCCGCCTCGTCCGTCGAGATGCCATTGCCCCGCGCAATCATGCCTGCAAGTTCGAGCGCACATTCCCCGTCACCGAGCTTTGCCGCCTCTCCGAGCCAACGCTGCAGCGCGACCCGGTTGGGCGGCTTGCCGTTCCAACCGCTGCGGTGAAGCGCAACGAGTCGCTGCATGGCGCCCAGATTGCCGCCCTCTGCGGAGCGCTCGTACAGGATCACCGCCGCATCGATGTTGGCAGGACCGGTGGTGCCCTCCTCCTGCGCCTGCGCCTGCGCGAACAGATCCGCGGGTGCCAAGGGTGGTTGCTTGGAGCAAGCGAACAGCGTTGTGCCGACGATGGTGACCAGGGTCCATGCGGCGGACCGCAGGCGGGGCGGGGAAATGTGGGGCATTCCACCCATGCTGCGGATGGTAATCGCGTCCGCGCGCGCGTCCAACCGCGGTTGCGCTCTCAGATGTCCACTTGAACGCCGAGTTCGATCATGCGCCCAGGCGGGATCGAGAAGTACAAGGGATTGCTTGAACTGATCTGAGCGAGCGTGCAGAACAGCCGCTTCTGGAAGCCCGGCATCGCCGATCGACCGCGCGGCGACAGAATGTTCCTGCCAAGGAAGTAGGTCGTGCTGCCCTCGTGTGTTTCGAGTCCTTGCTCTCCCGCAAGTCGCATGAGTCGCGGAACATCGGCGGACTGAAGGAATCCATTGGTGGCAGCAACCGTCCAGAATCCATCCGACTGTTCCGCGACCTCCACTTGATTCTCAGGCTCAACGAAGGGCACCGCAACAGTTTGCACCGTCATGATGACGACTTTCTCGTGGAGCACCTTGTTGTGCTTGATGTGATGCAGCAAGGTTGGCGGCACGCCTGCCTGCTGCTGCGTGAGGAAGACTGCCGTGCCCGAGACTCGAGGCAAGGGGTGCGTCTGCAGACTGTTGACGAGATGAGTGAAGTCGAGGGTCTGCCGCGCGTAGCGCTCCACCATGATCTTTCGCCCGCGGATCCACGTGAAGATGACGTAGCAGGTCGTGGCCGCAATCAGCAGCGTGAGCCAACCACCCTTGGGGATCTTGAACATGTTGGCGATGATGAAGACGAGATCGAGCGTGAAGAAGATGCCAAGGAATGCGGTGAGTCGCACGGCGCCCCATCCACGGTGGCGTTTCATCAGCACTGCGAACAGCACGGCAACAAGTCCCATGTCGAGCGCAACGGCAAGGCCATAGGCGTAGGAGAGACGTTCCGATGTCTGGAAGATCACCACGATGAGGCAGACGAGCACGACTGCGATGCCGTTCATCAATGGCACATACACCTGCGAGCCATGCTCGGACGTGTGGATGACCCGCAGTCGAGGCATGAGTCCGAGCTGGATCGCGGCGTGCGTCAGTGCGAACATGCCTGTGATGATCGCTTGGCTGGCGATGATCGCCGCGGCGGTCGCAAGGATCACCATGGGGCCGATGCCCCACTCGGGGACGAGCTGGAAGAACGGATTCACGATGGCCTCAGGGGTTCGAAGCAGCAGCGCACCCTGACCGAGATAGTTCAGGAAGAGACCCGGCATCACGATGAAGTACCACGCGGCACCAATGGATTTCCGCCCAAAATGGCCGAGATCTGCGTAGAGGGCTTCGCCGCCCGTGATGCAGAGCATGACGGCACTGACGACAATGATGGCAGCGGCGAACGATCCGCGAAAGACTTCCACGATGTGGATTGGGTTGAGCGCCTCAAGAATCTGGGGTGTCTTCACGATGCTGACCGCGCCGAGCACCCCGAGCGTCAGGAACCACACCAGCATCACGGGACCAAACAGGAAGCCGATGAACGCCGTGCCCTTGCGCTGAATGAGAAAGAGTCCGAACAGCACCACCAGCGCCATCAGCATGATCACCTCGGTCGAGAAGAGCGGCTCAGCCCGATGCTCGGAGGACTGCAACTCCTTCAGACCCTCAAGCGCGGAGAGCACACTGATCGCGGGGGTAATCAGGCCATCCGCATACAGAAGCGCCGCACCCACGATGCCAAGGATGAACCAGCGTTTGGGCAGTCCAAAGACGCTGCCCTCTTGACGAGTCGGCAGCAGCGACAGCAGGGCAAAGATGCCGCCCTCACCTCGGTTGTCCGCGCGGAGGATGAACAGCACATACTTGACGCCGATGACGAGCACGAGCGTCCAAAAGAAGACGCTGATGAGTCCGTAGATCAGCGGCTCCGAGACCGCCTCTGCGCTCACTGTGTCCTGACCGGGCAGCAGGAATCCGGCACGCAGCGCATACAGCGGGCTCGTGCCGATGTCCCCAAAGACGATGCCGACGGCCGCAAGAACGACGCCAGCCTTCAACTTCGCGGTCGCGCTGGCGTGCCCATCCGTGGGCGATACTGGGGAATCGATGGCGCTCATGCTGCGGGGCAGGATTGCGGCTGACTGCCCGCCGCCCACATGCCCACGGCTGCAGTGTAATCGCAGGCATGCCCCTCGCATCGGGGCTGACTTTCGTGTCCACTACACGCATGACCATTTCACGACGTGATTTCGTTCTCGCTTCGCTCGCGGCGCCGATCTCATTCAAGGCCGTGACGCGACTCTCGCGGCAGCGTCCACAAAGCAACAGCAAACTGCGTGTGGCGAAGATCGGCTGTGGTGGGATGGGCAATGATGACCTCCGTGCGGTCGCTTCGCATCCGATGGTGGAGATTGTGGCGCTGTGTGATGTCGATCGCCGTGCGCTCGATGCGTGGCAGCTCGGCACGAAGGACAAGGAGGGCAAGCCAGTGCCGCCACGGTTCCCACATGTGAAGGCATTCGCCGATTGGCGGGAACTGTTCGCGTCGATGGAGAGGAGCTTTGATGCGGTTGTCGTGAGCACGCCCGACCACATGCATGCGGCGATCTCGATGACCGCGATGAACATGGGCAAGCATGTGTATTGCCAGAAGCCGCTCGCGCATGGCGCGTGGGAGAACCGCCGGCTTGCCGAAGTGGCCGCGTCGAAGCCGCACATCGTGACGCAGATGGGAACGCAGCGGATCGCGACAAAGTGGCGGCGATACGGTGCGAAACTGTTTCGGGAAGGTGTTGTGGGGCGCATCAGCGACATCTATGGGTGGACGAATCGCCCGGCAGGCTGGTGGCCGCAGGGCGGCAACCGTCCGCCGGGCAGCGATCCGATTCCCGAGTGGCTGTCGTGGGATTTGTTCCTGGGGGTGTCCCCGGAGCGTCCCTACAAGGACGGCTACACACCGTTCAACTGGCGCGGCACGATCGACTGGGGAACGGGTGCATTTGGCGACATGGGCTGCCACATAGTCGATGTGCCGTTCTATGAGTTGGAACTGGGGATGCCCCTCTCCGTGCGCTGCGATCCGGAGAAGGCGACGAGCGATCAGTACCCGGAGCGTGAGACGGTCATCGTGACCTACGCGCCCGGACCCAAGACGGGACCGAATGGGTTGAAGTTGCACTGGTTCGATGGTGGACGGCTACCCGATTTCCGTGCGCTTGGTCTGCCCGAGGGTTGGGAAGGCGGCAAGACTGGGGAGGAAGTCGTGAAAGGTGATGGCGGTGTGATCGCTGTCGGCGACAAGGGCGTGCTCTGGTTCCCGATCGAGTATGCGTGGTCGCGTGTGTTCGTCGATGGCAAGCCAGTCGATCTGCCGACGGAAGATCTCGGCGCATCGAATCACTGGCATGACTGGGTGGATGCATGTCTTGCGGGAAAGAAGGATGCATGTGTCTCGCGCTTCGAGAAGGGAGGGCGACTCTGTGAGAGCCTGTCCATCGGGGCGGTCAGTGCGCTCGATCCCGGCAAGGAACTGATGTTCGACTCGGAACGATGCGCGTTCACGAACAGTCCTGTCGCGAGCCGCATGCTGCGGCGCGCACCTCGCCCCGGTTGGGCAGTCGCGAACCTCTAGCTGTCGTTCCCGCTGTAGTCGATCGCGCACAGGACCGTGAGTGTCTGCGCGATGCTGCTGCCACGATTGAGGCGAATGACCGCGATTGGCGTGAGTGATGCGAAGCGCGGTGCGAGGTCGCGCATCGCTCCATCGACCTGATCGCTCGTCACGAAGAGCAGCGCATCGCGTCCGACGAGATCGCGGTCGCGGTGCAGCCATCCGAACTGTCGTGCGTCGCTGCTGAGGCACGCCACATCGATGTTCGTGCCGTGCAGCGCTGTGGCCAACTTTCCCGCATCACGCCAGTTGATCGCGGCTGCGAAGAACCTGTCTCGCGCCACTCCTTCATCGCCGCAGCGCACGAGGATGTCCGCGTCCAACTCGGGCAGCGGTGGCTGCGGATCGGGCGCGCGGGGCGGCCGCGTCACCTTCGGCGGCTTGCGCTCCCACGTGGACGGCGCTGGCGGCGGCGGCGCGAGCACATCCTGGACGGGGGAGAGGGGCGGCAGCGCTGTCGGCATCTCGTCGGTGCAGGGAACATCAGTCGCCGCATCGCCCGCCTGTGCGCCGAGCGTGTACACCGCGGGGGGCGGCACGAACGGCGGCTGACTCGCCGCAAACGCCGCGCGTTCGCTCGCTCGCCGTACCACGAAAGTGCGGATGGCGTTCCAAGGCAGCGCCTCAAGCGTCGGATCCTTCATGGCAGCGGCCGCTGGGATGGTGCGCTGCACCCATCCGTTCGCCGCCTGCGAGACACCGATCGGCACAACCACAAGAAGGACGACCGCCGAGAACACCAGCCAGTTGCGCACCAGTGCGCGCTTGCCATGAGCGAGCTCGTGCGCTGTGGCGAGACCAAGCAGCGGGAACGCGAACAGGTATCCGATCGCGGCCCAGTGGGGGAGCCCCTTCGGACTCCACGCAGCAATCAGGAGAAATGTGGTGACGGGCACAAGGGTCATGCACGCAAAGAACCATGTCGACCGTGCCTGCGTGCCTGCGTGTGGACCGCGCCGCAGCGCCTTCACTACCTCGAACAGGAGTGGGGCCCAGATCCACGGCAGAATGATCCCCGCCTGCGCACCAAGCGACTCAAGGACGCGAAGGGGATGGAAGCCGCCGTCCGTGGCCGCTCGCGCGCCCTGGAATCGGAAGGAAGCCCAATCATTCATCGCGTTCCAGATGAGCACTGGACTTGTCACTGCGAGCGCAGTCGCGGCGCCGATCCACGGCGCAGGATGGCGCAGAAGTTGGCGTCCCTCGCGCGTGGAAAGCAGGAACAGCAGCACGCCAAGCCCTGCAAGTGCGGCTTGGTATTTGGCGAGCCCCGCGACACCGAGCGCCGCGCCCGCGATGATCCACGTTGTCCACGCGCTCCATGGTCGGACACCCTCAATCTGCACTGCGCCGAGCACGCCGCCGCGAGCAAGCGCCCACGCCATCACCATCAGCGCCGCGAGCAGCGGTCCATCGGGCAGCGCCCAACCGCCAAGTGCCACCGCAAAGAGTGCCGAGAGATTCAGCAGCACTGCGGTCCACGCGCCAGCCTGCGGCGAAAACAACAGGCGTGCCGTGCGCCATGCCATCCAGGTGGTGAACGCGAAGAGGAGGATGAAGGGGAGGCGAATCCAAATTGCCTCCACGGGACCGCTGCCACAGAGCGCGAGCCCGACGCGCGCGAGCAGATAGACGAGCGGCGGGTGATCGAACCCGGAGAGCGTGACCGACTGGCATGCGCCGACTTCATACGCCTCGTCGATGCCAAGCGGCAGCGACACGCCCACGAGCACGCGCAGCAGCGTTCCCGCCGCGATTGCCGTCCACGCGATTGCGGTCGGCGATCGCGGCCAGCCCGCATCCATCGCGCGTGGCACCGAAGGTGGATGCACTTTCCACCAGATCCAGAGCGCAGTCACCACGCAGCCTGCACCAAGCAGCCAGCCCGCGACCACATCGGTCAGGTAATGCGCCTCGAGGACGATGCGAGTGGCGGCGATCGCCACACCCGCCATCATGATCGGCCATCGCAGTTTGGGGAACCAGATCGCAAGCACCAGTGAAGCGGCCGCGGCGGTCGTTGCATGTCCACTCGGAAAGGATGACCGAACCCATCCCTTCTCGAACCACTCGAAACCGCTGAGATCACCGGAGATGAACGCAGCGGGACGCAAGCGCCCGAACACAAATTTCAGCGCGTTCGCGAGCCCACCAGAGACGGCAACGGTCACGCCCAGCAGGAATGCCCAGCGCGCAAGATTGTCGCGCCCCGTTCGCCAGCCGTACACGAAGAGCACCACGGATGGCACGATGATCCACTGTCCCTCACCGAACTCGGTCAGTATCAGCGCGGCATCGTGGACCGCCCATGGAAGACTTGCGCCTAAGAGAGCGATCTCGTGGTCGATGAAGAAGAAGATCGCGAGCACGCCGAGCCCGATCAGAGTCGCACGCGCCACGCGGTGCAGAGAGGGCATCTGTGCCGGCGTGTCGATCATGGGCGCCTCCAGATCGGCAGCCATGCCAGAGCCGACAGGAGCATCGCTGCGGGGATGAGCGCCATCGCCCACTCCCAGCCCCACGACGAGTCGGCGATGCGCCCGACGATCACGGGGCTTGGCACATCACCGAAGGCGTGGATCGCAAGCACGTTCGCACCCACGGCGAATGCGCGAAGGTCCGCGGGCACGGCGTTCACCAGCACCGCGTTCACGGGTCCTTGCGATGCGAAAGCGAATGTCGCCGCCAGGAACAGGACAGTCATCACCAGCACCGTGTCCGTACAGTACAGAGCCGCCACGGTGAGCGGTGCCGCCGCAAGCATGCAGACACCGGACAGGAGAAGGCACGCGCGCGAGCCACCGCCGAGTGCGCGCGCCACCGCGCCACCGCCAAGCGTGCCGAGCAGTCCCGCTGCCACAATGATGATGCCGAACGACGCGGATGCATCGACTGCGCTCCAGCCGCGAACGGTGGTGAGGTAGTGTGGCATCCACACGGCGAGCGCGCCGAAGGCAAAGGTGAACGCCGTGAGTCCGATCGTGGCGACTCGAAAGTTGGCGCTGCCAAGCACCGTGCGCAGCGCCGCCGCGCGCTGCCCCGCCGATGCGCTGACTTCGGGTTCCTGTTCGATCGCGTTCAACGGCGGCTCGCGCAGCCGCAGGCAGAGGAACGCAAGCAACAGCCCTGGCACGCCACCTGCAATGAAGACCGAGCGCCAGCCCCACTGTTCCGACAGCATGCCTGATGCGATGTAGCTGAGTGCCGTGCCGATCGGTATCGCCGCATAGAAGATGCTGAGCGCGGGCGCGCGCCGTTCAGGCTTGAAGTGTCCCGCGAGCAGGGCAGGACCGAGCGTGGAGTACGCCGCTTCGCCGATGCCCACGAGCGCGCGCAGCAGCAGGAGTTGCAGCAGCGTGTGAACGAAGCCGCTTGCGAGGGTGGCCGCGCTCCAGATGAAGATGCCCACCGCGAGCAGGTGTGGTCGGCTTGCGCGCCGCGCGGCGAGTCCGAACACGGGCGCGGCGATCATGTAGACCAGCAAGAACGCGCTCGTGAGGAATCCGATCTCCGTCTGCGTGGCACCGAGCGACTGCTGAAGCGGCGCCACGATGCCGGCGAGGAGGTAGCGATCGAGATAGTTGAGCAGGTTCAGCGCGGTCAGCAGCGTCAGCGTGCCCGTCGCTCCATGCAGAAACCTGCTCGTTGGCGCTGCCATCTTTGTGGCGTGGTACCCCAACTTGCCGTACTTCACAAGCGCAGGACCGCCGTGTGCGGCGAAGGTAGGATTCTTGCCCACGTCCTCCATCACACCTCGACACCGCAGGAACAACCCCAGATGAAACGAATCGCCGCCATCGCCGCACTCTCTCTCGCACTCATTGGCTGCGCCACGGGTCCAAAGACCGAGGAGCAGAAGAAGGATCTCGGCACGGAAGTTCGCGCTGCGATCGAGCGGCTGAAGCTGCGCGATCCGAGCATCGAAAAGTTCTTCGCAAACTCGTCTGGTTATGTGGTGCTCCCGTCCGTCGGCAAGGGTGGTCTCATCTTTGGTGGCGCTGCAGGTAATGGCGAGGTCTTCTCCGGTGGGCGTTCCATCGGCTTCTGCTCGATGAACCAAGGTTCGTTCGGTGCGCAGATCGGCGGGCAGGTGTTCGATGAATTCATCTTCTTCAAGGATGAGTCCGCGCTGAAGCAGTTCACCTCGGGCACATTCCAGTTCGCGGCGCAGGCTTCCGCCGTGATGGCGACCTCAGGTGCCGGCGCAGCGAACGACTATCAGAGTGGTGTCGCGGTCTTTATCGGCAGCAGCACAGGTGCGATGCTTGATGCATCGATCGGCGGGCAGCAATTCGACTACCACGCAGGGTCAGCCAAGTGACAGTCCAACGCCTCGCCCCGCGAAACTGGTCCCGTCGGAGCGCCGCGTTCGCCGCGCTGCTCGCGCTCGGCTGTGCGGCGCTCGCAGGTGGGTGGATGCAGTCGCAGCAGCGTTCGTTCCGCTGGGATGTGCATGACATGACGCGGCCGCAGCCGCCCGCGGTCCAGACGGGTGCCGCATGCGTGATGACGCCGCCGAGCGATGCCATCGTGCTCTTTGGCGGCAGCGACACATCGAAGTGGGTCAAGGCCGGTTCGGAGTCGCCGATTGGGTGGAAGGCGGATGGCGGCGTGCTCTCTATCGTGCCGCGCACCGGAGACATCGCGACGCGCGACTCCTTCGGTGACTGCCAGTTTCACATCGAGTGGATGGTTCCCACCGACCTGAAGTGCGACGGTCAGAAGGGCTGCAACAGCGGCATCTTCTTCATGTCGCGCTACGAGTTGCAGATTCTGAACTCGTCGGGCAACGTCACCTATGTCGATGGCATGGCGGGTTCGATGTATGGGCAGCATCCGCCTCTCGTGAACGCCTGCCGCCCGCAGGGGCAGTGGAACGTCTATGACGTCATCTTCCGTGGACCGCGCTTCGATGCGGCGGCGGGGATCGTGCGCACTGCGTCGATGACGGTGCTGCTGAACGGTGTGCTCGTGCAGGAGAACTCTGAGGTGCTCGGAGAGACCGCGCACATGCGGCGCGCGTCGTATTCGCCGCACGGCGAGCGTGCGCCAATCAAGTTGCAGGATCACGGCGACGCGTTGCAGTTTCGGAACATTTGGGTGCGTCCGCTCGCCGCACCAGCGGTCGCCGAGTGAGCGTCCGCGTTTGTGCGCCTCGCACCACTTGGGGTGCGTTCACGCCAGTGTGTTGTTGATCAGGTTGTTGGAGGCGTTGTACGCCGCCACCTTGTAGCACTCGGCGTAGGTTGGGTAGTTGAAGACGTTGGTGAGGAAGAAGTCGAGTCCGCCCTTCAGTCGGATCACGGCCTGTCCGATGTGCACCAGTTCCGTCGCGTTCGAACCGAGGATGTGCACGCCCAGAAGCTGACGCGTCTCGCGGTGGAAGATCAGCTTCAGGAAGCCATCCGATGTCTCGGCAATCTTGCCTCGTGCGATCTCGCTGTAGCGCGCCACGCCAATCTCATACGGAACCTTGTCTTTGGTGAGTGTCTGCTCCGTTGCACCAGCGCTGCTCATCTCGGGGATGCTGTAAATGCCAAGCGGGTAGTCATTGCCCATCGGTGCAGTTGGGGTGCCGAACATGTGGCACGCGGCGATGCGCCCTTGCGCCGAACTTGTCGCAGCGAGCGCAGGGAAGCCGATCAGGTCGCCCGCTGCGTACACGCCCTTCACCGTGGTCTCGTAGTTCTCGTTCACGCTGATGCGTCCGCGTGAATCTGCCGCAAGACCGATCGCATCGAGATGCAGGCCTTCGGTGCAGCCCTGCCGCCCCGCAGAGATGAGCGCGACATCCGCCGTCATGCGCTTGCCACTTTCCAGTTCGACCACAACCCGCCGCGGATTCTCGTCGATGCAGGCGATGCGAACGACCGCCTCACCGCAGCGGAAGATCACATCTTGCAGCCGCATGTCATGAATCATCTCGTCGATCGTCTCGGTATCCATGAACGAGATTGGGCGTTCCGCTCGTTCGATCAGCGTCACTTTGGTGCCGAGCGTCGCGAAGAATGATGCGTACTCCACGCCGATCACGCCGCCGCCGACCACAAGCATCGTCCGAGGAATCTCGCGCAGTGCCAACACGCCGTCGCTTGTCAACACGATGGGGTTGTCATCACTCGAATGATCGGGGCACGAGGCGGGGATCACGGGGCGGGTTCCCGTGGCAAGCAGCGTGAACGCAGTCGTCACGCGTCGATCGCCTTCGGGGCTGTCGACCGCGATGGTGTGCGTATCGATGAAAGAGGCGAAGCCCGACAGGATCCGCACATCGTTCCGCAGAAGGTTCTGGCGGATGAGTTGCTGCTCTTCGTTGATGACGCCGCTGACCCGGTCGATCAGCATCGGCATCGTCAGGCGAATCGGATCCGCGCCCGCCGCTTCCAACGACTTGCGCACCGTGCCGCGCTGGAGGCTGAGGACCGCCTCGCGGAAAGTCTTGGACGGAAGGGTTCCCAAGTGAACGGAAACGCCGCCCACTCCACGGCGACGCTCGACCATCGCCACACGCTTCCCGAGCTTTGCCGCTTGGATCGCGGCAGACTGTCCGGCCGGTCCGCTCCCCACGACGGTCAGATCGAACTCATACGCCTCGGTCATGGGCGCAGCATAGGAGCGGCTCGGCGATACCGTGGACGCCATGCACTTCACGCCGAGCCAGGAGTCGATCGCTGCCTGCTACCGCTTGCTGATCGGTGTCATCGTGCCGCGACCGATCGCGGTGGTCGGTACATGCTCATTGGCGGGACGGGCGAACCTCGCGCCCTTCTCATTCTTCACGGGGATCGGATCGCGTCCGATGTCACTGCTCTTCTGTCCCGTGAACAACCGTGATGGGAGCGAGAAGGATTCCCTTCGGAACGCCAAGCCGCGCACCGAGGGTGGGCAGGGGGAGTTCACCGTCAGTGTCTGCACGGAGGCGATCGTGCGGCGCGTCGCCGCGGCCGCCGAGTCGCTGCCATTTGGAGAAAGTGAGTTCACATTCGCGGGGCTGGACGAGCGCCGAAGCACGGTGGTCGCACCGCCATCGGTGGCGGCGAGTCCGGCGGTGTTTGAGTGTCGCACGCTCCAGGTCGTGCGTCTTGCGGCGGGGCAGGCGGGCGGCGGCAACATCGTGGTGGGCGAAGTCGTTCATGCGTGGATCGATGATGCGCTGTTGGCGGATGGTGCCGTCGACCCGCAGCGACTCCGGGCGGTCGCACGCATGGGTGGCGAGTCCTGGGCAACCACCCGGGAGTGCTTCGATCTCGCGATGGGGCGCGAGGCACTGCAGGCGCCTCCACCACTCGACTTTGGGGTGGGGTGATCGTTACCCTAGGGGCATCATGCCGCACCGACCCAAGCGCCAAAGTTCTCAGAGTGGTCGCGTGCGAACCCCCAAGGAGAATGACATGCCAACCACCAAGTCTGCGCCGAAGAAGCGCACCACCACAGCGAAGTCGTCCGAGGCAGGCAGCGTGCGCAAGACCAAGTCGCGCGCGAGCGTGAAGCCAGCGAGCAAGACGCGAACGACCGTCGCGGCAAAGTTGCCCGCGATGAAGGTCAAGCGCTCCAAGGCGCGGAAAGCCAGTGTGACCACGGGCAACACTTCGGCAAAGCCGCGCTCCTCGACCATCGTCGAGACATCGCCCTTGACATGGTCATCGAAAGAGGCGGGGCCAAGCTTCAGCCAGATCCAACTTGCCGCCTACCACAGTTGGCTGCAAAACGGTGGCACGGAGTTCGACAATTGGGTCGCCGCCGAAATGGAACTCAAGCGCAAGCCATCGGGCGGCTCACGCGGACACTGACCTGTGCGTTCTCCGCCAAGGCTGGCCGCAATCTGCATCGGCGGCGTCGCATGGATGCTGCTCTCGTGCGCACCGCCGAAGGACATGTCGCCGAGTGAGCGGCGGTCCATCGAACTGTTCAACGGCACGGATCTGACGAACTGGAAGGTGTTTCCTGCGGATGCGCCCGCGGAGACATGGACGGTGCGCGACGGCGTGCTCGTGTGCGCGGGTCAGCCCGTGGGGTATCTCCGCACGGAGGGCAAGTACACAAGCTTTGAGCTTGAGCTGGAGTGGCGCTTCGATCCATCGAAGGGAGCGGGAAACTCGGGCGTGCTCATGCGTGTGCAGTACCCCGACAAAGTGTGGCCCAAGTCGATCGAGGCGCAACTGCAGAGCGGCAGTGCGGGGGACATTTGGAACATCGATGACTTTCCGATGATGACCAATCGCGATCGCACGAATGGACGGCATACCGCGAAGGCGCACCCGTCAAACGAGAAGCCGCTCGGCGAGTGGAATCAGTATTCCATTCGGCTGGAGGGGGACAGTCTGCAGTTGAAGGTGAACGGCGTGGTGCAGAACACCGCGACGCGCTGCGAAGTGATCGATGGCTGGATCGCCTTGCAGTCCGAGGGCGCACACATCGAGTTCCGAAACATCAGGCTTCGACCACTGCCCTGATCAGCCGTTTGTGCGCTTGAACTCGTGCATGAACGCAACAAGCGCTTCGACTGCGGGCAAGGGGCAGGAGTTGTACATCGATGCGCGGATGCCGCCTGCCTCTCGGTGACCCGCCAGCCCATCGATGCCATCCTTTGCCGCATCCTTCCAGAAGCGTTGGTCGAGCTGTGCGTTCGGCAGGCGGAAGGACGCATTGATCACGGAGCGGCAGGATGCCTGCCCAAGCGGTGTGTAGAACCCGCCCGAGGCGTCGATCGTCTCCCACACCAAGGTCGCGCGCGCATGCGAGCGGCGTTCCATCTCCCCCACACCACCCTCGCGCACCATCCACTGGCACATGCGCCACAGCGCATGGATGGCGAAGTTGGGTGGCGTGTTGATGCGGCTGCCTGCCTTCGCATGGGCGGCGTAGGAGAGCATCGAGGGCAACTTTCGCGGCGCGCGCTGCAGAAGATCGCGGCGAATGATGACGACGGACATGCCGGCCACGCCGAGGTTCTTCTGACCCGATGCGTACACCAGGCCATGCTTGGACCAGTCCATGGGACGGGAAAAGATCTCGCTGCTCGCATCGTTGACCAGCACTGCGCCATCCGCGCAGCGGGGGAGTCGTTGGTATTGAGTGCCGTGCACCGTGTTGTTGGAGCAGTAGTGCAGGTACACGGCGCCCTTGCTCGCAGGACACTCGGCGTCGCTCGGCACATGGTCGTAGGCGCAGCGTTTCCCCTCAAACGGAACCACGATCTGCGCGTTCGGCACGGCATCGCGCGCTTCCACGATCGCCTTCGCGGTCCAGATGTCCGTATCGGGGTAGTCCGCCACGCCGCCGTCTGGCAGCAGGTTCAGTGGAATGAGCGTGAACTGCAATGTCGCACCGCCTGGAACGAAGAGGATCTCGTGCGAGTCGGGAATCCCACCGAGGCGGCGGCAACAATCGAGCGCACCCTCAAGCACGCGGTCGAACGGCGGCTGCCGATGGGAATGCTCCAAGATGCCGATCCCGGTGCCTTCGAGATCGAGCAGATCGCCGCCGAGTTCCCGCAGCACCTCCTCCGGCATAGCGGCAGGACCTGCTGAAAAGTTCCAGATGCGTCCCATCGTTGGGGGATTTCAATCGCGCGCGTCGCGCCGAATGGACTGCACATGCACGCCGAGCACATGCGGCGCCTCACGGATCTGCCGCATGGTGCGTTCCGTCGGCAGCTCGTTCAAATGAATGCGTGCGATCGCGGCTTGGTTGCCTTCGCAGATGACGTTCTCCATCTCCTCCACATTGATGCTCGCCTGTCCAAGCACATCAAAGATGCCGACGAGCACGCCTGGGCGGTTCAGATGACGCACATGGATCAGCGTCGTTGCGCTGCTGACCGATGAACGGTTCACGCACGAGTGCACCGTCCCTGTTTCGAGCCATTGACGCACGATGCGAACGACATCGTGATCGATCGACTCGCGGGCCTGTGCCGTGTGCGCAGCCGCATCAAGCGTGGCGATGACACCAGGTTCCGCCAGCAGTTCGGCAAGCGGCGAACCAGGGCTCGACATCCCATCCGCAGAATGCAGGTCGAGTCCTGCGCGAATGCCCTTCGAGCGGCAGGCGTTGAGCAGGGCACGTTCGTTCACCACGCTTCCGAGACTGGTGTTGACGATGGTCGACCCTGTGCGCAGCGCTTGGAAGAACTTGTCGCCGAGCAGACCTTCGGACTCCTCGTTGCCTGTCACACTGACGTTGACCACATCGGAGAGCTTTGCAAGATTGACGAGGTTCGCGCAGTAATCGATGCCGAGCGCGTTGCACCGCGCTTCCGTGATGTGCCGGCTCCACGCGACGACATGCATGCCGAATGCGATGCCGCGCCGCGCAACCTCCTGTCCCACCTGACCGAGTCCAACGACACCGAGTGTTCGACCCGCGATCCCTGGAGCCTCGCGTCCTCCTTCGCTGCGCTGCCCGGTGCGCGCGCGCTGCGTTGCGTTCACCAGATCGCGGTCGCATGCGAGGATCAAGGTCCATGCGAGTTCCGCCACGGCCGATGCGGTGCGCCCCGGGCAGTGCGCCACGAAGATGCCGCGGTTGCTTGCCGCTTCCACATCGATGCGCTCGATCGTCGGTCCTGTTCCGATCACGAGCGCGAGCCGCTCCGTGGCGCCAAGCACTCGGTCATCCACGCAGGCATCACGCGTGACGAGGATGTGAGGCTCGATGTCGCGCATCGCATCGGGCAGCGTTGCACCCTCGAGCATCGGATTCTGGATGGCGTCGCAGCCCGCGGCGCGGAGCCCGTCGAGCGCATGTGCACCAAGGCGGTCCACCACCAGCACACGCGAAGCCATCGCCAGTGGCGTGGCGAACACGGTCGGCTCCTGTTCGCTCATGCCTGCAATGCTAGCGATGCATCGAGCGCGGGCGAGAACGAGTGCAGGAACAGGCCGCTGCGGATCTTCGGGTGGAACCAGGTGGACTTGGGCGGCATGATGAGTCCTGCGCCCGCAACGGTCAGCAGTTCATCGATCGATGTGGGATGCATGGCGAATGCGATGTCCGCGCTGCCGTTCTCCACGTGTGCGGACAGCTCCTGCGGGGAGCATCCGCCGTGGAACGCCAGCCGTGGATCGGTGCGTTCGTCGGTGATCCCGAGGATGGGGCCGAGCACGGTGCGCGAGAGGCGGACAACGTCGAGGAGATCCGTGGGTGAATCGCCGTTGGCGCGCGGCAGGCGCAGCCGCCACCAGGACTTGTTCAGGTAGATCGTGACCTCCCCCTTCGCGCGCGGCGCGGGCCCATCGCTTTCGTCGACCGGATCGAGGACTCCCACCTCGCTGAGCGCGCGTTCCACATGCTCTGTTCTTTGCCCTGGCGCGAGCCGCGCCAAGCGGTGATAGGGGAGGATGAGCAGCTCCTCAGCCGGATAGATCACCGCGGGGAAGCGCCCGAGTTCCGTGCGATCAATGCCACTCCCTGCATTGGACAGCGCTGCTGCGGCACGCGCGGCTGCCGCACTCCGATGATGACCGTCCGCGATGAAGATTCTCGGCACATCCGCAAACAGCTTTCGGTAGGTGTCGACCGAAGTGGCATCCCAAAGCGTGTGGATCACCTTGTCTGGTGCCGTGAAGTGAAAGAGCGGGCGATGATTCATATCGCGCGAAAGTTGCGCCACAAAGCCATCGAGCCCTGCCACGGTGAGGAACACGGGCTCGCAGTGTGCGCCCACGGCGACCATGTGGTCGGTACGGTCCTGCTCCTTGTCGGGGCGGGTCAGTTCATGCCGTGCGATGACGCCGCTGAGATAGTCCGCGACATCCACACAGCACACCAATCCACTCTGCGTTCGTCCTTGTGCCGCCTGCCGATAGACGAAGAAGTTCTCCCGCGGCTCGCGCACCATGCAGCGGCGTTCAAGCAGTCCGCGCAGATTGTCCAGTCCCTTCGCGTACACGATTGGCGAGTGCGGGTCCTGATCGTGTCCGAAGTCCACCTCAGGGCGCACGACACGCATGAAGCTGTTTGGGTTGGTCGCGCAAGCCGCCGCGCCCGCAAAATCGACCACGTCGTAGGGGGGGCATGCCACCTGTGAAACGCGGTTCGCAGCCGCTCGCAGGGCAAAAAACGGGTGAACGCGCATCCGCGAGCCAATGGTATCGGACTCCTTGCACCGTATTTTGCGAAGTCCGCTGAAGGGAGTGCCTTCGACCGCCGAAGGCGGAGGGCATGGAACGCAACAACTGCATCGAAGTGCTCGTCCGTCTCATTGAGGCGAAGGAAGGCGAGGGACCAGGGCACTGTCATCGTGTGGCATCACTCGCAGCGGCACTTGCTGCGCATCTCGGACTCGATCAGGGCCAGATCGAGGACGTCCACACGACTGCGATGATTCATGATCTTGGGAAGTTGACCGTTCCAGATGAGATCCTGTTCAAGCCGAGTCGATTGAGCGAGGAGGAGTTCTCCGTCATCCGTCGTCATCCTGAAACGGGGGCCCGGCTGATCGGCGCATTCAACGAGTTGCACTTTGCCAGAAGTGGCGTTCGCAGCCATCACGAAAGGTGGGACGGACAGGGCTATCCCGATCGGCTGCAACGAGATGCGATTCCGTTGGCATCTCGGATCATCGCTCTTGCCGACGCATTTGATGCCATCTGCTCTGATCGCCCCTATGCACCCCGGCGCTCATCGCGGCATGCTGTTGATGAGGTACTGCGCTGCGCGGGTTCGCAGTTTGATCCCGAACTCGCGGTGCACTTTGCCGATCTGTGGCAATCGGACTGCGCGTTGCAGCAGTGGGGCGATGCCAATTCGGAGAGAATTATGGTTGTGAGTGGACAGAATGAGGATTTGTGCTATTCTGCACCTTGTAGTGGCGACGGAATGCCATGGGGGCATCCGAGAGCGCAAGCGTGCAAGGAGACCGCACATGCTCGAAAAATCAGCCCAACTTGTGTCACTTTTGGCGCATAGTTTGAGTGGTTTTGAGCGTCTCGTGGTGGAACTGCATTACATCGACAAAATGCCGGCAAGCGAGATTTCCCAAGTCCTCGAGGTGGATGAGGATGAGGTGGAGTCGGCGCTGGCTGCCATTCGTCATCGCGTGTCCCAAGTGCGAAAGGCCTTCGTGGATGCGCTGTGCAGGTCGGAGGCCGAAGTCGGCGAACTGGTTGGCGCTGGCGGGATCGAGTGAGGCAGCTAAGTCACTGGAGCTGACTTCCTTCTGTTTTGAGGATCTTTGGGAAATCGGCCTGCGTGCAGTCCGCAGGGATGTGTCGAAGAGAAGTTCCCAGCGGGGGTTGTGTTGCAGCTGGTTGCAGTAGGTGTTGAATAGACCGTGAAGTCTTGGTCAGAGGCGGAGAATGACTCGCTTGCCTTTCAGGAGCAGGCTGGCTGTCGCTGCGCCTTGGCCACGACTTCACGGGCGGAGGCAGGGAAGGCCCAAAGGGAGGGCCAGAGGGAGGGCCAGAGGGAGGGCCAGAGGGAGGGCCAGAGGGGAAGATTGGGACCGCGCGCGCGGTCTCAGGAACGGGCTCGGCCGAGTCCGCTGCGCAGGACGCGCAGTTGTGCGGACTCGGTCGAGCGCTGCACGCCGATGTCGGCCGGTCAGTCACCTCGTCGCGTTTCGCCTCGCGGCTGCCGATTGTCGTTGGGGGACTCAGTTCGTCCAGGCGCCGAGCAGCGCCGTCAGGTCGGTGCCGTTCACCGAACCGTCGCCATTGATGTCTCCGCTGCCGCTCGAGCCCCAACTCGACAGAAGGACCGTCAAGTCCGTGCCGTTGACGGCTCCATCGCAGTTGATGTCTGCGGCGGCGCAGTTCGGTCCCGTCTCCACGGACAGTGCGAGTGAAGCGGGGCGCGCCTGCCCCACCGCAATGAGGGGGCTTTCCTTCGCGTAGAAGGCGGGGAAGTTCCCGCCCTGCTGCTGCACAAAGGTCAGACTGCTGATGACCAAGAACACGCGCCCGCGGTTGAGACCTTGTCGGAGGTACGCCTGAATCTGCGGCTCTGAAACGGACACGCTGAAGGTCATCTTGGCGCGCAGCGGAATCAGTTCCCCAGGTGCGAGTTCGCTGATCTGCCCAGTTGCAAATTGCTGGGGATCAAAGCCCAGCCGAGGATTGTTCGACACATCGATTGGTGCGCCTGAGCCATCGAAGCTGAGTGCGAACGCGTTTCGCACGCCCGAGGCAAGTGGGTTTGGTGGCGTCGCATACGGCGAGTTCTCCACAAAGTTCGTCGCACTGAAGCCGTTTCGAAATCCGCATCCAAAGAGTTCGATCGGCTGCCCCGCATCGGCATCGGCCACAAACGCCGGGTCGCCCGGTGCGAGAAAGGTCTGCCACGAATCTGGTGTCGGGTCATAGGCCACGATGCGGTCATTCGCGAACTCCACGGTCAGCACGGCGCTCGTCACTGTGTAGTTCTCCGCACCAAGTCCGCCCGGAACGATTGGCGCCGTATCGAATGCCACGATGAACTGTCCATCACGGCTGTCGAAATCCGCAGACGCGGGATCTGATCCGAAGGTCGAAATGGTCGGGCGTGTTCCTGGCGTTGCGTTGAACGGGTACATCCAGCGGTCAAGCGCAGGTGCCTGCCACGAGCCTTGGATGGAATCCGCGTGGAGCACAGCGGCGCAAGAGAGGGCGGCAAGCAAGGAGGCAATGATGGAAGAATGTTGAGTGAAACGCATGAGGTATCTCGTATGACTAGTATTGAAAGGTTCGCTTCAGGGAAGAACAATAGGCAATCGATCAGTGCAAAAGCAAGCCACGACCGTTGTCTCTGCGCCGCACACGCGCTGGAGTGCCGCGCCGCTTCACGCACGGCAGATTCGCCGTGGAATGCGCCCCCGTGCGTTCACGCTGGTGGAACTGCTCGCTGTGATCGGTGTTATCGCGCTGCTTGTGGCGCTTTCGGCATCTGCGGTCACAGTGGTGCAGCGCACGGCGCGGCAGACCACGGAACTCGCTGCTCTGCGCAGCGTGCTGCAGGGCTGGATGGGCTATTCACTCGACAACGGCGGCATGCTCATCCCTGGATTCCTGCCCGGCTTGCCGGCGTTTCAGGGAAATGGCGAGCCGATCCCCGCGCAGACCTACGGCGGCGGCGCCAACATTGCGGCACGGTGGCCGTGGAGACTCACGCCGTATCTCGGGGGTGACATGCGCGCGCTGTTCGCAGGTCCGCAGGCAGAGATGTGGTCGAAGTTGGAGAACGGTGATCCTGAGCAGATGCTCTACTTCGCGAGTCTCTATCCGTCGTTCGGCATGAACTCGACTTGGATCGGCGGCGACAGCGAACGGCTCGGGTTCCTCCCACCGACGCTGCCAAACGGTCAGCCCAATCCGCTCGCCAACTTTTATCTCCGCCGAATCTCGATGGCACGCAATCCCGCGCGCGTGATCGTCTTCGCATCAAGTCGCACGAATGCGACGGTCGATGGCGGCATCGCCGAGGGCTACTTCCGACTCGAGAGCCCGATGCTCATGCAGCCACAGTGGCAGGAGCGGTACGACCCTGAAGTTCCCGCGTCGTTTGGCAACCTCAGCGCCCGCTACCGCGACGAGGCATGTGTGGGCACGATGGATGGTGCCGTGGCGGCAGTGGGGGTGAACGCTCTGCGCGACATGCGCCGCTGGGCCGATCAAGCGGACCGCGCCGATTGGAGCCTGCCTCCCTGATGAGAAGCAGGGCTACTCGTCGCTCTCTCGCAACTTGGCAAGAACAGAGAAGTCCTCGAGTGTCGTTGTGTCCTGGCGTGACTCGCGTCCCGATGCGATATCGCGCAGCAGCCGCCGCATGATCTTCCCCGAGCGAGTCTTCGGCAGCAGCGTGGTGAAGCGGATCATGTCGGGGCGTGCGATCGCGCCGATCTCGTGGGCGACATGCTCCTGCAGTTCCCGCTTCAGCGGCGCGCCTGCACTGTTCGCAAAGTCGGGACCGAGTGTCACGAATGCGGCAATCCCCGTCCCCTTGATTTCGTGGGGCATGCCCACGACGGCGGCTTCCACCACGGCGGGATGTGAGACAAGTGCGCTCTCCACCTCCATCGTGCCAAGACGGTGCCCGCTGACATTGATGACATCATCGATGCGACCCATGATCCAGAAGTAGCCGCGATCATCGCGCCGCGCTCCATCGCCTGCGACATACATCCCCGGCACCTTTGACCAGTAGGTCTCGATGAATCGCGCACGGTCTCCGTGGATGCCGCGCAGCATGGATGGCCATGGCTTTCGGATCACCAGCAGTCCGCCCGTGTTCGCGGGAAGTTCCTCGCCGCGTTCGTTCACGATGGCCGCATCGATGCCGAACATTGGCAGCGTGCATGAACCCGGCACTGTCGGGGTCGCACCCGGCAGCGGTGTGATGATGTGCCCACCTGTCTCCGTCTGCCACATCGTGTCCACAATCGGACAGCGTGAGGAGCCGATCGTGCGGTGGTACCACATCCATGCTTCTGGGTTGATGGGCTCGCCGACGGTGCCGAGCACCAGCAGGCTCGAAAGATCATGCCGCTGCGGATGCGCATCGCCCCACTTCATGAACGAGCGGATCGCTGTTGGTGCGGTGTAGAAGTGCGTGACACGGTGGCGCTCCACGATCGCCCAGAAGCGGTCCTCGGCGGGAAAGTTCGGCGCGCCCTCGTACATCAGCGTCGGCACGCGATTGGGCAGCAGTCCGTACACGATGTAGGAGTGGCCTGTGATCCAGCCGAGGTCCGCCGTGCAGAAGTAGACCTGCCCGCGCGCTGGCACGAGATTGAATGTGAGTCGTGCCGTGTGCGCGGTGAAGACCATGTAGCCGCCCGTGGTGTGCACGATTCCTTTGGGCTTCCCCGTTGAACCACTCGTGTACAGCAGGAAGAGAGGATGCTCCGAGTCGACCGCCGCGCACGGGCAGTCATCCGACTGTGCACCAACACACTCATGCCACCACAGGTCGCGGGTCGGGTGCATCGTCACCTCGCGGCCCGTACGGCGAAGCACCAGCACATGGCGCACCTCGGGGAGTCGCGTGCACGCTTCGTCCACGTTCGCCTTCAGCGGCACCACCTGACCGCGGCGCCACGCACCATCGCAGGTGATGATGACCTTGCTCTGTGCATCGAGGACACGGTCCACAATCGCATTGGGTGCGAAGCCACCGAAGATCACCGAGTGCGGTGCGCCAATGCGGGCACAGGCAAGAACGGCGATCGCCAGTTCGGGCACCATGCCCATGTAGATCGTGACGACATCGCCGCATTTCACGCCCATCGACAGCAGTGCATTCGCCGTGCGTGACACTTCGCGCTGCAGTTCGCGGTAGGTGAGTCGACGCACTTCCGGTTCAGGTGAACAGGGTTCGCCCTCCCAGATGATCGCCACATCATCACCGAAGCCAGCTTCCACCTGACGGTCGACGCAGTTGAAGCATGCGTTGGTCTGCCCACCCACGAACCATCGCGCATCGGGTGCGTTCCACTCCAAGACGCGTTGCCATGGGTGCATCCAATGGAAGCCACGCGCCACTTCACCCCAGTACTTCGAAGGATCCCCCAGTGAACGCGCATGCTCTGCGCGGTACGCATCCATGTTCGGCACATGAACCGTTCCGATGCTCGTGCGGAAGTGCTCGCTCGGCTCGAAGACGCGGTTCTCCTGCAGCACACTGGTGATGGCATCGCTCATGCACAACAGGCTAGCGCGGGTTTTCGGCGGCGATCCGTAGGATGACGGCGTGCTGGCGCTGCGCGAGGTGTCCAAGAGCTACGGAACGGTGCGCGCTGTCGAGCGTGTGTCACTTTGTGTGGCGGCGGGAGAGGTGGTCGGACTGCTCGGACCCAACGGCGCGGGCAAATCCACGACGGTCGCGCTTGCGACAGGGCTGATGCGACCGGACTCGGGCAGCGTGATGATCGGCGCCGCGGGGGATCCATCGAACGCATCGGTGCGGCGAGCCATCGGATTCGCGCCGCAGGAACTGGCGCTCTACGACATGCTCACCGCAACGGAAACGGTCAAGCTGTATGCGCAACTGTACGGAGCCTTTCGCAGCCGTCGTCAGGTGCTCGAAGCGCTCGACATGGTCGGTCTGGCAACGCGTGCCGATGAGCGTGTCGGGAGCTATTCGGGTGGCATGAAGCGGCGACTCAATCTTGCGGTGGCACTCGTCCATGAGCCGCCTCTCCTGGTGCTCGATGAGCCGACGGCGGGCGTTGATCCACAGTCGCGTGCGCATGTGCGCGGCATCATTCGTGCCCGTGCCGCATCGGGATGTGCCGTGCTGCTGACGACGCACGACATGGAAGAGGCGGAGAAGTTGAGCGACCGCATCGCGCTGATGGATCACGGGAAGATTCAGGCGGAGGGCACCGTGGATGAACTGGTCGCGATTCACGGCGCGGGAAGCAGCCGTGCTGCGCACGGACTGGAGAGTGTGCTGCTGAAGCTGACGGGTCGGGAGCTCCGCGAATGACTGGTCCGCTCCTCGCCCTCGTTTGCAAGGATCTGCGCCTGCTGCTGCGCGACCGCAGTGCGTTTGTGTTCACCCTGGTGTTTCCGCTGGTGATTGCCGTGCTCTTTGGGATGGTGTTTGGGCGGATGGCAGTGCCGGGGCCGATCACGGTCGCGCTCGTCCGTGAGGGGAGCGGGCCGCTCGCTGAGTCATTCGTCGGCGCACTGGAGGCGGATCCCGCGCTGCAGGTGGATCGTGTGGAGGGACGCGAGGAAGCGATCGCGCGCGTCCGATCCGCGCGCTGCTGCGCAGTCGTCATTGTTCCCGAGGAGTTCGACATGGCGGCGGAGGCGCTGCTGACGGGCGGGTCGATGCCGATTGAAGTGCTCGGCGACCCAAGCCGTTCCGCGGAACTCGGATTGCTGCAAGGCAAACTGATGGAGATCGGCTTCGTGCAGTTCATGCTGAGCGTGGGCGACAGCGCGCGCCTTCAGCGGCAGATGGCACTGCTGCGTGCGTTGTCCGCATCCGACATGGGAACGAGCGAGGATGAACGCGCCGCGCTTCTCGATCTGCTTGCTGCGGCGCAGCGGCTCGCTGTGGCGCGCGAGGAGAAGGTGCAACGCCGTTTGGAGAAGCAGATCAGTGGCGATGCCGCGGGTGCGTTCCCGCGGCTGAGCGCGTTCCGCCCCGTCCGCATCGCGCAGAGTGCGGTGGTGGATGATCCTGTGCGTCCTCCATCAAGTTTCGCCGTCACCTTTCCGCAGGGCGTGGTGTGGGGGCTCGCGGGCTGCGTGATGGCGTTCGTGACGAGCCTTTCCGTGGAACGCAATCGCGGCACGCTTCGGCGCTTGTGTGCGGCGCCGCTCTCGATGCACATGGTGCTTGCCGGCAAGGCGCTCGCCTGCTTCTGCATGGCGCTGCTGATGCAGGCGATGCTGATGGTGCTGGCAGTGACCGCCTTTGGCGTGCGTCCCGTGCAACCGGCGCTGCTGTTGCCTGCGATGGCTGCCATCGCGGTCGCGTTCACGATGGTGGCGATGGCGGTGGCGTCGCTGTTCCAGAGCCTCGGTGGGAGTGAGGGCGCGGGGCGGTCCGTGATCCTCATTCTTGCGCTTCTCGGCGGCGGCTCCGTCCCGCTCGTGTTCATGCCGCCTGCACTCGCATCGGTGAGCGCGGTCAGCCCGTTCCGTTGGGCGATCGCCGCGCTCGAAGGTCCGCTTTGGCGCGGCGGGTCCATGCAGTCACAACTGACGGCGATCGGTGCGGTGCTCGTGGTGGCAGTGGTCGCCGCGGCGATCGCCTGGGGCGCGCTCAGCCTCCGCCGGCAATCCGCGTGATTCGTCGCGTCAACGGTTCGCCGCGAACGCGCGCGCAGCGTCGACAGCCTCAGCCACCTTGCTGACATCCTTGCCGCCTGCCTGGGCCGTGTCGGGCTTGCCGCCGCCCGACCCGCCGCATGCTTGGGCAGTCGTGCGAACCCAATCGCCTGCCTTCAGTCCCTTCGCGATCGCCCACGCGGGGCTTGTGGCGGCAATGGCCACCTTCCCTGACTCGCTGTCGGGGCTGAGGAGGAGAATCGGTGTCTCCGGCAACTGTGCGCGCGACGAGTCGAGCGCAGCCATCAGTGCGGCCGCGTCCGCGCCGCGGATCACTGCAACGAGCGGACGGCGCGAGTCACCTGCGACATGCGCCTCCGTCAGTGCGCGCACCTGCGTGACCGCCTCATCACGCGTCGAGCCTTCCATCTTGCGGCGGGCATCCTTCGTCCGTTCACGCAGCGCATCGAGTCGAGGTGCGAGCGCATGGCGCGCGCACATCCCGATGGTGAGGGCCGTTTCCGCCCGCGCGATCTCTGCCGCTTCCGTCAGCAGCGCATCGCCATCGAGACGAAGCGCAGTTTCGACCCGTGCCGCGAACTGGCGCGCGGTCTCTGCCGCTTCGTTTGCCGTACTGCCCGTGAGACCGAAGCAGCGGCGCACACCAGCCGAAGACGCACCCTCCGACAGCAGCACGAACGACTTCGCACTGCCCGTGGACGCGAGGTGCGTTCCGCCGCAGAACTCGATTGACAGTGAACCCCAGCGCGGATCATTCGGTGTTCGGTCAAGATCCGCGATCGAGGCACCGATGCTGACCACACGGACAGGATCTGGGTAGCGCTCGCCAAAGACGGCACGGACACCAGTGATCGTCTTGGCGTGGGCGAGCGGGAGTGTGCCGATCGACACTGGGAGATTTGCAGCGATTGCCGCGTTGACTTGCATTTCCACCTGCTGCGCTTCGCCCGCCGTGAGCGCGCGTGACGATGCGAAGTCGAAGCGAAGTCGATCCGCCGCGACGAGCGATCCGCGCTGCTGCACGTCCTCTCCCACAGCTGTGCGCAGCGCAAGATTCAGCAGATGCGTGGCGGTGTGATTCGCGCGGATGCGCTCGCGCCGTTCGTGATGCAGCATGATTTCCGCATCGCTGTCCACATGCACCACGCCGTGCGCCACGCGACCAATGTGCAGGACATACTCGCCGAACCGCTGAACATTGCGGACCTCGAAGTGACCCGCGCCGCCGCCGCGTGCGCCACGCTGCGCCGATGTGCGAATGTCGCCTTCGTCCGCTTCCTGCCCGCCGCTCTCGGCGAAGAAACAGGTGCGGTCGAGCACGATGCCGCCGATGTGTCCAGTCTCGAGCGACTCACGAAAGTGCTTGCCGTCCCACACCGCGCGAATGCGCGCACGCATCGGATGACCAAGATCGCGCGCGGAGTCATCGGTGGCATGGATGTGCATGGCCGCGAGCTTCGCCATCGCATCGGGAGGCAGTTCCATGCGCTCGCCGCCCTGCGCTCCTGCGCGGCTTGTTTCGCGGGCGCGTTCCATCAACGACTCGTAGCCCGCGACATCCACCCGCAGTCCGCGCTCAGCAGCCATGACCTCGGTGAGATCGACAGGGAACCCCCACGTGTCGTGCAGGCGGAAGGCATCGTCGGCGGTGATCGTGCCGCTTCCCGACTGCCGTGCGCGCTCGGCGGACTCGTCGAACAGCGCGATGCCGCGCCCGAGCGTCTTGCCAAAGAGTTCTTCCTCCGCGCGGATCGTCTGCGCAGCCTTGGCGGCACCCGCTGCGATTTCGGGGAACGCACCGCCGAGCGTCTCGACCACGGCAGGCACAAGCAGATGCACGAACGGCCGCTCCATGCCGAGCGTCTGTCGCCCATGCCGCGCGGCGCGGCGGAGAATGCGCCGCAGCACATAGTTGCGGCCATCGCTGCCCGGACCGGCACCATCACATGCCGCCGCAGTCAGGCAGCGCACATGATCGGCGATGATTCGGTACGCGATGTCCGTCGGATCGGTCAACGACCCTCCGTAGGGGCGCGCTCCCGTCGTCCGCGCGATCGCGTCGAAGATCGGCTTCCACAGATCGGTGTCGTAGTTCGATCGCTTGCCTTGAATCACACTCACCAAACGCTCGAGTCCCATGCCCGTGTCGACATGCTTGTCGGGCAGCGGCTTCAGCGTTCCACCACTTTCGCGGTTGAACTGGATGAAGACGAGGTTCCAGATCTCGAGCACATCGGGATCGCCGCTGTTGACGAGCCTCGCGGCATCGCGCCCACCGATGCGGTCGAAGTGGATCTCCGAGCATGGACCGCATGGTCCCGTCTCACCCATCTCCCAGAAGTTGTCCTTCATCGATCCTGGCAACACGCGATTCGCAGGCAGATGCGCGCACCACAGTTTGCGCGCCTCATCATCGGGAGCGAGCCCCGCAGCCTTGTCGCCGCCGAAATAGGTCGCGTAGAGGCGATCCTTCGGCAGTCCATACACATTCGTCAGAAGTTCCCACCCCCAGTCGATCGACTCCTTCTTGAAATAGTCGCCGAATGACCAGTTGCCGAGCATCTCGAAGAACGTGTGGTGATAGACATCCTTGCCCACATCCTCGAGGTCGTTGTGCTTGCCGCCCGCACGGATGCACTTCTGCGAATTGACCGCGCGTGTGAACGCGCGTGAACCGCGCCCAAGAAACACATCCTTGAACTGATTCATGCCAGCGTTGGTGAAGAGCAGTGTCGGATCGTCGAAGGGCACAACGGCGCTGCCTGCAGCGAAGGTGTGCCCCGCCTTCTTTCGGAAGAAGTCGATGAACGCGGACCTGATTTCAGCTGCGCTTCGTGGCTGTGACATGGCGAGAGCGGGGAGGATACGCAGTCGTGCAGCCCGTACCATCCGAGGGATGCGGCGTCCCTTCATCGGTGGCAACTGGAAGATGAATACCGATCATGCAAGCGCGCGTTCGCTTGCGCATGCGATCGCGGAGGGCACCGGCGCGGACTGGGCTGCGGATGTCGTGGTCTTTCCGCCCTTTCCGTATCTGCTGCCTGTCGCGGAGGCGATCGCCGGCTCGCCCGTCGCGCTCGGCGCTCAGGATCTGTCGGGCGAGGTGAACGGCGCCCGCACTGGCGAGGTCAGTGCCGAGATGCTGCGCGATGTCGGCGCATCGTGGGTGATCGTCGGTCACTCGGAGCGTCGTCACACGATCGGCGAGAGTGAGGCGTTGATTGCGGACAAACTTTCGATGGCGCTTGGCAGCGGGCTTCGTGCCGTGTTGTGCGTTGGCGAGACGCGCGCGGAGCGCGATGCTGGGAAGGCGCATGACATCATCGCGGCGCAGTTGCGTTCGGCGCTTGCCGCGATCGATGCTGCGGCAATGGACGATGTCGTGATCGCATACGAACCGGTGTGGGCGATTGGCACGGGCATCACGGCACAACCAGCCGATGCGGGCGAGGCGCACCGCGAGATCCGTTCTGCGCTTGCGGCACGCTATGATGCTCGGCTCGCCTCTGGCGTCCGCGTGGTGTACGGCGGGTCGTTGGTGCCGGCGACCGCGAAGTCGATCTTTGCGGTGGACGGCGTGGATGGTGGGCTGGTTGGCGGCGCTTCGCTGAAAGCGCACGACTTCCTGGCCTTGTGCACCGCGGCGACGGTCGGAGTTGCAGCCAGCTGAGCCTGGCCGAGGAACGCATTCATGGGATTCTGGTTCAACTTGCTCACCTTCCTGTTCGCCGCCTCGAGCGTCATCTTGGTGCTCATCATCTTGGTGCAACGCCCGCAGGGTGGCGGACTCGCCCAGGCGTTCGGCGGTGCGGGCGGTGGCGCAACGGACACGGCATTCGGCGGTCGAACCGGCGATGTACTGACCTACCTCACGCTGGGTGCGTTCTCGGTTTACCTCGTGATCGCGATCACGCTGAATGTGATGGACAACCCGGCGCCGGAGCAGGCAGTTGAAGAACCGGCGGCGCAGGTTTCGGAGGCGGGCACAAATCTGCTGCAGCCCGCTGCTGCCCCCACGGATCCGAGCGCCGCGACTGGTGCTGCGGTGCCAGTCGATGTGAACGCAACCCCCGCGGTCGATCAGCCGCTTGTCGCGCCAACAGCACCCGCACCCGCGCCAGCAGATCCTGCAGCACCCGCGCCAGTGCCAGCGCCAGCGCCAGCAGCGCCCGCGCAGCCAGCGCCGACTCCCTGACCGCACGCAGGACGACACCGATGATCCGCTCGATGACCGGTTTCGGAGTCGCGTGCGGCGAAGTCGATGGCGTGCCCGTCGAAGTCGAGGTTCGATCCGTCAACAATCGTCACTTCAAGTGCACGCTTCGTGTTCCTGAGGAACTTTCCGCGCTGGAAGGCGAGATCGAAGTCGCTTGCACGCGGCGGCTTGTTCGCGGCAGTGTCCTTGTGACGCTGCGAATCGTTGCCTCCGCCGCGCGCCGCAGTGCGCGCATCGATGGTGAGGTACTCAATGGCTACATCGCGCAACTGACGCAGATGCTTGGCTCGGAAGAGGCACGCAAGGTGGACCGCGGTCAGTTGCTGGCGCTTCCGGGCGTGGTGGTGGAGGATGGCGGTGAGGTGTTCCTTGAGCACCTGCGTCCGACGGTGCTTCGACTGGTCGACGAGGCATGTCAACGTGTGCTTGAATCCCGCGCACGCGAGGGCGAAACCATCCGGACGCACCTCAGCGAGTGCGCGAAGACCCTGCGCGCACGGACGATGTCGATTCAGGCGCGCGCGCCGCAGGTGGTCGAGGCGTATCAGACGCGCCTCCGCCAGCGCATGGATGCGATGCTGAAGGAAGTCGGCAAGAGTGTCGAACCATCGGATCTGCTCCGTGAAGTGGCGATCTTTGCCGAGCGTTCGGACATCGCCGAGGAGGTGGTTCGGCTGATCGGGCACATCGATCAACTTGAACGGCTTCTCGATCCTGCCAACCGCGAACCCGTGGGGCGACCGCTCGACTTCCTTGGACAGGAACTCCTGCGCGAGGCAAACACGATCGCGAGCAAGTCCGCGGACGTGGAGACTGCGCAGCAGGTTGTGGACATCAAGACTGCCATCGACCGCATCAAGGAGCAGGCTCAGAATGTCGAGTGATGCCGCAGCGCCGTTGCGGACCTCGCAGGTCTCGCATGCACGGCATGCATGGCAGCGCAAGCGCGCCACAGTCGCGGCAGCCCTGCTCGCGGCGGCGGGTTCGACTGCGCTTGCATGGGCAAGTCAGGGTGCTGTGCGCGATGCGCAGGGGCAACAGGTGGACGCGCTGCGCATTCGCGGAGGGGTCGCTGCCGATGTGCAGGAGAATGTTCGCAAAGTTCCGGTCAACCCTGCGCTTCAGCAGCCGCAGCTGTGGCGGGGCGATCTCATGGGGCAGCCCACCACGCCAGCACCCGAAGTGCTTCGCTTGTGGTCGCCGGAGGTCTTGGCGTCCGTGAAGATTTCGGCGAAGGTGCGGGCGGCGGTCGCTGCACTCGACTCCGCTGTGTTCAACGAGCGAAGTGAGGCGAGCCGCGTTCTGACGGATGCTTCCGTCGCGCCTGAGCAGCTCTTTGCCGTGCTCGACCGCGAGCAACTCAGCACGGAGCAGCGCGAGCGTCTGCTTGCTGCGGCGCGCGAGAAGGTGATTGCGCTGCCTCGCGGCGCGCTGGGCATCCGCATGCAACCGAGCGGCGATCCGCAGCGACCCGGAGTCGAGATCATCATGCTGCTTCCGGGCATGCCCGCGAGCACGGTGCTGAAGGTCGGTGACCGAATCGAGGAGATCGATGGAAAGCCGATTTCCAACTCCAATGATCTGGTGGATCTCATCCAGTCGCGCCTGCCTGGCGACACCGTGAAACTCCGCGTCGCGCGCCCGGAACGCGATGAGCGCGGGCGACCGAGACTTGACGGTCAGGGTGGCTTCGTCGAGCAGCGTCTGAATATCGACATGCAACTGACGACGGCAGCCGATTTGGACAAGTTTGAGGGGCAATTCCCGTCGATGTCGCGGAGTCTCGTGCTGGAGCGGCGACTGCTCGCGCTGCAGCAGGCGGAAGAGCGGTTTGCTCCGAAGCCCATTGCCGTCCGAAGGCGGGGCAGCACAGAGCCCGCCGATCTCGATGTGCCGGGCGCACCCTGATGAGTCGGGCGCGGTGTGCGACGCGCCGATCGACACGCTGTATTCGTTCAGTTCGCTGAAGCGGCGGGTTGGTTGAAGTGCGCGTCCTGCACGGGCACCACGACATCAAGGACGCGCATGAACACCTGCGCCGGTGAACCCACCGCATCGATGTTCACCACGATCGATGGGGAGTAGAAGTCAAGGACGGGGTGCGTTTCCTTGTGATAGACCTCGAAGCGGTGGCGGATGACCTTGTCGTCCGCATCGTCCATCCTGTTCTCCTTGAGTGCGCGGCGCCGCATCCGTTGCATCATTGCCTCTTCATCACCGCAGAAGAGATGGATCACCTTCAGCACATCAAGCGACTTCTTCAGCGCCTTCGCCTGCGCCACGTTGCGCGGGATGCCATCGAGCACCAGCAGATCCTGCTTCGGCTTGAACAGGCTGAGCACGGTCTGCGCGTGCATGTTCTGCCGCCACATCTCGATCGTCAGTTCATCCGGCACGAGTTCGCCGCGCTTGGAGTAGGCGAGGAACTGCTTGCCGAGATCGCTCGTCATATCCAGCGATCGAAAGACGTCGCCGCACGCAAGATGGAAGAACCCAGGAATCTTGCCGAGGATCTTGCCTTGGGTTCCCTTGCCCACGCCAGGCGCGCCAAAGAGCAGCACAGACTTGTAGCGTTCGGTCATGGGAGCGTCTCCTTCGGTTTCGATGGTAACTCACGGAAGATGCGGTGCGGGCGCACGGTCGGTCGATGCGCTCGAGTCATCGGCGTAGTCTGCCTGCGATGCAAGGCTGGCTGAAGCGGTGGATACTGCCGGACGGTGCGGCGGCACGACCGACGCGGGGCACGCTCCTGCAGCGCGTTGCTGCTGCGCGCGGCATCGATGCCGATGCACTCGCGGGATTCACAGCACCCACATTCGATCATCTCAAGCCGCCTGAGGATCTCTTTGGTGCGGTCGAAGTGGGTGGTCGACTTGCCGACGCCGTGCGATCGGGAAAGCGCATCGCGATCTTCGGCGACTATGACGCGGACGGCATGTGTGCCGCCGCGATATTGGTTCACCTGATTCGTCATGTCCGGGGGGGCGATGCGCCGCGCGTGTACATCCCCGAACGCGCGACCGAGGGATACGGGCTTTCGTTGGAAGCGGTGCGTCAACTTGCTGCCGATGGTGCGCAGCTGATCGTGACCGTCGACTGCGGAATCACCGCGCTCGAGGAGGTTGCAGTGGCGCGTGATCTCGGACTCGAGGTCCTGATCACGGATCATCACGCTGCGCGCAGTGATGGTCGTTTGCCGAACGCACACGCGATCGCACATCCTTCGTTGGGTGGTGGCGATGGAACGCTGTGCGGAGCGGCGGTCGCATGGAAGGTGGGACTGGCGTTTTGCCGCGCGTGGTGTGGCAACGATCGTGTGACGCCCGAACTGCGGGAGATGCTCGTCGAGACGCTCGCGCTCGCCGCATTCGGGACGGTGGCGGACATCGTGCCGCTCATCGGTGAGAACCGCATCATCACCAGGCTCGGCATGGCGAGGATCGCTCGCAGCAGCTTGCCTGGACTGCGCGCACTTGCCGAGCAGGCAGGGATCGGACCGCAGGACCATGTGGATAGTGAGCGGATTTCCTTTGGGATCGCACCGATCTTGAACGCCTGCGGGCGGCTTGGAAGTGCGATGGACGGCATGCAACTCCTTTCACTACCGCGCATGGTCGATGGAACCGATGCGGCAAGCGAACGGCAAGCGGTGCAGTCGGTGCGCCGTTTCGCAGCCTTGAATGAACAGCGCAAGGCCGAAGAGCGAGAGATCTTTGAGCAGGCGCTGGAGCGGCAGGACGAGGGGCTTGGCGCCGCACGCGGGGCGTGCGTCCTTGACGATCCGCTGTGGTCGCGCGGCATCGTTGGCACCGCGTGCGCGCGGCTCGCCGATCGCCTGCATGTTCCAGTGGTGCTCATGCAGTCGGGCGGGGGGATGGCGTATGGCTCCGCGCGGAGCATCGATGGGTACTCGATCCTCGGGGGGCTTGAAACGTGTGCCGAGCATCTTGAACGCTTCGGCGGTCATGCGGCCGCCGCTGGTGTCGCCGTGTCCGAGAGGAAGATTGCGGCATTCCGCGAGGCACTCTCCGCACACGCCGCCGCACATCGCCCACCGAACGCGGGTCCATCGGTGCGGGCGGATGTGTGTCTCGTGGGCAGTGACATTTCGGCGGAGTCGTTCGCGGCGGTGCAGCAGCTCGGTCCGTTCGGTCGTGGATTTCCTTCGCCAACCGTCTGGGCGCACGATGCCGTCATCACTTCCACGCCGCGCATCTTCGGCAAGGACCGTGATCACATCAGTTTCTTCGTGCGGCTTGGCGATTCGCCAACCGCAGAACTCTCGTGTACGTGGTGGCGGCAAGCCGCGCAGTCGAAGCGCCTGACACGCGGGCTCGGTATTCAGATCATCGGTTCGCCGCAGGTGGATATGTGGAGCGGACGAAATCGCCCTGCGCTCCAAGTGGCGGATGTCGCTGACCGCGTGTGAGCGGAGCGCCAACGCGGGTTCAAATGGTGAGGCGTTCTCCCGCACCGATGCGTGCAGGCAGTGTGGCGCACGTCGCGAGTGCTGCCGCATCCAGCGCGGTCCGCGGCGAAAGTTCGATCTCCGCGAGGCATCGCCCCGTCGCGGCATCTCGCGCGATCCGTACGCCGCAGCGTTCCAGCCACTGCGCGGCGCGTTCCGACTGAAGTGCGCTGCTCGTGGCGGGGGAATCTTCACCGACCGCATTCTTGATCGGTGCAAACTCCTCGGTTCGCGTGGTCTGCGCAACCAGCGCGCGCCGCGCGGCGGGCACTGTGTCGAAGATGAACGACTCCAACTTGAACGCGTTTGGCTCCGTCGGCACGCGGTGTGTTCCCGTTTCGGGATCGATGCAAGGCACCTTCTTGAGCGCGCGGTGCAGGGGCAGCCCATGCCCCTCACGGACAAGCCGCTGCAGGAACGGCACACCAAAGACATGCACGGCAATCGAGCCTGCACGGTGCAGCAGCGCACCCTCGGCATCGCGCGCCTCGGTCATCTCGCGCGGCATATTGCTGTACTCCATCACGAAGCGCGAGTTGCCGCGCTGGCAGAACACGCCGACCTTCTCGGCCGCCGATGTCTTCGCAACCACCTTGCTCGACACTTCCCCGGAACTGTCGGGGTGCGCGTGGTGGAGACCGATGAACAGCGCATCGACTGGCTTGCACAGCGGATTGTCCACTTGGAAGTAGGAGAGTGTGTCGATGCCCTCACGTGCGAGACGATTGAGCCACCCGCTCTGATCGAGCGCACGCACCGCGCCGCCATGTCCATCGGGATTGAGCGCGATCGCGCTCTCGGTGGCAAGCAGGACGCGCCCTGCGCGGTCGAGCGAGGGAAGCGTTCCCTGCACAATCAGATGAACGCTCTCCTGGCCGAGTCCAAACCAGTCATGCGCAGCGAAGAAGCGGCCTGTTGCGTCATGGTTCAGCGGGCTCGTCATGATGAGCCAGGGAATCCGTGCAGACCAGCGCGCGCGCGCCGCACCGATCGACTCCGCAAAGACCTCAAAGAGGGACTTCCGCAGGATCGGCGTGGCGGGGAAGGTGCCCTTGGGCGCATCGGAGCCAAGGCGCGTTCCCTGACCACCCGCGACTGTGAATGCCGCGACACGATTGGCTGCGATCACAGCGGACCCTTCGCGCACGTACCGCTCCGTATCCACACGATCCATCACCACCGGATCCACGGGCAAGATGCTGTGCGGATCAGGCTTCGGGGCCGCACTCTGATCGGCGAATGTGCGCTGCAGCATCTCCAGCGGCAGTGCATCGATCTCGTCGAGCAAACTGCTGCGCGCCACATCGGACAATCGATCCCAGAAGTGCAGCAGATGCTGCTGCCCGAATTCGCGAAGGCGGGCGGCAGCGGCGCTGCGGCGTTCGTCGAGTGATGGTCGCTGGGCTGTCGCCACGGCAGTGGGGTCTTCGCGAGCGGCGGCTATGTCGCCTTCGGGACGACGGGGTCCGACCAGCCTTCCGGGCGGTGTCGCACAATCTTGCCCGTTCGCAGGTAGATCGTCTGCTCGCAGATGTTCGTGCAGTGATCTGCGATGCGTTCCATGTTCCGCGTCGCCGTCGTGATGCGAAATGCGAAGTGAACACTGATGCTGCCAAGCGCGACCTGTTCCTGCGCCTGCAGCAGCAGTTCGTTTCGGAAACGGTCGACGGTGTCATCAAACAGGAGGACCTGCCGCGCCAGTTCAGGGTCGTTGTCCACCAGCGCGCGGTGGCTGTCGCGCAGCATCCCAAGAACGCTGTTCGCCATCACCCGAAAGGTGGGCGGCATCGACTCCGCTGGTTTCAGGTGGCCGACCACCTGTTCCGCGATGTTGACGCCGCAGTCGGCGATGCGCTCGAGTTCGTTGTTGACTTTCACCAGCGTCAGCACCTCACGGATCGCGTTCTCGTCGGTCTGTCCCATCGCGAGGATCGGGATCGACTGCCGCTCAATCGCAACATCCACCGTGTCGATCTCATCATCGAGGGCGATGACCTGCGCTGCCTTCGGTTCGTTGTGATCGAAGTATGCCTCGACCGCGAGTGTGACAAGCCGCAGCACGCTGCCGCCTTGCGCGGCAAGCAGGCAACTTAACTCCACAAGCTTCGACTCGAACGACGCCATCGTTCTAGGATAACCCCGTGGCGAGATTGAGCGTCAACATCGATCATGTCGCGACCATCCGTCAGGCGCGTCGGACATGGGAGCCCGATCCGGTGCTTGCAGCGGCGGAGGCCGTGGCGGGTGGCGCCGACGGCATCACCGTGCACCTGCGGGAGGACCGTCGCCACATTCAGGATGCGGATGTTGAACGCCTTCGAAAGTCGCTGCGCGTTCCGCTGAACTTGGAGATGGCACCGACAGCTCCAATGGTCGCTGTGGCGCTTGCGACGCGTCCCGAGACCGTCATGCTTGTGCCCGAGGGGCGCAACGAAGTGACGACGGAAGGTGGGCTTGATGTGCACGGTCTTCGTGAACGGCTGCAGGCGGTGATCGAGCCGCTGCGCAGCGCAGGCATCCCCGTCAGTGTGTTCATCAATGCCGAGGAACGGCAGGTCGCGGCTGCCGCACGCCTCGGCATTGCGATCTGCGAGGTGCACACAGGTCCCTACGCACATGCGTTCCATGATGAGGGAACGCTCGGCCCGCGCGCGAGTGCGGCACTGCGCGATGTGCAGCGGACTGGCGATCAGATCGTCGCAGCCGGCATGCGATTCAACGCAGGCCATGCGCTGCACCGAGAGAATGTCCGGCCGATCGCGCACTGCGTTGGATTGTGGGAACTGCACATCGGTCACGCCATCGTGAGCCGCGCCGTGCTTGTCGGAATGCGCGCCGCGGTCGCCGAGATGCGCGCGCTCTGTGCCGACTGAGCAGCGCCCCGTCAGCCTGCTCGGGGCGGTGCGCTCTCCACCACGCGGTGCGCCGCGGGCTGCACTGAACAGTCGATCTCCGCCATGAAGAATCCACCGCGGTGGCGCCGCACATTGGGCCACATGACGATCTTGTCGGCCTCTGGAATCGGGAGATCGGCGACCTCCGCCTCAGGAACCCAGCGGAGTTCTCCCTCGTCAAAGGACATGCGCGCGACCGACGCATGGTCGATCGGGCGCGTGGACTCGAAGAGGAAGATCAGCCAGTGGTGTTCGCCGAGATAGGCGCGCTCGGAGATGATCCCCATCAGCCGCAGGTCTTCGGGCTGCAGCAGCATGCCCGCTTCCTCGAATGTCTCGCGCCGTGCGCACTCGTGGGGCGATTCGCCGCGCTGCACTTCGATCTTTCCGCCGATCGCAGAGAAGCGCCCGATGTTCGGCGGCTTGCGCCGATGCAGCATCAACAGGCGCCCGTTGGCATCGAAGAGATAGACCAGCACTGCAATGCGAAAGGGCAGTTCGGGCCAGTCGAGGAGCCGCTCCGTGGGCGTGGGTGGAACGCGATCCGAACCACTCATGTGGACGCCTCAACGGCCGCAGCACGAGGTGGCTTGGCATCCGCTGCGTGCAGATTTGCCGCACTCAGCAGGCGCGCGATCTCGCTGCGCGCGGCATCGGACGCGGGCGCAAGAGGCAGACGGACGGCACCACTGTCGCGCCCAAGCAGTTGCAGCGCAGCCTTCAGCGGGACGGGGTTCACATCGAGTGAGAGCAGCCCGCGCGCGAGCGGATACAACGCATCGTGCAGACGCCGCATTTCGTGCAGCGAGCCAGCGGCGATCGCGGCGCACAACGCCGCCACGCGGGAGGGCACAAGATTGGACACCACGCTGACGACTCCCTCCGCACCGACCGCGGCGAACGATGCGGTGAGCGAATCATCTCCAGAGAGGATCGCGATGCCGCAGCGACGACGGATGTCGCTCGCCGAATCCATGGAACCAGTGGCTTCCTTGATCGCCACGATGTTCGGATGCGCGCTCAGGCGTGCCACCGTCTCGGGCGTGATCGTCACAGCCGAACGCCCAGGGATGTTGTAGAGCATGATCGGCAGTGGACAACTGTCCGCGACTGCCATGAAGTGTCGGTAGAGACCCTCTTGCGATGGCTTGTTGTAGTAGGGTGCCACTTGCAGCGAAGCATCCGCACCAAGCTGATGCGCAAGACGGTGCAGATGGATGGCGTGTGCGGTGGAATTGCTGCCGGCGCCAGCCACGACGTGCAAGCCAAGTGGCTTGCCGATGCGTACGGCACAATCCACGACCGACTCGTGCTCCGCTTCGGACAGAGTCGGCGCCTCGCCCGTGGTGCCGCAGGGCACGATCCCCCTCACCCCGCCCTCCGCTTGGAACTTCACCTGCTGTTCGAGTCGTGCAAGATCGACCCGCGTGCCGTCGGCGCTGAAGGGAGTGACGATGGCGGTGAATGCGCCGGAGAGGATCATCCGATCGATACTACGACAGGAAGTGCACCACTCGTTCAGCCGCCTGCCGAAAGTCCTGCAGCGGTCGCGCACTCCGCGGCGAGCGCCTCGGCACCGCCCGCAGAGGCGGCCTCAGCAATCAGGCGGATGATCGGCTCCGTGTTGGATGCACGAAGGTGAACCCACCCTGCCGGCAGGTCGATGCGAACGCCATCCGCATCATCGATGCGCGCATCGGCGCGCGCCCCGAAATGCGCGCGGACTCGATCAAGCGCAGGGGCCACCGCAGCCTGTCCGCCCACGGCGGCAAGATCCATCTTGCGCTTGATCATCGCGTACTTCGGCAATCCCTGCACGATCTCCGCGAGCGATGTTCCCTCGTGCGCCAGCAGTTCCAGCGTGAGCGCCATGGCCGAAAGCGAGTCGCGAACCCAGCAGACGCGCGGCCAGATCAGCCCACCATTGCCCTCGCCGCCGATGATGCCATCGTGGGCACGCAGCCCGCCGACCACATTCGCCTCGCCAACGGCGGTGCGCCACACGCGCGACTTCGGAAAGCGCGCGGCCACATCGTCGATCATTCGGCTCGTCGAAAGGTTGGTGGCGAGTGCGCCCTGTCCATGCCGCTGCAGCATGCGCAAAGCGCAGAGCACCAGCGTGTATTCCTCGCCGATGTACCGACCAGCCCCATCCACCATCGCCAAGCGGTCCGCATCGGGATCCTGTGCAAATCCAATCACCGCGCGACCATCTCTGCGAACCGCATCGCAGAGGTCGCCGAGGTTCTCTGCAGTGGGCTCCGGTATGTGTGCGAACGACCCCGTGCGCTCCGCGTTCAAGTGCAGCAGATCGCAGCCAAGTTGGCGCAGCAAGAGCCCGCCGGACCGCGCACCACCGCCATTCACGCTGTCGAGCACCACGCGGAACTGCGCGGCACGGATGCGATCGACATCGACGAGCGACAGTACGCGCGCGACATGCGTCTCATCCGCGTTGCTGTGCTGTGAACGCACGCCGCGCCGCGGGGCTGGCGGTTGTGCCACACCCGCACGGAATGTGGCGATGACCTTCGCCGCCTCTGCTGCCGGCAGTGCGAGCCCGTCGGCATTCAGCGTCTTGAGTCCGTTCCACTGCACGGGATTGTGGCTCGCCGTCACAGCGATCCCGCCTACGGCCTGCAGTTGACCGATCATCAGTCCGACTGTCGGCGTGGCCACCGTACCGATGTCGATCACATCGAAGCCACACTCCTGCAGTCCATCGGCGGCGGCGACTGCGAGTGCGCCACCCGAGCCCCGGCCATCACTCCCGAGCACCATCCGTGGCGCGGAACTGCCCACGGCCAAGTGCGAACCAGTGCGCACATGTTCTGCGAACGCGCGGGCAAATCGCCGGGCGACATCCTCAGTCATCGACGCACCCACAATGCCGCGCGCGCCAGAAACAGAGAGCATGAGAGGTGCATCCTGCATTCCGCGCACTCTATCGGGGAAAAGGGGGTGCGCGAGTGGGCGAGCGGTGTGCGGACTTCCACCCATGTCTCCCTATACTCGGATTCATGTTCGAACTTGAGGTGCGGCGGACCTTCTCGGCTGCGCATGCGCTGCTCCTGCGCGGTGAGCGCGAGGTGCCGCATGGGCACGATTGGCAGGTGGATCTCACGGTTGCCGCCGACCGTCTCGACGCCGATGAACTGGCCTTCGATTTCCATCATCTCGAGCGGACACTCGACGAAGTCCTGCAGCCGTTTCGATCCGTCAACTTGAACGCAACGCCACCGTTCGATCGCGTGAACCCAAGCGCGGAAGCGGTCGCGCGTCATGTGGCGCAGGAGGTCGCGCGTCGACTGCCCGAAGGTGTTCGAGTCCAGGCTGTCCGCGTCACCGAGGCGCCAGGCTGTGCGGCGCGGTTCATTCCGCGCGCGGTGGAGGCACCCTGCCGATGACCCGCGAACCGGATCGTGAACCCGCGGTCGACGGATCGGCAGGGGGCGCGTCCGCAGATCCTGCGCGATTCATCAACCGCGATCAGTCGTGGGTCGAGTTCAACGCGCGCGTCCTTGAGATGTGCAGCGATCCGAAAGTGCCGCTGCTCGAGCGCGTCCGCTTTCTCTCGATCTACTCGCGCAACCTCGATGAGTTCTACATGAAGCGCGTGGGTGCGCTGCGGCACGACATGGAGGAGGGGCTCTCCACGGGTGTGCTCGGCGGGGTCAGTCCCGCGCAACTCATGCACACGGTTCGGACGCGCGTTCTGGAACTCGACTGCCTTCAGGCGAAGATCTACCGCGACACACTGCTCCCTGCGCTCCGATCGGCGGGAATCCACATCGTTGGCTGGGCGGATCTGACCGACGCGGAGCGCGCGGAGACGCAGGCATGGTTCCGCCGCAACATCTTCCCGATCCTCACGCCACTCGCCGTTGATCCAGGCCATCGATTCCCGTTCATCTCCAACATGAGCGTTTCGCTCGGGCTTGTCGTGCGGCGTCCCGGCGAACCGGAGACGTTGTTCGCGCGCGTGAAGATCCCGGAGTCGCCGTCGCGGCTCTTCGAGCTTCGTGCGGGCGGCAGATTCATCGCCGTGCAGGAGATCATCGAGCATCACCTCGAGGAACTCTTCCCCGGCATGGAGATCCTGCAGGTGCTTCCCTTCCGCATCACACGCGATGCGGAGATCGAGCCCGAACGGGATGCGGCGGATGACCTGCTTGTCTCGGTCGAGCAGAAACTGAAGGAGCGCAAGTTCGCGCGTGTCGTTCGGCTCGAAGTGGCGGGCGGTGCAAGCCCCCGCATCGTTCGATTCCTCATGGAGGAATTGAGCCTCGGTGCGGAGGACATCTACGAGACGGCGGGTTTGATCGATTACGGGATCCTCGATCCCATCGCCGATCTTGATCGCGCGGAACTGCGTTATCCACGATGGGTTCCGCTTCCGCCCGTGGAACTTCCCACCGAGAGCGGCGCGAGCATCTTCTCGGAGATTCGCCGCGGGGACATCCTCGTTCACCACCCATACCAGAGCTTCGAGCTCAGCGTGGAACGCTTCATCGCGGCAGCGGCCGAAGATCCGAAGGTGTTGTGCATCAAGCAGTCGCTCTACCGCACGAGTGGCGACAGTCCGTTCATTGGAAGCCTTGTCCGCGCCGCGGAAAGTGGAAAGCAGGTGGCGGTCCTTGTGGAACTGCGCGCACGCTTTGATGAGGCGCGCAACATCGAATGGGCACGGAAACTTGAGAACGCGGGCGTGCATGTCGCCTACGGCGTCATCGGGCTCAAGACACACACGAAGACAGCGTTGGTGGTGCGCCGTGAAACGGACGGCATCCGCTGCTACGGTCATGTGGGAACGGGCAACTACAACTCGCGCACCGCTCGGCTCTATGAGGACATCGGGCTGCTCACGACCGATCCGCTGATCACCGAAGATCTGGTTGATCTCTTCAACTACATGACGGGGCGGTCACGGCAAACCACGTTCAACAAGTTGCTCATCGCGCCGATCAACATGAAGCGGCGCTTCCTTGAACTCATCGAGCGCGAGATCGAGTTCGCGCTCGCAGGGAAGCCCGCGCGCATCATCGCGAAGATGAATCAGTTGGAGGACCGCGGCGTGATGGAGGCGCTGTACCGCGCCAGTCAAGCGGGTGTGTCGGTCGACCTGATCGTGCGCGGGTTCTGCTGCCTCCGTCCGCAGGTTCCCGGAGTGTCGGACCGCATCCGCGTGCGTTCGATCCTTGGGCGTTTTCTCGAACACAGTCGCATCTTCTGGTTCGGTGCAGGCAAGGACAATCCGTTCGACGGCGATTTCCTTATCGGCAGCGCCGACTGGATGTACCGCAATTTGCAGACTCGCGTCGAAGCCGCCGCACCCATCGAGCGTCCGGAGCATCGGCGCACGCTCTGGACTGTGCTCGATTATTCGCTGCAGGATGTCGCGTATTCTTGGGAGTTGCGTGCGGATGGCTCCTACAGTCGGGTCAGTGATGACGGGCTGACGAAGGACGATCCTCGCAGGCTTGGCGTCCACGCCCGTCTGATGGCGGACTCGCTGGCGGCGGCCACGCGAGGGAGCAGCGCAGCGCAGGAGGATCTCACTGTCGGTCGACTGCTGGAGCCTCTGCCCCCGGCGCCGAAGAAGTCCCGGAGCCGGAAAAATCGACGTCCGGTCGGCTGATCCCAAGATCGAAGAGCGTTTCCGCGAGTTGTCCCGGCAACAAGTAGCTGAGCGACCCGCTCGCGCGCCAGGAGAGCGGAACGGCGTCCGTCGCTGATGCGCCCGTTGAGTCAGCGGGCGGGTTCATCGCCACCGCATGGGGGATGACGACTGGGAGGCGCTCAAGAGTGATGGAGCGCGCGGGCAAAGTGCGCGTCGCAATCCACTCCGTGCTCCAAGATCCGGTGGGCGTCGACACGGAATACTTCCAGCGGTCGAGGACAAGCGGAATCGTGTTCGGGTTGCGCAGTTCGATCCGCATCGCGAACTCGTCCGCGTTTGCACCCGTTGAAACACGCTCAAGCGCCAACACGCGCACCTCAGGGGATGCGGTGCAGCCCACCACGGCTGGCAGGGCAAGCAGAGCACATGCGAGAGCGCGCATGACGGTCAATCTACGCGCTGTCGCGCTCAGCCGTGATGCGTTCGGGGGCACCAGCGTTCGTGGTTTCGCACAGATTCGGATGGCGCTCGAGTGCCCGTGGCGTGCGCGCCCCTACGATGCTGTGATGCGACCGGCGTTGCGAGCGCGGTGTTGGGTGCGGATGCTCGGCTTGATCGCCGCTGCGATCGTGTGCGTTCCCTTGCATGCGCAGGAGTTCGCGGTCGTGGTCGTCGATGACTCGCCCACGGCGGAGCAGATGCTCGAGCAGGCGCAGGATCAGGCGCAAGGCAATCCGGCGGAGTCGGCACGGCTCATCGCGCGCGTGCTCGATGAGTTCGGACGGCGCCTCGTCCATGTCGCTGGAAAGGCGGATCAGTTCTGCGATGCGCGCGCGCGCTGCGAGTCGTTCCTGCTGGCGGAGCCACGCGTCCTTGCGAGTTTCCGCGCGGCGCAGTCCGGTGATGCGCAGCGCCAACTGGACGCGGGACTCGTTCGAACGGTCTACGAGACTCGGCTTTGGACTGCCGCAGGTCTCGCGGCCGCCATGCGTCTTGCTCAGGATGCCATCGACACCGCGAGCTTTGCACAGGCACAGGCATTCCTGCAATCCGTTTCGGATCACCCGGATCTTGCGTCCGCTGATCAGACGCTGCTGATCACGCTCCGCGCGCTCGCCGCCGCGGGACTTGGGGACCGTGAACGCGCCACACAGATGACGCGGGAACTGCAGGTGATCGAGACTCCAGCGGCGCGCGCAGCAGGGGAACGGCTGTCGGCAATCGTCGGATCCTTCCCGCCCGCCGAAGGTGCCGCGATCAGCCCGCTGGTCGCAGGGCCATTTGGCACCGTTGCGGTGAACGCCGTCCGCCTCTGGAGTGATCCGCTCGAGAACTCGATCGCAGCCCGACTGCGTGATCTTGTCGAGGGTGGGGTTCAGTCCGATCCGATGCCCGATTCCCAGTCGAGTGGGCGTTTGCTTGTGTCGGTGCCCACCATCGTGGGCTCCACGGTCCTTGTCAACGAGGGCTATGTGCTGCGCGCCTATGACGCGTTTTCCATGGAGCCCCGTTGGTACCAGTTCATCGGCTCGGCGAATGCGCCGCGCAGTGACACGCAGGTCGGCGACCTGCAGATCGTGACCGTCGCTGGTGATCGCGTGCTCGCGCTCTCGGGACATGCGCTGGGCAACGAGCGATCAGGCGGCGGACGATTGGTCTGCGTCGATCTGACGAGTGGGCAGCGTCTGTGGGAGTTTGGACTCGAGCGCATCGCCAACGCATACGGACTGAACGACACATTCCTCTCGGGCGCGCCGACGGTCGTGGGGGACACGGTCGTGCTCATGGGGCGCAAGGTCACATCGCGCCTCGAGACTGTTTCGTCGGCAATCGGTATCGATCTCCGCTCAGGCTCGATCCGCTGGGTCACACCTGTGGGTGTCGCGCCTGGCATACGCGCCGCATCGACACGCCCGTACACAACACCCGCTGCGGCAGGCAACACGGTGTTTGTTTCAAGCGGCGCGGGTGCGGTCGCCTGTCTCGATGCGGCGGATGGTCGTGTTCGCTGGGTACGGCGTGATCCCGTTCCCATCCGTGACATGCTGGTCGATCTCTTTCCTTGGGACATGGGTGGACCGACACTGACCTCGCGTGGTGTCGTGGTGATCGCGCCTGGCAGCCAGCGCCTGCAACTGCTCGATGCCGCGACGGGTGATGAGATCGACAGCGTTCCGATTGGGCGCGGGACAGCGCTCGATGTGGTGCGGTGCGTGATGGCTGACCCCACTGGCACGAGGCTCTTCCTCGTCGGTGACTCGGTGACCGCCGTCGATGTGAACGATCTTCGCCGCCCGCTCTGGCGCTTCCGCGATGAGAGCGATGAGGGCGCGTTGTTGGCAGCCACCGCTCGGTCACCGATTCGTGGTCGTGTGCAGGTTGGGTGGCTTCCAAACAATGGATCCGCGCTGGTCGTTCCGCTCGCGGGAGGCACCGCGCTGATTGACGGCGCAAACGGCTCCCGTCTGTTGACGCTGCCTGTGCGAGGACCGGCGCTTGTCACGATCCGAGACGGCATCGTGACAGCCGTTGGCAACGAGTCCATTGAAGTGCTCATGGATCCGACGCGCGCGCGCAGCATCCTCACCGACTCCATCACGCGCCGCCCGACCGATGTGGATGTCCTGCTTGGGCTCCTTGAGTTCGCGCTTCGCAACAAGGATGTCGATGCGCTTCGGCTCGCGACGAAGTCCGCTTCCGCCGCGATCGCGGCCGTGCGAGATCAGCCTGAACGCCGTTCGCAGCTCATCAAGTCCCTCATCGATGCGGCCCGCAGCGGACTGCTCGGGCGCGAGGGTTCCGATGCACTGTTCGTGCAGTTGGCCGCATCGGAGTGTTCGCCATCGGACCGGGCCCTCGTGGTGCTCGCGCAGGGTGACTGGCTCGAGCAATCGGGGCGCATCGACGCGGCGGTCGCCGCATGGCGGCAGGTGCTGACATCCACGGAGATGTCAAACGCGATGGTGGCTGCGCAAGGCGAAGATGGTGCGCTGCGAATCGCCAGTTCGCATGCGGTCATCACGCGTTTGCGAGAGGTGATTCGCCGAGGCGGTCCGATCCGCGAGACATCGCCGATGCCAGCCACAGGTTCGGCAGTCGAACTGACCGCATGGGCTGCCGCTCAATCGGGCACTCTGGAGTCGGCACGTGCCTGGCTTGAAGCGGCGCGTCTGCAACTCGGCAGCGGCGATACGTCCGCCGCGGCTGCATCGTGCATGAGCGCGCTGGAGGCATCGATCCTGTGCGGTCAACAGGACGCGCTGCTGAAGACACTTCGCGGCGCACTCGAACTGCTGGCATCTGCGGATCTGCACCTCGCTCGTGCGCAGGCGGTCGACCGTGTCCGATGTTGCGGCGTCATGCCGAGCAACTGGGATGCGGCGGGGGAGCTTCGCGCCGTGCCCGAGTGGGCGCGGTGGATCGTGGATGGGCTGCCGCGGCCGCAGTCTGCACCTGCGACTGCTTCGAATGGCGCTGCACCTGAAGCGGTTGTGCTTGGCGGTCGCCTCGTTCCCACGGGCATCGGACATGATCAGAGTTCGCTCCACGGGCAGGCGTTCTTCCAGGATGAACGCACTCTGTTCTGCGTGGAGGGACCCGCGCTGGCCGAGCGTTGGCGCGTCGAACTGCGTTCGGCAGCGACCTTCGTGATCCCGTCGGGGAAGGGCGGGATCATCATCGAACAGCCTGAGCGTGGCATCTGCTCCGTGCGGCGCGTCGATGGAGATGGCGCCGAGATGTGGAGCATCGAGAACGTTGAACTCTTCGTTGCTCCTGACCGCCCTCCCACGGGTGCTGGAATCCACCCACCGCTGCATGGAACAAGCGATCTCATCGTGATGCGTGACGACGGGTGGATGGGCAGCATCAGCCTTTTGAATGGCAAACTGCTCTGGTCACGCAACGTGGGTCTTCAGGAAGTGTTGGCGGTCGATGCATCAGAGGCAGCGATCGTGGTGGCTGGGATTGTGAACACGCTCGACTCGCCCAAGTCATCGGTGTACCTCTGCGACCGAAAGTCTGGTGAGCGCTTGGGTGAGTTCGAACTTGTGGATGATCAGGTTCGGTGGGTGCGTGCTGCAAGTCCCGGCTCGGTGCTGTTCGGATCGATTCGTGGCCTTGGGCGATGGGATGCGTTCGGACCCCTGCGTGGGATCGTCTGGCAGTCGACCGCTGCCCGTGTGCGTGCCACGGCAGATTGTCAGGTGCTGGGTCCTGTGTGCATCACGACGGACTCGATGGATCGAACGATGCCAACAGATTGGAGCACAGGTCGGCCACAGACCATTCGATTCTCGCTGCCACAGGGGGGGAGACTGCGTGAACCGCTTCGGCGGTGGATGCGATCGGGCGATCTACTCATCACATGGAACACGGAGGGAGTCGCCATGTTTGCGCTCGATGGATCCCTGCGGGGACTCTCGGCACTGCATGGTGATCGCATGTTGGACGGCGTGGTTCCACAGTCGGCAGCGCTCCTTGCCGTGGAGCAGGTTGGGCGCGCCGCGGTGGCACGCGGGATGGGGGCCCCCGGAACATCACAGGTCCTTCTGCACCGCCTCGGTTGGAGCGAAGGCGCGCGCCTGCTCGGTCCTGCGTACGAGGTGGACTTCGTGCAGGGAAAGTTGGAGCGGGCGAGTGCGGTCGATGGATGGCTGCTGCTCGGCGGTCCTCAATCCACCGTCGCGGTTTCGCTGCCATAAGTCGCAGTTGACATGCGGCGGTCGGGCGGGGATATTCCCGCGGCGTTATCCCGACGCTGCCGAAGCATGATTTGTGCCCCATCCAGTCCTCGTGTTCCTCACCCGCCCGCACAGGAGTGCCTTCGCTGGACGACACTCCCGCACCCGATGGCGTACGACGAGGAAGACGAGGACGAGGAGGACTTCGATCTCGAGGAAGAAGATGACTTTGAGGACGAGGAGTTTGGCGATGAAGACGGCTTTGGTGAGGACGAGGATGGCGCGAAGCCAAAGCCTGATCCTGATGCGGAGGAAGAGGACGACGATGACTTTGGTGACGAGGATGATCTTGAGCCGCAGTCACTGCCGAACGAAGAGCTTGAAGAGACTGACCAAGAGGATGATGAGGACGAAGATCGCGTTGGGGACGGGCGTCGCAGCAGTTCGGATTACACGGGTGACGGCGATGATGACGATGAAGACGACGATGGAGATGGCGACGATGAGGATGGCGACGATGAGGATGGCGACAATGACGATGGCGACAATGACGATGGCGATGATGAGGATGGCGACGATGACGATGGCGATGGCAGGGGGGGTGGTGGCCGCGGGCGTCCCAAGCCGCCTTCCCCGCGCGCCTTGCCAAAGCAGCCAGCCAAGAAGTCTCCGCCGCCCGCACCGCCGCAGAAGTCCGGCGTGAAGCCTGGCGGGAAGTCCGCTGGCAAGTCGGGTGGAAAGCATGGTGCTGGCGGCAGCCCTCGCAAGCGCTGACAGAACCGTTTGATGTCAGTTTGGTGGCAGCAGGTCGAGGCGGGCGATGTCGACTTGCGTTCCACGCATGCGAGCGATGACTGCGCGATCGTCTGCAAGGCGCAGGAGCGGAACCCAGACACCATCGAGCAGTCGCGACGCATCGCTGCGAGCATCGCCCATCGTGAGAGAGTCAATGTCGAGTCCATCGGTGGTTGCCACCAGGAACCGCTCCGCATCAAGTTGGACAATCGATGCGCTGCCAGTCCCAAACAACTTGGACTGACCGCTTCGGACATCCCACAGCCCCACGCGGCGAAAGCGTGGATGAAAGAATGCCCACTGCGCGCCACCCAGCAGTTCCATCCGCTGCGGGACGACCGTCTGGTATGCCATCGGTGCCGTCGCGCGCCAGGACAGGTCGAGCACGCGTTCAGGGTGATCCGCGGCGCGGTCACCAACGGCGAAGCAGCATGCGCTCAGGACTCCATCGCGAAGTCGCAAGACCACGAGAGAGCGCCCGTCGCCCGTGAACTGTGGCGCGAGCCAATTGCCGTCCTCTGGTGCGGGGATCACCTGTTCGCCATCGGCGTGCCGAACCACCAAATCAAACTGGTTGCCCTCGCGCGCTCGGCGGCACCACACGAGCCGATCCTTCGGACCGATCGATGCGAAGGCGTTCACCTGCTCGTCCTGCACCAACCACTGCGGCTCCGAACCATCCCACGGCGCGAGACCGATCCAGCGTGAGCCATCAGGGCGCGGTGACTCGATCAGACATCCCCGTGTATCGGCAGAACGACCGAGCAGCACTTCGCCCCCAGGCACCACGGCAGAAGTTCCCTTCGTGAGATCATGCATGGTGATACGACCACCATCGAGACCGTGCTCGTTCGAGGAGGCGAGCAGAGTCTGCCACCGCGCCGCGCCCAACGACTGTACGGCCGCGTACGTACCGTCGGGGCTCACGATCGGCAGAGTGAATCCGTTGCTCGGACAGGTCTGCAGTGGCACAAGGCGAAAGCGCACCGCGGATTGCCGCGCCAGCACAAGCTGCGCAGGCTCTCTCGTGCCAACATCAGTCCGCTGAGGACCCTCTCCATCCGCTGCGACAAGCGGCCTGCTGCCGCCAAGGGGACCGCCGCATGCGGCAGCGAAGAGCACGGCAGGCATGAATGCGAACACGAGAGATCCGACCGCTCGACATCGCGCGGGCACCACCGTGCGGTGCACCGCTTACGGTCCTTTCGCCGGACCGATTGGCGCGATCGGATCAACAGGCTGCTCGCCGCTCTTCTCAGGCAGATTCAGGCTGTTTCGCTCCACCAGCCCTTCGGTTGTGGCATTCAGTGGCTTGCTGAAGACCTCGAGCCGCTCTCGATCGTCCGCGTTGAAGTTGCTGTCGTTCTCATCAGGATTGATGACCACCGTCGGCGTAATGAAGACGAGCAGTTCAGCGACGGACTTTTGCTCATCCTTGTTGCTGAAGAAGATGTCGAGAATGGGAATCTGTCCCAAGACGGGGAATCCATTCTTTTCAAAGTTCTCCGATTCTCGTCGAACCCCGCTGAGCACGATGGTCTGCTTGTCCTTGACAGTGACACGAGTCTGCGTCTGCCTTCGGTCAATCACTGGGTTGTTGCTGCCACCCACGTTCAGGGAACTTGTGGTGTTGATGTTGGACAACAGGATGTTGACCTCCATGGCGACGTTTCGATCCTGCGTAATACGAGGACGCACATTGACACCGATTCCAACGGAGATCTGGTCGAAGCTGCTTGTGGTGCCGCCACCCGTCGTTCCACCCGTCGTGGTTCCAGTCAGGAAGGGGACATCCTGTCCTGTGAAGAAGACAGCCTCTTCGTTTTCCGTGGTGAACACGCGCGGCTGCTGAAGAATTCGTACGGATGTGTCGCGCTGCAACGCCTGAAGGATGACGGTGGCATTCACACCGAAGTTGAAGTTTGAGACGTTCAAGACCGAAGGAAAGATGTTGTCTTTGGCGCCTGTGAAGCTCAGCTGATCACCTTCCCCCGAAGCCCCGATGACCACTGCGTTGTTCGGGTTCAACGGCGCAATCGATCCGGCGGGACCAAACTGGATTCCCATGGCAAACTGATCGCCAAGTTCCACTTCAGCAAGAATTGCTGCAATCATGACTTGGCGCCCCGGCGTATCGAGGTTCGTAATCAAGTCCTTGATCTGGCCCTTGATCTCTGGCGGCGCCAAGACAAGGAGCGAGTTCTGTTCCGCGACTGGCACCACACGACTCTTGCCGATGAGTGCGCTGACTTCTGACTGCTGGTCCTGATTCCCGCCGCGGGCTCCGCCACCGCCCTGCCAGGGGAACTCAATCTCGCGCGGTGTGCTGGTCGAACTACCGCCGGTCGTACCCGTCACCCCGGGTGTCGTTCCGACATCACCGCCCTGCGTTGAAGTGAAGTCCGCGTTCAAGCCCTCTGCGGGTGCCTCAAGAGATCCACCCGATCCACTCTCGGCGAGCAGAATATTGATGAGTTGTGCGACATCCACAGCGCTCGCATATTTCAGAGGGATGTTCTCTGGCATTCCTGCCTCAAGCGGGGTGTCGATCTTCGCAAGGAGCGCGTCCAGCCATACGAAGTTGTCGGGAGCCTTCGAGACAACCACGAGTCTGTTGGAGTCTGGGTACGCCTCGATCGTGAAGACTCCTTGCGTCGCGGCAGTCGCGCCACCAGCGTCGCCGCCTCCGCCACCGCCGGGGACAGCGAGGTTTCGGGCGTTGTTCCGCTGCCCGCCCGTGCGTGTTGTGCCGCCGCCCGATCCGAGCAGCGCATCAAGCAATTCCTTCACCTTCAGTGGATCTGTATAAGCCAAATCGTAGGACTTGAAGATGCTGCCACCTCGGTCGGGTGCGACATCCCACCACTCAAGGACCATCGATCGGATGTTCTCCATGATCTCTGGGGTGGTGCGAATGGTGATCGAGTTGGTTGCAGCAAGAACCTGCGTGGTCAGTATGGGCGCATCACCGCCACCCGCCGCTGGATTGATTGGCTGCGGATTCTGCCCAGCCCGATTCCCCTGTCGCGGCTGGGCGGCACGACCGCCGCCACCCGCTGCGCTGTTCGGCACGAACACCACATTGATGGCGTCGGCAATGACGGTCGCATCAGCGAACTTCAGGCGGAATGTCTCAGTGATCGTGTCTTCATACGGTGGCACATCAACAAGATGGATCACCTCTTGGACCCGCTTGGCGTATCCCACATCGCTCTCCACAACGAGTTGGTTGGAACTCGCATCGGTCGAGACTTGCGCGTAGTCAGGTTTCGATGTGGAGATGAGCTGTTCGACCGATGATGCGCGGGCGTGCTTCAGCTGGAAGATCTTGATGACATACTGACCGTTTTCCAGAAGCTCGAGCACATTGATCTCAGGTCCAAGCACAACGCTCGGGAGCAGTTTGTTCACCTGCGCGAGATCGTCGATCATGATGAGAGAATCCGTCTCCACGATTCCGACGCCGTTGAGTCGCAGGGCTTGGTAGATCAGTTCGAGCGCTTCGACGCGCGTCACGGGTCTGTCATTGAGGATGGTGATCTTCTTCGTCTCCAGCGTGTCGGACTTTGGGATGACAGGCTTTCCCGTCCACGACACGATCAGGGGAATGAGATCCTTGACCGATCGACCATTCACCGCGAACACCGATCGCTCCTCTGGATCGGTGGGACGCCGATCGCGTCGCCCCTGTCGTGCGGGTGGCTCCCAAGGATCGATGACCCCAGACTGTGTGGCGCTGGCGCCGTCAGGCGAGGGCTGCTGCAAGTCAGGGTCGGGGTTCTGCCCTGCATCGGCAGCGGGGTCCAGCGGCTGCTGCTCAGGAATCGCTGCTGGAACTGGAACTGGCGCGGGTGCAACAGCAGGGGCGGGAACTGCAGTACGGGCATTCAATGTGCGCTGACTAGGCGTTCCACCAGAGACTCCAGCGGGAACGGCTGGCGCAGGCGTGACAATGGGAATCGCTGCTGGGGGCGGCGCGATGTCAGGCGGCGGTGGATCGGCCGGCTGTGGCGGTGCGCTTGGCTGGGTTGCTGGGCTCACTCCCCGAGTTGTCTGCCCGAATGCAGGCTGGCTTCCCATGGAGGCAAGCGCGGTGACAACGATCATGCAGAGGCATCCACGAGAAGTCTCCGATCGCGGGCACCCAGTCGATGACCGGTCGGCTGTTGCATGAGGAGGTTGGGGGATACGAGTCATGGTGTCTCCATTGGAACGCGACTGAGGGCAATTCATTGCTGGTTTCGACCCTGATCTATCTGCGGGAGTGCGCTTTGACGGGCACGGAGCATCTCCAATTCACGCTGGAGCCTTTGCTGCGTCGCTTGGTCGAGGTTTGGTTGCGCCCGCGCGGCCATGGTGCGTGCAAGCGCGGCAACGACCTGGGGGCGCGACATGCTCTGGACTTGAATCTGAGTCAGGGACGGTGGCATGCCCTGAGGTGCTGTGGCGGGCGCAGGCACTTCGGTCGCCGGTTGTGGCGAAGATCTGTCGTCGGCGGGTTCTGGCTCAGGTGTTTCTGGGACGGAAGCTGCGCTAGATGGCAGGCTTGCGCGGGCGTCAGGTGAGGCGAGAGTGCGCGGTCTGTTCAGTGATCCATCGCCCCACTGCGGCTCACTCATGCGACCCGCTGGAGTTGACCATGTTGGGGCCAGGAAGTCATCCTGTGTTGGCGCAGCACTCCTCCAAAGAGTTTCATCGTTCGCGAAGAGTGGCACGGTGTGTTCGCCACGGTCCCACAAGACCACCACGCTGTATGGCAGCACCACACGGAGGACCTTTACCTCGCCAAAGGTCGCCCCGACCCGCACTGGCTCGGCTGATCCATCGAAGATCACGGAGTCACCGATGATTGCCAGCGGCTTTGGCCCGCCGTAGATTCGCTGCGGCGGCGGTGGTGGTGGTGGTGGTGGTTCCGTCCGAGCGACGACTGGAGCAGCACGCTGCACGGGTGCAGGTCGTGGCCAGTCCGTTGGGACTCGATCAAAGAGGCTTCTGCCGATGAACCGATCAATGGACCTCTGCATGAGTTCGTCATGCTCTTGCAGCGGCTTCTTGAGTGGCTCGTCAAGACTGTCGGCACTTCCAGATGTGCGCAGCGTTGCAAAAATCGGAATGAGCGCCGAGGCACCCAGCCAAACCAATGTCGCCACCGACACGGCACTGATGCCGAGTGACCAGCCAACCCGTGTCCACTCGATGCGGTACTGCGGTGTCACTTTGCACCCCCAGCATTTGCCCACCCTTCGACCACAAGGTCCACGGTCAACTTCGCCTTGTCATCCTTGTTGCGTCGGATCGTGATGCTTGCAATGGCATCGATCGAGTCTGATTGCTCGAGATCGCGAGTGAGTTTTGTAATCACTTCAGCCGTCGTCTCGACTTGAAATTTTCCACGGCAGCGCTCCACGCGATTGGTCCCAACGGACTTCAGGAAGGCGCCCGATGGCATTTTTCCACCACCAATCTCTTCGTAGCCGAACTTGGCGACTCCGTTCTTCCGCAGAATCTCATCGACGCTCGTCGAGAGCCCCTCCCGAGTTGTCGGGATGTCTGTCGGGATGGTGACCCTCCCGTATGTCACAGCGCTGTTCTTTGCCGAATCGGGCAGGCTCGAACGAAACTCGTTGCACTGCGCAAGATCCTGCTCGATCCGCGCACACTCATCCGACCACTTGCGTGCTGGCGCCCAGCAATAGTCGTCGAGAAAGAGCCAAAGCACGAGGGCGAAGATCCCAACAAGCGCGTAGCGCATGAGCGGACTCAGCGCCATGAACCGCGCGAGCAGCACATGCTTGCTGCCTGCAGCCGTACTCACTTCTTCACCTCGCGCAGTCTCCGCATCACGGCATCGAACTCTCGCTTGAGGCGATCACGAGTCTCCTCATCCAAGCCCGCAGCGTTCTTCGCTGTCGCGATACGGCCCACGGCTTCTTTCGCCTCCACTTCGGTCATGGACCCGATCTGTGCGTCAGTCAGCGGCGGCGGAATCGATGGCTTGGACGATTCCGCGGAGCGCTCGCGGGTGCGTGCTGCGCCTGGCGCTCGTCCTGATCCAGTGCCTGAACGCCGGCTCCCCGAATCCGCAGCGACCACAGCGTCCGCAGCCGCGGCAGGTGCTGCCGATCCCAGAACAGCCGGACTCGCTTCCTCCGAGGGAACATCGCTCGGCAAAGCGGCTGGGACAGCGGCGGTATCCGAAGGTGCCATGGAGGATGACGCAGCAGATGCGGACCCCGCCGCCGATGGATCCGTTGGCGGCGGTCCGTACCGTCGTTCGCGCAGGCTCTTTGCCGCAAAGTCCTGCTCTGCTTTGTAGGCAGGGATTCGTACTGGGTCCTTGACCGACATCGTCAGATTGAATGACACAACACCGTTTGAATCTGCCTTCTCGGTGGACTTCTCAATCTTCTCGAAAACTTTCGACTCGCGCAGCCACTGCTGCATCAAGTTGACGAGTTGGAAGGGCTCCTTCGTCCCACGTGCGCCCTCCGACCTACTTGCTTCAGCCTGCACATCCACTTTGGACTGTTGGCCCTGCTGATCGATCGTGATTCCTGTCACCTCGATCCCTTCTGGCGTGCAGGATGCAAGATCGCCGAGCAACTTGGTCACGGGAGTCGCCTGATGGGAAATCTCTTCGTAGATCTGCCGTTCCTTGTCGGCACGGTCCATCTGGGCCCGAAGCAGTTTCTGGTCAGGTACCTGCCACTCGAGATATGCCAGACGCCCGCGCGCCACGCCCATCGGCACCAAAGCGAGCGCGAGCAGCGCCGCAACGCCGAGCTTTGCAGCGACCGTTGGTCGCTCCAAGGTTCGCAGCATGCGAAGCCACCACTGTGCACTCTCCGCCTCAGCTTTGAGTCGAAGGGAAAGCAAGCGAGCAAGCGAACTCGTCAGAGCAACGGCACATCCGAGCGCAACGCCGAAGCGTTGCTGCCATTCGCTGCGGTCGCTCACCCCTGACGCAAGACCTGCGACTGCAGACCATCCATCCCCGCACGGCAGCAGCAGCCCGTCCGGTTGCTTGTCGATCGCTTGACGCAATGCAGCCATCGTCTGCGCGAGCGCCGCATCGGGCAGTTCCAACATCATGAGGCTTTCGGCGACGGTTCGCACGACGGCTTCCTTCCAAGCTGACAAGTCCCTTCCGTCTTCAAGCGCGGTACGGAGCGCGATCTTGATGCCGTTGGAGTACGCGAGCGAGATGCCGCCCGACTCGCGCTGCAGCAGCAAGCACATCGACTCGTGCGATCCGCGTGCGATGGTTGCAAGCGTCAAAGCTGCAAGCGCGGCGATCGGCGGCGCGTACAGCACCTCCCGCGCATCGCCAAAGCAACTTGGAAGTGGAGGACCGTCACTCGCCACTGGCCAGTCGACCATCAGCGCGACACGCTCGCGGTCTGGATCGTTGGAGGGCAGCACTGCCGCTCCGGTTCGCCAACGTGCCGCGCCGCCGAGCATCACGTTTTCGACTTGCAGCCGTAGCGCCATCTCCAACTGATCGGGCGATGCGGGTGGCAGTGCCATCGTCCGCGAAATCACATCCGCCCCATCGAGCAGCATCACCGTTCTTGCAGCGAGTTGCTCCGCTGCCCACCCGTGCGCGTCCGCGAGGCACGATGCACCTTCCCACGACTGCGCAGCGATGCACTCGATCTTTGTGCCCGTCAGTGCGACCACCAGAGCATCGCACCGCGTCACGCTGCCCTTGACCGGATGCGGCGAAAAAATGGCCACGCGCGCGGGGTCCGCTGCGGCCTTCGTCTGCTTGGTCTTGGGGCGCTTGAGTGTCATGCGTTCGGTTCGATGGTCAGTCGTCTTCGGTCAAGGTTCTCGGTACATCAGGATTTGTGCTGGCACTGTGGAACGATCAACCGTCACCACCATTTCATGTTCTGCGCCTCCCATAAAGGAGCGACCCTTGCAAGAGATCGTGAAGACAAAGCTCTGGACATCAAGTACTCGAGACAGCGTGGAGAGTACTTCGGGCGTCATTCCTGGGATGTCCATGATGGTGGCAAGGCTGGTAAGCCCCACCGACTTCGCGTCACGCCGCTGGATGATGGCGCTCGCAAGTCGCGGGTTCAGGTCGAACACATCGCGCAATACTTCCTCCGAGATGGTGTTGATGTTCATCTTGCCCGCCTTCGGCTGCGTGAACTCCTCGAGCGTGCACTCGTTGAGCACATTGCCCACCGTGACAGGGTCGAGGTTGTTGGGTGACTGCTGCTGCACCGATCCGCCGCGCCGACCCGAACCACCGCTCGACCGCCCCGTCCGTCCCGCTCCCGTGCCACTCTGAGCCCCTTGCGCACCCTGTTGCCCTTGCCCACCCGAAAGCGTGCTGAGCGGTGCCACCATCAACTGCTCGAGTCGCGCATTCGGCGTCCTTGCATAGGCGAGGAGTGCCGTCGCTTGCGGCTCTGACATCGGAACGCGTTCCATCAAGACCTGAGTGTCCGTCTCCTGTGCCTTGAGATTCAGTCGAGGTTGTCCACTCAGTGCAAGCGGCGATGTGCGTGAAGACGCCGTGAGCAGATCACTCCAGCCCGCATCGAGCACGCCGTCCTCATTGTCCTCAGGCCATGTGAACTCACCATCATCTTCGTTCGCATCGAGACGCCCGTTGAGGTTCCAGTCCTCGCCGCGGAACGATTCGGGCATGACGCCGGCGACCAATTCCACCTCTGCGCTGCTGCGAAAGTCCTTGTTTCGAGGACCGTAGGACTTTCCCCGACCACGGTAGAACGACGCTTCCGCACCGAGGAGCCCCGGCTCCGTGTCCGAGTCTCGCCAGTCCACGATTGCCTGCGCAGTGTCCATGCCCATA
>Ga0194120_10000898_pt1 | contig 55564 bp, 58 predicted proteins | sample TA2MahCa65mmetaG_FD_148642 | JGI IMG/M metagenome (GOLD analysis project Ga0194120, IMG submission 148642) | Freshwater microbial communities from Lake Tanganyika, Tanzania - TA2015019 Mahale Deep Cast 65m | ecosystem: Environmental > Aquatic > Freshwater > Lake | place: Tanzania: Lake... | reverse complement strand
CGAGCTTCATGTACGCCTCCGCTCGTTTCGTGGCTGCCTTATGAGGCAACGTGGACGTGCTGAATCAGACGAGGAGTGAGGTCGCTAGTATATTCGGGGCCAACAATGATGAGAAGCTATGCTGGAAGAGGCGCCGGCACGAGCGAGCTTGGTATCAAATGGGGAAGACGCTGGTGGTGTTTATCCGGCGGCCTAAAGAAGAGCGGCTTCGCCTGATGAGCCGCCGGCACGAGCAAGCTTGGTTTGGTGCCCCCGATACGAATTGAACGTACGACCCGCGGTTTAGGAAACCGCTGCTCTATCCAACTGAGCTACGGGGGCGTGATGGTGACTGTAGCGCATTGACGGGACGATTGGAAGGGGATGGTGGGGGACCGTGTGGGTGCCGATGAACAGCGCAACTACCTCGCCGCCGCCAATTCTGGCTTGACGGGCAATCGAATCGGAAACGCTTTGGGCGTAGCCTTGATCGTGGGGAATTGAGTCGCCACGCGGTCTAAAATCGATTTTGGGTCGACGATTTTCCCTTGCTCAACAAGCCAAAAGAAATAAAGCGACCGAATTAACCGGTCATTGGCTACGCCTAACCGTTCTTCGCCTGTTTCCCATCGCGAGACTGTTGTCGGAGTGACCCCAAGTACCGTGGCCAAATCCTTGGCCTTCATGCGCATTTCTTTCCTAAGAAACCGAAATTCAGATCCAGTCAAGATGAATGGCTTTTGCAGTAAGAGTTCTGCGATTTGGGCATGCAGCCCAGGCACATTTCCCAGCTCGATAAGTTCCTCTTCGCAAGCCGAGCACCGCCATATCGTCACGCCTTCCAGGTAAACGTTTTTTAATCCCGATTCCGTATAATGATACGGCTTTGCGGGCGTACGATCCTGCATTTTCCCGCCGCATGTGGGACAGCGTTCCATTAGGGCACCCCTCAAAAAGCTGTTACGAGAACCAGGCCTGTTTGGAATGCCGTTGGCGCAACCCGCACCGTCAAGCTTTCCCCTTCGATGTCTCTCCCTGCAATATCATAGTTCCACGATCCTGTTTTCTCGTTCCAGATTGGGGCTGGAATGACCGTTCCCGTACGAAGGACCTCAAGTGCATCTTGCATAGAAAAGTTACGCTCACGGCCACGTTTCTTGAAATGCTCCGTTGGAACCAGCGAGCCAGATCCTGCGATTACGGCCTGTGCAAGAGAGGCAAGTTGTCCTGCCGATAGAGGAGCTGGCCGATCTTCTTTGGTGTCTTTGGGGCGATCGTTATCGCTCATGTGTACTTAACAACATGTAAAGTCATCCCGTCAAGCGTATTCTCTTCCTTATTGAAAGGCGACGGGTGCCATATGCCAGGGTTTCGCATGGTAGCTGTCAGTCCAGTCCGGACAATGGAGCTCCTACGAATAATGCGGGCTAGCTCAGTGTCATGAGGATTGGAAGGGGATGGCCTCGTTCAGTCAGCCGCAACAGCCTCCGGCAAAGACTTGCCGTTGCCGATAGGCATTCCAGCAGCCTGCGCAGAGCTGCACGGTCGAGTGGGTAAACCCATCGATCGACTCCGCTCGCCGCTCGACATAGAGGCCACAATCGGAACAAGGCCCAGCCGCCACCTGATCAACGCGAGATTCTTGCAGCACCATGAGACACCTCCTTGGTATTCGGGCGAATGCGTTGGTTGCAGATCGCCGACATGAAGAGACGATTGCGGCGCAGGCTAAGCACATTGTTTCGCAGTTGACCCGCCGCCGACCAGCTCTTGGCCTGGTGTAATTCCTTCTGCAAGCCATGGAGTTGCTCGTTCAACATTTCGACAACCCGTTCTAAATCCATCAACCGGTTGTGCGCCAGTGTGAGGGGATGTTCCATTGTTGTCATATCGACCTCCTGGTTAAAGTGGGCAATGCCGGATCACGCCGATGAGAATGCCTTCGATGTGAAATTCATCAGGTGGCTCTACGATGATGGGTTGCATCGCCGTGTTGGCCGGATGTAGCTCAATGTGCCGATCTTTCTTGAAATAGGTCTTGATCGTGGCTTCCCGATTTACGAGCGCGACGACGGTTTGCCCGTTCCTTGCCGTCTCTTGTTTCCGCACCACCACCAAGTCCCCTGGGAGAATGCCGTCGTCCTTCATGGACTCTCCCTTGACGCGCAGGGCAAAGGTCTCGCCGCCCTGCAGCATGCTGGGAGGAATCTCCACCAGCTCCGATTGTGGAATTGTTTCGATTGGAGAGCCGGCTGCGACCATTCCGGCCATCGGGATCGTAGCCTTGCGGTGCAGTTGTTCCAGGACGACGGGAACGATACCGGGAATTCGCCTCATGCCGGCTTCGTACCGTGCAACGGTGACGCGGGTGGTCTGGAGCGCGTCCGCGAGTTGCTGCTGCGTGAGTCCCAATCCTTCGCGAATGCGCTTGAGATCTATCGATTTCATGATGTAACCAATGGTTACACATTGAATATGCTGCTGTCAAGCGAGATTTCTCAGCTTTTTGTGAAAAATTTGAGGTGCCTGTGCATAACTGGCAGGCCTAGTGCGGGGTTTGCATTTTCATGATTTATGAAGATGGCTCGAATGGCGTTCTCATCCAGGATTGAATGGTTTTGCCTTCAAACGGCGAAAACACCACAACATATAGCGGAAGGCCGAAGGTCTGTTTCTATGACCAATAACTAGGCAAGCAGGTCGCTATTGTGATGATTGCAGCTATTTCTGCAGGGGAACGACCGTTGTACACAGAGATATCCACAGAAATTGGGGAGATTGGGTTAGTCCGTGACCTCCTCGTTCAGCGCCACGGTCTTGATATGGGCAAAGACCGAGTCTCCGGGTTTGATTCCCAAGGTCACAAGGGATTTTCGAGTAATACCGGCGATGAGCGGTGCCCCGATATCCAAGAGGACTTCCACCGAGGACTGGCTGATTTCACGGATCTCTTGAACGGTTGCCTCTAACACATTCAGCACACTCGTCGGGGAGTGGGATCTGCCGATCACGAGGCTGACATCGCTGGATAGGACATGCACACGCACCGATTCTCCAATGGCTGATGGTTGAAGTGGCACAAAGAGCCGTTGGCCTGAGAAATCAAGCTGTGTGAGCCCATACTGTGGCTCATGTCCGATAATCTTGGCATCCAAGACCGCGCCGACGCGGTGCGACCCAAAACTTCCGCGGAACTGCAAGGACGTCAACATCTCGTTGAGCGTGCCCACTCCCACGAGTGAGCCGTCTTTCAAGAGGACAACGCGGTCCGCGAGTTGGAGAATTTCGCTGATGGCGTGGCTGACGTAGATCACCGGGATGGCCAGCTCGTGGTGAAGACGGTGGATGAAGGGGAGGATCTCTTGCTTGCGCTGAATGTCCAGAGAGGCCAGCGGCTCATCGAGCAGGAGGAGACTGGGACTGGTCAGCAGCGCCCGTCCAATTGCCACACGCTGTTGCTCGCCCCCGGAGAGCCGGTGGGTGCGGCGTTCTAACAAAGGGCCAATTCCAAGAATCTCAACCACCTGGTCGATCGCGATGCGGCGCATGTCGCGGCGGATGCGGTTGTAGCCGTATAAGAGATTTGAACGGACATTGTAATGGGGAAAGAGGCGAGGCTCTTGGAAGACGTAGCCGATCGGTCTGGTCTGAAGGGGGAGATACCGCCCGGTGGTTTCATCTTGCCAGACCGTCTCGCCAAATTGCATGAACCCATGGGGCGCACGCTCCAATCCAGCCAGGCATCGCAACAAGGTCGTTTTGCCGGAACCGGAAGGCCCGAATAACACGGTGATGCCAGATGCCGGGATGTCCAGATCGAGGTGCAAGTGAAACGTCGGGTAGCGGACGTCGAATTGTGCGACGAGGCGGCTCATGAGGCGTGAATGGGAAATCGGCGGTTGAGGATGTAGACGGCCAGCAGCACCACAAACGAAAAGATCAGTAGGACCGCCGAGAGCGCATGGGCCTGGCCGTATTCCATGGCTTCGACATGTTCAAAGACGGTGGTAGAAAGCACCCGTGTCTGACCGGGAATGGAGCCGCCTACCATGAGGACGACCCCGAACTCTCCCATCGTATGGGCAAAGCCGAGCACGATGGCGCTGATATAGCCACGCAAGGCGATGGGGGATATGACCGTCAGAAAGGCATCCCACTGTGACGCGCGGAGCGACCAGGCGGCCTCCAGTGGAGCCGTGCCCGTGGCTTCAAACGCCCCTTGAAGGGGCTGAATCACAAAGGGCATGGAATAAAAGACCGAGGCGATGACCAATCCCGTGAAGGTGAAGGCCAGATTGAGCTGCATCAGCTGGCCAAACGGTCCATGCGGGCCCAGTGCGATCAGGATGTAAAATCCAAGAACTGTGGGTGGCAACACGATCGGCAAGGCTACCAGCGCTTCCACTGCCGGCCTAAGCGGCGAACGAGTATGGGCCAGCCACCAGGCGAGGGGGGTGCCTACCAGCAGTAAGACGAGTACGGTCGTGGTGGCCAGTTGCACGCTGACCCACAGTGCACTGAGATCGAGATCTGTCATGCTGTTCCTCTTACGAACACGAGGCCTGCTACTTCAAGAGATAGCCATACCGCGCAATTATGTCCTTCGCCTGCGTTCCGGTGGCAAACTCCAGCAGTGATTTGGCAGCCGGATTGTCTTTGGCTCTCATGAGTAGAATCACGTCCTGGGTAATCGGTTCATGCACGTCAGTCGGAACCTCCCAGCGACTGCCCGTTCCCTTGATCTTTGGGTCCAGCACCTGGGAGAGCGCGACAAACCCCAACTGTGCATTGCCGGATTCGATAAACCCCATGGTCTGACCGAGACTCTCCCCCATGACCAGCTGGGGCTTGAGGTTGTCCCAGAGTTCCAGCTTTTGCATCGTCTGCAGGGCGGCCACACCGTAGGGCGCGGTCTTGGGATTGGCCATGGCCAGCCGTTTGAAGGTCTTGGAGCGCAACGTCTCTTCTCCCTTCACCAGACCGGCATTTGGGCTCCACAGGACGAGACGGCCGATGGCATAGGTGAAGCGGGAATCCTTGACTCCAAGGCCCTCGTCTTCCAAAAGTTTGGGACGTTCATTATCGGCGGAGAAGAACACGTCGAAGGGTGCGCCGTTTTTGATCTGCGCATAGAACGCACCGCTGGCGCCAGAGACCACCCGGACCTGATGCCCGGTTGTCCGTTCAAATTCCTGTGCAATCTCACGAAAGGGCGGAGTGAAGTTGGCCGCCACGGCCACGAGGACCTGCTCGGCGAAAGCCGGTGGCCCCATCATGGTGAGGATGAGCCCTGCACACCAGGAAAAAATTCTCTGTTTCATCGCCGATCCCTTCTAGATCCTGACCCGCATTTGGACATAGAAATAATCACTGTCTTGATTTCCCCCGGGCGGCATTTGGCTCAGGATCGCGGGGCTGTCGAAATAGGAGCCCTTGAACCAATGGACATACCCGACATCAACATCCAAGTTGGCGTTGAGCGCATACTGGGCCCGAAGTTCGACATCGTGCCCGAGTGAGGAACCAGACTGTCCAGTGACATCCCGCAAGCCGGAACTGCCGAAGAAGTCCTTGCTCTGTGCGAGATGCCAGGCGCGATGTTTCACTTGCAGGATGATGTGTGGCGCCGGGGTGACGACCAGCCGCCATCCGGGTGAAATGAGATTCGTTCTGAAAAATGGAAGGAAGATCCCGGTTGGTCCATACTCCCATCGTCGGGCGCCAAATAAGGTGTCGAACCCGTCGTTCTGGCTATCGCCGGGCTTGTGATCTCCGCTGGCATAGTCGAACTGAAACAGGAGTCGAGGGGTCCACGGAGCATTGAGCGTATAGCCGAGTTCCACGTGTTGAAAATGTGCGAAGTGGTCGATGGCGCCTTTGGTCCCAATCTGCCAAGCCGTCTCGATCTCGTAATCCGGTTCTCCCGGCTTGGGGTCTTTGTAGAGACGGCCTCCAAATGTGGAGTAGGTCCGATGGGTGGCGACATCCGCGAGCCGGATATCGTTGAGCCCGAGGTAATAGGCGTCAAGTTGAAGCCAGGGGAAATGCCGGCTCTCCAGATAGCTTCCCCAAAAGAGCGACTTGTTGTGTTGCGAGTCGAGGGTCACGAAATCGCGGATGACGGGCTCCACCAAAAAGGCGCGGACTCGCCACGTGTGATCTTGGCCGATTTGCCAATGCAGCCCATCAAATGCGTTCGAGGTATTCCGAAAATCATTTCGCGCGATGAGCCGGCGGCGCCCGAAGTCCATCGTCATACGTCCGAAATGGACATCGGTCCGGAGTCCGGTTCCCAGGACATTCTTCACCGTCAACGAGCCGAGTAACTGGAGGATGTCGAATTCATTGACGGTTGTGGTATCTCGAAAATCTCCTCGGTCTCCGTTCAGTAGAGAACGCGAGTCCTGACCTTCAAAGAGAAACCGGAACGGGCCGTCGCCTCCCAAGCCGACTCGCAGCCGAGATCGGAGCGCGACTTGAGCGTCCGTTGCACCATTGCCGACTACCTGGTTAGCGCGCCATGGGTGGTCGACCGATTCAAATCGGGTTCGGTTTTCGAGGCCGAGATCGATCCAGTCCGGCAAGTGCAACCCTGTTTTGAGGTAGCGGTTCCATTCAATATCCCGTCGCTGATTGAGGACGGCATCAGCCGGCTCGATCCAGTTTTTTCCGGTGCGTTCTGACGCGTGGACATAGTGTTCATTCGTGATCAGCCCAGTATCGCGCATGAACTTGAAGCCCGGGTCTTCTGTGTTCTTGAACTCCCATTTCCCATCCTTCTGAACCAGTTCGCCATATTCGACGGCGTGAACTGAACCGGTTGCTGCGGCGATGAACATGGCCAACAGAAGGGTGCAGTATAGATGTGTCCTCGCCATCGATGTGTCTTTCCTTACTCCAGTCATGCGTTGAGTCCGGCCTCTCTCGTGCTCATGTTCTGCACGGCGGCATAAGCGGTCAGCTGCCGCGCAAGGCTTGGACCTTTCCCGTTTCGCTGGTGTCATAACCGCCAAGCGCTTCAATTTCTTTTCGGAATGGACGGCTCGCCAGTGTGTCAAATAAGTGCATCAATGTCGGGTGGGATATCAGGTAGGCCTTGGGCACCACCAGGTCGTAGCGCGCCGCTTGAAGCGGGATGAAGTCCAGCTCAAACTGTTGTGCGGCGGATCGTATACCGATTCCGACATCAGCGTGGCGTTCTGCGATGGCCCTCGCAACGTCAACATGCGTCGAAACGATCCGGTCGTACCCCCGAACTTGCGCGTGTGTCACCCCGGCGGTTCGTAACCGCTGATCGAGTAACAGTCTGGCCCCGGAGCCTTCTTCCCGATTGACGAGCGTCACGCTTGGTTCGGCAAGATCAGCAGCTGAGCGAATAGACAACGGGTTGCCGGGGCGAACGAGGAATCCCTCTTCCCACGTCGCAAACGTCACCACCTCGTAGCGTGATTTGTTCAGTGCCCGCCTGAGAAACGGGAGGTTTGATTCGCCGCTCACTGGGTCAAAGAGATGCATCCCCGCCACATGCACTTCGCCGCGCTGCAAAGATTGCAGGGCGGCCATGCTCCCCATCGTCCAGCCGACGACGGTGGTCCGGTCTTTGTGACGACGAAGGTGTTCGCCGGCCAAAAAAATCGCTGGGTCGCATCCCGCCACGGAGATTTCCTGTTGGATGGCCATCCGGTCGCGCGAGAGTGTGACGCGGACGATGGTGTCGGACGATTGGCGGCTTCCGTCGGTGACATATCCATCGGCAGGTACGGTGAAAGAGAATTGCTCGCCCAAGTCGGTGACGGGGCGAACGATCGTCCGCTTTCCAACGGTTGAGACTTTGACGCGGATGGGCTGAGTCTTGCCTTGAGTGTGGGGGAGGCGACCGATCAGCGTGCCCTCAATACTGTCGTCGTTCGCGGCAATACTGAAAAGGTCTTCGACGCGGCATGACAAGACGGATGCAAGCCGGAGCGCGACAGCCGTCGTCGGCAAGTAGAGGTTTGACTCGATGGAGGACACGGCTTGTCTGGTCATGCCTGCTCGGCCGGCGAGTTCTCCCTGTGAGAAGTTCCTCGCAGTGCGGAACGATTTCAGGTGGTTGGAGAACTGGGGGAGGGCCTCAGCTTGTGCTCGCGGATGTCTCATGCCGTCCTATGTAGCAATAATACTTTACTAATGTCAATTAACATGTCTTATGGCGCTGTGGTTGACTGAGCTATCAAGTTTCTTGGGGATCTAGTCTATTTTCTACTGGTAAGTAATGATTGTTGTTTCTTCATATCATTGTTGACAAAGTCTGCATGGCTAAGTATAAATGCATCTATCATATCCTGATCGGAGTAGTAGGGTATATAATATTTGAAAGGATTTGCGGAGATGAGAGCAACTCAATGGCAACGTTCTCTGGCGATGCTCGGAGCAGTGGCAATTGTCGGCACGACCCAATCGGTTGCAGCCGCGGACACCATCAGAGTCGGCCATTTCCCGAACGTCACTCATGTGCAAGGATTGGTGGCGCACCATCTGTCCCGCATAGGAAAGGGATGGTTTGAAGAGCGTCTCGGCAAAGATGTCAAAATTGAATGGTATGTCTACAATGCCGGTCCGAGTGCCATCGAGGCGATCTTGGCCGGTTCGATCGACCTGACATATGTGGGGCCGAATCCTGCGTTGAATGCCTACACAAAGTCGAATGGAGAGGAGATTCGAATTCTTGCCGGTGCTGCAGCAGGAGGCGCGGGATTAGTGGTCCAGGGAGACTCTCAGCTCAAACAGCCGGCAGATTTTCGGGGGAAGACGATCGCGACGCCTCAACTTGGGAACACCCAGGACATTGCCTGCCGTGCCTGGCTGGCCAATGGCGGATTGAGGATTACGCAAACAGGCGGGGATGCCGTGGTCATTCCCACGCCGAATCCAGATCAAATCTCACTCTTTCAACAGCGCAAGCTCGACGGGGTCTGGACGATTGAGCCCTGGGTGTCCCGCCTTGAACGTGAAGCAGGAGGTAAGGTGCTGGTTGAACAGTCGAAGGACAGTGTCACGGTTCTTGTGTCAGGGGTGAAGTTCGTCAAGGCCAAATCAGAAGTGACGAGGAAGTTTGTCCAAGCCCACCGAGAACTCACACAATGGATTCTCGCGCATCCCGAGGAGGCCAAAAAGATGGTGCTGGAAGAGCTGTCCGTGGAAACACAGGCCAAGATGTCAGCAGAGTTGATTGCACACGCGTGGAACCGTATCATGCTGCGCCCGGATGTGTCGACCGAGGAGTTCCAACAATTCGTGAACAACGCGCAGCGTGCGGGGTTCATGCGTACCACGCCGGATTTGGCGCGGCTCATTGAAAGGCTGCAGTGAGGATGGAGAGTCCGGCCCCTGCTACGGAGGCGGTTCCCACGAAACTTGTGTTGGAACATGTCTCGAAGTCATTTCAAACCAGTTCGCTGCATGTGCAGGCGCTTGATGACGTGACGCTTCGCATTGCCGAAGGCGAGTTTGTGTGTCTGGTCGGTCCGAGCGGCTGCGGCAAGTCTACTCTCTTGAATTTGATCGCGGGGCTTGATCGGCCAGACGGTGGAACGGTTCAAGCAGATGGCCAGCCTATCAGTGGGCCGGGCCCGCATCGACTGATGATGTTTCAGGAGGCGGCGCTGTTTCCTTGGCTGACAGTGCTGGGAAATGTCTTGTTCGGACTCAAGCTCGTCAATGGATTGAGTTCCGCGGAGCGCCGTGAAAAAGCCGAGTATTTTTTGGAACTCGTCGGGCTGAAGCGATTCATGCACTCGAACGTACATGAGCTCTCCGGTGGCATGAGACAACGCGTGGCCTTGGCCAGGTCGCTGGCGCCGAACCCCGGGGTGCTCTTAATGGACGAGCCCTTCGGGGCATTGGACGCACTGACCCGCGAACAGCTGTATGGAGACATTCAGCGTATTTGGAGCCAGCATCGCAAGACGATCGTGTTTGTCACGCATAACGTGCGTGAAGCCGTGTGCCTCGGCGATCGGGTTATCCTGTTCTCGCCGAATCCCGGACGAATCAGGGAAGAATTCTCAATCCCCCTGCCTCGCCCACGCGACATCAACAGCGTCGATCTTGCCCGGTATTCAACGGAGATCACCCGCGTGTTGAAGGGCTATGTGCAAAGCGAGGTCGCAGGATGATTGCACGTTGGGCCGTGGCTTCCCTGTTTTTTGCCTGTCTGATCGGCCTGTGGCAACTGGCCGTGAATGCACACATCTGGTCTCCGCTGTTGCTGCCGTCGCCGTCGAATGTCTTCATCTACCTCTGGTCTTCTCTTGAAGACGGGACGATGTTGGAAGCCACTCTTGTCACGGTACGTCGCCTTCTGATTGGATACGGAATGGGCATTCTCATTGGCTTGCCGTTAGGTCTTCTGACCGCGTCGTTCAGGTGGTCGCAAGATACGATCGGGGTTCTCGCATTGGGCCTTCAGACGCTTCCAAGCGTGTGCTGGGTGCCCCTGGCGCTGCTCTGGTTTGGGCAGACGGAAGCGGCCATGCTGTTCGTTGTGGTGATGGGAACGTTGTGGTCTCTCATCATCGCCACAGATACCGGCGTACGGACGATTCCCCCAATTTATAGCCGAGCAGCCCGCAGCATGGGATCATCCGGGTTCCACACCTGGACCCATGTGATTCTCCCGGCGGCTCTTCCATTCCTCTTGAGCGGCATGAAGCAGGGCTGGGCGTTTGCCTGGCGATCACTGATGGCGGCGGAAATTTATGTGACGATCCTCACCGGATTCGGTTTGGGTCACTTGCTGCACTATGGACGGGAATTGAACGCGATGGACCAGGTTATCGGAGTCATGCTGGTCATTGTGATGATCGGGCTGGCCGTGGATAAGACGCTCTTTGCCCCCGTAGAACGGTTTCTTCATCGGCGATGGGGCACGGGGAGACAATAGGGTCTCTTCAGCCGGACCAGTCGGTCCCTGTGCCCTAAACCCTGCGATCGGCCCGACAATTGTTAGATGTAGTCATGGGGTGCTGTCACGGCTCACGCCGGTTTGGGGATGAATGGTACCCCTGTGGATTGAGACTCTGCCAGCGCCAGGTGTCGGCGCACATTTCTGAAAGCCCTCGCGCTGCTCGCCAACCAAGGAGTGCAGCGGCCTTGCTGGGATCGGCATAACAGGCAGCGACATCACCGGACCGGCGAGGCGCGATCTTGTAAGGGACCTGCTTCTCGCTGGCTTGTTCAAACGCCCGCACGATATTCAACACGCTATAGCCCTTACCGGTGCCGAGATTCACCGTCAGGCATTCAGCCGGTTGTGCCCATTGCGCGAGTGCGTCTAGCGCTTTGAGATGTCCGATGGCAAGATCGACGACATGAATGTAGTCACGCACCCCGGTGCCGTCAGGAGTGGTGTAGTCATCGCCGAATACGTTCACATGAGGACGGCAGCCAATCGCCACCTGTGCCACGAAGGGCATCAAGTTGTTGGGCGTATCTTGAGGATCTTCACCGATCAATCCGCTCACGTGTGCGCCGACCGGATTAAAATAGCGGAGAATCCCAATGCGCCACGAGGCGTCACTGCGTTGGACATCCCGCAGTATGTGCTCAATCGTCAGTTTGGTTTGTCCATAGGGATTGGTTGCCGAGAGCGGATGATCTTCTGTTAGTGGAAGTCGCTGCGGGTCACCATATACTGTGGCAGAAGAGCTGAAAACCAATGTCTTGACGGCGCAGACCCGCATCGCTTCTACGAGCCGCAGGGAGCCGACGACATTGTTGTCGTAGTAGGACAGCGGCTGCTGGACTGACTGGCCGACGGCTTTGAGACCGGCAAAATGGATCACCGAGTGCGCGCCGCTGTCGCGTAGCGCGTTCACCAGTGCCGTTTGGTCTCGGATGTCGCCACGAATCAGACGGAGCGGCTTTCCGGTGATTCGTTGTACGCGTTCGAGCGACTCGGGGTGGCTGTTGCTGAAGTTGTCGAAGACGGTTACGTCATGTCCGGCCTGGAGCAGTTCGACACAAGTGTGAGAACCGATATAGCCGGCCCCGCCCGTCACGAAAATCACGCGGTATCTCCCATGATATGGTCGTCCGAAGTTATTGTGATGTCAGGGTAGCAGATCAGGCGTTGAGGTCAAGAAAGAGAGGTAAACACGGGAAGCCACCCCCGCACTATCGACAATCTCCGAATTGGACCTGGCGTAATGCTTCATAGATCATCACAGCCGCAGCATTCGAGAGATTCAAGCTGCGGCTGTTGGGTTGCATGGGCAGCCGGAGGCGCCGTTCCCTGGGAAAGGATTCGAGTAAAGCTACCGGCAACCCTCTCGTTTCTGGGCCAAACACAAAGACATCATTTTTCGCGTACTCGGCCAGATCGTAGCGCCGTGTGCCTCTGGTTGACACGGCGAACAGGCGTCGATCCTTGAAACGATCTACACACTCGGTCCAACTGTCATGGACACTGATCGTGGCGAATTCGTGATAGTCCAATCCTGCCCGCACCAGTTGCTTATCATCCAGCGAAAAGCCCAGCGGTTTGACGAGATGGAGTCTCACGCCGGTATTGGCGCAGAGGCGGATGATATTGCCGGTGTTGGGCGGAATTTCTGGCTGGTAGAGAATGAGATCGAACATGGGGAAGTCCGGAGCATATGGCTGATAGCATAGAGCCGATTGCACGAGCAAGAGAAATCCCATAGGGACATCTGGTACTCATTGCGTCTGGCTTCTTGGTATAGTGCGTGTGGATTGATGTGTGGCCCGGTGATCAAGGAGAGATTTCGGTAACTTGATATGCGTGTTCCCCTCGGACGACAAAGCTCTCACTCTATTGGCATGTGTCACGCCGCCGCGTTGGCACTGGTTGTGACAATGGCACCTCTCGTCTCAGCAGAAGAGGCGCCGATCATGACCGCAGAACAGATTGCCGAACGGGCCAACACTGTGTGGGAGAGTGGGGCGCCGTTGGCGGCGCTGGAACTTGTGGAGGAGGCGATTCAGGTGAATCCGGCCAGTCCGGAAGCGAGGGCGTTGCATAAGTTACGGGGCGATATCCTGGCCACATTTCGAGGGCCCAAGGAAGCCGTGCAAGCGTACGACCTGGTTCTGTCCACACAGCCTGCGGCGATGGATGTTCGTTGGGCAAAGTGGAGTGTCTTGGTGTGGTGGGGGCAGGATAGTGAGGCCATCGCGGAACTGCGCCACATGGCCCAAATGGACCCCTACGATCCACTGATCCATTTCCGGTTAGCACAAGACCTTCGGAAGATCGATCGGCTCGAAGAATCACTCGAGTCGTTCAAGCAGGCCGTTCAATTGATGCCGGATATTCTGAGCTGGCGATTGGCGCTGGCACGGGCGAAGTTCGATGTCTTGGATTATCAAGGGGCAGAGGCCGAAGTACAGACTGTCTTGCAACGGCTACCGCCTGGGTCCCCATTGGAGATTCCGGCAAAGAATCAGTTCGCGCAGCTGTACGAATCGATGGAGCGGGGGCGGCGGTTTACGCCGGTATTGACACCTGGTGCGACGCCGGAGCAGCTCAAAGAATGGTCAGAAATTCGGGCAGGTGCCTGGAAATTATTTGTCGCCGGCCGATATCGGGAAGCCGAACCGATCTATCGCAAGATGCTGGAGCTGAACCCCAAGGACGCGCTGGCCACGCACCAGCTGGGGCTTACTCTCATGCAACTGGGTCGGTGTGAAGAGGCGTTGGCGGTCTTTGGCAACATGTCCAATCTCGATCCGAGCGAAGAAGACTATGCTGATAGTACCTATCGAATGGGTCAGTGTTTGGTTGAATTGAAACGGTGGGAGGACGCGTTCCTGCATTTCCAAACGCTCTACGATGCGGCCGTCGAATTCGAAGAGGCCAACAAGGGCATCGCGTTGCCGGCCGGCACCAAGGTGTTGTCGAAAGAGAAGATTGGGCGGTGGCTCGATAAAGTTCGCCCTCACGTTCCTGAGTTGGCCACGTCGCAAGTGGAGGCAACGAAATCGGGTGGGGATTCCGATAAACCAGTACCGCCGGCTGAGCCGTCAGCAGAAACGGTGTACGCCAAAGCAATCGCACCCGTGAAGCCGCAACATGTGTTGGACACCAGTGCGGCCCTCATGGGACGTGATTCCGATTTTAGCTGGTTTCGGTTCGTGATCCCGGCGGCTAAAGTCGTCCGAGACGATTTCCCGACCGGGGCGCATGACTTTATCCCCGTGAGCCCGGGAGACACGTTTTCCTCCACGCAAGGGGAGATCTATCTGGTGTTTAGGCTGGTATCGGAATCGTTTGACGTCGTGCCGCTGACCGCGCGTTGCGTGATGGAAACAGCTGATTCGACAGCGTCACAGCAGGTCATCGCGCAGGATCGGGTGCTGACATCGATGAACGACCAGTCCGGCTACTTTCTGCTCAGTCGCCCCACAGGCGGCTGGCCGGTGGGACTCTACCACTGTGGGCTTTTTGCCGGCGAGCACTCCTCCGCCTATACGCTGACCGACGAAGTGCGGTTCAGGATTGTGGCGGCTCAATAGGCGCTGGAAGCCATGGACATACTCTATGGAGGTCTTTGCATGCTACGCACCATTGTCCGACGTGCCGAATGGTTGTCTGTTATGTTGGTTATGGCGACGGGTTGTACCCAGTTTGGCATCCAGGGAGATGCGACACAGGAACATCTGGGGAGAGGGATTGTCTCCGGGACCTTGGGCGAGCAACAGCGGGTGGCCTTGTGCGCCGGCGAGCCGTCTTCTCTTTCGGTGGTCGGCCACGTACTGGTATTGGAAGGCGGGGCCTACATCATTCGGGATGCCCAAGGGAAGGACATCCGTATTCGGCATGACGAGAACACCAGGATCGACAGACCGGCCCATGTGGGCGACCGTATTCAGTCCTGGATGGACCGCCATGGCCGCGCCCTGTTGATCCGCAGCCTTGATGAGAATGGGCGATAGCGATTCCTTCCAGCGCCGTGATGCTGTCCGATCGTATCCGAGGAAGGATGAGTGTGCGTCGGCATCGGATCTTGGATCGTGCTTGGCTGGCCTAGCCCATGTTCCAGTGAAGCCGTTCTCGGTTCTGCCTCTCGATGGCGAGGGCGAGTCCGACACTGCTTCAGCCGTCCAACTGTGTGTGCCCATCCTGCGCGGTACAAATGTCCTACTCAAGAGCATGCTGATGCGGCACTCTCTTACATCGGTGAAGTCAACGGGATTGGTGGCGGTGTGGCTCCAATGCCATAATCAAGCCTGCATCACAAGTGGTTGCGCAACCAGAGAACGATGACGACGCTGTCGCTCTTTGCGATCATTTTTATCCTCAATTGTTTGCCCGCATTTGCGCCGCCGACATGGATGGTGGTGTCTGCGGTGACCGTGTCCCGCCCCGGCGCGAACCCATGGCTCATTGCCTTCACGGCTGCTACCGCGGCGACCGCAGGGAGACTGGTCCTTGCGAAGATGGCGTATCTTCTTGTCAGGCAACGCTGGTTGAGCGCGCGCACCAAAGAGAATGTTGACCTGGTGAAAGCTCGTCTGGAAAGGCATCGTGCGATGACGTTTGGGGCCGTTCTCGCGTATACCTGCAGCCCCTTGCCATCGAACTCGCTGTTTATCGCTTATGGGCTCACCTCATTACCCCTGGCCCCGGTGGCGGCCGCCTCCTTCATCGGCCGGTTTCTGACCTACAGTGTGTGGGTGGTCATGGCGATGGAGGTGGCGCGGAAGGTCGTGGTCGATGAGGGGGCAGTGTTCGCGTATCTCGGAGGCTATTTTGTGGTGACGCAAATCCTCATGCTTGCACTGGTGGTGCTCTTCACGAAACTGGACTGGAGAGCTTGGTTTGCGACCAAGACCGTTCAACTCCTGAATCGGACAGGTCCTTCTCGTCGGACGTAACGCCACATCATCCAGTGCTGGGTATCTGAGACTGGAGCGAAGGGTTCAGTCTGGGAAGGGAGTACTACGCAGGAACATCAACGGACATCCAATTCGGCATGTCTGGTTAGGGAGGTGTTCCGAATGTCTCGGTGCGTGGCAATAAATTCTGGATGCCGCCTGATTGTTCGCGCTGAACAGGTCAGCCGGCTACGGGTTGCCGGTAATCGACTTCAATCGTGAAGCCCAGGTCTTGAATCATGCCCCAGACTTCTGGGGCCGGGGCGCCTGGTGTCGTCAAGTAGCCATTGACGAACAGCGAATCGGCCGGATAGAGCGCCAACGGTTGGAGGCTGCGCAGGTTGTGCTCGCGTCCGCCGGCGATGCGAAGCTCGATTCTTGGATGGAGGAATCGGAACAGACAGAGGACCTTTAGACAGCGCTGCGGGGTGAGGTGGTCGGCCTGTTCCAACGGTGTGCCGGCAACTGGGTTCAGCATGTTCAAGGGAATGGAATCTGGTTTCACATCGCGCAAGGCCATGGCCAGATCGACGAGGTCGTCATCCCGTTCGCCCATCCCCACAATGCCACCAGAACAAATTTCCAGTCCAGCCGCACGCGCGTTCTTGATCGTCGCCAGGCGGTCTTGAAAGGTGTGGGTGGTGCAGATCGAGGTGTGAAAGGCTTCGCTCGTATTCAGATTGTGGTTCACCCGATCAACGCCTGCGGCTTTGAGCCGTTGTGCCTGCGGTTCGTTCATCAAGCCGAGTGAACAGCAAATCTGGATTGGAACTTCTTGCTTGATAGCGCGCACCGCTCCGGCGATCTCGTCGATTTCACGGTCGAGCGGACTTCTCCCACTGATGACGATGCAATACCGCTGAGCCTTCGAGGCGGCAGCGCGGCGGGCTCCCTCGATCATTTGTGGCCGCGACAGCAGATTATAGCGGTCGATCGGGGCCGTCGACACTGCCGATTGCGAGCAATAGTGACAATCCTCTTGGCAGGCTCCACTCTTGGCATTTTGCAGCATCTGCAGCCGGACCGTACGGCCAAAGTACGTGGATCGCACGGTAAATGCGGCGTGGAGCAGAGGCAAGAGGTCGTGGTCAGGAGTCTGGAGCACGGCACGTGCGTCGTCGTGGGTGAGGAGTTCGTCACGAAGGGCTTTTTGCGCAAACAGCATGTAATCGGTCATTGCAAAGTTCCTTTTTGAGATCGTGCGCGTGACGGAACCAGTTTGCTCCGCCCAGATTGTACGAGGCTATGGTGTCAGTGTCAGAGATATCGGAAGGGAAACCTACACGGTTTCAAACGGAGAAGCAATGCCTTGGTAGGGGATAGCCCGCGTGGCTGGTGGTGCTCCGTCGGTGCTGACGGCGACTTGGCTGGTTTCGAGCCAGGGGAGCGCGGTGAGCGTATTCCAGCGAGCGCAGCGTCTGCAACGGCCCGACCATTCCGTGGCTTCATGCTGACACTGCGTGCAGACGTAGGGGACGACGACTCGCTTCTTGAAGCTCAACGCTTTCTTGAGTTCGATGATCGCCTGCTCGAATTGCTGCTTGCGCAAGTATAGATTGGCCATGATCTTGTGATAATCGAGCAAATGGTCCTGAGGGCCTTCGATCGTCGACAGCTGGTCGAAGGCTTCATCGATCATTTCGAGTCGGTAATAGAGTTTGCCCAAGTAGAATTGAAGCACTGGGTTCTGTGGATCGTGCTGGAGTGCTTCCTGATAGACACGGATGATTTCCCCCGGTTCTCCCTGGTCCAGAAACAGCTCTTCCAGCCGGTGGAGGATAATGACGCTGCGTGTCTTTGTGTAGACCTTCTTCAAAATCTCGACGGCGTCCTTCGTCTTGCCCTCATGAAGAAGGATCTCGCCGAGCCCGATATAGGCCGGCAGGAAGCTGCGGTCCTTCTTGATGGCACCCCGGAAATATCGGCGGGCTTTATCAGGATGGCCACGTTCAAGCAGTTGCCGTCCAACTTCATACATGCATCCAAGGAGGAGCGCTTCTTCGGCCTGTTTTTCAGGGTCGGGCAAGCGTGCTTTGACGAGGCGGTGCTGGATCTCGAGCGCCTCGCTCCACTTTTCCAGCCTGATATTCAAATCCCGCTTGCGAATCATGGCTGTCAGATTGTCCGGCTCGATTCTCAGCATCTTTTGGTAGGCCTGGAGCGCTTCTTCGTACCGCTTGGCCCCTTCGAGATCTTTGCCCAATTCCAGCAAGATTTCGATGTTTCGCTCGTCCACTCGATTGGCGTGTTGATGCAGCCGGATCGCTTCGGAAAAGTTTTGCTCGGACCGGTAAATGTTTCCCAGCCACAATAAGGAATCGACGCGGTTTGGGTCGATCGCCAGCGCTTTTTCGAAGAGGGTAATCGCCTCCACGGTGCGCCGAGACATGAAGGCATGGGTGCCGTCACGGTGCAGCGTATCCACCTTTTCTTTCCGGCGCACCAGCCGATTGCTGCGCCAGTTCAGAATGACGTGCGCCGTTTGTTGCAGACCGACGGCAAACGCGACAAAGACGGCACCGGCGGACATGGAAATCAAGACGAGCGTGACAGGGCTCAGGTCAAATTCCGCGGTCGAACTGGTATGGATGATGATGGTGCCGGGATTGAGTTCTCGGAAATAGCTGTAGATGAAGACGCCGGCACTAACGAAGAAGATGGTAATCAGCAGTCTGAGCATAGCCTAGACCGTTTTCTGCGAGGCGGTTCGTTTCACGATGATCCGCCGCTTCGGCGCAGTGATGGGGGCAGGCGCCGTTGCGGGAATCGGGACTTCTGTTGCGTCACTCCACAGCCGTTCCAATGCATAGTGTGCCCGGGCATCTTGCCGAAAAATGTGGGCGACGACGTCTCCGAAATCAAGCAAGACCCACTGCCCGGACGTGGTGCCTTCGATGCTCAAGGGCCGCTGGCCCATGCGGGAAAGCGTGCCGTCGATATGGTCGGCAATCGCCCGAGTTTGTCTGTCGGACTCCGCCGATGCGATCACGAGGTAGTCGGCCACAGAAGTCAGGGGGGCGACGTGCAGCACCTGAACATCGACGGCCTTTTTGTCGAGCATGGCTTTGCCGACGGCGAGGGCGGTAGCCTTGGCTGTTTGTGTGATCTCACTCCTCCTGATACACGTGATGCTGCAGTATATAAGATCCGACCAGGGGCGGCAACAGATTTGCCAGCGTCATCCCATGTCTGATCCGTTCTCGAATGTCGGAGGCGGAGGTTGAGCAGGGAGGAATAGAAAGGCACACGATACCTCGGCACGAGGGAATGGCTATGTCCAGCCGAAGCGATTCCCCGGTATCAAGTTGCATGAGTGCCTGGGGGGGGAGTACTGGCAACAGTGGCATTGTTGCCAGTGATTGGAACGACTGTCCCGGCCTGGGAACGACGACAAATCGGCAGCGGCGCAGCAACTCCCGAGGATCCTTCCAATTGGGAAGGTCAAGAAACGCATCGAGTCCGATCAGAAGATGTAAGTCGGTCGAGGGGCCAAATTGGTGCTGGAGGGTTTGGACTGTATCGATCGTATAGGATTTCCCGGTCCGTCGTATTTCCATGTCGGACAGGCCGAAGGCTGGTTTGTCCGCAATGGCGAGTCGGACCATTTCGTATCGGTGTGCGGCGGGGGCCAAGGATCCGTCTTGTTTGTGGGGTGGATCGCCGGTCGGAATGAATAGGATGTGGTCCAATTGGAGCTTGTCGAGGACATGGCCTGCAAGAGCCAAGTGGCCGTTGTGAATGGGATTGAAACTGCCGCCGAGTAGCCCAAGTTTGAGTGCTGAGTGCTGAGTGCTGAGTGCTGAGTCGGGAGGGGGCAGTGACGAGTGCCGAAGATCGGGGGCCGAAGAGTTCATGGCTCAGTACTCAAGTCCCAGCACTCAGCACTAGAGAATCACGAGATTGTCCCGGTGGATGACTTCTTCGTATTCTTGCGGGCCAATCAACCGGTGAATGTCCTGGGTCTTGAGACCTTTCATACGCTTGAGGAGCTCTGAGGGAAAATTGACGAGACCCTTGGCGAATTCTTTACCGTCTGGATCGAGGCATCCGATCGGATCTCCCGCCTCAAATTGTCCGGTGACGTCGGTGATGCCGGAAGCCAGGAGGCTCTTGCCGCGGGTCGTCAATGCGTCGACTGCTCCCTGGTCCAGGTGGACATGGCCCCGGGCGCGAAGGGTAAACGCGATCCAGTGTTTGCGGCTGTTCAGGCGGCGTTCGTGTGCGAGAAAGAGGCTGCCGCCGGGCCCTCCGGAAAGAACTGTCGGGAGCAGTCCCCCCTGTTCGCCATTGATGATCAACGTGGAGACGCCGTATTCGCCCACTTTCTTGGCCGCACGAACTTTGGTGGCCATGCCTCCCGTACCCTCAAAGGTGCTGGTGGCTCCGGCCCGGCGTTCGATGTCTTCGGTGATGTCGGGAATCAGCGGAATCAACGTTGCGGCGGGATTTTTGCGCGGATCTTCGGTGTAGAGTCCGTCGACGTCGGACAAAATCACCAACAAATCCGCATCGACCAGATGGGCCACCTCGCTGGCGAGCGTGTCGTTGTCACCGACACGGATTTCTTCAACGGCGACCGTGTCGTTTTCATTGATAATCGGCAGTACGCCGAATCCGATCAGGGCCGTGAGCGTGTAGCGGGCGTTCAAGAACCGCCGTCGGTCCGCGAGGTCTTGATGGGTGAGGAGAACCTGGGCGACTTGTACTCCCAGCCGCTCGAACGCCTTCTCATAGGCCCACATGAGTCGGCTCTGTCCGACAGCTGCGGCAGCTTGCTTGACCGGCAAGTCTTTGGGGTACTCCTTGAGCCCCAATTTCTTGATGCCGGATACAATGGCCCCTGACGAGACGACCAGAACTTCTCGACCGCTGGATCGGAGGGCGGCTATCTCGTCGGCTAGGCGCTCGATTTGCTCGACGCGCAAGCCGGTTGATCGTGACGTGATCAGACTGCTGCCGATCTTCACGACGATGCGTTTGGCCTGGGCTAGAGTTTCGTTTCGCATTGCGCGATTCTCAGCGTATCCACCCGTTGCCCAACGAACGCGATCAACTCGTCGAGACCTGCTCTTGTTGCGGAGGACACGGGGAAGCATCTGTACTTGTGGCGTGTGCAGTAATCCTGAAGCTGCGTGAGCCGATCGCAGGCTCCGCTGATATCAATCTTTGTGGCGACGACGGCAAACTGGCGGTCCTTCAGCGTGTCGTCATAGGCCGCAAGCTCCTGTCGCATTACCGTGAGGCTCGGGATCGGTTCGTCGGGGGCCCACTCAGACACATCGATTAGGTGGAGCAGAAAGGCCGTGCGTTCAATATGCCGAAGAAACTGGAACCCAAGCCCTTTCCCTTCATGGGCACCCTCGATGAGGCCGGGGATGTCGGCGACGACGAAGCTGCGGTCCGATCCCCAGCGTACGACACCAAGGTTTGGAGTCAGTGTGGTGAAGGGGTAGTCAGCGATTTTCGGTCTGGCCGACGAGATGGCCGCAATCAGTGTCGATTTCCCGGCGTTCGGAAGGCCGACCAGCCCGACGTCGGCAAGGAGTTTGAGTTCGAGCCGTAATGTCCGCTCTTCGCCGGCGGTTCCCAGGGTGCACCGTGTGGGCGTCCGATTCGTGGATGTGGCGAAATTGCTGTTGCCGCGGCCGCCGCGTCCACCGTGTGCGATCACCGCCGGCTCCCCCTCGGTAACCAGATCGGCCAGCATTTCTCCGGTGGCATCATCATAGACCACGGTGCCGACGGGGAGTGTAATGAGCGTGTCTTTGCCGGTCCGTCCGGTACAGTTCGATCCGCCGCCAGGCCGTCCATCCTCCGCTTCATAATGTTTCTGGTAGCGAAGATCCAAGAGAGTTGTGAGCCGGTGAGAGGCTGTCAGGACCATGTTGCCGCCGTGGCCTCCGTCTCCTCCGTCGGGTCCTCCCCGTGGGACAAACATTTCTCGGCGGAAACTGCAAATGCCGTCTCCACCTCGTCCAGCTCGAACGGTGATCTTGGCTTCGTCGACAAACATTGCTCTTTCCAAATAGAGGGTGAGGATGACTGGAGTATATCCGACCAGCCCTGAGGAGGGGAGGGGGGATTTTCTAGTTCATTGTGCCGATGTGAACGAGTGCGAAGGGAGAATCAGGATTCAGCGGGAGCAGGATAGACGCTGACTTTCCGTCTTGCGCGTCCACCTTCGAACTTGACCGTGCCGGTCACCCGCGCGAACAAGGTATGATCCCGCCCTAGGTCGACATTGAAGCCAGGGAAAAACTTGGTGCCACGCTGACGAACAATGATGCTGCCGGCTGTGACGGTTTGTCCGCCATAGGCCTTGACGCCTAGATATTGGGGATTGCTATCCCGACCGTTACGTGAAGATCCGCCGCCTTTATTTGTTGCCATGGAAGATCCTTCTCTTTCCGGCTACGCTGTGGCAATTCCCTTCACGAGCAGTCTCGTGAAGCCTTGCCGGTGTCCGCGAGTCCGGCGGTAATTTTTTCGCCGCTTTTTCTTAAAGACGGTGATCGATCTGGTGCGGCCCTGCCGCACGATTTCAGCGGTGACCTTCGCACCCTGTACGAGGGGTTGTCCAATGACAGGACCCGCCTCGCCATGCACGAGATGCACCCGATCGAGTTCGATCACGGCGCCGACATCGCCGGGTAATTTTTCGACCTGGATGGTCGAACCGGCTTCAACCCGATATTGCTTTCCACCTGTTTCGATAATTGCGTACATGTCTCATTTTCTCCACATGCGACCGGACCATGTAACATACTGTTTTATGAGGTGTCAAGTGAGATTTTACAGGGCTGTTCGGCCATGGCCAGCGATGATGAACGCGTGCGCGCTGCTCCCCCTCTTCAGGAGGGCTTGGAGAACCGAGGCGAACCACGTATTCTCGCCTCACTGGTTCACACTGATTTTGTGAGACGATTCCCAGGGATCTGCTCCTGCATCGATTGAAGGAGACTCCGTGCCGACAACCCGATTTATCATCCGGACCTACCATCGAATTCCTCTTCGCTGTGAGATGTATTACATGGGGGAGGGATTTCTTGGGAAAGGGACGGTCATCAATTTATCCCGCAACGGGTTTCGTGTCCTTGGCGACTGTTTGGTCGTGCCGGGGATGGAACTGGTTGTGCGGCTGTCTCTTCCAGACCGCGATCAGCCGGTTGAGATTCAACGGGGCGTGGTCCGCTGGGTTCGTGGTCTGATGTTCGGTGTCAGGGTGATGAAGGTGAAGCCGGAGGGTGAGGATCGGATCGGCACCTTTCTGAGCGCCCGCATGCGGACCTATTGCGCCTTGCCCTAGGTAGTGCTCCTCTCTCAACTCTTCGTGCGCACGTTCTCATCGGCACCGTGCCCAATTGCTTGACGGGTATCTAGCACCACGTTATAGTTCGCGCAGATTGCATAGTAGGAATCGAGGGCTGTGCTTGTTGGAAGGGTGTGGAACATGCTGGAGCCGGTTGAGAAAATTTGGATGGACGGGAAACTCGTCCCATGGCAGGACGCGAACGTCCACATACTGACCCATTCGCTGCATTATGGGCTGGCGGCGTTTGAAGGGATTCGGTGCTACAAAGGGATGTCTGGGTCCGCGATCTTCCGGCTTCAAGAACATGTCGATCGGCTCTTTGACTCCGCCCATATCGGCCTGATGGCCATGCCCTATGATAAGAAACAGATGGCCGAAGCCATCATTGAAACGGTACGTGTGAATCGGCTCGATGCCTGTTATATCCGTCCGCTGGTGTATATCGGCTATGGATCGATGGGGGTGCATCCGGGGAATAACCCGATCCGTGTTGCCATCGCGGTATGGAAGTGGGGCGCCTACTTGGGGGACGATGCGCTGGCGAACGGGATGCGCGCCTGTGTGTCATCGTTTACCAGGCACCATGTCAATGTGTCGATGACCAAGGGGAAAATTTCGGGCTACTACGTCAATTCGATTCTGGCCAAGCAGGACGCCAAGTCCAACGGATTCGATGAAGCGATCTTGCTGGATGCCGAAGGGTACGTGTCCGAGGGATCAGGCGAGAATGTCTTCATCGTCCGCAAGGGAAAATTAAAAACGACGCCGCTCACATCGGTGCTCGAAGGGATCACGAGAAACTCCGTGATCGAACTAGCCAAGGAACGGAAGATTCCGGTCGTTGAGGAGCGGTTTACGCGGGATGAAATGTATGTCGCCGACGAAGTCTTCGTCACGGGGACGGCCGCCGAACTGACTCCTGTGCGTGAAATCGACCATCGGACGATTGGAACCGGCAAGCCGGGGCCGATCACGCGTGCCTTGCAGGAAGCCTTTTTCTCCATCGTGCGCGGTGAGGATCCCGCGCATGCCTCCTGGCTCACCCGGATCTGAGGGGAAAAGAGCTGATAGCTGATGGCGTATAGCACGTGATCGGATGAGTGCAGATCTTACGCGACTCGTTCTTGTCCCGTGCCATTAGCCATACGCCATAGGCTCTTATCTCATTAATCGTTTGACGAATGACGGTTGACGAGTAACGCGTGAGGTCTGGGGTTACTTCCCGGCAGGTTCGGCGCTGTCCGAGGAGCCGGATTCCGTCGTAGGATGACCGGAAGTTGCGGGAGCGGCTGAGTCGCTTTTCTTATTCAGATCAATGACGGTCGAGGAAAAATTCTGTTGCTTGGCCAAGATTGCCAATGTGAGCGAGGTCAGCATAAACACGGCGGCGACCGCCACGGTCAGTTTGCTCAGAAAGTTCGCAGGCCCCCGGCTGCCGAATACGGTTTGGCTCGACCCGCCGAACGCAGCGCCGATTTCCGCGCCTTTGCCGGATTGGAGCAGGATTGCTCCGATCATCAGGAAACAAATGAAGACATGCACGATGACGATGAGTGTGTAGACCATTTATTGTCTGGCTCCAATCGATTGGGCAATGTCGGCGATTGTAACAAAGGCGTCCGCTTGGAGACAAGCCCCGCCGATCAATGCGCCGTCGATCTGATCCGATCGCAACAAGGTGTCGATATTGTGCGGCGTCACGCTGCCTCCGTACAAAATTCTCGTGGCTTCCGCGACATCTGTAGACCACATCTGGGCGAGAAAGGCTCGAATGGTCCGGTGTGCGGCGACAGCTTGGTCGGTCGTGGCCGCTTTTCCGGTTCCGATGGCCCACACCGGTTCGTATGCAATAGTCAGGGCGGTTACGGAGTGAAGCGAATGGCCGGCCAGTGCTCCGTGTAATTGCTGCCGAAGCACCTCCTCTGTCTTCCCCTCTTCCCGTTGGAGGAGCGATTCTCCGATACACAGAATCGGTCTAAGCTCATGAGTGAAGGCGGCGTGGAGTTTTTTCTGAATCGCGTCTTCCCGTTCGCCGAAGAGCGTGCGGCGCTCGGAATGGCCGATGATGACGTACCGGCAGCCGAGATCCTTGAGCATTGGCGCGGAAATTTCCCCTGTATACGCGCCGCGATCTTCCCAGAAGAGGTTCTGCGCGCCAAGTTGAATGGTTGATGAGGAGCCGAGTGTCGCGCGGACCGACTCGATCGCCGTGAAGGGGGGCGCGAGCACGTATTCCACCGTCGGGGAGGCGGGGAGTCTGCGGGCAACGTTGTGGACGAAGGCCGCCGCTTCTGTGGCGGTCTTGTTCATTTTCCAATTGCCGACGATGAGGATTCTGCGCACGATTTCTCTTGCCGAGTGTGTGTGAGGATGGAGGGGGCGGCTAATCCTCGCGTTCCGGCAAGGCAACCAGGCCGGGGAGTTTCTTGCCTTCGAGCAATTCCAACGCAGCGCCGCCGCCGGTTGAGATGAACGACATATTTTCCGAGACGCCGGCTCGATGGACGGCAAGAGCAGTTTCACCGCCCCCCACGATCGTAAGGGCATAGGCATCGGCGATGGCATGGGCCATGGCCAGCGTCCCCCTCGCGTAGGCGTCGATTTCGAATACCCCCATCGGGCCGTTCCAGAGAATTGTCTTGGCGTTCTGGACTGCTTCATTGAACAGCTTCACGGAAGCCGGGCCGATGTCGAGTGCATACCACCCCTTGGGGATTTCTTGAACGGGGACGATCTTGGATTCCGCGCCAGGCTCACGGCTGGTCGCGACGACGCAATCGACCGGCAGGTAGAACTTGACGCCGCGGGACATGGCGTGTTCTTCGATACCTTTGGCGAAATCCAGCATGTCGTTTTCGACCAGTGAGTTGCCGATCTCCAGCCCCTTCGCTTTCAAGAAGGTAAAGGCCATGCCGCCGCCGATGATGACCTTATCGACTTTTTTCCCAAGGTTTTCGATCACGCCGATCTTTCCGGACACCTTCGCGCCGCCGAGCACCGCCACGAACGGCCGAACCGGATTGGCGACGGCCCCTTCGAGATACTCGATTTCTTTCTTGAGCAGCGCGCCCGCAGCGGAGTCCTTGATGAACTTGGTGATGCCGACGGTTGAGGCGTGAGCACGGTGCGCGGCTCCGAAGGCGTCATTGATGAAGACATCGCCCAGGGATGCCAGGGCTTTGGAGAACGCCTCGTCATTTTTTTCTTCACCGGCATGGAAACGCAGGTTTTCCAAGAGAAGCACATCGCCCGCACTCATCTTGCCGACAAGTTTCTCGACGGCCGGGCCAATGCAATCGGGAGCGAAAATGACTTCTTTCCCCAGCAGCCGTCCCAATCGTTTTGCCACCGGCGCCAAACTGTACTTGGGGGCAAAGGCGCCTTTGGGCCTGCCGAGGTGGGAGCACAGGATGACCTTCGCGCCTTCGTCCACGACGCGGTTGATGGTCGGCAAGGTGGATCGGATCCGGGTATCGTCGGTGATTTGCAGCGCTTCGTCGAGTGGTACGTTGAAGTCCGCCCGGATGATGACCCGGTTGCCACGGAGCGGCACATCGTCGACGGTCTTTTTGTGCAAGTTCATGAACGCTCCTTGGGGTGGCGCGTCAAGGCGTGACAGTCATTCGCCGCTCAATGGGCGGCGGCTTTTCCAGCCAGCACTTTGATCAAGTCACGCACGCGGCACGAGTAGCCCCACTCGTTGTCGTACCAGGCCGTCACTTTGACCAGGCGCTTGTCCACAACGTTGGTCAAGGGGGCATCGACCGTTGCAGAGTGTGCATCGCCTTTTTGGTCGATCGAGACGATGGGATCTTCAGAGTACTTGAGAATGCCTTTCAAGCGGCCGTCAGCCGCCTTCTTGAATGCAGCATTGACCGAGGCGATATCGCAATCTTTCTCCGTTTCCACGGTCAGGTCCACCAACGAGACGTTCGGGGTGGGGACACGAATGGCCAGCCCGTCCAACTTTCCTTTCAGTTCAGGAATAACGAGGTGCAGTGCTTTGGCCGCGCCGGTGCTGGTCGGGATCATCGACATGCCGGCGGCGCGGGCGCGGCGGAGATCTTTATGGGGAAGATCCAACAACTGCTGGTCGTTCGTATAGGAATGGATCGTTGTCATGATGCCGTGTTTGATGCCGAAATTTTCCAACAGCACTTTGGCGACCGGGGCCAGGCAGTTCGTTGTGCAGGAAGCATTGGACACGATCGTATGCGATTTCGGGTCGAGCGTTTGGTCGTTCACTCCGAGGACGATTGTCACATCCGGGTCCTTGGACGGGGCTGAAATGATGACCTGTTTGGCCCCTGCCGAGAGATGCTTTCCCGCGCTGTCTCTCTCTGTAAATCGTCCCGTGGATTCGACGACGATGTCAACATTCAGTGCTTTCCACGGCAGTTCCTTGGGATCTTTCATCGCAAGGACCTTAATCGGCTTTCCATCAACCAGGAGCTGGTCGTCCTTGGCGTCGACCTGTTCCTGGAGTGTGCCATGTACGGAGTCATACTTGAGCAAATAGGCAAGGGTTTTCGCATCAGTGAGGTCATTGATGGCGACGATGTGAATGTCGGGATCTCCCAGGGATGCCCGAAACACGTTGCGCCCAATACGCCCGAATCCGTTGATGCCGACTCGAATAGCCATAATCTCCTGATCCTTTGGATAAAACGTGATCCCCAATGAAGCCGACTGCCCACTGCTGACAACGCGATATGATCGGCGATAGTATCGGCGCCCTCCCTCTATGTCAAGGCATACCGAGGGGGGGGAATTGCAGAGGTTTAAGCTGTCACGATAGGGGATTTCAGCCGAGGATTCTGCTGTCAGAGAGTGGCCGCTTGCTTCCTTACAGGGTCCGTATCTACAGTTCAATATAGAACCAGTCGGGAGTTTTCAATGGACGAATCGATGTCGAGTGCGGTGCAGGTCTTGGAATGGCCGCGGTTGTTAGACCTGTTGGCCCAGCAGGCCCAATCGCCATTAGGGGCGGCACGGTGCCGCGCGCTTTCGCTGACGGAGGAATTGACCCTGGCGCATCGGCGTCAGCAGGAAACGACCGAGATGGTGAGGTTGCTCGAAGGAGATGAGCCGGTGCCAGCCCTGTCATTCCCGGACATTCGTGAGTTTGTGATCCGCGCGGGCAAGGGAGGAGTGCTGGAGGCGCAGGAATTGAGGGAGTGCGCCTTGGTGGTGGCACTCATGGAGGATCTCGAATGGTACATGGCTCATGATCGGGCTGAAGTTCCGATGTTGGCGGAGGTTGTGGCACCCCTCCACGCGGTGAAATGGCTGCGGCCGGTCCGGTCAGCCATCGACGCGGCGATTCAGCAGGACGGCACAATCAATGAGTCGGCAACACCGGAATTGAGGAGACTGACGCACCATGCCCAAGAGTTGAAGCAGGACATGCGGGAGCATCTCGAACGGATTCTGCATTCGCGGCGGTACGAAGAAATCCTCCAGGAATCCTATTTCGCGCAACGTGAGGGGCGGTATGTCGTGCCGGTGAAGGCCGACATGCGGGGCCGGATTCCCGGCATCGTGCATGATGTCTCGGCCAGCGGGGCGACCGTTTTTCTCGAGCCGCGCGAACTGGTGGAGTTGAACAATTCCATCAAAGTGGCTGATCTGGATATCGAACGAGAAGTCCGTCGAATGTTACGCGAACTCACGGCCTTGATTGCTGGTAAGTCGGACCAGATTGGACAGGGGATCGAGGTGCTGACGGAGTTCGATTGCCTCAGAGCCAAGGCGGAGTTGAGCCGCCGGCTGAAGTGTAACCCTGTGTCCTTGAACGAGGACGGTCGTGTGGTCTTGAAACAGGCGCGCCACCCGCTGCTCATGATCGCTAAAGAGCAGGTCGTGCCGAATGACATTGTGGCGGATGAGACCATACGTGTGTTGGTGATTTCCGGTCCCAATACCGGAGGGAAAACGGTGACACTGAAGATTGTCGGGCTCTATGCGCTCATGGTGCGGGCAGGCCTCCACTTGCCCTGCGCGTCGGAATCCGAGATGGCGCTCTTCACGCAGTGCTACGCCGATATCGGTGATGCGCAGGACTTGAGCCGGGACCTCTCCAGCTTCTCTGCCCACATGACACAAATGGTTCAGCTCCTGTCCGACGCCGGAAAGAGGGCGGAGGCAGGTGAGTCCGCTGTCCCTCGATTGCTGGTGTTGCTCGATGAGCCGGTGACCTCGACTGATCCGCTGGAAGGGGCGGCGTTGGCCGAGGCATTGTTGTGTCGGTTGGCGGCGCTCAACATGAAGGTCGTGACGACGACCCATTATAGCCAGCTCAAGGAACTGGCACAGACCACCCCTGGATTTGCGAATGCCAGCGTGGAGTTCGATGTGGCACGGTTGGCGCCGACCTACCGATTGTTCATCGGCACTCCCGGCGGCTCGTCTGCCTTGGAGATCGCGGGGCGGCTTGGCATGGATGACGCGATTGTGAACGACGCGCGGCGGCGATTGCGCCACGAGGATCGGCGGCTTGAGCAGCTGATGGCGGACTTGCAGCGCAAACAGCGGCAGTTGGCGGAGGACACGGAGCGGGCGCAACGGGCAAGGGCAGAAGCGGAACGGGCGGCGGCTGAAGCCAAGGCGCTGCAAGCTCAGATGGAGCAAGCCGAGCAAGAGGCCCGCAAGGGGCTCAAGAAGAAACTCGGCGAGCAGTTCCAGCGTGCCCGTGCCGAGGTGCAGGCCACTGTCGATGCCGTCAAACGCGAGCAGAAGCTCATCAAGGCCAAGGAGGCCAAACAGCGCCTGAGCGAGATGGAAGTGCAGACGAGGCGCGAGCTGATACCGGCTGCCGCGCCGGTGCCGCTTGATCAACTGGCAATTGGCGATTCTGTCGAGATTGCCGGATTAGGGATGACGGGGAGTCTGCTCGAAGCGCCGCAGGGGAAGAAACGGGTGAGGGTCAAGGTCGGCGAGGGAGAAATTGTAGCGGCGGTGTCCAATCTCATCGGCCTTGTGCAGGAGTCATCCACGGCAACATCCTCACCGGAGCCATCTTCAGTGGGACCGCGCCGGCTCTCACCGAGTAGTGGACTGGGGCTGGACGAGCAAGTGGAGGTGGACGTGCGAGGGCAGGCGGCAGACGATGCGCTGGATCACGTCGTCGCGGCGCTGGATCGGCTTGCTTTACAAGGCGGGCGGTTTCTTCGCATCATCCACGGACACGGCACCGGGCGTCTCAAGTCTGCCTTGCGTGACTATCTGAAAGACTCGCCCTATGTGGAAGAGTTTCGTCCCGGCGGCCGTTCCGAAGGCGGCGACGGCGTGACGGTGGCGAAGCTGCGGTGAGCGGGGTGACGCAAGGTCGCCAGTGAAGGAAAGACTCGAAAATGCAAAGAGTTACCAGCTGTGAACTCAAGCTCTTCTGTAGCCTTTACTTGCTGATTTCTTTGTGCCCTATGGAAAAGCAATCGGCCATCTTTCTGATCTCTGAATTTGCAACTGCCAACAAGAAAGCAAGTTTATGGACGGCCTATACAATCAGACCTTTCACCATTTAGACAAAGCGTTCAAGAAACTTGAGAGCGCAGTGCCGCCTCCGGAGAAGGTGCCGTATGGAAATGCCTTCGTCTTTCGATACAAGGAGAAAACAATTCACCAAGCGATGGTGCAGAAACTTGCACGGGTGGTTTCAGGACTTCACGCCGCTCAGCTCCTTCTTGAGAATGGGTTCCTTCAGGAACAAGCGGCAGTGCAGCGAATGCTCGACGAGTTTCATCAGGATATTTTATTCTTGGCCTATGCGGTTATTAATAACGAGCAAACAGAGCTTCATGCGGAATACCTCAATGCCTTTTACAAAGAGGAGTTTGATTCGCCAACGGCGGTTGAATCCTCTCAAGATCGCCCCATGGTACCGAGGAGAAAGATTCGTGCCTATGTTGCGCGAGTAGAACTGGAGGGCAATGATCCAAGCACAGGGGTGACTCTCTCCAGAACTCTTCATAGTGTTTATTCAGGCTTTGTTCACGGTGCCTCTCCGCACATCATGGACATGGTGCAAGGGAGCCCGCCACGGTTTCGCATCCACGGAATGGGTGGATCGTCACGGCAGGAAGAGCATCGTTATGACTTGTACAATCCGTTCTTTCGCGCCATCAGTTCATTTGCAGTTGTGGCTAAGGCTTTTGGTGACGATGAGCTATTTCAAAATCTGCGTGAGTATCATCTTGAATTCGACAAGCTGGCAGGGCGCAATAATGCCTGCCGAGAGTGAGGAAAGTGGGTTGCTGTTGTCTGACTTTACAGCATTGATGGGGTCTGGCTTTGATGTCTTGACTCTCTGAATTGGCATAGCTATCCGATCCTCACCATCAGATTTCTGCGTGTGCAGATTCTTCTACCCTCTACGTGTCCGAGATTTTGATCGTTTCCGATAGTAATCGAGGAATTCGCGCGGTGAGAGGACGGTCATTCCCTGGCGTTGCCTCGACGGGAAGTGTCTTGTGTTTCCTGTGATCAAGCAGTCGGCGTCGCCTGCCAGGGCTGATTCTAAGAATGGCTCGTCGCTGGGGTCCAGAAGCCTGACCGGTAAGGGACTACCCGCCACGCTGAATCCTTCCGCTTTGATGTGGTCCAGTAAGGCCTGGACATGTTCTGCATTGAATCGAAACTTCGGTCTGGCAAGGACCTCTTCATATTCGGTGAGGATTCTGGCATCGAAGCACAGCCACACGGTGCCCGATGCGATCATGAGGAGGATTTCACCTGGCGGCCCGAACGGAGAGAGAAGCCCCGCGACTAGGACATTCGTGTCCACCACCACCTTCACCGGCGGCGGGCCTTCCGTGCGGCCTTGATTTCAGCCGCAATGTCCGCGGGGGACAGATGGTCCGTGCCAGCGTGGACCGATTGCCGTTGCATCTGCTCTACGGCCGCCACGGCTCTTGCGCGTCTGACGGCCGCCAGTGACTCTTCCAGCGTCTCCTCTGAGACGGCGGACAGAATAGCGATCGGTTTGCCGTTCGATGTGAGGATGATTTCCCGCTCGCGAGCGAGCTTGGTCCAGACTTGTCCGGAACGTCCGCGCAAATCTCGCACTGTAATAAACTTCATCGTGGCTCCATGATCGAGTGACGATAGGGTATACGATCGAGAGCCGATCGTCAACCGACTTATTGGATGTGATGCTTTGCCATCCGGTACCGAAGGGTATTGCGGGTCAGCTTTAACAGGCGGCTGGCTTCGGAGATATTACCGGATGTTTTGAGAAGCGCTTCCTCCAGCATCTTTTTTTCCATCTCCTGGAACGAGAGGCCGAAGGCCAGGAGAGACGACTTGGGTTCAGAGTTGAGTTGTTCCACCCGTAGGGCAGTTCTCACCGATTGCGGAAGATGCTCAGGCTGGATGACCGACTGCTTGCACGTGATGGTAAGCCACTCCACGACATTATGTAGTTCTCGAACATTACCTGGCCAGTCATGGTGCTGGAGTATGGTGAGTGCATCCGGTGCGATGCCTGTGATACGGCACCCATGCTCTTGTCTGGCCCGTTCCAAAAACGTCAACAGAATCGGCTCAATGTCTTCTCGCCGTTCGCGCAGGGGTGGGATGCGCAGCTGATAGACGTTGAGCCGATAGTAGAGATCGAGGCGGAAGCGGCCGGATTTGATATGGGCCAGGAGGTCTTCGTTGGTTGCTGCGAGAATTCGGATATTTATCCGAAGACTGTGGGTTGCGCCCAACGGATCGATACTGTGATCCTCCAATACACGTAAGAGCTTGGCTTGTGCAGTGGCGCTCAGTTCTCCGATTTCGTCGAGAAAGAGTGTTCCGCCTTCCGCGACTTGGAATTTTCCCGGCTTGGCCTGTTTGGCGTCCGTGAAGGCACCCGGTTGATAGCCGAAGAGCTCTGCCTCCAGCAGATTTTCAGGAATGCCGGCGCAATTGAGGGCAACCAGGGGACCCCGTGCTCGTGGGCTTGCAGCGTGAATGGCCTGGGCGAACAGTTCCTTTCCGGTTCCGCTTTCTCCCGTGATGAGGACAGTTGCGTCGGTCGCGGCCACTTCCTCGGCCAAGTGCTTCATCAGATTCATTTGCGGAGACATGCTGACAATGGGGGCGAATGGATCAGGTGGTATGGCAGCGGGAGTTCTGCCAGGCTTGCTGGTTGCCCGGCTGACAGCCGTACGCAAGTCCTCGAGTAGAATTGGCCTCGCCAGGAAATCCGCAGCACCGGCCCGCATAATGCGCACGACATCTTGAAGCGAGCAGTGGTGTCCAACCGCAAGAACCGGCGGGCACTTTGGTGCGCGGTGAGCATCCTCTAAGAGGGGTGCCAGCGTCAGGGGGTTCCCTTCGCTGATGATGAGATCAGGGGAGATTTCAGCACAGAGGGAAAGTCCCTCAGTGACAGAGAGCGCGACGCGAATATGTGCGCGTGGGACCGCAGCGTGGAGAAGCCGCCGCAGGTCTGGGTCTTTGGAGATCAGGAGGACTGTCTGAAGGTTCATCGGAGTGCTCATCGGCATAGCCTCCAGCAGAACCATCGAAATCAATGATAGCCTACACCTCTTCACCTGATGAAGCAAAGGGGGCAGGGTGAGGTCACGCTCACGGGGAGAAGCACAAGAGGAGGGCTGGATGGATGTTGAGCGGCGGGCTGGGTCTCAGGTGTTGGGCCTCATCCCAGCCGGCCGTCAACGTACACGGGGAGCGATTGCGATCGCTATTCGTCCTTACAGAAGGTTCGCTCGTAGGCGATGATCTGCCAGGCCTCTTCTTCAGTGATGATGTTGCCTTTGACCAGAGCCGGCATGCCGGTTCCTGGGCTGCCATTCTTCACAATCCAGAACAATTCGCCATCATTCCGCTTTTTATGAAATTTACAGTTCGTAAAATTTCGTGGGCCTGGGGTTAACAGCATTCCGCCGGCGCCGTCACCAGTGCCTTCTGGATGGTGGCAGTTGGCACACGTCCCCTTACCCTCGTACAGTTCCTTGCCCTTGGCGAGGATTTCTGGCGTTACGGCGATCGGACTCTTCATTTTTCGTGCGTCACCGCGTTCAGCGTCCGGGACCCGCGGCTTCAGTGGGTCAGACTCGGGGCCAGCCCAACCTGCCGTACTCCATAAGGTAACGGCGAGAATGCCGCACAACGCCATAACCACACGTTTCCCTCTCATGGTTCCTCCTTGGTGGGGACTGCTCAATTGATGATGCTCCGGTTCTTCATATTTTGATGGTGAAACGCCTGCCTCGGCTCGTTCGTGGCCACATGATACCACGAGATGTGTCAGAACAATACTGACCATCCGGGGAAAATTCTGGTTCAGGGGAAGAGCGACATGTTGGAGTATCGTGGGAGGGGAGACGCGATCAGGACTTGGGAAGGAACCCCGGCCCGGACCAATACGGTCCGGGCCGGCACACCATGCGGATTTGGTTCGACCAGGTCCTGGTCAACCGCATCCGCGAGAACCGTTACGGAATTTCGACAATGTCACCCTTCATTCCGCCCAAGGCACCGATCAGTTCGTCCTTTTCCTTTTGCGGAACGTTGAAGGTGTCCAACGCACTGATGAGATCTTCCACGAGGGCGTTGAATGCGGCGCCGGTGACCTTCATGCCCTTGTGGGCCGTCTTCATGTCACGGCCAGGGTAGGTGCAGGGGCCGCCGGTTGCCTGGCACACCTGTTCGACCAGCAGAGAATTGAGCTTCTTGAGGTCGGTTTTGGCGAAATAGCCATTGATCCGGGAGTCACCGCCCACGTTGCTGATGAACTTGGTGACCACGGCTTGAATGGCGCCCTTTCCACCCAGCCGCTCGTAGAGCGAGGCATCGGCGGCAAAGGACGTGGCGCCGCTGAGCGTCCACGTCGCGGCGACGGCAACAGTGATCCCGATAATTTTTTTACTCAGAGACATAACATCTACTCCTTTGTATGAGAATGAATTGAGTGCAAAACCACTGTCCCCGCTCATTCCTTACGGGTTCCAGGGGGTGTTCGGCATCAGCTTGTCATACTTCTTGGGGTTTTGGTTGGCGATCACCACCGCAATCGCCCCGCGCAGGGCGCTTGTCAGGGAGTGGGTCACCACCGGATAGGCCCCCGGCTCATCCGCGATCATATCGAATGTGGCTGCGCTGCCTGGACCAACCACATAGGTCTGGACCCCTACGAACTTGTTGGCTGGGTTGCCGCTCTCGTACACGTTGTCCCAGATTTCAGCAATGGGATGCAGCGCGGAGAATTCGTTCGGGCCGGCATTCACGAAATAAATACGTACCCGCTCGCCGACCTTGACTTCCAAGGGCTCGCCCCCTGGAAAGAATGGATGGTACTTGAAGATGCCGCCGTTGAAAATCGTGTTGTCAAACTTCCGGTCAAACATTCCTTGCACATTGTCCGGGTTCTTCCAGAACTCCGACTGCACCAGGACGAATTCACGGTCAGCCTTGGGCCAGACACTGGCGTCTTTCGGATCCACAATGATCGCCCCAAACATGCCACGGGCGACGTGCTGGATCATGGGGCTCGCCCCGCAGTGGTAGAAAAACGCACCGGGCTTCTTTGCCACGAAGGAAAACTTATGTGTGTCTCCAGGTCCCACGGTCTTGTGATAGTTCTTCAAGAAGTCAAGCTCGGCCGCATGAAAGTCCATCGAATGCGGGAACGCATTATTCTTGTCGCCGATGAGCGTGAAGTTGACGGTGTCCCCCTCGGTCACTCGCACAACCGGGCCCGGCATCTGGCCGTTAAACGTCCACGCTTTGTACTTTGTCCCGTTGCCATCGATGACGATCTCCGATTCGGTTGCGGTGAACGTCACATCATGGACCTTGGCCCCTGCGGAGCCGGGCATGGTGATACACCCGCTGGCTCCCAAGAGGACGACAAGTCCTAGCGTCGAAGTGAGCACACGAAACCGCTGCATAGCTGCCTCCTGTTGTTATTGTGACGAACGACTGTTAAGCAAATAAATGGGGCGCATTTTATTCTTCCTCTCAAGGTTCGTCAACCTTTTCCTGGAAGAATTTTCCGGGAAGAAGGTGGCGGTGCAATTGGCCGGTCCTTGTATCATCTTAATCCGCTGTCAGATGGGCTGCGGGACGGTATTGCCGTGAACGTATCCGAATCGATTCACGCAATGATGCACGCCACGACCAACTTGGAGCATCAGCAAGATTTCTGGTTGCGCTGGGCGATGCCGACATTCCGGCGAAGGCCCTCAGGTTTTGCCCGCCGAATCGGGCTTTGCCGGAACTCACGTGAGAAATCTGCTTCACTCAACCGGGCTAGCGCATCCAGCTGGGGTGCGAGTGTCAGTGCATTCGGCTGGAAGGCCGCCTCCTGCGTCGGTTCGGCCCGCAAGTTGAACGGGCAGACGTCAAGGCAATCATCGCACCCGAAGATCTTGTTCCCTATGCCTCGCTGGAGTTCAGGTGAGAGGGCGCTGGCTTCGCCGCGCCATTCGATGGTCAAATAGGAGATGCAGCGGGTGGCATCGACCACATAGGGCTCGGCGATTGCGCCGGTCGGACAGGCTTGAATGCAGAGCGTGCAGCTGCCGCAAAGATCGGTGCCCGGTTCATCGGGTTCCAGCTCCAACGTGGTTAAAATTTCACCGAGCAGCAGCCATGAACCTTGGTCCGTGGAGACCAAATTGGAATGTTTGCCGATCCACCCCAGCCCCGCCTGTTCGGCCCAGGCCTTCTCCATGATCGGGCCCGTATCGGTGTAAGAACGGGTGACCGCATCCGGTGCCAGGCGTTGAATGGCCTGCTCGAGTTGCGTGAGCCGCTCGCCGAGGACCTTGTGGTAATCCCTGCCCCAGGCATAGCGCGCGATTCGGCCGTAACCGGGCCGTTCATCGGCGCGATGATCAGTCAGATAATTGAGGCCGACGGAAATGACCGAACGGCATCCACGAAGCACGTGCTGAGGATCCGCACGCTTTTCCGGCGTTCGCCCCATCCAGGCCATGGTGCCCTGGTAGCCTCGGCGTAGCCATTCCGTCAGCCGGTCATACAGCAACGGGGAGACTTGGGTAGGGACCGGCGTTGGACCGGGGGCCGGCTGGCCGCTGACAGCCGATAGCTGATCGCGTTCAGCAACCCGCGCGATGCCGACCGCATCGAACCCCAGCACACGGGCCTCTCGTTTGATCGATTCAGTCAGAGACATGGTTCTGCAAAGTTGCGTGAGGGTAGCACAGTCTCTTTTCTTGCGGCCATGTGGGTGTGCGCGTAGAATCCGAGATATCTCGATAGAGTTGGGACGATCTTATATATGGCCATGCGCATGAAAGTACTGGAAGATGCGCAATTATCGTTGCCCTGTGGGTGGCGGTTGTTGCTTCCGACCCTGTTGTGTCTGTTTCTGTGGGCATCGGTCGGGCATGCTGCCTCGAGTCCCGATACCCTGGAGATCACGACTGATCCTGCCGGGGGTGTGCACGCAAGGGCGCGCGTCTTGTTTCCTGCAAAGACGGAGGTGATCCAACAACTGTTGACCGACTATCCCCGTTGGCCAGAACTGTTCGAGGTCCGAATGCGACTGGCCGAATGGCATGTGCGGGACGGTGTCGCCACGATCGACCTTCGGCTCGAACATGCATTGCTCCCAGGAGAGCGGCGTCTGGTCACGGAGTCGCGCACGTTGCCGGATGGCGGATTGGTGACCAATCTGAAAGGCGGGGACTTTAAGCGGTATCATCGTGTGTGGACGCTGCGGCCTGCCGGCGAGGGCACTCAGACCGCTGCCGAATTTGACCTGCTGTTCGAATTGGACTCGCTTGTTCCTGACTGGATCATGGCCGTAGCCGTGCGGCAGGAGTTGGAATCGCACTTCCGCATCGTAAAACAAAAAGCGCTGGAGCATTCCAGGCCGTAGCATTCGACCATGAAACCTTCACTCACAGGCCTCTATGTCATTCTGGATCCATCGGTCTGCTCCGGACGATCCCTTGCCGATATTCTTGTGAAGGTGGCAGAGGCGGGCACGAAGGTCGTTCAGTATCGAAATAAGTCTGCCTCGATGAAGGAGGCCTATGCTGAGGCGCTGGCGCTGAGGAAGATTGCCACAGCGCTTGGCGTGGCATTCATCGTCAATGACCGGTGCGATCTAGCGATGGCCGTGGAGGCTGATGGTGTGCATCTGGGACAAGGCGATTTGCCCTATGGTGACGCGCGCAAGATCATGGGTGCGGGGAAGGTAATCGGGTTGTCCACCCATACCCCGGACCAGATCCGAGAGGCCGACCGCCTGAAGCCCGACTACGTCGGGTTTGGGCCGATCTTCAAGCCCGGATCCAAGCAAGACCACGACCCAGTTGTCGGTGTTCAGGGACTCAAACAGGTTCGGAGGCTCACGGCGTTGCCGATCTTCGCCATCGGCGGAATCACGGTGGAGAATGTGGGGGACGTCATGCGGGCTGGAGCCAACGGTGTGGCGGTGATTTCTGCCATCGTTGCTGCACCTGATGCGCGGCAGGCAGTTACCGATTTCGCGGCGAGGATGCCGCCACCAGTTTCGCCAGCGTCGTGACCGCCGCTGAACGGGACAGACGAACCGCTGTCTGGCGAAAGCGCCGCGATAATCCCGATTGGTAGGGGAGTGGACCCAGGACCGGCACGCCCGCGTGCTTCTGCAGCCACTCGATCGTGGTCCGTTCCTGGATCAGCGCCAGTTTCGATCGAGTTGGCTGGGTTTGATTGAGAACCAATGCAGCGACGGCGATGTTTCTTCTGCGCAGCGCTTCGATCGTCAGCCGCGCGTGGTTGATGCCTCCGAGGCCAGACCTTCCGACTACTACCGCTGCCAGCCTCAATTGCACGATCAGATCCGCGACATCAGTATTCGGCGTGATGGGTACCAAGGCTCCGCCGACGCCTTCGACGACTGTCCAGTCATATCGGGTGGCTAGCTGACGGTACACTGTTCGGATGGTGTCGGGATCAATTATTTTGCGTTCAGCCTGCGCAGCTGCGACTGGAGCGACCGGCAAGGTGAATCGGTAGGGGCGGACCACTCCGAGTGGTTCCTCACTCTCGATAACGGACGTGAGTCGTGCCGCATCGGAATGCCTTGCGTTGGAAGAGGAGATCCCGGTTTCGACAGGTTTCATCACGCCGACGGTGCAGCCAGCTTTTTTGAGAGCAACGGCCAGCGTAGCGGCCACGAGCGTTTTGCCCACGCCTGTGTCCGTGCCGGTGATGAAGATGCCGCGATTCATGGATAAGAGTCTATAGCCTATAGCTTATGGCATATAGCACGTGATCGGATCAGATGATGGGACCGCTACAATTTACCCACCGGTTTCGTGCCATTAGCCATACGCCATATGCTCTATTTACAGGTTCCTGCTGTCACAGTTCCACACTTGTCCGGAGACATCCTTCAGCTGTGCGAGATGCACGATCGTGCGCGCCGCCTCTTCCAACGACGGAGGGCGGTGCAATGCATGGTCAGGCCATCCGGTGCCTTCAGGAAAGATGCCTGTGGTCAACCCGGTTTTTTGCCATCCTGGCAGCACGAGGTTGACTCGGACGTTTTGCGGGCCCCATTCCCACGCCGCGCTCTTGACCAATCCGATCAACCCGGCTTTCGACGTCGCATAGGCGGCCTGACCGGTGGCTCCATGGAATCCTGTGTGGGAGCCGATCACAATGATCGAGCCTCCTCCATGAGCAAGTAACGGTGGCGCCATGGCGCGCAGACAGTGAAAGGTGCCGGTCAAATTCGTCGCGATCACCTCGTGCCAGGTCCGTTCGGTTTGGCGCACCAGCAGACTGCGTTCGGCGATCCCCGCGTTACAGATGAATGCCGCTGTGGTGGGCACGCAGGTACCCCATGCGTCGATCATGTGCTGGACCGAGTCCCACTTTCGGATGTCTGCTTGGTAGAGATCGCCGGTGCCACCCGCTGCTCGAACTTGCCTGAGGGTGGACTCTGCTGCGGGCTTGTTTCGGCTATAGTGGATCCCGATATGCCAGCCAATCGCACCGAACGCCAGGCTGATCGCGCGGCCAATACCCCCTGACGCGCCGGTGACCAGTACAGCTGGGCGGGGTGTTCCGCGAAAAATGTGTGGTGAAACGGTCGATTTTCCGGAGGATGAGCGTGCCATGCGTGGCCGGATTATGCGAGGACGCGTGCATGAACGCAAGCGGATCTCATGAAGGGGAGCATATGGCTGATGGCTGATAGCGTATAGCGTAGGGCACGAGACCGGTGGGTAAATTGAAGCGGTCCCATCATCTGATCCGATCACGTGCTATATGCCATCAGCTATAGGCTATAAGCTCTGCTCTTCGTGAACAGCCGGTTGCTTGCCGCACTTGCAGGTCCTATGGTACCGTTCGAACACGTTCAGGAGAGGAGATTCTTTGTCACGATGCAGTCTACAACAATAAAATCGCTCCTTGTGGGGAGCCTGTTGTTGGCAGGGGGGCTGGGAGCGGCATCGCTGGGCGCGGAAGAGCCCCTGACGATCGCCGCATCCGCCGACTACTTTCCCGATACCCTTGGCAGCCGCTGGACCTACCGTGGGCAGTTGTCGGAAGGCCCGCTTCAGACGATTGAAAACAAGTTTTTCACCAACGTCTCGACGGTGACCGGGACTAAGACGATCAAGGGTGTCGCGGTGACCGTGTTCCATGACACGAATCCTGGCAATCACGGTCCTTCGGATAGTTACTATCGCCGCGATATCGTCGGCATTGTCTATTATGGGGCTGATCCGGGGACGCCGTTGGAAAAACAAATTACGCCGTACCAAATCTTTCGTTTCCCCTTGAAGGTGCCGTCCTCATTCCAACAGTTCGATCGGACGGGGATCGATTTTGGCACGGATCTGGACCGCGACGGCACCGATGAGAAGACCGATGTAAAAGGGTGGAGTACGGTGCTCAGCCGCGAGTCTGTCACCGTGCCGGCCGGGACGTTTGCGGACGTCATCAAGGTCGAAGCCAAGATGACCATGCGTATCCACTTGTCGGGCAGCCGCCGCACGATCGCCGGATTGGATGTCATGACGGCGTGGTTTGCGAAGGGGGTCGGTCTCATAAAATATTCGGAGCGGCAAGAAATGGGCGGCGTCAAGGAAGACCGGGGAGTGGTGGTGGAGCTTTCTGAAGAGCTGGAGTCATACGAGATCAAGCCGCCGAAAGGATCAGTCAGCGGCCTCGAATCCCCGTCGGAGGGTATTCTCGCTGATCACACGGGCGATCATGAACTGGGCCAGGTAGTCCTCGCCGCCGGCCTTCGTGCCTATCCCTGAGAATCGATGTCCGCCGAAAGGCTGGCGTCCCACGAGGGCGCCGGTAATCGGCCGGTTCAGGTAGAGATTCCCGACATCAAACTGTTCCCTCGCCAGCGCAAGATTGGCCGGACTTCTGGCATAGACGCCTCCCGTCAACGCGTAGGCGGTTCCGTTGGCCAGATGCAGCGCCTCCGCAAAGCTGTTCGCCCGCATCACCGCCAGCACGGGGCCGAAGATTTCTTCCTGCGCCAGCCGATGATGGGGCTCCACGTCAATGAACACGGCTGGACCGACGAGGTGGCCGCCTCCCTTCACCGGGCACTGGACGAGCAGCCGGCTTTCCCGCTGCCCCTCGGTCATGAACTGTTGGATCGAGGCCTGAGCGCGCGCATCGATGACCGGTCCTACCCTGGTACCTGGTTCTGCCGGATCACCGATCTGCACGCTCAATACGGCATCGTTCAAACGCGTGACGAACTGCTCGAAGACCGCGCGATGGACGATCACCCGGGAGCAGGCGGAGCATTTTTGGCCCGCGTAGCTTGTGAACGACATCACGACACCGGCAATCGCTTCATCGAGATCCGTCGTCTCATCGACAATGATCGCGTTCTTTCCGCCCATTTCGGCGATGACCCGTTTGACCATCGGTTGGCCGGGATGTACCCGGGCGGCGTCTGCCAGAATGCGGAGTCCCGCCGCTTTCGATCCAGTGAAGGCGATCGTCGCAATCTGTGGATGGGCAACGAGGGCGTGGCCGATCTCCGGTCCGCCTGGCAGACACGTCACCACACCGGATGGGACGCCGACTGACAACAAAATCTCCGTGAGCAATTGTCCCAGACGAGGAGATCGTTCCGACGGCTTGAACAGCACGCAGTTCCCCGTCACCAGCGCCGCGGAGACCATGCCGGTGGGGATGGCGAGGGGGAAATTCCAGGGTGCGACCACTGCCGTGGTCCCGCGCGGGCCATACACGCGATGGTTGATCTCTCCGGGTCTGTCGCCCAGACGCGCCGGTTTCGATAGCCCGCGCATCTCGGCGCCATAGTAACGGAGAAAATCGATGGCTTCGGCCACGTCGGCATCAGCCTCACGCCAGGGTTTGCCGACCTCGAAAATCTCCCAGGCGGCGAGTTCGTGGCGGCGGCGTTGCATCTCCGACGCAGCTCGTTCCAAGATCGTCGCACGTTCGTCAGCCGATCGCCGGCGCCAGGACTCGAATCCGGCTTGCGCCCGTTCGACCGCCCGATCAATATCGGCGACGGAGGCGCTCCGTACCGAGGCCACGAGCTCCTCAGGCCGAAAGGGGTTCTGCGACGACAGCCAGGGGCCGGTCAGCAAGGGGTCGCTTTCCCATTGCCGTCCCAGTTGTGATCGGATGGAGGCAATGCCTGTCTGCATGGCGTGGCGGACTTCTTCATGCGAAAAATCGCTGTGTGGTTCGTTGGAGAATCCAGGCGCTGCACGTGCGGCCGGCCGGTCAGGAGACGGTGTCATCGTTCTTGGGGGAGCGAGGAGTTGGGCCAATGGTTGCGATTCGACATACTCTTTTCGGAGGAAGGATTCATTCGACGTGTTTTCGAGCAATCGCCGGACCAAGTAGGCCATGCCGGGCAACAGGAGCCCGACAGGGGTATAGAGCCTGACCCTGCGGCCGAGTTTCACCATGGCGTGCTGAAAGGGTTCAGCCATCCCGTAGATCATTTGGTACTCCCGCGCATGGGGAGGCAATCCGTAGGCGTCAGCCACGGCCTCGATCACGGCGAGGGTCCTCAAATTGTGTGTGCCGAAGGCGGGACGAATGATATCGGCGTGGGTGCAGAGCATCCGGATCAAACGTTCATAGTTCGTATCCGTGTCTGCTTTCTGTTCAAAGAGCGGGACCGGCCATCCGGCTTGCCGATACCGGACTGAATCTGCATCCCAATAAGCGCCTTTGACCAACCGAATGGTAATCGGCGTGCCTCTCGCGCGAGCCCAGGTGATCAACGTGGCAATGTCGTGCTCTGTTTCCCGATGGTAGGCCTGCAGCGCAAGGCCGGCATAGGGATAGCCGCGATAGGCCGGTTCGGCAAACAGCCGCGCGAAGATCTCCAGCAGCAGTGTCTTCAATTCTGCCTGTTCCATGTCGAAGATCACTCCCGCGCGCAGAGCCATGGCCTCATCGACTAACGGGCGGAGGCGGGACGCCACGGACTGATAACTGCCTTCGGGATCTATCGGGTCCAACTGCGAGGAGAGGGCGGAGATTTTCAGCGACAACTGTACGCGCGGCAGCGGTCCCACATGATCATGTTCGAGTAATGAGACGGGAGGCCAGGCCTCTGTCGTACGCGCCAACTCCCGCAACGCGTTCAGACAATGGTCGCGGTAGCGGTCGGCTTCCGGTTCGCTGATCGTGGCTTCTCCCAAGAGATCAACGGACCAGGCGCGCCCGTCCTTCCAGAGGTCGGCCAGAACCGGCAGCGCCTCATGGGCCGAAGCTCCTGCGATGAAGGTGTTGGCCATGCGCTCGACCTGGTGTCTGATCGCCTTTCCGGTCAGCCGTGCGCCAATACTGGTTGCGGCCATGGCTTTCAGTCCCCACTGGACTCCAAACAGCTCGTGACTTGCCTCCCCAAGATACTCTTCGGCCAGAGAGACGACCCGTTCATCGTCGGCGATGACGGGGAGGACATCGATGAAACGGAAGAGATTCGCCTTGAAGGCCGCGTCCTTCATGGCCAGATTTATGGCCGACTGAGACCACCAGCGCCCTTCAAAGATGGTCGGGGTGCGATCGGCCGACAGCTGGGCCAGCTGCTGTCCGATTTTGAGCACCGCTGTTTCGAGCACCGGCGGATTCGTCATCATGTCTCCTCCCGGCTGGTCGTCCAGACTCCATCGCCAGTATACTCCCAACCGCCGTTGCGCGAAGCATCCGGAAATCGATCGTGCGCACATTCCGGTTGAAAACGCGACCCGGTTTCGATAGAGTGCGAGTCCCGCAATACGTTCACCGGACCCAGTTTGCCATGGTGGACCTCCGTTTTGGTTAGCAGCCAGAGGACCCATGGCCGAGATGGATCGGATCGCCCAGCCCCTAACGTCAGGCTTTTCCTACGGCACGTGTCTGCTCTTCTGTTCCCTCGCCGCCGCCACGATCGTCGGCGTGCCTCTCTATGGATACTACGTCGGCTACACACTGTTTGACTGGATACACTTTCTCGGCATGTACATTGTGACGGGGATGGGGATCACGGTCGGCTATCACCGGCTGGTGGCGCATCAAAGTTTTGAATGCCCGGATTGGGTGAAGCGCCTGGTCTTGATCGCCGGCGGATGGGCGTTGCAAAACTCGGCGCTGGTCTGGGGCGCGGACCATATTCGCCATCACGCCCGCACGGACACGGACGAAGATCCGTACAATGCAACCAGAGGATTCTGGCACAGCCACTGCGGCTGGCTCTTCTACGAGACCCCACATCGACTCGGAAAATATGAAATCCGGCTGCGCCGCGACCCAGTAATACTCTGGCAACACCAGTACTACTGGTTGATCGTCGTTTCCGGCCTGGTGATTCCTTTTTGCGTGGGGCTTTGGTGGCACGGCACTCTTCAGGGCGGCATCAGCGGGCTCCTCATGGGGGGCCTGTTCCGCATGTTTATGGTGCTCAACTCAACCTTCACGATCAATTCCCTCTGCCATATGGTGGGCAGTCAGCCTCACGGTATGCAGGACAGCAGCCGGGATAGCTGGCTGGTTTCCTTTATCAGTTTCGGTGAGGGCTATCACAACTATCATCACACGTACGCCAGGGATTATCGGAACGGCCCGCAGTGGTACAACTTTGACCCGTCGAAGTGGACTATCTACACGCTGTCATTGGCCGGTTTGGCCACCAATCTGCGCCGCCTGGACCCTTCGGTCTTTTGACCCTCATGCCAGTTCCCCAAGGGGGCACGTCAGTAATGGCTTGCCGGCCCATTTCATTTCCCGTGTCGCATCGCTTATGATGATGCGATCGATAGGATATATTTGTAGCGGGTGGAGATAACGAGTAGCAGTGACATTGTGCATCTGATGGAGGACTGAGTCATGGCCGAAGAACAGTCACACGCGCATGGCGGGCCGCAGCCGCAAGCGGTCCCCAATTTGGTGCCGGGCGTCAAGCATGTGATCGCGGTCAGCAGCGGCAAGGGCGGGGTCGGTAAATCGACCGTCGCGTCGAATCTGGCCTGTGCGCTGGCCCAGACCGGCGCCACGGTGGGCTTATTGGATGCCGATCTCTATGGGCCCAATATTCCGATGATGATGGGGAGCACAACAGGGCCGGAACAACGAGACGGCAAAATCATTCCGGTCGAAAATCATGGGGTCAAACTGATCTCGATGGCCTTTTTGGTGCCGGAGGAGACGCCGCTGGTCTGGCGTGGTCCGATGGTCCACCAGTACCTCCAGGCCTTTTTCCGCGATGTCCTCTGGGGGGAGCTCGATTATCTCCTGATCGATTTGCCGCCCGGTACCGGCGATGTGCAGCTGTCGTTGTCTCAAATGGTTCCGTTGGCCGGCGCCATTACGGTGACAACACCCCAGGAAGTGGCGCTCTATGATGTGCGCAAGGGCATGGCCATGTTTCAGAAGGTGAATGTGCCATTATTGGGCATCATCGAAAACATGAGTTTCTTTGTGTGCGGGCACTGTGGCGAGCGGACGGAAATTTTTTCGCATGGTGGCGGCGAGCGGGCAGCCGAAAAACTTGGTGTGCCGTTTCTCGGATCCATCCCGATCGATCCCGCCATTCGGGATGGAGGAGACAGTGGCCATCCAATCGTGGTGGCCAACCCGGCATCGCCGCAAGCGGCAGCGTTCCGGGAGATTGCCAAGAAGGTTGCGGAGAAACTTGGTGAAGCAGGGAAAAGCGGTCCCTCTGTCGAGAGTTTGCTCAAAAAGATCAAGCAATCCTTTACAAGTAACTGATCACGTGAACGGAGGCAGCGATGGCGGAGTATGTGCGTGTGGCGGGAACGGGTGACGTGCAGCCTGGTCATGGTGTTGTAGCCGAAGTCCATGGCAAGACGCTGGCCGTATTCAATGTCGGCGGGACCTTTCATGCAATCGATAACACCTGCGTGCATCGCGGCGGTCCGTTGGGCGAAGGGGAGGCCGAAGGTACCGTCGTCACCTGTCCCTGGCACGGCTGGCAGTTCGATATGACCACCGGCGAATGTACCAAGAACCCTTCGGCGAAAGTCGCGGTGTATCAGGTCAAGGTTGAGGGGTCGGATGTGAAGGTGCTGCTCTAGTTGTACTGCGTCATGGCGGAGAGTGAACTCGACAAACACCAACTCGCCGGATTCGATGATAGGGAACGCGGGTTCAGCCGGCCGGTCGAATTTGAGCGAGCCGGGGACCATTATCGGGCCATGCTTCGGTATGAGTCTATCCGTGTCACGACAGACCCGCATTCGACGCAGGACCATGCGTTGACCGTGCTGATTCAGACGTTACAACGCCAAGGTTATCGACAGTTGCGAACCCAGAAGAGTTATCGCAACGGTACTTATCTTGGCTCCCAAGAACTCTGGGTCGAGTATCCGGACCCTCCTCAAATTGAGCCTGAGCGGCATGGCCTCTTGGCGCGAGCGCTGAACTGCTTGGGTCTCGGTTCACGCACAGACAACAAATCATGAGCTTTATCCCTCTCGACCAGCTTCGATCTTCTTCGGCCATGGATGCTTCCGATTCTTCTCCTGCTCTCAGTCCTCAGTCCGCGGTCCTCAGCCCTTCGGATCATCTTAGTCGCCCCCGTCTGCCGTCTTGGTTCAAAGTCACGGCCCAGACTGGTCCGGACTATCTCGAAATCAAGCACACAATGGAGCGGCTTCAGCTCCACACGATTTGTGAAGAGGCCCGTTGTCCGAACCGATGGGAATGTTGGAACGCGCGCACGGCGACGTTTCTGATCCTAGGGGATATTTGTACCAGGCGCTGCCACTATTGCTCGGTGGAGACGGGACGGCCTGGTTTGGTGGATCAGAACGAGCCAAGCCGTGTGGCACGGGCGATCCAATTGCTTGGTCTTCGCCATGCGGTGATTACTTCTGTGAATCGGGATGAATTATCGGATGGCGGTGCAGGGGTGTTCGCGGAAACGATCAGACAGGCCAGACAGCTGAGTCCAACATGCACCATCGAAGTGTTGATCCCGGATTTCGAGGGGAACGAGGCGGCTCTTCTTACCGTGTGTGCTGAGAAGCCGGAGATTCTCAATCACAACATTGAAACCGTCCGTCGGCTCTTTCCGTCGATCAGGCCGCAGGGAAAGTACCAGCGGTCGATCGAGTTGCTCCAACGAGCGAAAGAGCTGGGGATGACGACGAAATCGGGACTGATTCTTGGCATGGGGGAGACGCGTGATGAAGCGCGCGAAGTCATGCGTGATCTGCGAGCTGTCAAATGCGACATCCTCACGATCGGCCAATATCTCCAGCCGACCAGAGCACATCTACCCGTGGCCCGATTCTATGATCCCTCTGAATTTTCCCTGTTGAAGGACGAAGGGTTTGGCATGGGGTTTACCCATGTCGAGTCAGGTCCACTTGTCCGTAGCTCGTACCATGCCGAGCGGCAAGTAATTTCCGGGTAACAGTATGCCTATTTTCGCCCTGACAGCACACAACGCTGCGCAATAAGTGGCGTGAAATTGTGTGTGTTTCTGGATAGCGTCACCATAAATTCTTCCGCAAGGCGCTGATCCTCGAAACATTCGTACACGTCGTCGAGAAAGCCGCCGCGCAGAAGGGGATGGTGGAGAAAGTCCCTGCCTGGCCCTGTTGCAACTTCCAAGGGATATTCGCTCACGTCAATGTGTTCGAGATGCAACTGTTCCAGCCAGCCTCGAACTTCGCTTGCTGACGGACGTTCGTTGAGATAGGTCTGAAATCGTTCCCGTTCCGTCCTCAGTCCCTGTTGGATCATGGCCTGATCGACTCGTTGCCACAGGGAATCAAACGTTCCATACGACGGAAAGGTCAGGACAAGCTGGCCGCCCGGCTTGAGGTGCGCCACCAACCCACGAACGGCCTGGAACCGATCGGGCCGAAAGAACATCACCGAAAGGTTTCCGGTGATACGATCGAAACTCGGAAGATCAGACGGTAACGCTCGCATGTCTATGCAGTCAAAGCGGAGCCATGGCAGTTGCGAGCCTTGAATGGCCCTTGCCCGAGCCACCTGCCCGGGATTCACATCGATGGCCAGCACTGCTCCGGTAGGCCCCACGTGTTCGGCGAGATAGAAGGCTGGAATGCCATGTCCTGACGCGACATCGAGGATTTGCAGGCCAGCGTGAAGATCCAGATGCTGAACTAACGATTCGGCGAACGGTGTGGACCAATAATCATACTGTGGTAAGGGCCAGCGTCCGGGATGCGGGTTCATGTTGTGATGCACGTTAGGCTGAGGAGGTCAGTGCTTTGGTGATGAGGGCTTGTGCTTCATTTTGAATTTTCTTCAGGTGCTCCCTCCCTCTGAAGCTCTCCGCATACAGCTTGTACACGTCTTCCGTGCCTGATGGTCTGGCGGCGAACCATCCCTGGTCGGTGACGACCTTGAGCCCGCCGATGGCCGCACCGTTGCCTGGAGCGGTCGTCAGCATCGACGTGATCGGGTCACCGGCTAAGGTTGTCGCCTTGACTTGATTCGGCGAGAGTTTCGATAGGATCGTTTTCTGTTCCGGTGTAGCCGGGGCGTCGATCCGTTCGTAGACCGGCTCGCCCAATTCAAGGGTCAATCCTCTGTAGAGTTGTGATGGATCTCGGCCGGTCTTGGCCATCATCTCGGCGGCGAGCAAGTCCATGATGATGCCGTCCTTATCGGTGGACCAGACCGTGCCGTCCCGGCGCAGGAATGAGGCCCCGGCGCTTTCTTCGCCGCCGAACCCGAGCGAACCATTGAGCAAGCCGTCGACGAACCACTTAAATCCAACCGGCACTTCAACGAGTGTTCGTTTCAGTTGGGCTGCGACACGATCGATGAGACTGCTGCTCACTAACGTCTTGCCGATGCCGGCCTTGGCGTTCCAGCCGGGACGATTGGCAAAGAGGTACGCAATCGAGACGGCAAGATAGTGGTTGGGATTCATCAGCCCTGAGCGCGTGACGATACCGTGCCGGTCATTGTCCGCGTCGTTGCCGAAGGCGACATCGAAACGGTCCTTCAAGGCGATCAGATTTGCCATGGCATAGGGAGAGGAGCAATCCATTCGGATTTTTCCGTCCCAATCCAACGGCATGAAACGGAAGGTGGGATCAACGGTCGGATTGACCGTCTCAATATTCAGTCCATAGCGTTCGGCGATGGGTTGCCAGTAGGAGATCCCGGCGCCGCCGAGCGGATCGATGCCCAATCTCAACTTGGCGGATCGAATCGCCTCCATGTCGATGACATGGGCGAGGTCGACGACATAGGGCGTGACGTAATCATGTCGATGGACCGTAGGCGCGCGTCCGGCGGCTTCAGCGGACACACGGTTGACACCGGTCAGCCCTGCGGCCAGGAAGGCGTTAGCCCGATCTTCAATCCACTTGGTGACGGCGGTCTCCGCCGGGCCGCCCTGCGGTGGATTGTATTTGATGCCTCCGTCTTCCGGCGGATTGTGCGACGGGGTGATGACAATACCGTCAGCGAGGCCGGATGGCTGATCACGATTATACGCGAGGATTGCATGGGAGATGACTGGCGTCGGGGTATAACCGTCGTCGTTGTCGATCATGACCTCGACATGATTGGCGGCCAGGACTTCGAGGGCGGTCTGAAAAGCCGGTTCCGAGAGTGCGTGGGTATCTTTGCCAAGGTACAGCGGGCCAGTAGTGGCTTGGCTGGCGCGGTAGTCGCAAATCGCTTGAGTGACAGCCAGTATATGGGCCTCATTAAAGTTCTTCTTGAAGGATGATCCTCGATGGCCTGATGTTCCAAATGCCACGCACTGCTCTCGAATGGTAGGGTCCGGTTTCTCGGCCCAATACGCTGCCAGGAGTGCAGGGATATCGACCAGGGTGGAAGGCGGGGGTTGTGTGCCGGCAAGCGGGTGAATAGCCATGAAGACGTGTAGCCTCCGAGTCTATCAACTGTCAACTCTGGAGTTTCTAGCTTTCACTCTAGTCTTTCTGTAAGATGCCTCGCCACAGTTACGTATTTTCAAGGAGATGGCGTGTCCGTCTTGCGTCGTGGTCTTGTCCTAATCCTCATCCTGGTCGTATCCGCGGTTGCCTTCCTATTGTTCTCCAAGCAGTTGACCGGCGAGGATTATCTCAAGGGATTTGTGTTGCAACAGCTTGAGGAAAGCCTCGGGCGTAAACTTGACGTGCGTCATGTCAAATTTGTGGTCCTCCCCCGCCTGCGCGTGGAACTTTCCGAAGTCACGATTCATGATCCCGATTCGGATCAGGTGTTCTTGGCCGCCAAGCGAATCGATGTCGTTGTCCGTCTCCTGCCGCTCTTCCGCAAACAACTCATCGGCAAACGGCTGCTGATTGAGGAGCCGATGCTCAATCTTCGGCGCAACACAGCGGGTGACTGGAATCTCCCGGAAGGGTTGAAGATGGACGAGAGCACGGGCCGGGACACTCTGGAAAGCATGGCCCGGATGTTTATGATTCGGGAGGTCACGCTTGTCAATGGCACCGTCACGGTGTCCGATGCCTTCAGGACGGATGGCGTGCGTACGCTTCCCCTTGAGCGAGTCGATGCAAAATTGCTGGTTCAGCCGAATCGCGGGCTGGCCGATTTCCATCTCTCAGCCGTTCATCCAAGCGCGGCGGGCCTGTCGGCGGTCTCCGTGGACGGGCGCATCAAGCAAGCGGAAAAGCCGGTCTCGCTCGCCGGCAATGCGCCACTTGCCGCAGGTCCAGTGTTTCAATTTGACGGCCGGCTTGACGCGTCCAATATGGACCTGCGCGCCGCGGCAGATTTTTTCGGGGCCCGGCCGATTCCGGACCGACTGCAAGGCTTGGTGAATCTCCAAGGCGTGGTACGGGTGATGCCCGGGGTGGCGGGGTATGACCTGGTGTTGTCCGATCTCTCAGCGCGGCTGAACGAGATGACCTTGACGGGCAAAGCCAGTCTGGCTGGGCTTATGACGCCACAACCGACATTCGCCGTGACGATCAGCAGTTCACTGGTGACGCTGCCGCAATTGCTGCAGACAATTCCCCTGGAGTGGATCAATCCGCAGATTCAGGCCTTATTGGAGGACCGGAAGATCGACGGCAAGGTGCAACTGATCGACGCGACGCTGACGGGGTCTCCGGCAGCCGGTGTGCCGCTGTCGACGAGCGGAGAGTTTCGGATCCAGGAGGCTCAAGGGTTGATCGGCCAGGACCGTGTTGCCGCGAAGGGCCTTGCCGCCTCCGTGTTTGTGGAGCCCGGGCGCATCCGTATTACCGCTCTCACGGGAGTGTATGGCGCGATGCACCTGACGGACGGCAAGGCCGTCGTGTCGTTCCTTGAGGCAGGTCCGTGGCTTGAACTGGAAGTCACGGGCACCATGGCGGGATCCCGCTTGCTGGACTTTCTTGCCAAGACGATGAAGACCGAGCCACTGCTGCGAGTGCTCGCCGGAGTTCGTGACGTAGAAGGCACGACCCAGCCAACATTCCGGCTTGTTGGTCCATTGAATCAACCCGGTGGCGTCACGTTTGCCGGCGGAACCATCGTGGCACAATCGGTCAGTTTCAGCCACACGGCATTCCCGGAACGGCTTACCGGTCTGCAGGGCCGGTTTGTTCTCGACAATGGCTCCACCAGATTTGAGCAAGTGATCGGTCATCTTGGAGATGCCGAAGTGCAGATCCAGGGAACGTTGACCGGAGGTGAAACGAGCCAGTTTCAAAATTTCGGCGTGCGCGCGCGTGGAGGGGCCATCCCGATGGCGCGGCTCGTGTCGCTTCCGGCCATTGCCCCTGGGACATTCGAAGGAACGGTGAGCGCGGATGTGACGGTGTCCGGTTCCATGGCCACGCCGCATCTTCGCGGGCTGGTGGTGCTCGACGAGGCCAAACTGATTGTGCCGGGGTTGGGTGAAAAGCCCGTCGGTGCGCCGGCTGCTCTCGAGTTCGAGGGCGAGACCGCCAAGACCGGTGGCGTGGCCATGCACCGGTTGGAAGTCGTCCTGCCTTCGCTGAGAATTCCCGTTAAGGGGTATGTCCTCATCGGCGAACGGTTCAGCATTGATGCGTCGGCGGCGACCGGTGCCGTCTCGCTGTCGAGAGTGCCGGAGTGGATGTCCAAGGGTGGGCTTGAGGCCGGCAATCTTGAAATTTCACTCGACATGAAGGGGAAGGAGAAGGACTGGAACACCTGGCGCATCACCGGGTGGCTGGCCCTCACCAACGGCTTGATGACAGTGGGAGGACTCGAGGGCCCGCTTCAAGACATGTATGCCCGGGTAAAACTGGTGCGGAGCACGGCTGAAGTGAAGCGGCTGGCTTTTAGGATCCGAGACAGTGACCTGGCGTTTGAGGGGACCATCAGAAATTGGACGACCAGACCGGTCATCGCCGGAACGATCGAGTCAAACCAGTTGGACTTGAGCCTGTTGATTCCCAAAGGGGACCGATCGCCCATGCGGGACTTGCTCGAAACCTTGGCGGAAACCGGCAGGGTAGAGGTTTCCGCCACGGCCGCGCGCAGTCATTACAAACACCTCAAGTTCGCCTCCCTGTCGGCGCGTGTGACGATGCAGGATGGCGCGCTCGACGTCGATCGGTTTTCCGCTGAATCGGCTCATGGCCAAGTCGCTGGCCGGCTCGTGGCCCATCTTCCTCGGAAAGAACCGGCAGACGTGGAAGTGTCGTTTCGCGCCACGGGCGTGCCGGTCGAGGAGCTCTTGCGGTTGACCAACACGCAGATACGGGGTGTGACCGGCGATATGCGGTTGGTCGGCTCCATTCGCGGCCATGGGCGCAATCCGCATGGGGTCTATCCGTCGCTGAGCGGAAAAGCCGAAGTATTGTTGCAAAATGGGCGCATTCCCAAATCCAATGAGCGGGCGGTGTGGAAGATCATCGGTCTGTTGAATCTGCCCGCCGTGCTGCAAGGGAAGGTGGATCTTGAGAAGGAGGGGTTGCCCTATAACCGGATTTCCGGGACGTTTGCGGTGCAGGACGGCTTGTTTCAGACCGAGAACGTCATCATCGACAGTCCGATCCTCAAGATCACGTCCGCGGGCAACTATGACTTGCCGACCGATCAGCTCGATCTTGTGGTGGCCGTGAGCCCGTTCGGGTCCTATTCGAAATTCCTCAAAACCATTCCGCTCTTCGGCCGTATTTTGGCTGGTGAGCGGAAGGGGTTGGCCACGGCGATGTTTGCCGTCAAGGGTGCCGTGGAGGATCCCGAAGTCACGTATATGCCGGTGAAATCCTTTGCCTCCGGCGTGTCGGGATTGGCGCAGTTGGCGGTGGATGTGCTGACGAATACCTTGTCATTGCCGCTGGATCTTGTCACGCCTGACGAGGATGAAGCCCAACACGATGTGCCTCGAAGCATTTCGCCGGCTGAGCCGGTGCCGGCCACACCCTGACCGTTTGCTACCAGAGGTGGAGGGGCCGCAGGCCCTTATTCATCACGGCTGGACGGTCGATAGACCCAACCCTGTGCCGGTCCAGGGCTGAAGCATGGGGCCATCATATCGATAACCTCCTTGAACCGGGTCTGTTGCGAGCAGCAAAGGCGTATCCAGGTCGAGCACGTCGAAGCCGTTCATCCCCAGGACAAGACTGAACGAGCACCCCATTGCGATGCGTGATTCGATCATGCCGCCGATCATGAGCTTGAGTCCGGCCTTCAGCGCGAACGAAGCGATGTCCAGTGCTTCGATCACGCCGGTTTTCATGATTTTGATATTGATATAGTCCGCGGCCTGCTGTTCCACGACGGTCCTTGCGTCGGCGAGAGAGCGTACCGATTCATCGGCCGCAACGGGAATGCCGGTGGTTCGCCGAATGTGGGCCAGGCTCTCCAGGTCGTCCCGTTCCACCGGTTGTTCCAGCAGCAGGAGCCTCCCACCGAAACGCCGGACGCCGTCGGCAAAGGCGAGGCATTCTTGACGCGAGAACCCTTGATTGCCGTCGCCAATGAATGCCACGTGGGGAAGGGCATGGTGCACGGCCTCCACACGGCGGATATCCGCGTCCACATCCTTGCCGACCTTCATCTTGAAGAGGCGAAAGCCCTGTTGGTACCAGTGACGTGCAAGAGTCAGAGTGTCATCTGCCGTCGCGATAGGTATCGTGATATCGGTTTCCCGAGCGCGCACGGCAGCACCACCCCATAATTGCCACATCGGGATACCGGCGGCATGGCAATAGGTATCAAGGAGCGCTATTTCCAGGCCGCAGCGCGCGGCCGGTTGTCCGGGGGCCTGCTCAGCCAGTTGTTTGGCAATCTGGCGGTAGTGCTGAATCGATTGCCCAACCAGCAATGGAACCAGCCGGGCAAGCGTGTCCAAGCAAGATGGACGGTCTTCAGCGCCCACTTCGGGAAAGGGCGCCGCTTCTCCGAATCCGCAGATACCGCTACGGAGGGTCACTCGCACAAAGACGTTTTCGGCCACCGCACGGGCACCGGTGGCCACCACAAATGGGTCCGTCAGCGGAATATCAATCGGCCAAAATGTGACGTCGTCGATGCTATCGTGTTGCATGGGTAGAGCGCTGCGGGATTATGAGAGCAGACACTCAAACAAAACCAAGCATTTATGCGCCCTACAGCGTGTTTAATTTTGGTGTGTAGCAAAGTGTGTAAGCAAATGCTTGCTACGCTACTACACAACTAAACACATCGCACATTCGCAATGTATCACTTAAGTAATGCTGTGCGTCTATTCATCGATCTAAAAGATCAAGCTGTTCGTGAGAAACATAAGATTTAGTCAAGTCTTCCCGATACCAAAGGTTCCCATAGATTTGCGTTCTTTGTGTTTTGAGATGGTTGTAATCAGCTAACACACCATGCAAAGTATCGTTTGACGGCGAAAACAAAACTATCGAGTTGTTTTTTGTCTGTTGCTTCACTGTTTCACACGGGTTCTACCCCATTTCCACGGACACCTGAGTTAAGAGCTTCTCCCCCTCTTGCTGAACCGCCAGTCTCCGACGCTGGCGCGGGTTATGCCAGCGT
>Ga0194120_10000897_pt1 | contig 55609 bp, 34 predicted proteins | sample TA2MahCa65mmetaG_FD_148642 | JGI IMG/M metagenome (GOLD analysis project Ga0194120, IMG submission 148642) | Freshwater microbial communities from Lake Tanganyika, Tanzania - TA2015019 Mahale Deep Cast 65m | ecosystem: Environmental > Aquatic > Freshwater > Lake | place: Tanzania: Lake... | reverse complement strand
TTTTTCGCCAGACTTCGTTGCTTGCTCCTTACAGATCCACTTCGGGATATGCTCGTCGCTCGCGCCTCGTCTGGCCGAAAAATCCCTTGCCGCGAACGTGAGCGTATTTATGAAATGGACCACTTAGCCGACGCAGGCAGGCTGGAAGCCTGCCCTACGTTGGCCAGACGCTGTTGAAGAGTTTCTCGGTTTCTCTGTTTTTTTTGCTGCTGGCGGGCTGCGCCCAGCACGCGCCCCCCGGCATCGTGCCGATCCCTGGAGCCTTTCGTCCCGGCAGCGCCGACGCGGAATTCACTCGCGTCTCGGAAGAGTTTCTCGCGGGTTATCTCGCCTTCCGACCCCAAACCGGAACTGCGCTCGGTTTCCATGAGTACGACGGAAAGATAACCGATTTCAGTCGGGCCGCGTTGGACGCGGAGTTGGCCCGCCTCAAGCGATTTGAACAGCAGTTGGCGGAGTTGAAGACCGGCGCCTTGAGCCGCCAGGCGTTCTACGATTACCGCATCCTCCGCGCCGCGATCCAGAGCGAGATTTTCAAATTTGAAGACATGGCCATCTTCACGAAGAACCCCATGACCTACGCCGGCGCGTTCGACGTGAACATTTACGTCAAACGCAACTTCGCGCCGCTCGAAGATCGCGTGCGGTCCGTGATCGCGATTCTGAACGAAGCGCCGAAAGTCATGGCTGCCGCGAAAGCCAATTTGGCGGAGTCCCTGGCCAAACCTTACGTCGAGACCGCCCTTGAAGTCGCCAACGGCGCGGCGGCGTTTCTGGGCAAGGACTTGGTCGAGGCTTTGCGGGGACTCAAGAACGAATCGTTGCGAGCGGTTTTTGAAGGGGCGAACGAGTGTGCGATTTCGGAGTTGCGGGGCTACGTCGCGTGGCTCGAAGTCCAGCAACTGCCCAGGTCGCACACGCGCTACGCCCTCGGCCGCGAGAAATACCAGAAGATGCTCATGGTCGAGGAGTTGATTGCTCTGTCGCCCGAACGAATCCTCGAAATCGGCCTGCAAGAGCTGCGGCGCGAACAAGCGATTTTCGCCGAGACCGCTCACCAGATCGATCCCTCGCGCAAGCCCATTGAAGTCTTCCGCGAGATTCAGAAAGACCATCCGACTGAGGACGGCCTGATTCCCGAGACGCGAAAGAATCTCGAAGCGATCCGGCAATTCTTGATCGACCGCAAGATCATCACCCTGCCCTCGGAAGTGCGCGCGCGTGTGGACGAAACGCCGCAGTTCGCTCGCGCGACGAGCTTCGCTTCCATGGATACGCCGGGGCCCTTTGAGACGAAAGCCACCGAGGCGTATTACTACGTCACGCCCGTGGAGAAGCATTGGACGCCGAAGCAAAAGGAGGAATGGCTCACGGCATTCAATTACTACACAACTGACATCGTCTCGATTCACGAGGCTTATCCCGGCCACTACACGCAATTCCTGTGCTTGAACGCCTCGGCGGCGACCAGGCTGGAGAAGATATTCACCAGCTACGCGTTCGTCGAAGGCTGGGCGCATTACACCGAGCAAATGATGATCGATGAAGGATTCGGCGCCGCGGCCGTGCGCAACGCGTCCCCGGCAGACCGCATCAAGGCGTTGAAATATCGGCTGGCGCAATCGGATGAAGCGCTGCTTCGCCTCTGCCGCCTTTGCGTGTCGATCAAGACGCACTGCGAAGGCATGTCGCTCGACGACGCGACGAGATTTTTCGAAGAGAACTGTTACTATGAACCGAAGCCGGCGCGCCAGGAAGCGCTGCGCGGCACGTTCGATCCCGGCTACCTCTACTACACCGTGGGCAAGCTGCAGATTCTGAAACTCCGTCGCGACTACCAAAAGCAGGAAGGCGCCCGTTACTCGCTGCAACGATTTCACGACGAGATGTTGCGCCACGGCGCGCCGCCCATCCGCCTGCTCCGAGAGGTGATGCTCAAGGATCGGAAGATTTGGGATGAAGTTCTGTGAGTCCTGGGAATCGGGGACCACACGCGCCCCCGCGTGTCCCGACCGGCGCCTTCGCCGGTCGGAACGTCGTTGAAACCATGGCACTGAGTCGGCCGATTCAGTCCGACTGAAGGTGGTTGGCGAGGGCGCCAACCACTGCGCGCGAGGGCGCGTGCGCTCCCCGGATGCGCTTCATGCGCTTCCAGAATGCCCGAATGATCGTTTCTGAGTTGCGCGCACGCGTGGCAACCGCTAAGCACAGCCCCATGAACCGCCCTCAACGCCTCTCATGGCTCGCGCACGCTCTACTGCAATTCGGCTTTTTCCTTAGCGCCTCGGCGCTTACGGCTAATTTTCTCCTGGCCGCTGAGCCAGTCAGCGCTCTGCAGGTCGGCCTCGCCGTGCGAGACGTGACGCCGGAGCTTCCGATCTGGCTGGCGGGTTACGCCGCGCGCAAAAAGGCCGCCGACAAACTCGATCACCCGCTGCTGGTTCAAGCCATGGCGTTGAAAAGCGCTTCAGGGACGCGGATTGTCTTCGTTTCGCTCGACAACTGCGAAGTCAGCCGCGCATTCACCGCGCCCGTCCTCCAGGAGATCGAAGACAAGCACGGACTCAAGCGCGGCGAAGTCATGATTGTCTCGAGCCACACGCATTCCGCGCCGGTTTTGGAAGGCACGCTGGAGACGATGTACCACTATTCGGATCAGGAAGCGCAGCGCGTGCGCCGGTACAGCGCGATGCTGCGCCAGAAACTCGTCGAAGTCGCCGGCGCTGCTTTGGCGGACTTGAAGCCTGCCCTGCTGGAACACGGAATTGGCCGCGCGGCCTTCGCGATGAACCGCCGCGTGTATCGCGACGACGCCGTCGTGTTCGGTGAGAACCCGGACGGCCCAGTGGATTGGGACGTCAATGTCCTGAAGGTCAAAGGCACGAACAACACCGTGCGCGCGGTTGTGTTTGGCTACGCCTGCCACGGGACGAGCATCGCGGGCGACGATTTTTACATCGTCTCAGGCGATTACATGGCCTACGCCCGCCAGCACATCGAGTCGCTTTATCCCGGCACGACGGCAATCTATCTGACAGGCATGGGCGCGGATTCCAATCCTTCGCCGCGGGGCACGCTCCTGGATTCCAAACGCCATGGCGTGGAGCTGGCCGGCACGGTGCTCGGCGTGCTCAACCGCCCAATGCGGCCTGTCGAAGGCCGGCTGAGACTTGCGTTCGAGGAACTGGAACTCCCGTTAGAGGATCCGCCCGGCCGCGAGCAACTCGAAAAGGACGCGCAAAGCAAGGACGCGTACGTCAAGAGTCGCGCCGAACTCTATCTCAAAAATCTCGCCGCCGGCAAAAAGCCGCCGACGGGCGTCCCACTTCCGCTGGCAGCAATCCGCATTGGCGACGACCTGACCTTCCTCGCGATGGGCGGCGAAGTCGTGGTTGATTACAGCATCCGCTTCAAGCGCCTGTTCGCCGCGGACCAGCCCTGGCCAGTCGGCTACGCCTACGAAGTGCCGTGCTACATTCCGTCTGTGCGGATTTTGAAAGAGGGCGGTTACGAAGCGCAATCGTCGCTCATCTATTACGGTTTTTACGGGCCTTTTCGGACCAAGATCGAAGGCCTCTTGACCGCCAAAATGACCGAGTTGGTCCGCCAGACGCGGAATCCGTAACACCGATGGAAAGGAAATCGCGTAGGCTGAGCGGTTGGAACGCGTGACGGGAAGGCTGCCTTCCCCATGAATCCCCCATCCCAATTCTGGGACACCACTTCGCATGAAAGTTACGCCCCTTGGAATTCAACGACGTGCTACTGCTTTCAGGGTAACCGTTCCGGACCGTGGCCGTTAGGCGCCTTTAGGCCGCTTCAGCGCTGGACTCCGGAGAGTGCGTGGAAGCAGCCTGAAGGCTGCGGCCCGCACAATCTCAGGTTCATGGGCCATGTGCATGGCTCGAAGGCCGTGGGAGCTTCCCATAAACCGGAGCGCTGGTCTCCGACCCGGCGCAATGACAAGGCGTCGCCGAAATCCGCCGGGTTGGAGACCGGCACTCCGCATGCCCGGTTCATTGGCGGCGAGCTGCGCTTTTGGGAAAGAGTTTGCGCATCACTGGTACGCAATGACGATCTGGTTCCCGGCGATCTTGATCGACGAAATCTTCTTCGGCGCGTCTGAATTGATCCGGAAGAAGCGTGCGGCTTCGCGCGGAAGCGGGATCGTGATTGTGCGGACTTGAGCGTCCACAATGGCGCTTGCTTCGGCGGCGAACGGCCCGGTCACGGCGAGCGCGGTTTCAAGTCTCACGGCCGGCGCTGGAGTCACGGTCCGGTAGGCTTTGACCGCTTTCGCATTCGCGGGATCGTTGATCAAAGTGCGTTCGCCGGTCGCGATATCCACCGAAAACCATTCGGCATACCCGGCCCCTCCACGTTCGTACCATACCATCCGGAACGGATAAAGGCCGGACTCCGGGACGACGAAGTCAAACGTCTCGTTCGCCGGACCGCCATTGTGGAATTCGAGCGGTGTGGCCGAGGCGTCGCTGATATTGCGGCTCGACGAAATCTTGTAGCCGTCATCCGAGACCACGCCGAAGCGATGAATGCCCGCTGACAATTCAAGGTAGGCCGTGATTTCGACCGCGAAATCGTCCAAGCCGTTGCCCGCCGGGTCGAGGTGAGGCAAGACGGCGTCGTTCTCGAAGTTGCCGCGCGGCCCTTCGGTCTTGTTAAAGTTGATGACGTCCGCCGTGAAATTCGTGGAGATCGCAGCGGGAATTGTGGAGTTGGCGGCGAGTTGATTCTCCGCGCGCTGGAGGCTGTTTTCCAAGGCCGAGCCTTGCGGCGCCTGGACCAATCGCAAGTTAAGGCCGCGCGCCAAACCAGGCCCTGGAACTCGAATCGACGTGTCGAGCGCTTTGTAAGTCAGCGTGAACCTCCATTCGTTCGTCTGCGCCACGTCGAGGTTGTCGCTGAAGGTCAGCCGCGCGGTGACGGTCGAATTCGGCGGCGGCAACGGCGACAGCGCATAACCCACCGTCGCGCCATTGGCGTCGCTGAGGATCGTGGGGGTGACCACGGCGTTGTTGACGCGCAAGGCGATGCTGTTGGTTTTGACGGTGGTGTCGCGATTCTGAATCGTCGCTTGCAGGAAAGGCGTCGCCGATTCCACGGTCGTGCCATGCGCCGGGGAAACTCCCGTTACCGTGGCTCGCTGAAGCCCCGGATCCGCCACCGGCACGAACACGAGGTAATTCTGAAAAATCCCGCCGTCCGACGGAGCGGAGGACACTTGACGCAACCGCAGCGTCTCGAGGCCGGAGAGGCGGACGATGACTTTGCTTTTGCCCAGGCCATCGGTGAGCGGAATGTTCCGCAGGAGATATCCGGTTCGCGGAGCCAGGAAAGAACCCAGTGTGCGCGTGGTCTGGTTGGGCTGAGAGCGGTCGCTTGTCATTTTCTCCAAGACCGCCTCGACTTGCGTGCCGTTGACGAGCGACTCGCGCAAATACACTTCGTAGGTGCCTGCCGGAAAAGTCCGGGTGTAGTTCATCCATTCGCCCGCCACGATGTCTCCGACGTCATAGTCGAACACCGAGGCCGCTGAACCGCCCGCTTTGGTGAACTTGTCGCGGGTCAGGTCGAGCGATTGCCGCATGCGCACGTAGTCGTCCGGGCGATACGGCACGTTCTGGAAGCTCGTCCGCGTGTCCGAATAGTCTGTGCCTTGAACGCCGGCCTGATTGGCGTATGCCTTCGCCTGCGGCCCGGTGCCTTCGGGGATCACGATCGGGTTATCGACGAACTGGCCGCCCCCGAAATTGAAATCCTCGATCTCGATCACCAGGTTGTTCGGCGAAAAGGTGTCGAAGTAAAGCGTCGAACCTGCGGAAGCGTTGTCGGAGTCCGTCACTTTGATTTCCACCGCGTAATTGGCGTTCGCGGCCAGGCCGCCGAATGAAACCGTCCGGCTGTTGCCCGCGCCGGTGATCGTCAAGCCGGTGGCGCTCGTGAGCGCGCTGCCGTTCAAACTGACTTCGATCTTTGCGTTGTCCAGGGGTTTGTCGTCCGTCGCCTTGAAGGAAACTGGCGTGGACGCGGGCAAGAAGTTGGCGAACTCAGCCGGCTTCACTTCGGAAATCACCGGGGGCGTGTTCGCGGCGACGGGCGGCGCCCAGATTTCGGCGTTGTCGTAAATGACTTCGTAGGAGTCTTGAGGCGCGTTCCGGTCGAAATCCTGATAACAATACAAGACGAAATTGCCGCTGCCCAAATACGCCGCGGACGGATTGTCGGTCCCGTTCCGCAGCACGTCCGGTCCCGCGGTGTCCACGTAAGTCTTCTCGAAGATGACGGCGTTGTTGTTGTCCTTGTCCAACACCTTGCCATTGATGATGACGCTGGTGCCTCGCCCTTCCAGAGACAGCACAAGCGTGACCTTTTCGTTCTTGAGCGCCGGGGTCGGATTCTCGTTGTGGAAATATTTGCCGATGCCTTTGGTGATCAAAATATCGGTCGTCGATTTGGCGAGGCCGTAGCCGGCGAGCGTGTCCGCGCCCGTCGTCGTCGGGATGAAACCCATGACCGCGAACGCGTCCTTGCCGTTCCCGCTGACCAGATCGACGCGGAGTTCGAGGCGCTCGCCTTCCACGAGATCGAACGTGCGCGAGGTCTTGGTGCTGGCGGAAAAGAGCGCCTGGCCTGCCGGCGGCTGGACAAATTTGAATTGGCCGCCCGTTTCCGTTGGCAACCCTAATCCCGTAACAAAGGTGAAATCCTTCCAATCGGTCTTCGTGTTGTCGTTGAAATCATCGACCACGGTGTGGTCCAGCACGAACGCTTCGGCGTTGTCGTAAGTCACTTCGTAAGTGTCCTGCGGCGCGCTGCGGTCGAAGTCCTGGTAGCAATACAGCACGAAATTGCCGGCGCCGAAGTAAGGCGCCGCCGGGCTGTCCGTGCCATTCCGCAACACGTCCGCGCCCGGGGTGTCGGTCACCGTCCGGTCGAAAATCACGGCGTTGTTGTTGTCTTTGTCCAGGACCCTGGCGTTGATGAGGACGCTCGTGCCTTGGCCTGTGAGCGAAAGCACCAGCGTGATGTTCTCATTCTTGAGCGGCTCGGCAGGATTTTCGTTCACAAAATATTTGCCAATGCCCTTCGTGATCAAAATGTCGGTCGTGGACTTCGCGAAGCCATAGCCGGCCAGCGTGTTCACGCTGGACGCCGTGGGGATAAAGGCCAGCACGGCGAACGCGTCCTTGCCGTTGCCCTTCACCAGATCGACGCGAAACTCAATCGTCCGCCCATCTTGCAGCGTGTAGGTCTCGGAGGTTTTCGTGCTGGCCGAAAAGATGGCCTGGCCGGCCGGCGGCTGGACGAACTTGAATTGCCCGGCGGTTTCGGACGGAATCCCGAACCCGGCCTGGAAGGTGAAGTCTTTCCAGTCGGATTTCTTGTTGTCATCAAAGTTGTCCAGAACCCGGGCGTCGTTCACAACGCAAGAGGCAGAGACGAGAAGGGACCACAGGACGGGGTTCGTGAGACATGCGTGATGGAGTGTCGAGTTCATAAGCGAGATTTTAGCCACTTGCCGCGCAATTCTTACCTTGGATCTGACATTCTTTCCATCACAATCCGCCGAAAAATGGACGGCTCCGCAGATATTGGGTCGATTTGGCAGCGAATCTTGGCTGGCTCTGGTCAAGAGATTACTCAGAAGCTCAGGCCACGAGGTTGCAGCGCGACCGGATGCACGGTAGGATCTGCGCAGCATGAGAGCCGTGGCCAGCCATCCTGCTCGACCGTTCGATGCGGGGCGAATTATTCAGTTGGCGCATGCGGCCAATCCAGCTAAGTGGTCGGGCGCGATGGAATCGGACTACGCCCGCGCGATGAACGATTTTCTGCTGTTGCTGCGGCAGCGGAATATCCCGTTCGTCGTGGTTGGAGGGATTGCTCTCCTGCAACATGTGCCCGGGCGAAACACCGAGGATTTGGACCTCATACTGGCCGCTCCGCATCTTCTGGAGATCCCGGAATTAGAACTCACCGAGCGAAACGACATGTTCGCCAAAGGCAATTTTCACGGTTTGCGCGTGGACTTGTTGTTTTACGAGCACCCTTTCTTCGGGAAGATTACGCGGGAATACGCGACCGAACTCTCCTATACCGTCGGCCAGCTCCGCACGGCGACCGTTGAAGGCCTGATCTTGCTCAAGCTTTTCGCGCTCCCCAGCCTCTATCGCCAATTCGACCTCGACCGCGCCGCCATTTATGAGGCCGACCTCGTCCAGCTTGTCTCGCGAACCGAGCATGAGGATTCGTTCTTTCTGAACGTCCTGTGCGAATACCTTCCCGGATCGGACCAGCGCGAACTCACTTCGATCTTGAAGGAAATCCGCCAGAAAATCGCCCGTCTGCGCGGCAGCGCTCCGGCGTCGTGAGTCGCAGCTACTGGAGACAAGCGGCGCCGTCCGCGACGAAGAGTTTCTCACTCTCTTCCCGAAAGGAGGAGAGGGCTGGGGAGAGGAGGGTGTTGGCTCGCTTCTGATGTTTCCAAGAAACCCCTCTCTCCAACTCTCTCCCCACTCGTTCCTCCCCGGGAGAGAGGGAAGTCTATTGGAGTCGCTGACCGACACTTTTAATCGCACCCCCAACGGCGTTCTTGAAATTCCCCGGCTGACTCGGCACGATTCGTCACCAGCAAACCTTGATCCCTATGACTCGAACTATTCCTTCCTGCCGGCGCCCAAGCGTTATCGCGCTTTCCCTGGGCGTTCTCATGTGGCTGCAATCCAGCGGACCGAGCCTCCGATCATGCTTCGCAGCCGATGCGGCCAAATCCGGCGAGCGCCGGCTCCTTTACGTGGCTCAACCTGGCATCCGCAATTACCTCGAATATGGCGGGCACGGCCTGATCGTCTTCGACATCGACCACGGGCACCGCTTCGTGAAGCGCATTCCAACCGCCGGTCTGGATGACGACAAGAAACCGCTCAACGTGAAAGGCGTTTGCGCGAGCGCCGACACCAAACGGATTTACATCAGCACGCTCAAATACTTGACCTGCCTCGATCTGGTCACCGAAAAGATTCTTTGGGAAAAATCTTACGAAGGCGGATGCGACCGCATGGCGCTGTCGCCCGATGGAAAGGTGATGTATTTGCCGTCTTTGGAGAAGGAGCACTGGCACGTCGTCAACGCGCTCACGGGCGAGATTATCAAAAAGATTGTGACCAAATCCGGCGCGCACAACACGATTTACGGCCTCGACGGCAAGCACGCTTTCCTGGCTGGACTGAAGTCGCCCTTGCTCCGGGTCACGGACACCAAGACCCATTCCGTGCTGCGCGAGGTCGGACCGTTCAGCAGCGCGATCCGGCCATTCACGGTCAATGGCCGGGGGACGCTCTGTTATGTGAACGTCAACGATCTGCTTGGATTTGAGATCGGCGATTTGACCACGGGCAAAATGCTTCATCGCGTCGAAGTGCAAGGCTACAACAAAGGCCCGACCAAGCGGCACGGTTGCCCCAGCCATGGCGTCGGCTTGACGCCGGACGAAAAGGAAATCTGGCTCACCGACGCGCACAACAGCCGCATGCACATCTTCGACAACACCGTGTTGCCACCGAAGCAAGTCGCGACCCTGGAAGTGCGGGATCAACCTGGCTGGATCACGTTCAGCATCGACGGCCGCTACGCCTATCCTTCCACTGGCGATGTGATCGAGGTGGCGACGCGAAGGACCGTGGCCGAGTTGAAAGACGAAGAAGGCCGGGCCGTGCAGAGCGAGAAAATGTTGGAAATTGTTTTCAAAGGAGACCGGCCGGTTCGCGCGGGCGATCAGTTCGGGTTAGGGAGGAAGTGAAGCGCCAGCCCTAGCCCCCTAGCCCTCTACAGTAGCCCGGATATTTCACACTCCTTCATGGGGAGCGCACGCGCCTCGCGTGCTGCGTGCGGCGCCTCGCCGCAATCGGGCGCCTGGACGACAAAGCTCGTAGCGCAGAGTTGCACTCTGCCGTATCGCAGAATTGTATTCTGCGGGGCGTCTCCCAGTCCGAGCACGCTGGGAGTTGCCGGCGCCCTGCCGATTGGAAATCGGCGATACCGCAGATTGAAAATCTGCGCTACGGTTCTCCGGTCGATCTGTCGTCAATCCCACGGTCTGCACAGTAGACCACATCAATGTCGAAGGTCAGCCGCGCCGAGCCATGGATGATCGCAGCCACCCCGCCGATGAGGATGAATTGACGTCGTGTCGAGTGAGCGATTGAAGAACTCCTTAAAAATCTGTTGGCATGTCACTTCAACCCCCATGAAGGATCTTTTGCTCTGGCTCGCCTGCCGGCTTCCCGCAGTTCGTCCGCGAAACGGGCAAAGTCCAGGAATTTCTGCGCCCGCTGCGCCGGTGTCAGTTTCAAGTTCTCTCGTAAGAGCGTTCGGTCCATGTCCTTTTTGAACGCTTCGATCAGCGGATCGTAAGTGTCGGCCGGAGCGAGGCCCATCTCGTCGTGGAACGCTTCAGACCGCGCGGATTCTCGGAATAGGAGGAAGGCTCATTCATGGGCGTTCGCCATCGTTGTTTCGATTGCTATTGAACACCATTCCGCCCTGCTTCGCCAGTGCCGTGTATCCTGACCAGCCGGTTCAGACCGTTCACGGGACTGATTCAACGATTTAACCTTGTAACGCTTTAACGGCTCTGACTGGGGCTTCCAGCGGTACGATGTAAATCGTGATGTCGGGCAGTTCGGGCAACCAACACCCTCATGGTTTGCGCCAGAGGCAAACGCATTTGCGCAGCGGATTGCGGCCATGCGCGCCCATTTGCTGGCTGCTGTTTCCTTTGCCGTTCGGCAAAACGAGGATTCGCTCCACTTTGAAGCCCAGCTTCTGCGCGAGGTCAGACAGAATCACATCCACCGAGACGCTCACTCCGGCGTAGCGCACGTTGTCGTTCACCATGAGCATCGGCGCTCCCGGCTTCAGCACGCGCGCGCACTCGGCGATGACGCACGCCATTTCGTAAAAATAGCCGCGAACCATGCGCGGGATGCCGTCGTTGTTGAGCAAGTCCAATTCCTTCTGGCTCTCCAGATAGCGGAGAATGCTTTGCAGCAAAGGCTGTTGGTCAGCCGCTTCGATGGCCTTGTGCCAGGCGGGATTGAGCTTCAGAAGTTCCTTGGTCCGATTCTCGACGGTGCAGCTCAACATCGCCTGGCGCAAGTTGACCAGCCCTGCTTCATCCACGCCGAGCAGTGCCAACTCCAGCGCGTAAGTGCGCGTGTAATCGTAGCGGTTGCAGTACGGCGGCGAAGTCAGGATACAAGTCAAGGAAGGTTTATGAGAAGAAGGATGCCTACCCATGGATCCACGGTTGGTCGCCGGAGGGTGCGCGATTGCTCACGCAGGTGTGGTCCGGGGAGGAGGGAAGCACCGCCATCGGCTGGTTGGAGGTCAAAACCGGAACGATGAAAGAAATCAAACGCTGGAAGCCTGCGTCGCAAATGACAATGCGCCTCTCCTGGAGCGGGCGTTACCTGGCTTGCCGATTGGGCAAAGGCGGTGAGAGTCAACGAAAAATTTCCGTCATCGACACGGAATCGGGCAGCGATACAATATTGATCGAAAGGGAAGTCCAAGACGTGGTCGGCTGGTTCCCCGGAGATGAAAGCTTTCTCTTTTCGAGTTCCCGCAGCGGCGCAACGGGATTGTGGGGAATTTCGCTTCGGGATGGCAAACCAGCGGGCGAACCCGAACTGTTGAAATCAAATGTCGGAGAGATCTCGCCATACACATTCACTCGAGAGGGGAGCTTTTATTACACGGAAGGCAAGCCCTCCGAGGATGTCTATGTGGCGACCGTGGATTTTCAAACGGGCGAAATATTGGAGCGGCCCCGCCGCCTGGCGCCCGATCGGATGCCCGGATTGCAATCCCATCCGGTCTGGTCGAAGGATGGCCAGAAACTGATGTTCGTCGTGCAACAGGGACAGAGAAGATTTATCTCGGTGTCGATGGCCGGCGGCGAACGGAAAGAGTTCCCGGTGGAGGAGGCATTCTCGAGTCCGCTTCAACAATATGACTGGTCGCAAGACGGCGCGCGACGGGCAGGAGGGTTTGGACGCAGCGCTGTCTAATCCGCCGGATCTCGTGATCCTGGATCTCATGCTGCCCAAGATGAACGGCTACGAAGTTTGCCGCCTGGCGCGAGGCCGAAACCTGGACATGCCCATCGAGATGCTCACCGCGAAAGGCCAGGAGGAGGACATCGTGCGCGGCTTGGAGTTGGGCGCGGACGATTACGTGACCAAACCGTTCAGCATTCGGGAACTGCTCGCGCGCGTGAAGGCGTTCTTGCGCCGCCGGCAGGCGCTGGAGTCCACCGTTTATGAATTTGGCGATTGCCGGCTGGACCTTGATTCGCATCGCTTGACGCGGGACGGCGCCGAAGTCGCGCTCACGGGCAAGGAATTCGGGCTGCTCGAATATTTCGTGAAGCGCGCCGGCCGCGCTCTGACGCGCGACAGCATTCTCGACGCGGTCTGGGGCAACGACGTGATCGTCACGGACCGCAGCGTGGACCGTTGTGTGACGACGCTGCGGAGCAAGGTCGAACCCGATCCGCGGCACCCGACCTTCATCCACACCATCCGGGATATCGGGTATCGATTTGAGATTCCTGATGCGGCGGGAGAGTCCCGAGTGCCTTCCAAGAATTCGGGTCAACCGCGAATGAACGCCAATGAACGCCGATAAACACGTGAACACACCACAGTTCCATCCCCACGAACCCACCCCTTCCCCTCTCGGATCGGGGAATTCTCTCGCCAATCGCCAATCAACAATCGCCGCTGTGATTTGCACCGCACTGCTGGCGGCTTTGGCGCTGTTTGTGCAGATCGCCCGGGCGGCTGACTCGGCAACCTACTCAGACCTGGAGCCGAACAAGTTTCTCAAGACCTGGCTGATCCTGGGCCCCGTCCCCGTCAGCCAGGCGGACTCCGACCCGGACGATGCCGCCCAAAGGAAGGCCTTCGAATCCGATCTTCTTGCAAGGGCCGGCGGCGAAGCGCAAATCCACGCCACCGCAGGCGCGAAACTCAAGCTCGGCGATTCCCAGTACGCATGGAAGCTCATCCATTCCCCCGAAGACATCGTCGATCTGACGGCGCCCTTCGGGAGCAAAGAATTCGTCACCGCTTACGCCTATGCCGAGATCGAAATGCCGGAGGCGTCCAGGGTGCTGGCCGGCCTCGGTTCGGATGACGCGGTGAAGGTTTGGCTGAACGGCAAACTCGCCCATGAGAATCTTGCCGGCCGGCCGGCCCGCAAAGACGAAGATCTGGTGCAACTCGACTTGCAGCGCGGCAAGAACCGGCTTTTGCTGAAAGTCCAAAACGCGCGCGCAAGCTGGGGTTTCGTGTTCCGCCGTCTGGGCGAGCAGAGCCTGGCAGACAAGCTCGTCGGCGCGGCGGCGACCGGCGATGCGGAGGCCCTGCAAAAAATCCTGGCGCGTGGGGTCAGCGTCAACAGGACGAACAAGGTTGGTCTGTCACCGCTCCACGCGGCACGGACGCGGGGATACACGAACGTCGTCGAGATGCTCCTGGCCAAAGGCGCCGACCCGAACGCGCCGATTCCGACACTCGAACAGTGGCTGGACGCGGGGGCCAAAGACGTCGTGAAAGGGCTCTCGCCCGGCGCGGCCATGCTCGTGGCCAAGGCGGGAAAGATTCTGCTGAAGAGAGGCTATGGTTACGCCAGCCTGGAACATCGCGTCCCGATCACGCCGGAGACGAAATTCCGCATCGGCTCGATTTCCAAACAATTCACCGCCTCGGCCATTCTCAAGCTTCAAGAGCAAGGCAAACTCAGCGTCAGCGACAAATTGTCGAAGTTCATTCCCGATTATCCGCGCGGGGACGAAGTGACGATCCATCATTTGCTCACCCACACCTCCGGCATTCACAGCTACACCAGCAAACCGGACTTCTTCGAGACGGTAACGGTCCCGGTCAAGCCGGAGGACTTGATCAAATCGTTCAAGAACGATCCGTATGATTTCGCGCCCGGTGAAAAATGGTCCTACAACAACTCCGGCTATTTCCTGCTCGGCGCCATCCTCGAGAAAGTTGCCGGCGCGAGCTACGGGGATTTTCTGAAGCAGCATTTCTTTGAGCCGCTGGGGATGAATAACACAGGCGTCCACAACGCCACCGACATTCTGGAACACGAAGCGACCGGCTACACCTATGAGCGCGGCGCGTTCAAGAAAGCGCTCGACTGGAACATGTCGCGGGCCGGTGGCGCTGGCGCGCTCTACTCCACGGTCGAAGACTTGTTCAAGTGGAACGAAGCCCTGTTCAATGGAAAAGTGCTCGGCGAGGCGACCTTGAAAGCGGCCTTCACGCCGGTCAAAACCGCGGGCGATCTGAAGTCCGGCGGGGAGACGCGCGAGGGGTACGGCTACGGCTGGGCGATCTCGCAGCAGCGGGGATTGACGGAGATTGCGCACGGCGGCGGGTTGCAGGGATTCCTCAGCTATTTGCTCCGTTTCCCGAAGGAGAATTTCACCGTGGTCGTGCTGGCCAATGCCGCGGCGCCGCCGCCGGGCCTCGATCCCACGGCGCGAGCCCGCGACATCGCTGAGATGGCTCTGTGGAAGAACATGGAACCGCGCGCGGCGCTTCAGGCCAATGCCGCCGTGTCGCCGAAGGGATTCGATGCCATCGTGGGCCGATATGACTACAGCAGCGCGGTGCTGGAGGTGACGCGGGAAGGCGATCGCCTTTTTGCGCAACTGACCGGCCAGCCGAAATTCCAAATCTTTCCCAAATCGGAGACGGAGTTCTTTTGGAAAATCGTCGATGCGCAAGTGACTTTCGTGAAGAACGACAACGGGGAAGTGACGAAAGCCATACACCGCCAGGGCGGGCTGATGATCGACGCAGCTCGGATCAAAGACGCTCCGATGGCAAAGCTCGCGCCCGAAGCGCTGCAAGCGTATGTGGGGAAATATGACTACGGCCAGGGCAAGAGCATCATGAGGGTCACGCGGGAAGGCGCTCGATTGTTCGCTCAGTTGACCGGCCAGCCGAAGTTTGAAATCTTCCCGAAATCCGAAACCGAGTTTTTTTGGAAATCCGCGGTGGCGGAGGTGAAATTCGTCAAAGATGGGCGGGGTAAAGTGATCAAAGCGACCCACAGCCAGGGCGGGCGAACTTTCGATGCGCCGCGAATGGAAGAGGTGACACCATGAATCTGCGCTTATTTTCCGGTTCGCAAATAGTAACTGCTTGAACTCGCGAAAGCGTTTCATCATTCGCCATGCAAAACATTGTTCTCGATCTCCGCAACGTCACGAAGTTCTACGGCGGCTTCAAAGCGGTGGATGACGTGAGCCTGCAAATTCCGGCGGGTTCCATTTATGGATTTCTCGGCCCCAACGGCGCGGGCAAGACCACGACGATTCGGATGGTTCTGGAAATCATCAAACCCACCAGCGGCGCCATCACCGTGCTTGGCCAGCCTTCCGCGCTCAGAGTCCGCAACCGGATCGGCTATTTGCCGGAGGAAAAGGGGCTCTACAAGAAGATGAAGGCCTGGTCGATCATCGCCTATTTCGCGACGCTGAAAGGCGTGAGACGTGGAGAGGCGCGACGGCGGGCGTTTGAGTTGCTCGAAAAATACGGGCTGAAGGATTTCGCCGAGAAACCTACCGACGCGCTGTCCAAAGGCATGGGCCAGAAGGTGCAGATTCTGGCGTCGATCGCTCACGATCCCGAACTGGTGATTCTCGATGAACCGTTCTCCGGCCTCGACCCGGTTAACCAGCAGGTGATGGAGGAAATCATTCGCGACCTGGCTCGCCGCCAGCGCACGGTGATTTTTTCCACGCACGTCATGCAGCACGCGGAGCGTTTGTGCGAACGGATTTTGCTGATCGCCCGCGGCCGGAAGATTTTCGACGGCACCCTCGCGGAGGCGAAACGGACCGTCCCGCGCCGCGTTTTGATCGAGACCAGCGACGACGTGGAGCCGATCCGAAGCCTGGCCGAGGTCGAGTTTATCAAACCGATGGCCAACGGAGCCGGCGAAACCGCCGGCCATTCCGCAGGCCGCTGGGAAATCCAAATGCGAGACAATGCAGATCCGCAAACCGTCCTCCAGGCCTGTTTTGCCCGGGGGATTCGGCTGCGAAGTTTCGATCAATCCGAGCCGTCCCTGCACGACGTTTTCGTGCGGTTGGTCGGACCCGAGGCACGGGAGGCCAGTTTTCGATGAAATACGCATTCTTGATCGCCTTGCGCGAATACCTGGAGAACGCCAAGACCAAAGGCTTTTGGATCGGGCTGTTTCTGTTTCCGGCCATCATCTTCGGCTCAATGCAGGTGCCGGTCTGGCTGGAAAAGAAAGGCACACCGACGCGCCACTTTGTTCTCGTGGACCCGTCCGGACAATTCGAGCGCGTGGCCGTGGATGCGCTGGAGAAGAACCATCAACGCCGCGTCATTCAGGAACTGCAGGCCTACGCGCGCAAGCACAGCCAGAACCGCTCCGCGACTTCCGGGCCGCCGGCGCAAGCGGTTTCCGGAACGAGCGCGGCGCGCAAATCCATCGAACCCTTATTAAGGGAATTGTCGGCGACGACGCCCGACGCGCTCGAACGTTTTCAGCGGCAGGGCGGCCAGAAGTTCTATCTGGAACAACTGCAGCCGTTCCTCGATCCGGCGGCGCCGGCGTTTGAAGAACCTCGCCGCCGTTTTCAGCGCGCCGAATTGCCGGCGGGTTTGAAGCCTGACATGGAATGGGCGACGTTGACGCAGGAGTTGCGGGCGTATTTGCGGGGCGGAAAGGAAGTGTCCGTCAACGGCCACGCGTCGGAGTTGTTCGCGGCGATTCTGATTCCGGCCGATATCGAGAAACGGATTGTGCGGCCCGGTGTGACGGCAACGCTCGTCCCCGATCCCGCGAAAGGCGTTGAATATTGGTCGGGCAATCTTGCGGACACGGAGTTGCGCGAGCAAGTCGAGCGGGCCATTAACGAAGAAATCCGCCGCCGGGAATTCGTGTTGCGCGGGATGGACCTCGCGACGATTCAGCAGGTCCAGCGCACGCACGTGCCATTGGCCGATCTGAATCCGAAAAAGGAGGAAGGCCAGGAACGCGTCAGCCGCGTCGATGTCATGCGGCAGTGGGCGCCGACGGCCTTCGTGTATCTGCTCTGGATCGCGATCTTCTCGATCGTGCAGATGCTGTTGAACAACACGATCGAGGAGGCAGAGAAGGCCAAACAGCAACATCCCTGCGCCGATTATCCCGACCAACCATCGCATGCCTCTCCTCATCTTCCGTGGGTTGTCATAACCGGAGGCTAGCACGTCATGGCGGACTTCGTCCAGGATGCCGGAGAGAGAGGTTTCGCCGGGAACAAAACAAAGCTCTTGGATTTTCGCACTGCTGAGCTATTTTGAATCCCGGCAAGCCCGTTCGAACAAAAGGCCGCATTATGCTGACGATTCTTGGAAAACCTGACCCATGGCAGAATCATTGCGACGGCATCTCCCGCCGGCACTTCCTCAAAATCGGCGGCATGGCCATGGGCGGCCTGTCGATGAGCCAACTGTTCTCGCTCCAGGCCGAAGCCGGCTCCGGCCGTGCGCACAAGGCGGTCATCAACATTTATCTGCCGGGTGGCCCGCCGCACCTCGACATGTTCGATCTGAAGCCCGACGCGCCGTCCGAATATCGGGGCGAATTCCGGCCCATTAAAACCAACGTTCCCGGCATCGAGATTTGCGAGCACTTCCCCAGGCTCGCTCAAATGATGGACAAGTTCGCGTTGATCCGCTCCATCGCGGATTCGGACGGCGACCATGACTGCTACCAGTGCATGACCGGGCACAAACGGCGGGAGCAAACGCCTCAAGGCGGATGGCCGATGTTCGGTGCGTGGGTGTCCAGGGTTCAAGGGTCGAATTCGGGCGTGCCCGCGAATGTTGCGCTGATGTATCCAACGGGCAACCGCACCTGGGGCGAGCCGGGCAACGGCGGTTTCATCGGCCCGGTTCACGCGCCAATCAACCTGGTCGCGAAAGATCCGAACGCCAAGGCTCAGAACATGATTTTGCAGGGCATCACGCTGGAGCGGCTGCGTGATCGCGACCGGCTCCGGACGGCGTTCGATCAATTCAGGCGGACCGCGGACACGAGCGGCATGATGGAGGGTCTCGACCATTTCAATCACCAAGCGATGGGGATTCTCTCCGGCACGGGACTGGTCGATGCCCTGGACCTTTCCAAGGAAGATCCCAGAATTCTCGAACGCTACGGCCAGAACAATCCCAAGTACGAGCGCGATGGCGCGCCCAAAATGATCCGGAATTTCCTGGTCGCCCGGCGGCTCGTCGAAGCGGGCGTGCGCGTCGTGTCGCTCAATTACAGCCGATGGGACTGGCACGGCGCGGACGGAATGAATTTCCCGAAATCGCGGGAAGAGTTTCCACTTTTGGACCAGGGTCTGTCGGCGCTGGTGACGGACTTGCACGAACGCGGCCTGGACAAAGACGTTTCCGTAATCGTGTGGGGCGAATTCGGACGCACGCCGCGGATCAACAAGATGAACAGCCGCGATCACTGGCCGCAGGTGAATTTCGCGTTGCTCGCCGGCGGCGGCATGCACACGGGCCAGGTGATCGGCGCGACGGATCGCGTCGGCGGCGAAGTCACGGAACGCCCGGTGAAATTCCAGGAAATCTTCGCGACCCTCTACCACAATCTGGGCATCGACGTCCGCACGGCCACGGTCAAGGACATCCAGGGCCGGCCGCAATACCTCGTCGATTCCGGAATCGAGCCGCTGCAGGAACTGATCTGACTCCCCCTTGCGTCAGGGTTCGCGGTTAAACAGGACCATGAAAACGATTCCCGTCCTCACGAGCGACGAGATTCAGGAGGATCGCCCAATGCCCAGTCGAAACCACTCCCGCGCGTCGCACAACCTGAGCGTGTTGCTGGACCGGTTCAATGACCGTTTTTCAATCCACCAGCAGTTGACGCTCAACCTGGACGGATGGCAGACCATCTCTGACATTTGTCTCTACCCCAAAGGGAGTTTGTCTTCGGACTGGTTGACCGATGAAGACGAAGTGACCATCCCTCCCGCGTTGGTTATCGAAATCCTCTCCCCAAAGCAGAATCTCCAGCCGTTGGTGGACAAGATCCGCGAATATGGCCGGCACGGAGTGAAATCGTGCTGGCTCGTTGAGCCGGCCACGCGCGTTGTGTCCGTCTTCCCGGCCTCGGGCGGAAGCCGCGCGTGTTCGGAAGGAACCTTGCGCGATGAGACCGTGGGCATCGAAATTCCGCTGGCTCAAATTTTCGCCTGATTCGGTTGCGCGTAGTTCCCGCCTTTAGAGCGACCTATCCAACGCGTTCGGCTTTTCCATCGCCCGACCGGCTGAAGCCGGGACTACATACGCCCATCCTCAATCCTTCATCCTCTTCGGGTACGGCTTCGCAGTGCCTCGTTCTCTGCGCGAATCGCCCCGCTTGGCTGACATGGGATCGAATCGTTCAGGCCAAGCTAAAGTTTCCTTGAAAGGCGCCGATTATGAGTTATTTATAACAGCGCTCGAACAACCCTAGCTCCATTCGACCCAAATGGCCCGCGCTCTCCAGGCGACGCTTGTGCTCGTGGCACTCTCTTTCAGCACGATGGCACACGGACAGAACAGCCTTCGTTGCTCGGTCATCCGCGCCCAGCAAAATGGCGTCGTGATCGCCTGGGAGGCTGCTCCAGGTCGAAGCTACACACTTGAAGAGACGAGTTCGCTGCACGGTCCCTGGCGCCCGGCCGGAGTTTATCTCGCCACGACGAATCGGCTGGCCGCCAGCCTGACCATCAGCGAGCGCACCAAGTTCTTCCGCATTCTCCAACCGCAACGGGCGCCGAACCTGCAATCGGCCGGCACCTGGCAAACCGGCTACGCGTTCGATCCGCGTTTCGCGAATTACTACCAGAATTCCGCCGAAGTGCCGCAGCGCGTCCTGTCGATCAACCAGCAACTGAAGGATCAAGGATTGCTCGGCGAGCTGGCTCCGATTGAGCCTGTGCCCGACGCAGGCGCGTATATCGCCATGGTCCACACCCCGGCTCACATCCAGGGCATTCATTCGATTCCGATTGACCAGGGCCACGGGGCCACGGAACCAATCGGCGTGATCGCGGATCTGGCCACGGCGCACGTTCTGGGCGCGGTGCGAGATGTCTGCGAGGGCAAAATCCGAAATGCCTTTTGCAACATCCGCCCGCCGGGCCACCATCAGATCAACAGCGGCTATTCCTACGGCTTCTGTTGTCACGCCAATGCGGTCATCGCGGGGCGCTTTGCCCTGGAACGCTATCCGAATTTCATCAAACGTGTCATGATCGTGGACTGGGATTACCATCATGGCAATGGCACGCAGTTCTTTGTCGGGAACGACCCGGCGTTTCTGTTCTACGACACCTGCGCGGGCGGCTTCTATTCCGGCGGCGATGAATCCCACCACGGCCTCATGACGGGAAATCCGGGCAACGACGGCTTTCTCCGCGAATGGGAGAATGAGATGCTGCCCCTGGCGAAGGAATTCAAACCCGATCTGATTCTGATTTGCGCGGGGTTCGACAGCAAGAAAGGCGACCTCATGGGCGGCCTGGGATTGACGGCGCGCGGGTATTCGCTCCTGACGCGCAAAGTCATGGATATCGCGGATGCCTTCAGCGGCGGGCGGGTGGTCTCGATTTTGGAGGGAGGCTACGCCGACAACAACGGCCAGTTTCCCGGAACGTTCAATGGACTGAAACAGGCCGTTGAGAATCACGTCCGCACCCTGATGACCGGCGAACTCCAGCCCGAGACTCCGTTCTTCTGAAAGGTCCGGCGGCTTTCACGGATGCTCAAACCGACGGCCACGATGGAGGCGCACCCGATCTCCAACGGCGAAACTCCCTCTCCTCCATGAAGTGGAGGAGAGGGCTGGGGAGAGGAGGAGGGCCGTCTTTATTTCGGCCAAACAATGGGCCGGAGCAACCGCCCAATCATTTCGCGATTTCCGAAAAATTCTTGAAATGAAGGAAGTCGATGCCGTCGTCGTCGCGACGCCGGATCACTGGCACGCGATTCCCACCCTGCTGGCGTGTCAGGCGGGCAAGGATGTGTTTGTCGAGAAGCCGCTGGGCCTCACGATCCGCGAGGGCCGCACGATGGTCGAAGCAGCCCGGCGTTATAACCGGGTCGTGCAAACCGGCCTCCAGCACCGCTCTGCCCCGCATTACAAGGAGGTCGAGGACATCATCCAGAGCGGCCAGATTGGCGAAGTCCATTTCGTGCATGTCTGCAACTATTCCACGGTCTATACGGCCGCGGGCGGCCCGCCTCCGGATTCCGATCCGCCGGAAAGCCTGGATTGGGACATGTATCTCGGACCGGCGCCCAAGGTTCCCTTCAATAACCTGCGCTTTCGCACTTACCGGCGTTTCTATGATTACTCAGGGGGGTTCATCACGGACTTCGGCGCGCACCGGCTCGATTCCGTGCATCAAGTGATGCATGATGATCGGCCGCTGTCCGCGATGGGGGTGGGGGGATTGCACGGACCGAAGAGCATGATCGACACGCCGAACGTTCTCCATGTGACGTACGAGTACAAAGATTGGGTCCTGAGCTACGAGGGAATTCAGCTCAACGGCTTTGGCACGGGGCCGCGCCTGCCCGGCGGACGGGTCCCGTACAACGCCTCCGGCGCTCACGACCGTCCTCATGGCGAAGCGTTCTACGGCGCCAAAGGCACAATTTTTTCCGACCGGGTCGGCTATGAGATCTTCCCGGCGGCGCGCGGCGGCGGGGAACCCAAATCGGTCGCCGGCCGCGACTGCACCGATCTGCACGCGCGCAACTTCATCGACTGCGTGCGGTCGCGGCAACGGTTCGTGGCGGATGTCGAGATCGGGCACAAGTCAACCATCGTCGCGCATCTTGGAAATATTTCCTACAAAGTCGGTGGCCGGAAAATTCGCTGGGATCCGGACAAGGAACAGATCCTTGACGACCCGCAAGCTGCGGCATTGCTTGAGCGCAAAGCCCGAAAGCCGTGGGATCTGATCTAACCTTTGCCTTTTGGGCAGGCAAGCATGCCTGCTCCTGGAGATTGTTCTGAGAGCCTTCCAAAGTGCCACTCAAGACTGTCTTCGTCGTTAACTTCGTTGCAATCTTTGTGGACGGACGCGGTCTTCGACCAAACTACAGGGCAGGCAGGATGCCTGCCCTACGTTAAACCCCGCTGGCCATGTGCTGCTTGATCGCGGCCAGCGCGCGGTCGATTTCCGCCGTCGTATTGTAGAAATGCGGTGAGAACCGGATGCCCGGACGATCCGACCCAAGCCGCGTCGCGCAGCCGATGCGATGTTTCGCATACAACGCCGCCGAAAGTTTTCCGATGTCGAGATTCCCGGGCCGGAACGACACCACTGCGACCGACCGCGCCGGTTCCAGGCTCGTCCAGATCTTCACGCCTTCGATTTTCCGCAGCCCTTCGAGAAGCATTTGCGTCAACTGCCGCGCGCGGGCTTCGATCGCGCCCCGGCCGATCTCGCTCTGAAATTTGAGCGCGCGGCCGAAGCCCATGATCGCCGGCTCGTCGCGCTGGCCGAACGCCTCGAAGGTTTTCGAGATCCCGACCGCGCCCGGCATGGCGCTCAGAATGCTCGCCCAAATTTTCGGTTGTGCGGATTTGTTGATGTAAAGCACGCCCACTTCTTTGGGACCGCACGGCCATTTGTGCGCGCTGCCTGTGTAGAAATCCGGTTGCATCTCGCGTAAATCGACGTCCAGGAGTCCCAGCGACTGCGCGCCATCGACCAGCGTGAGGATGCCGCGTTCGCGGGCCAACCGGCAAAGTTCTTTCGCCGGAAACAAATCGCCGACGGTGCTGGTGAGATGCGTGAAGCCAAGCATCTTCGTGCGCGCGCTCATCGCCTTGGAAAACGCATCGAGGTAATAATCGAATCCGGGGTGCGGATTCACCTGCTCGACGAGGCGGATCGTGAACCCCCAGCGCTTCGATTTCTCCTGCCACGCCGCCAGGTTGCTCGGATGATTGTCCCAGCACAACAACACTTCGTCCCCCAGTTTGAGATCCACGCCGCTGGACACGAGATTGTTGCTTTCGCTGGTGTTCCGGGTGATGACGATTTCCTCGGGCGTGACGCGAAGGAACTCCGCCAGCGCCCGGCGCGTCGCTTCTTTGCCCTCACTCATCTGGACGCGATTCTGGAACGACGGATCGCGGTCCATGTCGCGGGTGTGGCCGTACATCGCTTCGAGCACGGGCGCCGGCGAGGGACAGAGATTGGCGGCATTGAGCACGCCGAGATCCGGCGGCATGACGAACTGCTCCCGGACTTGCAGCCAGAATTTCTCGTCGGGCGCCGCCGGCGTGCCGGGCAACGCGGGGCGCGCCCACGTGAAGCCGGTCCGGGCAAAAACAGCGGCCGAGCCACCCCAGGCAAAAAGACGCGCGAATTCGCGGCGATTCACGGAGCCAAAATTGTTCTGAGCATCGGCGCGCATAACGATCTCCTTCCAGGGCAGGTTTAGTCGTTCAGGTTTTTCGAGCGCCAGCTTACGCCGACCGGGAGTGGAGTTCAAAGTCTAAGGTTTCGAGTACAATCCACCGTAATCCACCGTATCCCCTCGGTTTAGGTAGTTACTGCTTGGTCCGCGGGATGGACGACAAAGCTCGTAGCGCAGAGTTGCACTCTGCCGTATCGCAGAATTGTATTCTGCGGGGCGTCTCCCAGTCCGAGCCCGCTGGGACTTGCCGGCGCCCTGCCGATTGGAAATCGGCGATACAGCAGATTGAAAATCTGCGCTACCGTTCTCCGGTCGATCTGTCGTCAATCCCACGGTCTGCACAGTAAGGTGGGGCGAAGCTCCTGCCGAGCCAACGCCATCGAAGGAAACCTCCGCAGGAGCGTCGCTCCACCGTTGTTAAACTGAGGGGTTGCCAATCCACGCTTGATTCGAGTGCTATTCCGCGGACAATTCGATCATGCAAAAGGCACCGCCTTCCTCCCCCAAGTTATTCCTGAATCGCCGCGCATTCCTGAAGCAAACCAGCCTCGCCTCGACTGCGGCCGCTCTGGCGCCCGCGATTAGCCTGACCCGCGCAGCCGTCAGCAACGACACAATTCACATCGGTGTGATCGGCGCCGGAGGACGCGCGCGGGGTCTGATGCAAGTCCTGACGAGGATTCCCAAAACCAAGATCATCGCCGTGTGCGACATCTACGACGCCCATCTTTCGGCCGCGAAGAAGATCGCGGACGCCGGCGCTTTCGCCACTCATGAATATGAACGACTGCTCGAACGCAAGGATGTGGACGCTGTGCTCATCGGCTCGCCGGACCACTGGCACGTTCCAATGACCATCGATGCCTGCGCCGCCGGAAAGGATGTCTATGTCGAGAAACCGCTCACGCACAGCCGCGACGACGGCAAAACGGTCGTCGCCGCGCAGGACCGCTACCATCGCGTCGTGCAGGTCGGGACGCAGCAGCGGTCGATGCCGCAGTTTCACAAGGCGCGCCGAATGATTCAGGAAGGTGTGCTGGGCAAGATTCACAAGGTCCATCTCACGTGGAATCGAAATTTCCTGCCGTTCCAGAAAAGCGTTCCCTCGATCCGCGCCGAGGATTTGAATTGGAAAAAATTTTTGGGCGCCGCGCCGGAACAGCCTTTCGACGCGTATCGATTCCGGAATTGGCGATGGTTCTGGGATTTTGGCGGCGGCATTCTGACCGATCTCATGGTACACTGGCTGGACGGCGTGAACTGGCTCCTCGATCTCGGCATGCCGGCGGCCGCGACGACCGTCGGCGATCACTTCGCGACCAAAGGCGTGTGGGAAACGCCGGACACGATCCAGACGTTCCTCCAGTATCCGGACAAAGGATTGCAGATCTACTTTGAGGGCACGTTTGTCAATGCGCGCAACCGGGCCATGACCGAAATCATGGGCGAAAATGCGACGCTTTACCTCGACCGCGGGCGCCTTGAACTTCATCCGGAATCGGGCCGCAAACTGGAACCGAAAGAAATCGTGCTGGGTTCCGGTCCGCGCGGCGCGGATTTCTTCAAGGAACCCGACGGCGAATTGCTGCACTTGACCGATTGGCTCGACGCGATTCGCGCGCGCAAAAAACCCAGCGCGCCCGCCGAAGCCGGCGTCCTGGCCGCCGAAGCCGCGCACATGGCCAATCGCGCCTATCGCGAAGGCCGTGTCGTGCGGCGAGTGGCGTGAAAACAGGATTAGTTCTTTGAGGATTCAGAGGAAAACTGCCTCAGAGCGTGTCCGAAAATTGCGCGGGGTCCTGCGGCGAGGGATTTTGGCTGTGGCCAAGGCGGCGAGGTCCGAGCATCCCCAACGCGGGCTGTAAGGACCGAGCCAACGCAGGCCACGGACAAAAGACCCGCCGCCCGGAGGGTTTTCGCGCCAAAGGCCGCCTGGCTTCGTTGCTCCTCAGTCGAAGATCCAGGGAGGATATTCTCCTTCGTTGCGCCTCGCCATCCGGCCTTTGGCGCGAAAACAGGACCCCGCGGAATTTTCGGACACGCTCTCAGTGGTGATGTCGGTCTTGGCCGCTGTCTTCCTTTCCTCCGTGATTCCTTTGTGGCCGAAGCCTGCGGTTCGGCTACCAGATGGTTCCGCATTGAAACTGGAAGGCGTGACTTGCGGAACGAACGTTTTTGTCGGCGGTGGAAAAGCAGATTCCTATCGGGGTTGCGCGCGCCCTAAAGATCGAGCCAGGAATGCTCGGCGGTCAATCCGGCGACTCTCCCCCGAAAGTCTTCCTGAGATAGCCGAGATAGTTGCGCGAGATGGGGGATTGCGCCCAGTGCCGCGCCGAACGGGCCAATTGACCGAAGATCGCCTCAAACTCCGCCTGGCTCAGCGCGTACGTGCCAAGCAGCAACGCGGCGGCTTGCCAAAGGGCATCGTGAACCGTTCCCAGGCTCTTGCCATCCGGCCGGCGGCGCAGCAAGGAATAGACTTCCTCCAATTCCTGATCGGTTCGGTCGCCTATTTGATCGCTCAGCAACAAGACGTGATTCTCGATCAGATAGAAATAGAGGGAGTATTCCGGCGGGTATCGATTCATCTCGGAGTCCGGAGGCGGCTGCCGGCCTCCCCGAAACATTTCGCGCAGCGGAGGCGCTTCCCAAAATACGGCTTTCTCGCCGTCGTAAAGCGGGACCGAGCGCCGGTCCAGAACTCTGACCTGCTTCTGACCTTCGTTTACTTCGAGAGCGAGCTGCAGTTTCTCGGCCTTGAGCCCCTGGGCGATCACCAATTCTTGCAAGGAAGGGATCAGTTCGACCGCAGGCTCGAGTTCGTCGTCGGATTCTTTCGTAGGCATGGTTGCAGGCAGTGTTTGGATGTCTCCGTTCAAGAGTCGCTCCACCGCGTCGTCGATCATTTCATCTTCGTCGCCTTCCGCTTCGAGAAGGGACAGGAGGAACCTGGCCTCAAGCGTGGCTGGAGTTTTGGATGCCTCGGCAGCGGCGAGGTCCCGGAATTCGTCAGGCGCGCCGCGCAATATCTCTACGAAATCCACCGCCAGGGCTTCGGTCAGTTCGGGCTTCTCGGCCTGCTTTCCATCCGACAGATCTTTGACCAAACGAAGCGCATGATCGAACGCTGCCGGGATGTCCTCCGCATCTGCAGCCATCGAGAAAAGATGGTGGCGCGCTTCGATGTCGCTGGGATCCAGCCGCAGCGTCCTTTCGAACCACTCGCTCGCCCAGGCAGTCTTGCCGCAGGCGCGGAACAGATTCCCCAGACGCGAACACAGGAAAGCATTGTTCGGCTCACTGTCGTTGACTGGAGGGGTTACCGGGTTCGGCTCATTTCTCCTCGACAAGCCCGGTCCGGAATCGAAAGTTGCCGCGCATTGAAAGCGAGATGAAACGCTTTGTTTCCCTCTTCCTGATCGGCGCAGGCGTCCTGGCCGCTCTTCTTGCCTGGCCGCGTGAGAACAAACGCGCTCGCGGAGTTATGCCGAGCGAGGTTTATGTCTGGCAGCGATCCTGGACGCCGTCATTGGAAGATGCCATCGCGGAACGCGCGGAGGCCTTCGCCGAGTTGGTCGCTCTGAACGCGGAGGTCACCTGGCGGAGCAAGCAGCCGCACGTCACGCGCGTGGCGCTCGATTACGCGGCCCTGCGCAGCAGCGGCCGCCCGGTCGGCCTGGCCTTGCGCGTCGGGCCTTTCGCGGGACCCTTCGCGGAGGAGGACCAGCGCACTCGGTATCTCGCCGATCTGGCGGTTTCATTGGTCGAGGCCGCGAAGAGCCACGGGCTTCACCCTGCCGAACTGCAAATCGATTTCGACGCTGCAGAATCGAAGCTGGACGGGTACCGCGTCTGGGTGGAGGCCATCCGCAACCGCGTCGCGCCCATGCCGGTCACCATCACCGCGCTGCCATCATGGCTGAACCGAGCCGCGTTCAAGCGCCTCATCGCCGCCGCCGACGGCTACGTCCTGCAAGTGCATTCGCTCGCCCGGCCACGCGACGCGCGTGCGCCGTTCAGTTTGTGTGATCCGACCGAAGCGAAGCGCGCGGTCGAGAAGGCCGGACGCCTGAGCAAGCCCTTCCGCGTCGCTCTCCCCACTTACGGTTACCAGATCGCATTCGACCGCGGCGGCAAGTTCGTGGGTTTGTCCGCCGAAGGTCCGGCGAAGCTGTGGCCGGAAGGCACGCAACTGCGCGAGGTGCGGGCGGATCCTCAAGCCATGGCCGAACTCATCGCTCGCTGGATCAACGACCGCCCGCGGGCACTGACGGGCGTAATCTGGTATCGGCTGCCAGTCGAAGGGGACACGCTCAACTGGTCCTGGCCAACCCTCGCTGCCGTGATGGACGGCCAGGTGCCGCGACCTGGCTTGCGGGTTGAACTCCGGCGCCCCAAACCTGGACTTGTTGAAGTGGATTTGATTAACGCGGGCCAGGCCGATCATAATGCTCCCGTTCGCGTTGGACTGACCTGGAATTCGGCGCGGTTCGTGGCGGGCGACGCCCTGCAAGGGTTCGAACTGAAGGGCAAGGAAAACGCTGTCGAATTCGCGGCAACGCCAGACTCCGCAAGGCTGGAGGCCGGCCGCCGCCGCACCATTGGCTGGGTCCGATTGGATCAACCGGCCGAGGTGCACGCTGCGCTCGAACCCTAATCGGATCGGCAAGGCCGCAAACCAAAGGGAGCGCGGCTGTGGTCGAAGACCCAACCGCAGCGCGTTGGAACTGACGGGCGGCTGCGGCTGGTGCTGCGCACACAGCCGCGTTCCGAAAAAGCGTCGTGGCTTGCGACGATTTCGGGCGGTACTGATAGACTCCAAGTCTGCGCTACGGGGAATTCTGTCCTGCACCGCTGGTATCCTCTCAGTTAACGACGGTGGGGCGACGCTCCTGCGAAGCCTTTCTTCGATGGCATTGGCTCGGCGGGAGCCTGGCCCCACCCTCAACTGAGGGCATACTCCAAGGTTGACAACCCCGCAGCCGCGAAGGAGCTTTCGGTTACGTTTTCGTCTTATGAATCGAGCGTGCGCGACAGCGGCCGGAGTGGTGGTTTTTTCGGCATGGGTGCTTGGCCAAGGATATCAGCCCGGACCTTACGCGCCACGGCAACCTTACCCGGCACGCCCGCTCACCCCGTATCGAAATCCGGCGCTGACCAACGCGGTGACCAATTTCCCGCAACGGCCCGGACTGCCCGCGGGGCGATCCTACTTCACGAACACTCCGCCTGGCGCGGCGCCAAATCGCTATGCGCCTGCGCCTGGACCGACGAACTATTTGCCAGGCGGACGCTACGTCCCAAACCGGCCTTATCGCACGAACTTCGCGCCCGGCGCTCGATTCGCCACGAACGGCTTCGCACCCACGAACTATGCGCCGGGGAACCGTTTTGCGCCCAACCCGTATTCGTTCCCGAACGCTGTGCCGCGCGCCGGCTACGGCACGAACGCGGCGCGTTTCGCGCCGACGCTGACCAATCTCCCCGGTTACACGACCATGACGACGAACGGTCAGACGGGCAGCAACAGCTTCGCGTCTCCGCCGGGCACGACCAACTTCCTCCTTCCGAACTCCACGAATTCACAATCGCGCCTGGCGCTCACTCCGGCGCAGCGGCAATCCATCGAGCGATTAGCCCTGATCTTCCATGGGATCAAGAAGCCGCCCGTCACTTCCTCGCAGCGGCAACAGATTCTGAACTCGCTGCTCGATTCGATTCCGGGCATGGCATTTCTGCGCCGAAGCGGAGGGGGAGACAAAGCCCGTACGCCGAATCTGCCCTCTTTTGAATCAGTGACCAAGCTGGTCGATGATCTGGCCGCGGCGTGGCCGAGCAAAACTTTCACGTATCAGCAGAAATTCCAGTTGGCTCTGGACTTCAACCGAATCGTGAACTGCGGCAACTTGACTGAGGGGGAAGTGTTGGTGGTGGTCAACGATGCCCGGCGTGTGCTCCAGCAAATAGGAGTCAGCGAAGAGGCGAAAAACACGCTCATCGACGATTTGAGCGCCATCGCGGCGGAAGTGCAGAAGACTTACGCCAAGGAGACGAAGGAGACGGCTGTGACAGCCGAACCGGAGAAGTAGGATTCGGCTCGCTGAGGACAGGCTCGCCGTACCGCGGGACGGCGGGAACCGCCCTCGCGGTTAAACCTCCCACATTGAGACTATTGAGACACCTGGCTGGCGCACACCGTTGACGCGTGCGGCATTTGGGTTTACTTACTGGGAATCAAGCCAGGAATCATTAACCAAAAACCAAAACCATTCGAGATCGGAGTTATGAAAATGCCGCGAATTCACACGCCCGCCCTCCCGCTGCTGGGATTGGCGTTGAGCTTCCTTATTCCATCAGTGACCGCGCAGCTTACTTCCAACGCGGACCCTTCCAGACCGAGCTTTACCGCCGTCCAGCATCAAGCCGGAGGAGAAATCCTTTTGCGCCTCAATGTTCCCACGAATAACAACGTGCGGCTGGAGGTCTCCACGGATCTGGTCACCTGGACGCCGCTCTACACGTTTCCCGCCGCGCCCGCGGCGCAGAGTTACACGGATTCCACGGCTCCTTACCTGCCGGTCCGATACTACCGCGCCATGCACTTGGCCTCGCCCACCCCGATGACGGGCGATCATCTCGTGACGTCGGACGGCGACGTCGTGGTGTATCCGATCGATCACGCGACCTTCGCGGCGAGATGGAAGGACAAAATCATCTACTTCGACCCGGTCGGCGGCGGCACGCGTTTCCAGAGGCTGCCGCGCCCGAACATTATTTTCATCACGGACATTCACGGCGATCACCTCAACGCCGCGACGCTCACGGCGATTGACGCGAAGAACGCAGAAATTGTCGCGCCGCAAGCGGTTTATCAGCAGTTGGCGAGCGACTTGAAAGCCAAAACCAAAGTCATGGCCAATGGCGACAAAGCCGAGGTTCAGGGCATCACTGTCGAAGCCATTCCAATGTACAACATCACACCGGGCCGCACCGGCCACACCAAAGGCCGCGGCAACGGCTACGTCCTGACCATCGGCGGCAAGCGCATCTACGTGGCTGGCGACACAGAGGACATCCCGGAAATGCGCGCCTTGCAGAACATCGACATGGCGTTCGTTTGCATGAACCTGCCGTTCACGATGGATATCAATCAAGCCGCCAGCGCGGTGCGGGAGTTTCGTCCCAAGGTCGTCTATCCGTATCACTACTCCAGCAGCGACGTGAATCGGTTCAAACAGCTCATCGGAAAGGACGTGAGCGTCGAGGTCCGTTTGCGGAAGTGGTACTCGTGAGCGGCGCGGAAGTCGCGGGATTGGAGTAATGGAGTCTTGGAGTCTTGGAGCTCTGAATACCGATACTCCAACACTCCATCCCTCCACCACTCCAGTTCTTCCCCTCCGGTTACTGCATCTGCACCTTCAATCTGTAAAACATCGTTCGGTTTGCGCTGTTGGGCAACGCGGCATTGGCGCGATACGTGTCGGTGACCGTGCCGTCGCGATTCTCCTTGGAGCCAATCAGAGTCAGATTTGAATCTGCGGCGCTCCAGGAGTGGAGGTCCTGGCTCGATTCGACCGCGAACTTCACGCCGCGCGCAGCCGGTCGGCGACGGAATTCCAGAGTGACGTAGCTGGCCTTGACGCCGTTGACCTCGAATGGCGCGACGGCTGCCGTGGGGCCGAACCGAGAAGCGGGATTCTCCGGATCGGAACCGGTGGCAAATTCAAAAAGATCGCTCAACCCGTCGCCGTCACTGTCTTTCGCCGGATCGCCGACAAAAATGTCCGCGCCGGTCCCAGACTCGCCGGGCGTGCCGCCTGTCCTCACGCTCAGAATCCAACGCGAAGGATCCGCGGGATTTGGGTTCGTGGCCGGTTCCTTCAGCACGAGGCTCAGGGTGTCGCCGTCACTCAGCGGCGGCCACGGGGTGTTGTTGTCATACTGGAATTCCTTGATCATGCTGCCGTCCGCTGCCTGGATCGCGATGGTTTCACCGGCGTTGTCCAGGCGGCCCCGAAACTGGCCCGCGATTCTTGAGCCGGGAACTTGCGGGTAGCGAATCGAGAAAGCCCGCCTGTCCGCGACCAGCACGACGGATTCCCCGGGCTTCAAGAGTCTGGCGGACACGGGAGCGAAGGCAAAATCGAAATCCACGCCGTTGACCAGCTTCACCCCGGAGAGATCGATCGCGTGTTTCGCGATGTTGCGCAGTTCGAGGAATTCAAATTGCCCGGCATCGACCAGCCCCGCGGCCGTTTCCGCAGCCGTAGGCAGCGCGGGACGATACATGATTTCTGAAACGACCAGATTCGCGGCGCTCGCCGGCGCGGCGTTGAAGAAGAACGTCGCCGTGGCCAGCGGCGTCCATTGCCTCTGGAAGTAAAGCCGGGTGTTCACGGTGACGGAAGATTGAAGGCTGATCGGTCCGGAGTATTTGAGAGCCGCGCTGCTGATGTCGCCGCCGGGAAGCCTCGGATCGGAACTGTCCAACGTGTAATAGAGGTCGCCTTCCGGATACTGATTGGTGAGTTGAACGCGGCGATAGGGCTCGATGGCAAGTTGGACGGGCGCGGAGATCGGGCCGCCGTCGTGGCTGAACACGGGCGGGCGATACACAACTCTCCCGGCGCGCAAACTCTGTTCGTCCAGCCATTCCAGGCGCGGCACGATCCAGTTTTTCAAATAATCCACCTCCGCTTGCCAGGTTCGAATCTTGGTTTCGCCGGCGGGGTTAGGCCAGTCGCGCGTGCCCAGGCGCGGCCATTTTCGGAAATGGCGCGCGACGGGATTCTGGATCTCCGCCGGGGCGCGATTGCTCACGGCGCCCGTGTAATCGTCGAGGAGCGTCGCCATGTGCCCGTCAATCGTGGCTAAAACATTCTGGGTGGCAAAGATCGTTCGGCGCATTTGCCAATATCGATCCCAGTGCGCCAGTTTGTAATCGGGATCGGCGTGGAGCCGCGGATACCAGAGTTGCCCGGCGCCGTTGGCGTTGTCGTAAAGCCAGCCCGTGGCGCGGTCGCCGGTCGCGTAATCCGCGTTGCCGAGCGAAATGTTGAAATCCCACAACGGCCCGGCCCGCAGCCGGCCGGCGCGATCTTTGTGGAAGTAGGTGCTGAACACGTAGCCATCGACCTGTTTGGAAATCTCGAGCAACCACTGCGCATCGATGAAAGTGTCCGGGTCAATGTATGCGCGGTAGCCGTTGGTGGGGTTGCGGAAGTTCGCGCCGTTGAGCGCCGTCTCAAACGAGTTGATGTTAGTGCGCAGGTAAAGAAGCTGAGTCGAGTTCAAACGATCCGGATCGAAGCTCTGCAGCGGAATCGCGAATCGCGAAGTCGTCCAGTTGCTCTTCAACGCGTCATCCTTGTCTTTGCGAAAGATGTAGCCACCCGTGATCAATTCGGGATCGACGGTCTTGTCATTGAGGTTCTCGATCGGCACGCGGTCCTTGCCGCGTTTGAGTTTTTCCGTGAGGAGGTAAATGCCCCGGTAGCTGGTGTAGCCGACGCGTCCCGCCACGGGCCGAACTTGATTGAAGAACAGCTCGACGAACCGGCTGCGCACCGAGGTGCCGTCTTCACCGCGCAGCGCGATCATCCAATCGAAGACCAGTTTGTTCCGCATCAGGGTCTTCTCGCTCCAGGGGCCGATCAACGCCCAATCCGATTCCGCGGGCATGCCGAGCAAACTGGCGTCGCGGTCTCTGGCCGCTTCGTCCCACAATTCCAGTGAATAGCTGCGCTGGTCGAAGCCGGCCGAACTTTCCCCGCGCACGTGGACTCCCGCAGGCCCGGCATATTCAGGCGGCGTGGTCAGGCTGGCCCGTCCGGTCTTGGGGTCGCGCTGAATCACGACGGCGTAGCTGGGACGAAACGGCCGGGAGCCGCCGGTGGAGCCATCGATGTTGACGCCGAAACTGTCCACAAAAATCAGCGGCAGATTCGAATCGAAAACTTTTCCCGTGCCGGCGTAGTTTGCCAGCGAAGCATCCATCGGGACGAACGTGCGGCTGCTCGCCCGACCGGGCAGGTGGCCCGGCGCATAGACGCGCGCTTTGACGGTCGTGAATTGCGTGATGGACAGCGAATTGGTGAGGAGCAACGAGGCCGGTCCCGGCTCCGTCCGGTCCAGCGTGTAACGAATTTCTGCGCCGGGCACACTGGGGGCCGACAGACTCAGCGTCACGGGCTCGCTCACGAACCCGCCCGCATGCGAGAATTCCGGTTCCGGACTGAGGGACGCCGGCGCGGGAACCATTGTGTTCACGGTGCCGGGAGACGCAGGATACATGTAGCCGCGTTTGCGTTCGGTTCCTTTTTCCCCATAGGCCACATTTTTCTCCTGCGGGCCGTATTCAAACGCGCTGGCAATCGTCTTTCCATCAGGCCGCACCAGCGCGAGGTAACCGCCGCTCCTGGCCAGGTTGAAACCCGCGTGCAAAAAGCTCGTCGCGGAGAGTTGGCGACTGCGCCCCGACGCGAAGACGACTTGATAATTGTAAGGAGTCATTGTCAGGGCCGGGATTTTCCATTTCGTCAGATTGGCTTTGGAATCGGTGAGATACCATCCGGCCAAATCCACCGAGGCCGCTGAGCCGTTCATCAGTTCGATCCAGCCTGGCTTGTCCGCAAATTCGTCTTCGAACTCGCTGTTGTTGGCGACGAATTCCGAAATGATCGGCCCGCCGGTGTCGATGACGGGAACCGCGAGGGTCGTGGCCCGAAGATCGTCTATGCTCACATGCATGCCGGTCGTCGTGGTCCGCGCGGTGAAAGCGAACTGATCCCCCACGCCCGGCGTGAAGCCCGGCGTCGGCAAGTCTGTGCAAACCGGCCGGCTTTCAAAGCTCAGATCCAAGCCGGCCGAATCCCAGTGGATCACGACCGCGCGGCTGGACGGACTGAATAGGAACGACCTTTGGACATTGGTGATGCTCACCCCGCCGATGAACACTTCAATCGAAGGCGGATCGTTGGCGGCGTCGAGCGTGTCAAAGGCAATGGTCAAACCGCCTGGCAACGGCGCGAACCCGCCTTCGCCTGTGCCGTTGTCCTTCGGGATGCGCCCGAAGTTGATCGACCAACCTTCGCCCGACGCTGCGCCCGTCGGCGTGTCCATGATCACATTGAACTTGAGGTCGAAACTTTTGATGACGTTGCCAGGATCCAGGTCTGGGAGTTTGAAGGAGCCGATGGCATGGGGCGCGTTTCGCTCGGCCAGCCGAAGCGCTTTTCCATAGACACCGGCCACTGGAGCTCCCGAACCTGCTGGTTGATCTGAGCCGATTAGCGTGCCATCAGCGAGATCGACGGTCGCGTCTGTGAACTCGAAGATTTGATTGGAATTGCCGGGCGGGTAGCTGGCGGCCAGGACGAAGGGCGCAGCAGCGAGCCAGGCCGCTGCCCAGAGAACAAGACGAGCATGGTGCATAAGACGTCTCAGGTTTGGATGTTGTGTGCTGCGAGGGAGGATAGGGATTGCTCGCCTGGAGCGAAAGAGAATTGCGGCTGCCGCGCGTAATCCGCACCGCTGAGTCAAGAATCTGGCGAAAGGAGCGCGGGCAGCCTGCCGGCCGGCTTTCTTCGAGATCTTCAGGCAGCCCGCGCGGGCAAGCTGCTCGCGCTCCTTCTTGAATCAGCCGCGCGTAATCCGCTGGCGTGCCCTCGATTGCTCGTTTCCCTCAGCTCAGAGCGTGTTTTGAGAATGACCGCTGTTCGTAGCAGCCGAGGTAACGAGGCCGAATTCTCAGGCAAATCGGAAAAGCGGGTCTTACGTCAGCGCCACGTTTTTCAGAAACAAGCACTCAGAAGCTCTCCCTCCGGGAGATCGAAGGAAACTTGCGCGTCGGGAAGCGTGGGGAAGCAAATCCTGGCACCGGAAGCCTGGTCCAGTTAAGTTTCCTCTTCAAGATCCACCATGAAACAAGGAAAGCCATGAAAACGATCCCTCGCAGACAATTCCTTAAAACTTCCCTGGGCAGCGCCGCAGCCATATCGGTCGCATCGCGAGTTGCCGGAGCCGAATCCGTTTCCAAAGCGCCCGCCAGCGAGCGCTTGCAAGTTGGCTGCATCGGCGTCGGCGGCCGGGCCGGATATCTCATGCAAACTTTCGCCGGACTTCGGAACGCCGACGTCGCGACCATCTGCGACATCGATTCACGGCGGCTGGCCGGCGCCGTGTTGAGTGTGGAAAAGGCGCAAGGGACGAAACCGAAAACGGAGACCGACTTCCGCAAGCTGGTTGAGGACTCCAAGCTCGACGCCCTCGTCGTGGGCACGCCGGATCATTGGCACGCGATCCCGACCATCCTGGGCTGCATCGCGGGCAAGGACGTTTATGTCGAGAAACCCGACGGGCACAACATGGAGGAGGGCTTGCGCATGATCGACGCAGCCCGAAGGCACAAACGCATCATTCAACTCGGAACCCAATCGCGCACGAGCGAGCATTTCCGATCCGCGATGGCGTACATCCGCAGCGGCAAACTGGGCCGCTGTCTCGTCGCGAAAGGCTGGGAGAGCGCCAAACAAGGTTCCATTGGACGCCCGCCCGACAGCGAACCGCCGCCCGGCGTGGATTACGACACCTGGCTGGGTCCGGCGCCGAAGCGGCCTTTCAACGTGCGCCGGTTCCATGGCAACTGGCGCTGGTTTTTTGACTACGGCACGGGCGACCTGGGAAACGACGGCGTGCACCGGCTCGACATCGCGCGCTGGGCGTTGAGCACGGCCACCGAAGCGCTCGGCGAACCGCCGCTGGGTTTGCCCACCGCGATCTGCGCCAGCGGCGGCAAATGGTATTTCGACGACATGCAAGAATGGCCGGACACCTTGCAGGTCACTTACGAATACGCCGGGAACCCCGGCAAGATTCTCACTTACGAAATGCGGGTTTGGTCGCCTTACGACTATTACGGGAATGAAGAAGGCGCCGTGCTCTACGGCGACCAGGGGTACATCGTGATCGGGAACAGCAGTTGGCAGGCGTTCGATCCCCAGCACAAAGTGGTCGCGCGCGGCTCCGGCGATAACAGCGGCATCACGCACATCCAGAATTTCGTCGATTGCGTTAAGAGCCGAAAAAAACCCAACGCCGATCTCGAAACCGTCGGGCACATTTCTTCCGTGCTGTGTCATGCGGGAAACATTTCCTGGCGGGTGGGAAGAAAGATTTTCCTCGACCCGAAAACCGAGCGATTCATCAACGACGACGAAGCGAACAAGCTGCGGACCCGCCCGGAATACCGCAAGCCATGGGTGCTGCCGGAGGTGGTTTGACGTCAATTCTGCACGACTTTGTCAATGGCCCTGGTCGCTGGGGCGCGATTAAGAGTGTCGGTCAGCAACTCGGATTGACTTCCCTCTCTCCGCGCGAGGAAGGGCTTCTTAGCCGTGACTATGCAATTCGACGCCGCGTTCCCCCTCACCCCAGCCCTCTCCTCCCTGCATCTCGGTTTCAGCCCCGCCTCGACGAGTTGCGGCACGATTACATCGGGGCGCTCCACGCACCGTCTAGCCAGACGCGACGCCGTCGAAGTTTGATAGGCATCGCCCGCCGAGTCGTCCGGCTCTTACCTTACTTTCGGGACAGAAGAATCGAGCATGAGATCCAGAGACGTGCCGCCTAACCAGATTCAGACGGCCATCAAGGAAGGCATTCTCAGGAAAACTTGACGGTAGGGCGAGCCTGTCCCCAGCGAGCCGAGTCGGACGTGTTCCACGTACGTTGGAGCGGCTCGCCGGGACGGACTCGCCGTACCTGGTTCATGGGCCGTGTGCATGATAATCAGGCCAAGGCGGCTTCCATGAACTGGGTAGGGACGGATTCCACTCGATTCCACTCTGTCCCTGACGAATCCTTGAGACGTCTCTTGAAGGGAGAGACGGACCAAGGAAAAACCTGAAGGCCCCGTTGGGTCCATCGTCTCTTCCTGAGTGGCGATCTGCCTCAAGGCTTGATTTGGGACGGAGTGGAATCCGTCCCTACCACGCCAATTTCCGGCAGACCAAGGCGTTATCGCTGCCGGGCCCGGAAGAAGCGTTGCGGAAAAGTCCGCGCCCGGTCGTCAAAGAAATTGAACGTCCCGCTCGTATTCACCCCCGACGCGACTTCGGTCCACTGGCTGAGATCGGTCGAGGCTTCGATCGTGAATGATGCGCTAGGCGCGCTGGTCAAGGTCAGCGGGAAACGCCCGTCCGGGAGCAACGGACCGCCGCTCAGTTTGAGCGACGCGGCGGCCGCGGCGAGATTCACAGACAAGGTCGCCGGCTGGCTGACGACGGCGCCGAACTCATTTTTGATTTCGACCACGTAACCCCCGGCCTGAGTCGCCAACGCATTGTTCAGAATCAACACGGCATTTGTCGCGCCCGTGACGGGCTTGTCGTTGAATCGCCACTGATAAGTCAGCGGCTCCGTGCCGCGCGCCGCGACGCCGAGCATGGCCTGAGCGCCCTGGGTGACAGTCAAGTTCTGCGGCTGCGCAAAGATCGCCGGCGGCGCGTTGGTTTCGGCGACGATGCGGTAGTTGTCGAACACCAGGGCGTTGTCGCCGGGCGTGTTATCGGTCAGCCAGGCGGCATCGATGAATCCGAGTTGCAGCGCCGCGCCATAGGTCGTGATGGGCCGGTCCGTCACGAGCACTTCCTGATCGAGAAATGCGCTCCAGGTGTTGTTTCGGAAATCCATCGAGATCGCGAGTCGATACACGCGGTTGTTGTCAAAACTCACGCCGGTGATGCGCGTCCCTTCGCCGTCATTCAACTCGTAACTCACGAGTGAGCCGAAGTTGTCGAAGTCGAGCGAGAACAAGCGCTGGCCGTCCGGGTTAAAAACGGCGAAATCGAAAAAGTCGCTCTCGCCGTTGGTGGATTCGGTGATCAGAAGCGCCGTGGAGAATTCCACGACGGGCAGTGTGTTGGTGATGGGTTTCCAGACGGAGGTGCGCGCGGTTTGCCCGGCCACAATCCCGCCGACTTGCGCTTGCTGCCCGGCGCCGAAAAGAGGATTCACGACGATGGCCTGCCCGCCCGTGCCGGATTTGTTCCAGCCTTGCTGGCCCGCCAGCGGTTGCTGCGCCTGGTAACCTTCGCCGGCTTCAAACCCGGTTGAATAGACCACTCTCGGTTCGGCGGCGGGGACCAGCCTCAAGATTACACTTCCACTCTCGCCGTTGAAGCCGTCCACGGCGAAATGGTAAGTCGTTCCCGCCTTGGCCTGGAATTTCACCTTGCTCGTGGCAGCGCCGTCCGCGTCGTCGTTGCCCGCGGCAACCACGAGGTTCGTCAGGCTGCCGCCCGTATAGACCGCGAGGATGGTGTCGAAGCTACTGCCGGCGGCGCCGAGAATCCAGGCGCCGTTCTCCGGAGCAGTCCAGCGATACCAAACCGACCGGCCGCCCGTGTCTCCGGCGTGATCCGGCTCATCGGGTTCTTTGCTCGCCGAGGTGGTTCGGCCCGCGGTCACCCAGGCGTTTCCGGTCAGCATCTTCGCGTCAGAAAATAGATCGTTGTCCGGCGCGTCGGAATTGCTGACCACGAAATAAGCCGAACTCAGCGCAGCCCCGCGCGGCGTCGTCACGCGGATCGGGCCAGTCGTGGCATTGTCGGGCACTTTGGCAACAATGCGCGTGGGCGATTCGACAACCGCGGCGGCGCTTCGAATTCCGTTGAAGTCCACCACGCTGTTGGTGGCGAAATTCTCGCCGGCAATCGTGACGTTGGAGCCGGTGTCGCCACGAGTCGGGGTAAAACTCTGAATCTTCGGCGTGTCTCCGGAAAACGTCCAGTTGAGCACGACTTTTCCGAAGCCGGTCGCGTAACCATCCACCGCGACATGATACAGCGTGCCCGCCACGGCATCGAACGCCAGCGAACTCGTGGTGGCGCCCTGCGCGTCGTCGTTGCTCGCGATCACGGCGAGGTTGGTGAGCGCAGCGCCGGTGTACACCGCCAGGACGGTGTCGAAGGCGGCGCCGCGCGTGTCGAAAGTCCATCGCCCGCTCGTGGGCGCGGTCCAGCGGTACCAGAGCGATTTCACGGCGCTCAGGCTGGCGTGTCTGGGTTCGCCCAGTTCAAAGCTGGCGCCGGTGTTGTCGCCTGAAATCGTTCCCGAAGTTCCCGTCAGCAGAAGGCCATTGGCGAAATGATCGTTGCTCACCGGCAGTGTCACCGTGAAGAGGGTCGTGCTCGACGCGACGCCAAGGGCCGTGGTCACGCTGAGCGGCCCGGAGCTTGCGCTGGCGGGGACGCGCACGGTGATTCGGTTGGGCGAATCAACGGTAAAATCCGGTGCGGCCGCGGTGTTGAACTTTACTTCGGTGGCGCCCGTAAAGTTCGCGCCCAGCACAATCACGACGCTCCCCACGGGGCCGCTGTTCGGACTAAGATTGTCAATGTTCGGCCGGGCAATCGCGCTCGCCCAGGATAAGGTGATTTCGCCGGAGGTGTCGCGGAAACCGGAAACCACAATTTGATAAACCGCGCCCAGAACAGCCGCGAAGGAAACGCTGCTCGTGCCCGTGCCGGAGTCGGCGTCATCGTTCGATGCGACGGGCGTCAATCGCGCGACGCTCGTGCCGGTGTAAACCGCCAGCATCGTGTCGATCTTGCTGCCGGCGGTGTGAAAGTTCCACGTGCCGCTGGCGGGCGCGATCCACCGATACCAGATCGTCCGGCCGCCCAGAGATTGCGCGTCTTCGGGCAAATGGTCCGGTTCCCCAGTTTCCTTGGTCCCGCCGACGTTGCTGCCCACGACGCTTCCGGAAGTGCCGGCAATCGTTTGCGCATTGATGAAGAGATCGTTCGAGGGCGGAGGGAAAACCACGAAGGCCAGATCGTTCGTCGCGGTTCCGCCCGGCGTCGTCACCGTAATCTGGCCGCTGGTCGCGCCGACCGGGACTCGCGCGGTAATCTGCCTCGCGGAATCCACCGTGAAGGTCGGATCCACAATCCCGTTGAACTGAACCAGCGAAGCGTCGGTGAGGTTCGCGCCGATGAGGGTGATCGCTCCGCCGATAAACTGGCTCTTCGGGCTGAAGTCCGAAAGGATCGGCGTGGGGACGATGCCGAAGCTTTCGGGGCTGCGCGCCGTGCCGTTGGGCGCGATCACTTCGATGAAGCCGCTGGTGGCGCCCGGCGGGACGGTCGCTGTGATTTGAGTGGCGGACTGCACGCTCATCTGGAGTGCGCGGAGTCCGTTGAAGCGAACTTCCGTCGCGACATTCAAGTTCGCGCCCGTGATCGTGATCGTCATGCCGACTCCGCCATTGGCCGGTGTCACCCGCGAGATGGCCGGTTCCAAAGTCACCGTGAAACTTGCGGCGCTCGTCGCCACACCGCTGGGTGTCGTGACGGTAATGCGGCCCGTCGTGGCGGACGCCGGGACGGTCGCGGTGATTTGGGTCGGGGAATCGACTTTGAAAGCGGCGGCATTCACCTCATTGAATTTCACGCCGGTGGCTCCGGTGAGATTGGCTCCGGTGATCACGACGGTGCTGTTGGGTCCGCCGCGATCCGGCGCGAAGCCCGCAATGGCCGGCGTAGGAAGCACCGTGAAATTCTCCGTCGTCGTGGCCGCGCCATCCACGGTCGTGACGCGGATTGGGCCGGTCAAAGCGCCCAGCGGAACGATGGCGGTCACACGGCTTGAGGAATGGACGGTGAAGGCCGTAGCGTTGACGCCATTGAAGGCGACGGCCGTCGTTTCGGTCAGCTTCGCTCCGATGATCGTCACGATGGCTCCGGCGCCGCCGGTCGCGGGACTGAAGGAGGTGATCGAAGGCGGCACGCCGGATGGTTCGAGGATGAAGCGCCCCCACCACGTGGCCCAGGAGTTGGTCCGCGTGCCGGCGTATTGCTGAAGCGTCCACAGGTCCAGGTCGTTGATGGGATCGACGACGGTGCTGCTGTAGTCCCCCCAGCGGTTGCGTGTGCCGGACACGGTTTTCACATACGCGGATTCGCCGTTTTTCAACACCGTGTCCGCGCGCAGAGTATTTGCCGGGTCGGTGGCCGCGCGGAACGAGTAATTGGCGCTCACGTACTGCGTGTCGGAAAACCGCGAATATCCGATCAACAGGTCGTTGTTCTTGTTCACGGCGAGACTGGGGTAAGCGTAGAAGTTTCTGCCGGTGGCGTCGTCCATGCGCCCGAACTGCCGGACATCGCCTGCCAGATCCAGTTCCCACCATTGCACGGAACTGCGCGTGGGCGCCTCGGTCGGCAAGAACACGTTGTGCGCGACCCAGAGCGAACCATTCCTCAGAACCACGCTGCCGGGCATCCGATGATCGCCGTTGTGAATCTTCTTCTCGGTGCCGAGTTGCGGCGCGAAATCCTGCGGATTGGGAAATGCGGCCCAGGTGTTCGTCGTGGCGGGGAAGGCGATTCCGGCCTCATAAACTTCCGCTCCCAGCTCGCCACCAAGCGTGCTGAGGCGAAGGAATCCTTTCCCCGAAGAATTCCCGTTCACGGTGTTGATGAAATACATGGTCGAATGGCTGTGATCGTAATCCACCGAAGGCGCCAGAACGGGCGCGGATTTGTCGTCGAACGTCGTGGCCGAAATCGGTGCGGCGCCGCCGGAGTAAAGCCTGGTTTTGTCAAACACGTTTACGCGGGAGAGCCCGAATTTATTGGTGCCAACCGTGTAGAGTGACGCCGTGACCGCCAGCCACTTGGCGTTAAGCCCAACGATTGGAAAGTCCGCCCAGTGCACTTTGGACGAGTCGCCCGGCACAGCCCGGCCGAACCAATTCCCGGTGGGATCGCTGGTCTCGGACACGGCGACCAAAAGAAGTGAATTGGTCTTCTGGCTGTTCGCGCCCGTAACCAGAACCCAGCGTTCGGCCGCCGAGTCGTAGAGCACGCGCGGGTCAAAAGTATTGACCACGCCGTCCACGAGATTGGTCCAGAAGCGGAAGAGCGTCACGGTGCTCAACGCTTCGCCCGTCCGCGTCTGGATTCGCACCTGAGAATTGAGCGCGACCAGCAAGTGGTTCGGGCCCACCGCGCCTTGCGTGTCGGGCGGGATCGCGCGGTCGTTGTCCTCCAGCCCCAGGAACCCGGCTTTCGGGGCAGGCGGAGGGAGGTTCGCGGGCGCCACGTTTTTCCGGACCAGACGCGGCACGCCCGGAACGACAGCGGACAAACCGGCGCTTTCCGGCGTGGCCTCCGAGATCAAATTGAAGGGGGGCACGGAAATCGGTTGGTAGATCGGCGGCAATGATTTCTCTGCCTCGGCCATAGCTTGGAAGCTCTTAACCCGGCCAGGAATCGCGGGGACTTGCTGGCGCGGAAAAGTGGTGTTGCTTTGCGCAGCGAGATCAAAACCGCTGGCGAGGAAAAGGAGCGCAAGAAGCGGGAACCCGACCGAAAGCGTGCCGTTGGGCCACCGCGGCTTGTTCCTAATCTTAATCCTAATCCTACTCCTGATCCTGTTGGAGAGATTATGATTAGGATTACGAGTAGGATTAGGAGAAGGAGAAGCGGCAGCTCGCGGCGCCGGGCGTGATTGAATTCTCATGTGTCGTGTGGTCTTGAAAGCGTTTGGCACATTCGGCTTTGTCCACCGATAGGATCACGCTGGGGCATCGGGGTTCGGCTCACCGGCGAGGATCTGCCTGCTGTGCGAGGGCAGTCTAAATCTCGCCGGAAGCCTGAAAAGGAAATTCGCAGAACGGAGCAAGCCCCAGAAACCCCCAGGACTTCCTGCTTGTTTCACCACGGGGAGATTGCTACTCTGGCACAGACCTAAAACAGCAACCCTGAAATTCAGTCTATAAAAAGCGCTCCGCCTGTTTCCACAAAGAGCCCGTCAGCGAACGTCCAATGCGTTCGCCATCCCAACGCGTTCCCCCTCGATGCGTTTACGATGATCGAGCTTTTGGTGGTGATCGCGATCATCGCGATTCTCGCCGGGATGCTGCTGCCCTCGCTGGCCAAAGCCAAAGACAAGGCCAAGGTGATCCATTGCGTGAATAATCTCAAACAGATGGGCATCGCTCATCGCATGTATGCGGACGATGACCCGAAAGGCACGTTGTCTGGCACGCCCACGGACGGCAGTGACGACTTGACCTGGATGGTCCCAGACTGCATTCAATCGGCCCAGTCTCGTTCCGTGTTTGTCTGTCCGTCCACGGACAATTTCATTGGCACGAACGTATCGATGGTGAGCGGACGCCAGATTTTCACGGATTTGACCTACCAGGCGCCGTACAAAAGGGCGCGCAGCGCGAACACCAAGAATTCCGATTTGCGCGGCGTCAGCTACGAGCCGAATGCCTTCATGAACTGGGTCATCCGGAAAACGGACACCACGGTTCAGGGATACGTTCACAAGAGCACCGCCTTCGGCCTCAAAGGCCAGGTCTTCGGCCCATCGGATATTCATCTGATCTTCGATGGAGACCGCCAGGGCACCGGCGCGATCAACAATTATCCCGACAAGAACGACAACCACGGCGCGGCGGGAGTGAACTTCCTCATGTGCGACTCCAGTGTGAAGTGGGTCAAGGGCGGCACCAATTACCTGCGCGCTTACGAGATTTCGCAGGACGAAAACCGCTCGACGCCGTAATCGGCCCTTGAAACACGCGCTCTGTGACATCGGCAAATTTATCCGGGAATTTGGAAAGCTTCAAAAACAGTGGCGCAGATGCCCCAATAACAAAGTGCCACTCGGTTGCCTTCAATTGGCCGACTGGGAACTCGCTTTCCGAAGCAACTCCGGCTGTACGCCAATTATCAAGGTCAGCGACTTTGACAAAGCGGCAGACAGGCTGTGGCGCTTTGTTGAGAAAGAGCAAACAAGTGTAGGTGCCTGAATCTGGCCAGAAAGCAAATTGCAAATTGGATCAAATCTCAAGCTGCTTTCGCAGTTCGTTTCGGACCAGAGGTGCGATTCAAAGCCTCCGCTGTGTTCAGACGCTGATTCCGAACACAATCGCCCCACTTCAGGATATGGGCAATTTCTACTGCCGGATTCGATAGAACTTCATCCGCTTGGCGGAATCGACATTTTCTGTGAAGGTGGTTTTCGCGCCACCGCTGGGCAAACCGGCGCGGAGGACGCTCCAGGTCTTCAAATCTTCCGAAACCTCGACCGTGTAACTGGCGCCGGGTGACGAACTCCACGCGAACGTAATTTGTTTCCTGGCGGCGTCGAGAGTCGTGGATTCGAATCTCACTCCCGCAGGCGCCCCCGCAGGCACGAACACCGCGCCGTCCGGTTGCCGCGAATTCGCCGGGATGCGCGTGTCCACGGTGAACCACGTGATGGAGCCGTCGCGACCATCGGTGCGATTGTTGATGCCTTGCGGCGAAAGCGTGACATCGACGATGTCGCCAGGGGTCAGATTGGCGTAAACGCGCCGGACTGGATTTGTCCCGTTCGGCCCGTCGATCGTGATGGAGTCAAGCAGCTTGCCATTCACATACAAGGCGCCCGAGACACCGTCCCCACCCAGATTCGTTTTCCGAACCTGCCAGTTGATCGCGGCGGGTGTGACTTTGCTCAGTTCGGTGGAAACCCAACGGCGCACCGTCCAGTGTTCTTCGTTCGGGAAACTGTTTTCGCCATTGGGGTGCGTGTCCTGCGCGCCTTGAGAAGTCCAAGGACCGGAGCCGCCGATATTCAAATTCCACGCGGCCCCATTCCATTGCTGAGCGTCGCCATCCCAGGTTCCCTGGCCGGGGCCGCCCTTGTAAGCAATGAAATCGACCGTGGGATTGTAATTCGTGGCGCCGCCGTCGGCCGTGAAATTCCGGTAGCCATTGAACCACCCATTTGTTCCCTGAACCCCTGAGAATTCCGTAATCGAATTGGCAATGAGGTAGAGCAGCACATTGTCCGCCTTGTTATTCGGGTCGGTGCCCTCGGTGACTTCATCCGAATCCGAGAAACCGTCGCCGTCGGTGTCGAGTTTGTTGGGATCGGAGGTCGGCTTGCCGAGTACCTCGTCTTTGTCGCTGCGCCCGTCGCCGTCGGTATCGGTCTTTTTCGGGCTGCTGCCGGTGTCGGTCACGCTGACAAATTTGCCGGTCGCGGTCTCCACGACGTCGTTGAGGCCGTCGCCGTCGGTATCCGCCAGGGTGGGGTTGCTGTCTCGGGCGAACTCATCCGGATCCTTCAAGCCGTCGTTGTCGGCGTCTCCTGTGCGGGAGAGTTTGGTCAGGTCATTTGCAAAATAGACTTTCTCCCAGGCGTCCGGAATGCCGTCCCCGTCGGTATCGCCCGCGCCGGCCGGGATAAAGACCGTTCCGTCCGGCTGCAACGGTGTGGCAGGAACCACCGGATCGATCAGGAGCCAGTTCGCGCTGCCATCCTGGCCGTCATTGTCCTGGCCGTTTGCGCCGGTCGGTCGGAGCACGAGATCGACAATGTCGCCTGGAGAAAGATTCGCGTAATAAGCCCGGATGACCCCGACGCCATCGGTGCCGGCGAGCACGGCCTTGTCCACTTCTTTGCCATTGATATGGAGCGCGCCCGTCACGCCATTGCCGCTGGTGCCGAGATTGGTTTTGCGGACGTGCCAGACCAACGCGTAAGGCGTGGTCTTCGTGACTTTGTTCGCCACCCATCGGCGAACCGTCCAGTGGACCTGGCCGCTGTTACTGCCGTTGGGGTGGGTGGTTTCCCTGCCGATCTCGTCCCAGGGCCCGGCTGCGGCGGTGTTCAAATCCCATTGCGCGCCGACAAATTCCTCCGGCTTGAACGGCACGAAGGCCGTCTGGGGATCGTAATCCTTGTTGCCTTGTTTATCCGCCGTCACGTTGCGGTATCCGTAAAACCAATCGTTCTCGCCTTGCACGCCGGAGAATTCGTCCCGCGATTTGACGATAGCGGTTGTCTCCGGATTATCGTTGCCATCCTTGGGATTGTGGCCGGCGGCCGCTTCAAAACCGTCCAGGAAATTATCGCCATCGGTGTCTCGGACAAATGGATCGGTCGTCGGCGCAACCTTGATTTCGTCGCCGTCGCTCCGGCCATCTCCATCGGTGTCTTTCTTGAACGGATCGGTGCCCGTGTCTGTGGCGCTGACGAATTTGCCGGTGTTGGTTTCCACGCCATCTGCCAGGCCGTCTCCGTCCGTGTCCGATTTGGTGGGATCTGAGCCCAAGAGCATTTCCGCCAGTTCGGTCAGACCGTCGGCGTCGGCGTCGCCTGTGGCCTTCAACTTGGCGAGGTCGCCCGGCGCATACAAATTCTCCCAGGCATCGGGGAGTTGGTCGGCGTCCGTGTCAGGCGCGAGTTCAATTCGCATGGTGGTGATGGAACCGTCGGAACCGTCGCCGCGGCCTCCATCTGGCCCGGCGGGCGTCAGCACAAGGTCGATCAGGTCGGTCGGTTTGATGCTGACATAATTCGTGCGCGTGACGCCGCGTCCGTCGTTGCCCAGGATGGAGACGGCCACCAGCCTTTTTCCATTGATCCAGATGCCGCCGGTGACGCCGTTGCCGCCGCCGGTGTTTTCCTTGCGCACGGTCCAGACGATCGCCACCAGACTCTCGCCCGTGAGTTCCGTGGCTTCCCAACGCCGGATGGCCCAATGTTCTTCGTTCGGCGGGCTGTTGATTCCGTTCGGATGGACGCTCGACGGCCCCTGGAACGTCCAGGGCCCCGCGGAAGCCGTGTTCAAATCCCACGCCGTGCCGGTCCACATCTGGCCCGCGCCGTCCCACGGCCCCTGGCCCGCGCCGCCGGCGTAGGGAATGAAATCGGCCTTCCGATCGTAATTCTCGGTTTCCGCGGTCGCGGTGTAATTCCGGTATCCATTCGACCAACCGTTTTGTCCTTGATTGCCGGAGAACTCAGTGTTGGACGTCGCGATGACCTGGGACTGAACCGCGACTGGCGCCAGGGAAAGCGCTGAAGTTCCGAGTGCGAACGTGAGGAGCCAAGACGAAGAACGAATCGTTTTCATAGGAAGTTGTTGCAGGCCGTAGATTTTGGCCCCGGCCAGCGATGACGCAAGCGCATTTTTCGGCTTCGCGCACAGCCAGTGCATCCACGAGTTTATCAGTGATCCGTCGACGTAGCGCAGAGTTGCACTCTGCCGTATCGCAGATTTGAAATCTGAGGCACGGCGGCTAATCCGGTGCGGTCGGGTGAGTTTGTCGCGCAGCCGAGTGCAAGTCGGCGATACGGCAGATTTCAAACCTGCGCTACGAGAATTCTGTCCAGATCTCGCCGCGATCACTTCGGCTTCAATTTGGCGGCGGGATTCCTGGCTTGCTCCTGATTCTGATGCTCCACGTCGGGCCGCAAACACCGGAACAACGTCGGCCGCGCGTCGCGCGGGAAGCGAACGCGGCCCATGTTATTGTTGTCCGTGACCAGCCAGATGGAATCGCGATCGACCGCCAGGCCCTCCATCACGCCCGTCGGGAAGCGTTTCGAGTAGATGTATTCCGGGTCATCCTCGACGCCGCGGAAATCATATTCGGCCAGGACACGATGCGTCGCCGGGTCCACCTGGAGCACGCAACGGCTTTCGCGCAGCAAGACCCAGAGCGCGCCGTCGAACCAGGACAAGTCCGAGTAATCCACGTCGCGGGCTTTGCTGCCGCGCGGCTGCACCATGAAATCGTCCATGACCTTCCACGATTTCAAATCGACGACAATGATCCGTCCGCGCGCCCGCTCGTTGGCCACGTAGAGGTGGCCGCCGCCGATCGCGATGCCTTCGAAGGAAGCGTTCCTGTCGATGGTGTGAAAATACTTGCGCACCGGTTCCCAGTCGATCTTCAGCCGCTCCAGAGTTTTCGCTTTGAGATCAGCCCGCAGAATCCAGCGGTTGCCTTCTTCGCAAACGTAGATTCGGCCTTCGGCATCTTCCGCGATTCCTTCGCAGTCGTAAGGACCGATCCTCTGATTCTGGAAGGAGGCAAGCTGCGGCTGGGTAAACAAGCCCGGCAAAAGTTCCAGGTCTAGCGAATGCCAGCCTTTGCAAAACTGAATCCGGTACAACCCGACGGCGGAGTTATCGACCGTCAACAATTGGCCGTCGTGGGTCCAGAGCAGCCCGGACGCTTCGAACGGTTTGCCGCCCGGCACGTTCAACTGCCAGGCCCGGTCAATCTTGAGCGTGTAACGCGGCCAGGCCTGCGTGGAGGTGACGCCCGGGAGCGGGCCTGTTTCTCGATCCGGTTTGGGAAGAGCGCTGGCCTGGGCCAACGTCGCGTTCAAAGGAGCGTCGAGGCACATCAACCATGGAACCAACAAATGGGTCAGGAGTGATCCAACCATGGGCCAACCCTAACAGAAGCGCCGGCTCAAGTATAGAAACCAAGCGCATCCCTGAACCACGGATAAAATTCGAGAACCACAAATGGACACGAATAAACACTAATGAGAACGTCAGCCAGATGGCATTAGCGACATCCTCGACAAGATGGCAACAATCCGGAACCAATATTCCGCTCGTACAACGCCTCAACGGGCCGCTCCAGGTCCAGGTTCAGGGAAAACCTCTTTGAGAATGGCCTCGGCGCGCTCGCGTGCCATGGTTCGGTGGAACATTTGCAGTTTGTTACGCAACACCTCCAGCGTTGCCGTCACCATCCTCGCCGTCTCTGCATCACCCAGGATCGGATGCGCTGCCACAATGGCGCACAACTGGCCCATAAACATCAACCCTTCCACGCGCTTGCGATGCTCGGCCAGTCTTTCCATGTCGGGGTCGTCCACCAACAAGTATTCCTCCTCCCAGCGGTTCAGCTTGTTGACGCTTCGGCTCCACTCTCCGGCATTCGCCGGGAAGTCGCTGACGAATCGTTCCAGGAGGCTTGGAGGATTGTCGATGTCAACCGTGGTCGTGAAACTGTCCACGCCATGAAATTGCCAGAATCCAGCCCTCCACGCAAACGTCGCGCTTGGGTGGGAACGTATCGACCGTAGCGGCGGCCCCGCTTTTCCGCAGGCGGATTGTCCAAAGTGGCGTGGCGCTTCGCTTCCCACCACAGTCCAAAATGATTCGGTTGCAGCGTTGCCGCGCCGCGCTCTCTGTGGCTGAACTGCTTTTCAGGTCTTATTCCGTCGGCTTGCGCGGCAGCTTTTCGTCCATCGTCGAGGCGTGATACAGAAACGCGGCCATGATGGTCGCGGCTTGTTTTATGTCGTCGGCCTGGATGCGGTCGAAGACATCCTGGTTGGAGTGATGCGTGCGTGTGGGGTACTCGACCGGATCCTGGATGAACTGGAAACCTGGAAGGCCGACCTCGTCGAAGGAAAGATGATCGGTGCCGCTGGTGTTGTTCAGGGTCAGCGTCTCGGCGCCCAGGTCGTTGAACGGTTGAAGCCAGCGCCGAAAAAGCGGGCGCACGGTTTCGTTGCCTTGCAGATAAACGCCGCGAATTTTCCCGGTGCCATTGTCCAGGTTGAAATAGGCGGAGAACTTTTCGTAATTGGAATGCCGCACAAGCTGGCGCGTCGAGCGCGAACTGCCCGGCGCCGGCTGACTCGCTGAATTGCCGTCGCTCTGTTCGCCGGAAGAACCGGACTCGCTACGGCTGGTGACGTTCGTGTAATACCCGAATTGCTGAGCCACGTAAGCCTTCGATCCCAGCAGGCCTTGCTCTTCACCGGTCCAAAGCGCGATCCGGACGGTGCGCCGCGGTTCCAACTTCAGCGCCTGAAGAATGCGCACCGCTTCCATCGTCGCAGCGACCCCAGCGCCATTGTCGGTGGCTCCGGTGCCGGAGTGCCACGAGTCCAGGTGCGCGCCGATCATGACGAGTTCGTCTTTGAGATCGCTGCCTGAAATTTCCGCCACGGTGTTGTAAGCCATGAAATCGTCCTCGTGGAATTTCGCTTTCAGTTCGACAGCCATTTTCAATTTCTCGCCTTGCTGGATCATTCGGACCAGGCGGTTGTAATCTTCGACCGCCAGGGTGATCTGTGCCGGAATCGGCGTGGCATTGGTCAACCACGGCGAGGGACGCTGAGCGCCAAAACCGCCTCGGCCTGACCCGCTCGGCATGGATGCCTGGGCGATGAAAAACGTTCCGCCGTCGCCGTTGGAACTTGGACTCACCGCCAGCGCCGCTTCTTCTTGCTGGATGAAAGACAGCACACGCCCCTGGAAACCAAACTGGCCTCCAGTCGGAACCGCGGCGGGGCGCTCCGCCAGGGTCGCTTCCAGTTCCTGAGGTTGCCCGTCGCGCAGAAATTTGACTTTGAGCTTCTCACCTGTTTTCCGAGCGCGAATCTCAGCAACAAGCTGGTCGTAGTTCTGAATCGCCTTGCCGCTGACCGCGGTCACCAGATCGCCGGTCATGATCCCTGCCTTTGCGGCCGGACCGTTCTCCACCACCTCCGTGAGCCGCACGCCGCCTTCCGCATCCGAGCCCAGGATGCCGAGATAAGCGCCGCCGCTACCGGCGCCGCCTCGGCGCCCGGTGACAGGCGGTGACGACGGAGGCGTGGCACCGCGCCGCCCGCCGCCGGAACCCGATCCCGCAGAGTTCGCCATCCGGAGCAGGTTGGTTTCCGAAATGCGGACAGCCAGCGGCTCGAAGCGCGCGCGGACCTCGCGCGGCGGACTCGTGAGCACAATGGCGCCCTTCAACTTGCCTTTGTACTTTTCCAGATCGGATTCGGTCCGGGCGTCGAGAAAGACGACTTCGGCGGTGATCGGTTCTTTGAATCCAGGCGTCCACGCTTTCGGGGCGCCGATCAATGGGAAAGCGTAGGGCTCGACGATCTGCGCGGAAAAGCGTTCGAGCGACCAACCACGCCCGAAAGGCCCCCAGGCTTCGAGTTTCGCGTTGCTCAATCCCCAGGACACCAGTTTGTCGCGCGTCCATTCATTGGCTCGTTTCAGGTTCGGCGATCCCGTGAGGCGCGGCCCAATCACATCCGTCAGGTAGCTCAAGGTCTGCATGACCTGGGAGCGATTCAGGCCTTCGTCGCGGATGCGAGCGATGGGATCGTTCGTCCGCGATGCCGAGGCGGCGGCGGCGGTGCGATTGGACGACGGCGTCTCCGACGGGCGCGCCCCGGGCGGTGTCGATTGCGGTTCGCGGCCGCGGCGGATTTCCTCCACCGCTTGCTGGAGCGATCGGATTTGTTTTTCGATCTCGGTGAGTTTATCCGGCGGCGCTTGGGCAAAGGCGCTGGAGAGAATGACAAAAGCGCTCAGGGCCAATGTTAACGAGACGGCAAACCGCGTTCGGGCAACAGTCTTGGTTTTCATAATCGATGGGTCATCTGACGCTACTTCATCGGGCATTCCAGCACGCCGGGCAATCTTTTCTTCGCCTGCGCCATCGAACCGGTGCATCCAACACACCGGGAACGATTGGCTCGACCTTGCGCCAATCCCTTGCCAGACCCAGCACAACCGGAGCGTAAAACGTTAAACGTAAAACGTCATGCGGAACTGACCACTGACCACTGACCACTGGCAACTGACAACTGATCACTGGCAACTGGCAACTGACAACTGGCAACTGACAACTGGCAACTGACAACTGGCAACTGACAATCTGATCGCTGCTTGACGTATGAAGATAAATCGAAAGGCATCCGTTGACCCAAGGCGAATTCCCTGCCGAGCCGTCTCCATGCGCGTAACCGTCTGCTGCCTGCTGTTCGCCGCGGAGACAACGTTCGGTCAGACCGATCCGGTGACGTTTGAAACCTACCTCCGCAAGAGCGTCGTCGATAAGAAGACGCTCGATGTCTTTCTGGACCCCAAGCAGCTTTCCTGGGCCAAGTTCGATCCGATCACCGGTTATCGACTCGGCAATTACATGCCCAGGGATGGAATCAACCGGAGTTCGACGATTTCGACATCGCGGTCCAACGGCGCGCGAACCGCGCACGCCTACGTGGACAAGCCTTGCCGGATCAACACTTACGGCGACAGCTTCACCCAGTGCCATCAGGTCAACGACAGCGAAACGTGGCAGGAATATTTGGCCGGACATCTGGGCGAACCGATCCGGAACTTCGGGATGGGCGGCTTCGGCGCGTATCAAGCGTACCGCCGGATGATTCGCGAGGAACAAACGCACCTCGGCGCCAGGTATGTAATTTTCTACATCTGGGGCGACGATCACGTGCGAAGCCTCCTGCGCTGCCGTCACGCCGCGATTTATCCGTGGTGGAACGACGATGGCGGCCGCGCGTTCCACAATAATTTCTGGGCCAACATCGAGATGAACCTCCGGACCGGCCGGCTTGAGGAGCACGAGAACCGGCTGCCCACACCCGAATCCGTGTACAAAATGACCGATCCGGATTGGACCGTGCAGGCGCTGAAGGACGACCTGGCGCTGAACCTCATGATGTATGCTCGCGGCAACGTGAGCGATCTCGATCTGGAAGGCGCCCGCAAACTGGCGGCGCACCTCGGCTTCGACACCGCGGCGCTGAAAGACGCGCAGCCTTCACGCACGCTCATCCAGCAACTGCTCGACCGCTACAGCTTTGCCGCCACCAAGGTCATCTTGACGAAGGCCAAAGATTTTGCCGGCCGGCACGGAAAGAAACTGCTCATCGTGCTCTTCGATCCCTCGCGCGTCATGCGGCCGCTGGTGGACGGCAAGCCGCGTTACGACCAGGAGATCGTCGATTTCTTGAATGAACGCCAGTTCCGTTACTTCGACATGAATCTGGTTCACGTGGAGGATTTCAAGAACTTCAAGATTCCTTTCGACCAGTACGCCCGCCGCTACTTCATCGGCCATTACAGCCCGGCGGGAAATCATTTCTTCGCTTACGCCATCAAAGACACCGTGATCGATTGGCTCGACCCGAAACCGATCACCTACCAGAATCAAGACGACCGCTGGATCACGTTCGAGGGTTATCTGGAGAAATGAGCCGGTTGACATGAGCAAACGACTGACCCGCCCCGGCGTTCGCGCAGGTTACGATCTCTGGTCTGCGAGCTACGATCAGACGCCGAACCCTTTGGTCGCCCTGGATCGACGGCACACGATGGCACTCCTTCAACCGCATCCGGGGGAGCGTATCCTGGATGCAGGCTGTGGCACGGGCGGCCATTTCGATTTCATGTTGGGCCACGGAAGCAAACCGGTCGGGTTGGACTTTTCTCGCGAGATGCTTCGGCTGGCGCAGCGGAAACATCCCGGAATTCCGTTGGTCCAAGCCGATCTGAACGATCAACTCCCCTTCCGAACACACGCCTTTGACGCGGCTTTATGCGCCTTGGTGGGTGAACACTTGATCGGATTGAGCACGCTGTTCCGCGGGCTGGCCGCTTCGCTGGCTCGGAGCGGACGTCTCGTGTTCTCGGTGTTCCATCCCGCAATGGCCGCGGCGGGAACGGAAGCCAACTTCGAACGGGGTGGTGTGGAATATCGGCTGGGAGCGGAGCGGCACACCGTGGACGACTATCTCGACCTGATCGACGAGGCCGGACTTGACCTCGTCAATGTCCGCGAGTTCTGCGGCGACCCAAAACTCGTGGAGGAGATTCCCTCCGCTTCGAAATACCTGGGACGCCCGCTGCTCTTGACGGTCGAGGCGCGCAAAGCGAGCAACCGCTGACCACTGAGACCCCTGATGACCGTTATCAGTGACTGGCCACCGGCCACTGACAACTGACCACTGCTCTCGTCACTTCCCGAACCACGGCTTGGCTAGCGGGTCCGTGGTGAGGAAGCGGAGCAACTGTTCCGCAACCTTCTGCCGCCCCGAATTGCTCGGATGCACGCCGTCCCCGGCGAAATCCGCGCGCTCCCAAACGAGATCGTCGAGTTTGCGCCCTTTCAGTCCATCCGCCCAGAGATACGGCCCCCAAAGCAGCAAGGGCGCTTTGGTGAGCGAGAGTTCCGGGTCGCCTTTGATCTGGCGCTGAATGAGCCAGCGGGCGGGAAAGGCGCTTTCGTAGGCATACGGCTCAGGGTTCAAGGGTCCGGTGGCGTTCCCGGCGTAAATACGGCTGCCGAGATAAGCGAGGCGGAGATTCGGGAACTGCGCCTTCGCGTTGTGCAGCACCGCCAGCGTGTCGCGTTCGAGTTTGCGCCCATGTTCCTGGAGCGAACCGGTCGGAGCTTTGTTGGCCAGTTTGATCCACGCGACCTGGACTTGCCGCGGCGAAACTCTCGCCGCCGCCAGCCGCCGCCGCGCTTCTTCCCACGGACGGCCTTCCGCCGGCACCCATTCCGCCATCGCTTGCCCGCCTTGCGCGCAATCCACGATGGTGACCTTGGGCGACTTCAGGGGCGATTGGTCGGCCACTTGTTTGAAGCGCGAAAACTCCTGGGTCGCGTTCGACATGCTGATGGACACGAAACCAATGACGCCGTTTTCGTCCGGCTCGCCTTCGGCATTGAGCGGACGAATCTTGGCCAATTCTGCCTCGGCCGCTTTGCGGTGCGGCTCCGGGGGAGTGTTGCGTCCGCCGCCGTAAAGGCCGCCCTCTTCGCCCTCGTAACGGTCGGTCGCGCTCATGTCCGCGAGCGGCGTGAGATGTTCGGGCGCCGGGCGTTGATTTGCGGTTCGAGCGCCGCCTGCGCCGCGCGCGCCGGCATTGCGGGCCGCCATCGCGCGCTTGAGGTACGCGTCTTCCTCGGGAGTGAGTTTATCTCCGCGCTGATTGCGCTGGAAGAGCGCGCGAGCTTTGTCCCAATCGATGTCGGCGGCAGCGCCCGTCGTGGCGTTTGGAGTCCCCGCTTGTTTCCGCCGCTCGGCGCGGGTGCGTTCGAGGTAAGCGGTTTCCTCGGCCGTGAGCGCTTCGCCCCGCTGGCGCCGCTGCATCAGCTCGCGGGCCTTGCTCAAGTCCACCGGCTCGACCGCCTGCTGGCTGTGAAGTGACGTGATGCTGAGAAGGAGAAGGCCACTGAGATAGAGAAAGCGTTTCATAGCGTTGCTTGAAGTTAGTGACACAAGAGTAAGCCGGCGGCAGGAAGCTGCAAGCGGCCAGAAAGGCCGACTTAGTGGTCCGTTTCGTAAATACGCTCACGTTCGTTGCGCCCAATTTGGCCTGGGGCAAGGCGCGACGAGCGAGCATCCCCCGCCAGTGGGGCTGTGACCGAGGAGCAACGCAGCCCCAGGCAAAA
>Ga0194120_10000895_pt1 | contig 55623 bp, 48 predicted proteins | sample TA2MahCa65mmetaG_FD_148642 | JGI IMG/M metagenome (GOLD analysis project Ga0194120, IMG submission 148642) | Freshwater microbial communities from Lake Tanganyika, Tanzania - TA2015019 Mahale Deep Cast 65m | ecosystem: Environmental > Aquatic > Freshwater > Lake | place: Tanzania: Lake... | reverse complement strand
CGTGGGTACTCTCAAGCGTGGCCTACCAGCGCGTGAATAACACGATGAACATCAAGGCGCGCAGCGGGGCGACCTGCGGGATTAGTTCGGCGGAGCTTGCGAACCAGGACCCAGCGAGTAGCTACATCTCCTTTTTCGACAGCAGCCAAATTGGCGTCGTGCATGCCTTCAGCTCGAACGGCGAGCTGAAGGTTAATTTCATGAAAGCCCAGAACACGACGTACACCCCGCCGAGCTGGCGAATCGACAACAACTTCATCCGCTCGGCCGCCTCGTACAGCGTCCTTGACCTGACGGGCGCCTACATCTACTCGTGGGTGGCCGGTTCGGGTAATGAGCAAACGCGGACGTTTAATCTGCGGATTCAGGATGTCAATGGTAAGTTGACCGGCACCGCATTCTTTGGGTTCACCTCGGCGATGACGGGTGCGAATGACTCCCTCGTGAGCGACTACACGGGCATCATCGATCGGATGTACTGCAACTGGACCAGCAAGGGCTCCGACAGAAACGGCGGTAGCTTCGACACTACAACCGGAGTGTTCACAGGCGACAACGCCGGACTGGAAAGAGGGGAAAAGGTCGCCGCGCAAAGACAGCTCTTCGAGTTCAGCCCAACCGCGAAGAAATGGACGGCGACAGACAACAAACTGCGCTACGCGCCGACCAACTCCTGCGACTTTACGGCGGCGATGCTGGCGGCAGGCTTTAGGTACAACCAGTCGAGGCCGTTCTTTATCGATTCTTTTTCTGCCTCGGCGCCCACCTCGTTCCCGACTGCCCCGTTCACGAACGAGCTGTTCACGCCCACCACCGTCACGAATGCGGGACTGAAGGCTGAGATCACCACCGCCTTAGGGGGATCGGTTCCGGTGAATTGATGCTTAGAGTTGTTCGGGTAGTGATCTTGACGGGGTGGCTTGTGGCCACCCCGTTTTCTTTTGCGCAGGAGATGGGTCAGCCGGCGTTTATTCCGCCTTCGGTGTCACCGAGCGGCTACGGCGGGGTGGGCCTAACGCCCTCTGCGAATCCGACCCCGCAGGGGATGGCGGTGTTGGGTTTTTCATCGGCGTTGCCGGGTAAAACCACCTCCTCGGGGTTTAATTTTCTGGGCAGCTTCGGGGTGTTGCCGGGGGTGGAGTTAACCGGCCGCCTGCTGACGCGAGATCTGCAGTGCAACCTGTACGTGTCGGACTGCGGCAAGCCGCCGGCCATTCGGGATCTGAGTGCGGGTTTGAAGCTCTCGACCACGTTATTTGCCGATGAGGATGCTTCGCTCAATGCAGCGGCGGGCGTGACGGATTTCGGCGGAGCATCGTCCCTCTCGCGCGTCCTCTATGCAGTCGGCACCTGGAACACCGGTCGCTGGAGTGTCTCTGCGGGGTACCTCAAACCCGAAAGCGCGACAGCGTTTGGGAAGGGGCCCTTTGCGAGTCTGTCATGGGCTGCCTCGGAGTGGCTGCAGGTGAATGCGGCGGCGGTTGATCAAGATCTGCTGAGCTCGGTGCGGCTGTGGGTGCCGAGCCGCTGGCTACCGGAGAACGCCGCCGTGTACGTCGATGCGCACCAGCATTGGCGGGCGCGACGGGAGGTGTTGCCAAAGAGTTCATTCGGCTTGGGGCTCGCGTTGGATCTGGACCCCTTGACCCCCTCCCGCTCGCCGCCACCGCCGTTAGAGGGACTGATCAGCGCGGGCAAGGCACTCAAGGATTGGCGACCGCTTTGGGAGAAGCCACGGTGGCTAAGCGCGTTTCTGCACGCGCCCAATACTGCGTTGAAAACGGAGGCTGCGGATGATGCGGGCGAGCCGGCGCCGCGTGTGGTGACGACGGCGGCGGAGGATCAAGAGTGGGCATTAAGTGTGGTGGCGGCGCTTGAGCGAGAGGGCTTTGAGGATGTGTCGGTCGGTCAAGAGGAACAAGAGGAAGTTGAGAAGGGTTGGTTGGTCCGTTTTGAGAACATCGACTATCAGCATAATGATTTGGATGCCTTGGCGGTTGCGGCAGGAGCCGTGGCGGAGATCGCGGGGGCAGAGGCTCGGCGCGTCACGCTACGCGTCATGCGCCGTGGCGTTGAGTCGATTGACTTTCATTTTACGCTTCAGTGTTTAAAGCCTTTTTTAGCGTTGGATCGATGGTGTCCGCCGGATGATTTATCGCTGCGGTCGGCCGATCGCGCGTGGCGTGCGGTCGATTGGCGAGCAAGCGGTCGTCAGCGCTCGAGGTTTGTGCCGCGTCTTTACGTGGTACCGGCAATCGAGTCGCGAATCGGAACCGAGTACGGTGCGTGGGATGCCTCGTTCGGAGCGAACGTCGCCTTGCATCTGCCGCTCTGGCGCGGCGCGCTGATCGAAGGCACGCAGATTTTCCCCGTCAATGACACCCAAGATTTTAAACCCGGCGGCATTTTCTCTCGGTATCGATACTCCCAAAGCACGGATCATCGGGTGATGCTCCATCAAGCGCTTGGACTGCCCTTTGGGGTATCGGCTCGTGCAGCAGTGGGTCAGGTGGGTGATTTATTTGAGGGGTACGCCGCAGAACTTCGATGGGAGCCGGCAAGAGGTCGACACAAGCTTGGCGCAGAGGTCGCCAAGTTCAAGGTGACTCAACCGGGGTTTTCCGGTGACGGCTACAACCGATCTGAGATTGCGACGTACCGATTCTTCAGCGAGTCTCTGCAAGCTACCTTCGAGGTCAAGGCGGGTCGATTTTTCAATGGCGATACGGGCTTTTTAGCGTTCAGTCGATTTTGGTTTGGCGATGTATCGATCACCCCTTACTACCGAAAAACCTCAAGAAAAGAGGCGTACTTTCCTTACCGTGTTTATGGCTACCAAATTGTGCCTGCACTGCCGGAGCGGCGGTTTGCAGGACTTGAATTCTCTTTTCCTCTGGCGCCCCGCAAAGGTTTCTCGAGTCGCTGGCTGCGGGTGAACGGCAATGATCGGTTTTTTTACGGCATTGAAACCGTCGTGAAAAATCCTACCAACGATTTACTGCGCGAATATGGTCAGTTTGCGCCGGTACCGTTGTCCCTCGACGGTACGGTTTTTAACTTTGATCGTGCCTCGGATGCGTATCTTGCCTCCAATCTTCGTCGTATTCCGCTGATCTGGCGTAAGTTCCGCGACCAACCGAGTCGATAGCGCCGATCCTGTGTTTAACAAACTCTTGCCGATTTTCTTCTCGCCCATCGTGCTGGTGTGCCTTGCGGTACTGGTCGGCGCAGTGCGGCGTGAGCGACGTTGGGCGATCGCTGGGGCGATGTTTTTGCTGCTCGGTAGCCTGCCTGTCGTGGCGGATCGAGTGTTTGCGTGGTCGCAGGCTGAGGTGCTCGACCGAGATCCTGCGCGGCTTGAGCGGGGGATGCCGGTCGCGCAGGCGATCGTCGTGCTCAGCGGTGCGATGGGCTATGTGCGTCCCTCGGGTGTGCCGATTGCCGAGTGGGGTGATGCAATTGATCGCGTGTTGGCGGGTATCGCGCTTGCGCGGGAGGGGCGAGCGCCGCGTCTCATTTTCTCGGGAGGAGGCTGGATTGGTCAGGAGGGGTTGCCCTCTGAGGGTGCGGTGGCGCGGCAGTTCGCGCTTGAGTTTGGTTTAGCTGCCGATCGAGTCGAGGTGTCGCCCCAGGCGCTTAACACCGAGCAGGAGGCCAAAGTCATCCGAAAAATGTTCCGCTCGGTGAGGCCGAAGATTATTTTGGTTACTTCAGCGTTTCACAGTCCGCGGGCAGCCGTGATCTTCGCGACCGAGGGGTTTGAAGTGATTTCGCATCCGGTGGATTTTCGGGTGCCGGTTAAGCGAAGTGCACTCATGAACTGGCTGCCCTCGACCGATGCACTTGAGAAATCAGACCTCGTCATCCGCGAAGCGCTTGGCCGTGCGTATTACCGTCTACGGGCGATGTGGCAGGCGGACTCGCAGAAGGTGGCTGAAGAGGACCCCCCATGAGTCGTTTCCTTGATCGCCGCGTGTCTGTGGCGCCGATGATGGATTGGACGGATCGACATTGCCGGTACTTTCTGCGCGGCTTTCATAAAGATTTACTGCTGTACACGGAGATGTTGACGGCTTCGGCTATTTTGCGGGGCGAGCGGGAGAGGCTACTCGAGTTTTCTGCGGAAGAGCATCCGCTTGCACTACAGCTTGGCGGCTGCGAGCCTGATTATCTCGCCGCCGCAGCCCGCTACGGTGAGGAGTGGGGGTACGATGAGATCAACCTCAACTGCGGCTGCCCCTCCGACAAAGTGCAGAAGGGCGCGTTTGGCGCCTGTCTCCTGAACGAGCCTCGTCTCGTTGCAGACTGTATCTCGGCGATGTGCGCGGCGGTGGCTCTGCCGGTGACCGTGAAGATGCGCATCGGCGCCTTGCCATCAAGCGCACACGATCTTAATGAGGCTGTGCAGCGTTTTGATGAGGCAGACTACGACAAGCTCGCCGATTTTTTAGTCGCCGTCCGCGCAGCGGGGGCCGACTGCGTGATCGTGCACGCGCGTAAGGCGGTGCTTGGTCACTGGACGCCGGCTGAGAATCGGGAGATTCCCCCGCTTAGGTATGACGTAGTGCGGCGTTTGAAGGAAGACTTCCCCGACATGCCGGTGTTGCTTAATGGCGGCCTGAAGACGGTCGGGCAATCGATCGAGGCGCTCGAGTGGGCCGATGGTGTGATGCTCGGTCGCGAGGCGTATCACCGGCCGATGGTGCTTGGCGAACTTTTTGCTGCCCTGGAGGCAGATGTGGGTTATCGCGCCCCCAGCGTCGAAGATCACCTTTCTCGCATGGCCGAGTACGCAGAACGAGAACTCTCGAAAGGCGAGCGCTTGCACGCCATCACCCGCCATATGCTCAGCCTTCTTAGTCACACGCCGGGCTCGCGGGAGTATCGTCGTTTGCTCTCAGAAGGCGCCCGTGAACGCGATGCGGGGCCCGAGCTCCTGCATCGTGCGGCATCGCAGGTCACGATCTAATCAAGACTCTCAATCGACCGACCCCCGGCCGATGGCGTTTGCCTCGCCCCTGTGAACGGGGGAGAGGATGGGTAAAAAATTTTGATAATGAGTGCAGCACAGCTACTCAGTAGCTTTCTCGGGGTGGCGAGTGGGGAGACTTTGATGTCTTAAGGCGATCTTCAAGTAGCGACTCGGCATACCTACCGCAACCTATCGATAAAAAGTCGATCGAGGCGATGATTGAGGTGGCGACCATTACGAGGGAGAGAGCTGGCCACGCGATGGGCGATCCCTTGATGGTGCGGGGACTTTAAAGGGTTCAATCGTCGAGCAAGGCGGCGACTACGGCAAAAGACGCGGCACGGGTCCGTCCACCACGGCGGCGGCGTACGCGGTGACCGCGAAGACGGCGGTCGACTGGCGCAGGTGCGCACGGTCGACCTGATTGAGCGTGTCGTTCACGGTATGGTGGATGTCGAAGTAAGTTGTCGCATCGAGCTGTGGCGCCAAGATGGGCACGCCGAGACGACGCAGCGGGCCGAGGTCGGCGCCGCCGTTGGCGATGTTGTCGCCAAGCTCCACTTCGAGCGATCGCACTACGCGGTGTGTCTGCACAATGGTTGGCCAGTACCGTTGCGGCACTCGTGCGGAGAGCTTCCATACCGGACCGTCGCCAAGGTCGGCCTCCATCGCAAAGGCGTGATTTGCGACCCCCTCATCGCCGATGGCAGCAGGGTAGCGACTCGCTCCCGAGAGCCCGAACTCCTCGTTCGCAAAAAGCACGACGCGCAGGGTGCGGCGCGGCTTAGGAACAGCGTTCGCGGCCAGTTGTGCCGCCGCGATTGCGATGGCGACGCCTGCGCCATCGTCTTGAACGCCGTGACCGGTATCCCACGAATCGAGGTGGCCACCGATCAGTACGATTTCATTAGCGAGGTCGGTGCCGGGCAGATCGCCGATGACGTTCGCCGAGCGTACCTGCGGTAGATCGCGCGAGGTGACACGCAGGCGCACTCGTACGGCTTGGCCCGCCCGCGCCGTGCCCTCGGAGCGCGTCTGCGTAACTTGACGCGCAAGGAGATCCGCATCGGGGTTCGAGATAGCGACCGCCGGAATGCGCGGCGCGGAGACGGAGTAGGAGAGCGTGCCGGTATGCGCAATACGGTTCTCGCTCGTGCCCACCGATCGAATGACCACCCCTAAAGCGCCCAGGCTCCCGGCGATGCTCGGCCCTTCGGTACGCGCCCAAACGGCTTTGCCGTAACCACTGCCATCGCGCGTGCGTTCCATGCGGGCGTTGAAGAACACGATCTTGCCGCGCACGGTGCCCTCCGGCAGCGCCTGCAGTGCGGGGAGGTCCGGCACCATCACGATGGACGCTGAGAGACCTTCATCAGGCGTCCCGATGCTGCCGCCAATCGCAGTCGTCACCATCGACATTGGATACGGTGCAAGCACTTCAAAGCTTGCTTCGCCGCGGATCCACCGCGGCACGATCACTTCTTGGGTGTGCACGTTCGAAAAGCCGTGATCGCGCAGGGTTTTAACGGCCCACTCGACGCCGGCCTGATCACCTGCTGTGCCGGCAAATCTTTGCCCGACTTCGGTGGTCAGTGACTCAAGGAGCCGATAGCTTTCATCGCTCTGAAGCGCGAGTTCACGTACGCTGCCGGCGCCGGCAAGCGCCTCGCGTGAGAGCAGCACGGGCGGGGGTTCTTTGGAGGCCTGCGCGAACGTGATGTCAAAGATTGAGAGGCCCGCGACACACGCAGCCGCAACGGCGAGGCCGAAGCGGCTTCGCAAACGAAGATAGATCGTCATGGGGCCCTCAGCCGAGGCGCTTTTGCAGGGCTTTGACCTCAGCCCACAACGCCGCAGGCGTGCGCGCACCGAACTGCTCAAAGAATTTACCGATATCGGCGGCTTCAGTGCGCCACTCCTCCGGTCTAACCGAAAGCAGCTCATCGAGTGCGGGCTGCGCGATGCTGAGGCCCTGGAGGTTGAGGTCGGCGGGGCGCGGCAGGTGGCCGATGTGGCTCTCCTGCGCCGCGGCCTTGCTGGTGCAGCGCTTTAAGATCCACTCAAGCACGCGCAGATTGTCGCCGAACCCTGGCCACAAGAGCTTGCCGTCGGCACCGCGACGGAACCAGTTCACGTGATAAATTTTGGGAGGGTCCTTGAGCCTCTGGCCCATCGCAAACCAATGCGCCCAGTAATCGCCGAAGTTGTAGCCGGCGAAGGGTTTCATGGCCATCGGATCGCGACGCAGTACCCCCGCTTGACCGATGGCGGCTGCGGTCGTCTCTGAGGCAACCGAGGCACCGACGAGCACACCATGGTTCCAGTCGCGCGCTTCGTAGACGAGCGGGGCGACGCCGCGCCGACGTCCGCCAAAGATAATCGCTGAGATCGGCACGCCACTGGGGCTATCCGCCTCAGACGCATAACGCGGATTACGCTTGGCTGACACTGTAAAGCGCGAGTTCGGTTGCGCCGCAGGGCCGTTCGCCGGGTCATAGGGCCGACCCTGCCAGTCGATCACGGGCTTGCCGGTCTCGAGACCTTCCCACCAAGGCCGGTTATCTGCGGTGAGCGCGACGTTTGTGAAGAGTGTGTCGCGCTGAATCATCTTAAAAGCGTTACGGTTGGTCTTGGCGTTGGTACCCGGCACGACACCGAAGTAACCCGCCTCCGGGTTGATCGCATACAACCGACCATCGGGTCCGGGGTGTAGCCAGGCGATGTCATCGCCGACGGTCGTGACCGTCCAGCCCGGCATGGAGTCGGGTGGGATCAACATTGCAAGGTTCGTCTTGCCGCAAGCGGAGGGAAAAGCGGCGACGACGTAGTGCGTCTCGCCCGCTGGACTCGTAAGGCCGACGATGAGCATGTGCTCGGCGAGCCAGCCTTCGTGACGCGCCTGATAGCTCGCGATGCGCAGCGCATGGCACTTCTTACCCAGCAGTGCGTTGCCGCCATAGCCACTGCCAAAACTTTGAATCGAGAGCTCTTCAGGGAAATGCATGATGAACCGGCGGTTCGGATCGAGCTCGCCGATTGAGTGCAAGCCTCTTACGAAGTTTCCCTCGCGGGCAATGCGCTCAAGCGCGGGGCGACCGGCGCGGGTCATGAGCATCATGTTGATGACGACGTAGGCACTATCGGTGATTTCGACGCCGCAGCGCGAGTAGGGCGAGTCGATGGGGCCCATGCAGTAGGGCACGACGTACAGCGTGCGGCCCTTCATGCAGCCCTTGAAGAGCTCTTGCATCTTGGCGTACGCCTCGGCCGGGGGCATCCAGTTGTTATTGGGACCGGCGTCGTCCCGGTTCGTGGTGCACACGAAGGTGAGGTGCTCGACGCGCGCCACGTCCGATGGGTGCGAACGGGCGAGGAAACAGTTGGGGTAATGCGCTTCGTTGAGCTTCTGCAGTTCGCCATTCGATTGCAGTTGATCGATGAAGCTCTGGTGCTCGGCATCCGACCCTTCGACCCAGTGTATGGCATCGGGCGTCGTCAGTTCGCGCACGGAGGTCGCCCATTCCGCGACAGCTTTGGACAGTGTCGGCAACGGCGGCAGGGTTGAGGGACTTATCATTAGCGAACCTGTTCCCCTAAATCTTTAAATCAATTTAATCCAAAATCATAGCGAAGCCCACACGGGATGAGGGTCTTGTGCTTGTATAAGATGATTAGCGAAAACGCGCGAACTTACACCGAGCAACGTCCGGTGACCCATGGCTTATAACCTGAATATTCCGGGTTGGATGTCCGAGCATGAGCTTCGGGTGATCGAAGACTTGGCGGGTCGCGTCGCCCCTTACGGAAACATTGTTGAAGTGGGCTCTTTTTGCGGGCGAAGTTCGTGGCCCTGGGCGAAATCGGTGGATCCATCGATCACGGTTTATGGCCTCGACATTTGGGATCCGGGGGAACACCCGTACTCACCGCCGAGTTTGGTGGATGCGGATACGGACGTCGGTCGATTCGGTGCGGCCAAGGACTGGCGCGAGGCCGAAGGGTCGCTCGAGAACTTCACGCGCTATACCGCCGACTGCCCGAATATCGTGGCTCGCCGTGGGCGCTCGCCCGATGATTTCTGGCAGCGGCCGTTTTCGTCGACCGATTTAGTATTTTTGGACGGCGTTCATCACAACCCGATTTTTCAAAAGGATTTATGATTTTGGTGGGAGCGCCTGAGACCCGGCGCGATTTTCTGTGGCGACGATTACGCTCGCGCCCACCCCGACGTGATTTTCACCCTCCGCGATTTCACGATGCACCATGGCCTTTCGCTCGTCGTGAGGGGTCATCTCTGGATTACCCAAAAACCCCTTAACACCGCCACCCCGCCGTGAACGCGGGGCCGGTGCTGCAAATAGTGCTCTGACCGCGTTGTGGGTCTTGTTTGGGACCTGCTTCGGGCGTAGCGTGCGCGCCGCATGCAGTCCATTGAGGACATGTTCGGGCCTGTCGGCCCGCTCGCTCGACACCTGCCGGGGTTTGTGCCACGCAAGTCTCAGCGGCGCATGGCGACGGCGGTAGCCGCGGCTCTTGAGGCGCGCAGGCCGCTGCTCGTCGAGGCGGGCACGGGCACGGGCAAGACCTTCGCGTACCTTGTGCCTGCACTTTTCGCCGGGCTTCGGGTGTTAATTTCGACGGGCACGCGCACGCTGCAGGACCAGCTCTTCTCAAAGGATGTGCCGCTCGTTGCCGGCGCAATTGGGACGCCAGCGAAGGTGGCCCTACTTAAAGGCCGCTCCAATTATCTTTGTACCTATCGATTGAAGCGCGAGGTGGCACAGGGCGCCTTCGAAAGCGTAGCGCCGCGCAATGCACTCATGTCGCGTCTTGAGTCTTGGGCGCTAATGACCAAGACCGGCGATCTGGCCGAGGTACCGGGCTTTAATGAAAGCCACGCACTCTGGCCCAAGGTGACCTCCACACGCGATAACTGCCTCGGTACGCGCTGCGCAGAGTTTGCGAACTGTCATGTGGTGGCGGCGCGGCGCGAGGCACAGGCGGCTGATCTTGTGATCGTGAATCATCATCTTTTACTCGCAGACCTCTCGCTTAAAGAAGATGGTTTCGGCGATCTTTTAGGTAGCGCCGACGCGGTGATTCTTGATGAGGCCCATCAGCTTCCTGACCTCGCAACTGAATTCTTTGGGGTGCAGATCAGTAGTCGTCAGATCGAGAGTGTGCTCATCGACGGGCGGGCCTCCCTTCTACACTCGGGCGGTTCGGTGGCGGAGATTAGTACCGCCGTGCACGAGGTCGAGGTTGCGATCAGTGCCATATTCGCCGCGCTGGCTTCGAGAGTCGATCTCGAGTCAGTAACGCTCGCGCTCGTTGCCGCGCTACGTGGTTACGCCTCGCGGCTCACCGATACGGGGCGCGAAGCGGCAGAGCAGGTGGCCCAGCGCGCGGTGAATTTTGCAGGCTCGCTCGAGCGCATCGCGCTCTGCACCGACGATGAGGGCGCGCGCACGAGCGAGAGCAATGGGCGTAGTTTTTCTTTGGGATTGTTACCTTTTGACATCTCCGAGCGGTTCCGAAGTTTGCTCGAAGTACGCCCGATGGCCTGGGTATTCACATCGGCGACGCTGTCGATGGCGAGTGCATCGCAAGGCGATGACTTCAGCCACTTTGCCTCGCGTTTGGGCTTACGCGATGCCGAGTCGCTGCGCATTGCAAGTCCCTTCGACTATGAGTCGCAGGCGATGTTGTATCTACCTGCAGGGCTACCTGAGCCCACGGCGCCGGGTTATGTCGAGGCGGTGATCGAGACGTGCTTGCCGCTACTCGATGCGTCGGGCGGTGGTGCGTTCGTACTCTTTACGAGCCATCGAGCGCTTGAACAAGGCGCAGCGGCGCTGCATGCACGCTGGGATGGCACGGAAGATACGCCAATTTTGGTGCAGGGTGAGGGTTCGCGCGAAAAACTGTTACGGGATTTTCGGAAGTACGGCAATGCGGTGCTGCTCGGCACAGCGAGTTTTTGGGAGGGGGTGGACGTAAAGGGCGAGGCGCTACGGCTCGTCATCATTGAGAAGCTGCCCTTCGCATCGCCCGACGACCCGCTCACCAAAGCACGCATTATGCACCTGCAGCGTAAGGGGGAAAACGCATTTCGGGATTACCAGTTGCCTGAAGCGGTGCTTGCGCTCAAGCAGGGGGTAGGTCGGCTCATCCGCAGCGAGTCGGATCGTGGCATGATCGTGATCGCCGATCCGCGTTTACTCACCAAGGGATACGGCCACACGTTCCGTGCGAGTCTGCCGCCGATGCCGGCGACCCAAGATCGAGATGAGGCGCTGCGGTTTTTGCGCAAACTCCGATGAATATTCTTGCTATTGATACTGCGACTGAAGGTTGCTCTGCCGCGCTCTGCGTGGGGTCGACACCACACGCCTCTGGCGGCCGTGTGCTGTCGCGCTATCAAGAGGTTCCGCGCAGTCATGCGGAGTTGATCCTCCCTATGATCGATGCGCTCCTCGCCGAGGCAGATATCACACTCAAAAATTTGACAGCCATTGCCTTTGGGCGCGGACCTGGCAGTTTCACGGGCGTACGGCTTGCCTCGAGCGTGGTGCAAGGCTTGGCGTACGGTGCGGGTATTGGCGTGGTTCCGGTGTCGACGCTACAGGCGGTCGCGTATCGAGCGTTCGCGCTGACGAACGAAAGCGATGCGCCAAAGGCGACGCACGCACTCGTGTGTAACGATGCACGCATGGATGAGGTTTATGTTGGCGCGTTTATGCGCGGGTTGGATATCGCAGGCGTCGCGGTGCCGGTCGCGCTAGGAGCCGAAACCGTACAGGCGCCGGATAGGGTGGTTGTGCCCCAAGTCGCGGGTGCGCGAATGGGCGCTCGAGACGCCCTGCGCTGGATCGGCGCAGGGCGGGGTTTTAAGACGTATCCCGCGCTATCGTCGTTGCGTGCGGAGCAGGGCGGACCGCTCGCCTCGGTGCACGAGACCATCTTGCCGCGCGCAGAGGACCTCCTCGCCCTTGCCCTGCCCGAGATCGCGGCGGGGCGGGTATTGCCGGCCACGGCCGCGTTACCGATTTATGTCCGGGATGAGGTTGTAAAGACTCCCGGGTCTTTGTCACGTATTTGAAATTGATTTCACGTGAAATCTGACTCATGGCCGTCAAAAACATTCTAGTCGTTGAAGATGAAAAACCGATACGCGAAATGATCGCTTTCGGTCTGCGACGTGCCGGTTTTGAGGTACGTGAGGTCGCCGACACGCGCAGTGCGCGCTCCGAGGTCGTAAATCGTCGGCCCGATCTGATGCTCGTCGATTGGATGCTGCCGGATATGAGCGGACTCGAGTTTACGAGGCAGACCAAGCGCGACCCAAATCTTCGTGATCTGCCGATCATTATGCTCACAGCTCGAGCGGAGGAGTCGGACAAAGTCGTGGGTCTCGAGGGCGGGGCGGACGACTATGTGACGAAGCCCTTCGCACCGCGTGAGCTTGTGGCCCGCATCAATGCCGTGCTGCGCCGCGTCGACCCACAGGTCGAAGGCTCGGTTATCACCTTTGAGGGATTAAGCCTTGATCCGATTTCGCATCGTGTGACAGCCGATCGTCAGCCGGTGACGCTCGGGCCGACCGAGTACCGAATGCTCGAGTTCTTCATGAACCACCCTGATCGGGTGTACTCACGCGAGCAACTGCTCGATCGGATCTGGGGTGGCAACGTCTATGTCGAGGAGCGGACGATCGACGTGCATGTCCGCCGTCTACGCAAAGCCCTCGAGGAATTCGGTTACGATCGTTTCGTTCAGACGGTGCGGGGGGCGGGTTACCGCTTTTCGATTAAATCGGAGTGACTTTGCTCAGGAATCCGCTCGAAGACTGGGGTTCAGCGCTCTGGCGCGTCGCGCTGGTGGCGGTGCTCGGCGCGCTTGTGGGTCTTTTCGTGGGGCACCTTTGGTGGGGAATTGCCGGATCGCTCGCGATAGAGCTCGTAAGGCAGCTCGCGAACCTCAATAATTTCCTCGACTGGTTGCACCACCGAAATCGACGTGATCCGCCGGACTCGAGCGGAAGCTGGGGGGATGCGGTCTCACTCGTTTCGCGCCTGCATCGACGCAAGCAGTTTCACAAACAGCGCTTGCTGCAGATGTTCCGCGAACTTCGGCGCTCCACGGCTTCGATGCCCGATGGCGTCGTCGCACTCAACGCAGATCGGGAAATTCTTTGGTTCAACCGCAGGACAGCAGAGCTACTTGGGTTACGTCGTAAGCTGGACTTCGGCATCAGCCTTGCGAGCCTCGTGCGGGTCCCCGAGTTTGCGAGTTATCTCGGCAAAGGTGATTTCAGCGAGAGCCTGCGCGTTCACCCGAGGATCGGCGAACCGACGTGTCTGGAGTTTCAGGGTGTGCCGTATGGCGAGCGACAGCTCTTTCTGCTTGTGCGCGATGTCACCCGCCAGGAGCAGCTCGAGACCATGCGGAAAGATTTTGTAGCCAATGCTTCGCATGAGCTTCGCTCGCCGCTCACGGTGATCGCGGGATATCTTGATACGTTGTCACACGAGAGTGAGCTGCCGCACGAGCTGCGCGCGCCGATTCAAGAAATGCGACGACAGTCCGAACGTATGACGGCGATCGTTTCTGATTTGCTCGAGCTGTCACGGCTTGAGTCGACGAGCGAGCCGATGGTCGGACAGTCCATTGATGTGGCGGCGCTCCTTACCGATCTACGGCGGGATTTGCTCGCCCGTGATGGCACGAAGCATGAGATCATCGTCTCGATCGAGTCCCCGGCGCGCATCGTCGGCGATGCAGGCCAAGTCCACTCAGCGTTTTGGAACCTCGTCGACAACGCCTCAAAGTACGCGCCAGCCGGCGGCAAGATCATGCTGCGCTGGTGGGTCGATGAACTTGGCGGGCATTTTGCGGTCTCGGATACGGGACCTGGAATTTCACCGGAGCATTTACCTCGGCTGACAGAGCGTTTTTATCGGGTCGATCCCAGCCGAGCCCGCGATTTGGGCGGTTCGGGTTTGGGTCTAGCCATTGTGCGTCACGTACTGCAAAGGCACGGAGCCGAACTAAATATTCAGAGCGAAGAGGGGCGGGGAAGCGCGTTTACATGTCACTTTTCGAGAGCGCGTCTCAAGTCATGACGAGTCGCATTAGGCAGCAACAGCAGTTATTCTCGAGCCTCGGATTTTGACGACTTAATTTGGGGTACAACGCCCGAGGGGTAGGACATCGTGGATACCATCGAACTTTCGCAGCACATTTCGCGCCGCTTCAACGAAGACCTCGAGCGCGTGCGCGCTCAGGTACTCAGCATGGGTGGTCTCATTGAGCAGCAGCTCGCTAAAGCGGTCTCTGCGCTCGTCGAAGGCGACAGTACGCTCGGTGAGGCCGTTGCACGAGACGATTTCGAAGTCAATCGTATGGAGGTGTCGATCGATGAGGAGTGCTCGCGCATTCTCGCGACGCGCGCCCCGGCGGCGAGTGACCTACGACTCATCGTCGCCATTATTAAGGCCATTACTGATCTCGAGCGTATGGGCGATGAGTGCGAGAAGATCGGGTACATCGCCTCCAGGCTTGCGACGCAAGAACGCCCGGCCGATAAGTACCGCGAAATCAAGCATCTCGGTCGAATCGTACAGAGCATGGTTCACGACTCGCTCGATGCGTTCGCACGCATTGACGCGGAGGCTGCGCTCAAGGTGGCGCGTCAGGATCGCCTCGTCGATGAAGAGTATGAAGCCATCCAGCGTCAGGCGATCACGTTCATGATGGAAGATCCGCGCAACATCCGTCGTGCGCTTGATGTGATGTGGGTGGTCCGCGCTCTCGAGCGTATCGGCGATCACGCTAAGAACATCTGTGAGTACGTGATATTTATGGTGTGTGGCAAAGATATCCGTCACGTGAGGCTGGAGGACGTCGAGACTGAGCTCGCCCAGCGTGGGGTTAAAAATTGACGGAATCGTCTCGCGTCGGTAGCGCTCTTGGACGCCTGTTTTACGATCGACGGCTCGGTAACCTCGCGGGGTTCTTCGCCTGTACGGGCCTCATGGCATATGCGCTTTTCGCAGAGCATGTGCTTGGGTTCGAGCCATGCCCGCTCTGCATTTTTCAGCGCGTTGGCGTCATCGCACTTGGCATCACCTTCTTGATCGCAGCGCTACAGAATCCCCTAAGCGCACGAGGATCGCGGGTGTACGGCGTCTTGCTGCTCGCGGTGTCGGCGTTTCCGGGTTACTCAGCTGGCCGCCATGTCTATATTCAAAGTTTGCCGTTCGGTTCGGTGCCGGCCTGCGGCGCGAGCCTCGATTACATGATGGACGTCCTACCGTTCGTGACTGTGCTACGAAAGGTGCTCTTCGGTGCAGGTGAGTGTCAAAAAATAGATTGGTCACTCTTGGGGCTCTCGATGCCCGCATGGGTGTTCATCAGTGTGGCAGCTTTGGCAACCTGGGCGGTGTTCGTCAATTTTCGAAGTATCACGCTGTCACGCGAGTAGGCGCCGCAGGATGCCGGCGTACATCTGGTGCAGCAGGTCGATTTCTTCGACGCGGATCCCTTCGTTGACCTTGTGGATTGTGGTGCTAGTTACGCCAAGCTCAATGACCTGAGCGCCCATCGGCGCAATGAATCGACCATCTGAGGTGCCGCCACCCGTGGAGAGCTTCGGCGTCTTGCCGATGAGTGCTTTGACTGATTCGACCGCGGCAGCCGAGAGCTTACCCGGAGGCGTGTAAAACGGCTCACCTGAGACGTACCACTCAAGCGTGTAGCGCACGCCGTTCTTAACGAGAATGTCTTCAACAATTTTTTTGAGTGCCTCGACTGTTTGCACGGGCGAGTAACGCAAGTTGAAGCGCGCCCTGAGTTCGCCGGGAATCACATTGGGCGCACCCGTGCCCGCGTTCAAATTCGAGATCTGAAACGTTGTCGGCTGAAAAAAGTCGTTCCCGGCATCCCAGCTGCGCGAGGTGAGCTCGACGAGTGCGGGCGCGAGCATGTGCACGGGGTTTTCGGCCTGATGCGGGTAGGCCACATGACCCTGTACGCCGTGGACGGTAAGACGGCCCGAAAGTGAACCGCGACGACCGATCTTGATGGTGTCACCGACCGCTTGCTCGCTCGATGGCTCCCCAACGATACAGTATTCAATGCGTTCGTTACGGGCGCTGAGAGTTTCGACGACGCGCTTGGTGCCATCGATCGAGGGACCTTCCTCATCGCTTGTAATCAAAAAAGCGAGGGTGCCGCAATGTGTCGGATGAGCGCGCACGAATTCCTCGGTAGCAGTGATCATTGCTGCGAGTCCGCTCTTCATGTCTGCAGCACCGCGGCCGTAGAGCACGCCATCACGGATGGTCGGCACGAACGGGTTGCTACGCCATTCTTCGAGTGGACCGGTTGGGACTACGTCAGTGTGCCCCGCAAAACAGACGACGGGTGAGGGGTCGGCGCCACTCGTGCTGCCATCGCCCCGGCGCTTGGCCCAAAGATTATCCACATTTCCGTAGCGCAGGTTTTCGACCGTAAAACCGAGCGCCTTCAGGCGAGCGCCTAAGACGTCCTGACATCCCGCATCCGTCGGGGTGACGGAGTTGCGGGCCATGAGGTCCTGGGTGAGTTCAAGAGTCGCTAACACGGGGCCGTTTTTATAGAGGCGGGGGGCAGGGGATGCAAGAGATCGGGTCCTCGCAGACTGAAATATTTCTGCAACACGCGCCGAGTATCATTCTGCTGGTACACCACAGGGGGTTACTCCGTGCTCAAAAAGATACTGATCCTCGCCGCTGCGGTCACCGTCGCCGCTATGCTCGCCCCGATCGCCCCGGCTCAGGCCGCCCGCGACTTCATCAACATCGTCGGCTCCTCGACCGTCTACCCCTTTACCACCACGGTGGCGGAACAGTTGGGTCGCCAAGGTCGCTTCAAGACCCCGAAGGTCGAGAGCACGGGCACGGGCGGCGGCATTAAGCTCTTCTGCAATGGCGTGGGCCCCCAGCACCCCGATGTGGTCAATGCTTCGCGCCGCATGAACGTCTGGGAATTCGACACCTGCAAAAAGAACGGCGCCACCGGCATCGTCGAGGTGCGGGTCGGTTATGATGGCCTGACGATCTCCGAAAATAAGCGTGGTCCGAAACTCGACCTGACGCGCAAGCAGGTCTACCTGGCGCTCGCCAAGCAGATCCCGGATCCGGCAAATCCGACGGTACTGATTGCGAACCCGTACACGCGCTGGAGCGAGATCGACAAGTCGCTGCCGAATACGAAGATCGAGGTTCTTGGTCCGCCGCCGACCTCGGGCACGCGCGATTCTTTCGACGAGCTCTACATGGAAGCCGGTTGCCGCACTTATCCGTGGATCAACACGCTGCGTAGTCAAGACGAGAAGCGCTTCAAGCGTGTCTGCCATACGGTGCGTGAGGACGGCGCGTTCATCGAAGCGGGCGAAAACGATAACTTGATTGTTCAGAAGCTTGCAGCGAACCCGAATGCCGTCGGTATCTTCGGCTTCAGCTTCCTTGAAGAAAACCTCGACAAGCTGCTCGGTTCAAAGATTGAAGGCGTCGAGCCGACCTTCGACACGATTTCTTCGGGGAAGTATCCCGCCTCGCGTCCGCTCTTCATCTACGTGAAGAAGGCGCACATTGGGGTGATCCCGGGTCTGCAGGAGTTCGTCAACGAATACGTGAGCGACAAGGCGCTCGGCGAGGAAGGGTATCTCGCCGATCGCGGTCTCGTACCGCAGCCGAAGTCGGATCTTGCGAAAACTCGAGCGGATGTGAAATCGCTCAAGAACTTCGCTCCGTAACATCGCGGTCGCCACCACACCTAGAGGGAACACCATGAACCTTCGATCGTTTACCGCCGCCTTGGTCACAGCGGCTGCTCTGTCGACTGCGCAAGCTGCGGGCGCATCGGAGCCGATCACCTCAGCGCAGTCCGAGCTTGAGGCGATAAAGGCGCAGCTGGCGCTTTTGCAAGCGCGCCTTGCGCAGCTCGAGGCGGCGCAGAAGTCGCAGGCGGAGAAGGTCGCAACGGCCGTGGCGGAACAAGCGGTGGTGAACACTGATCTGCAGGGCTCGATTGATCGCACGGCCGACAACCTCGCCCGTACGGTAGGCGAGGGTGTCGGCTCGGGTTGGTTGAGCCGCTGGGTGTGGAAGGGTGACCTGCGCGTGCGCAACGATCACATCGACCAGGAAGCGACCGTCTCGGTGCGTAATCGAAATCGGCTGCGATTACGTGTCGGTGCTTCGGCTCGTGTGAATGACAACACGCGTGTCGAATTCCAGTTCACGACGGCAGAAGGTGCGGATGCACGGGCGCCTATGCAGTCGTTTACGGATGCGAATTCGCGCAAGCCACTCGATCTTGATACCGCCTTTGTCGAGTGGTCACCGAATGATCACTGGAAGGTGTCGGTCGGCAAGATGCGCTATCCGTGGGTCCGTACGTCGAGCTTTTTCTTCGATAATGACATCAATCCGGAAGGTATCGGTGCGCAGTGGCAGCAGGCGGCGAACGGCTTCTTCGGCAGTGTGTTCGCCACGCAGTTCTCCGAGCGTCCAACGGCGGCAGACTCGGGGATGATCGGTGCGCAGCTCGGCTGGCGTTGGAATCGAACCGACGGCAGTCGTGTACTGATCGCCGGGGCGTACTACGACCACATCGCGGTTCGAGGCTACAACCCGTTCCAGAACGCGAGCGCAAGCTTGGCGGGATTTGGCAGCTTCGGTAACTCAACGAGCACGAGTACGGCGATCTGCCGCAGGGCGATCGCTGCGGGTGCGGCCTGCCTTGCGAACGATTACAACGTGTTTGAACTGCTTGGCGAGTATCAGTTCAATGTCGGTGAGCAACCGCTGCTGCTCTTTGCCAACGTTGCGCAGAACACGGCGGCCGACTACTCGATCGCCACGACGAGTACGGCGACGACCATTCCGGAGGGTCTGGATACTGCTTACGCGGCAGGCTTCACGTACGGTCGGGCGAGCGCGACGATCCCGGGGACTTGGGAAGTCGGGTATCTCTATCAGGTCATCGAGAAGGACGCGCTCTTTGGGCAGTGGATCGACTCGGACTTTGCTGCAGGCAATACCGACGGCGGGGGCAGTGTGATCCGAGGGGCCTATCAGCTCTCACGCAACTGGCGCTTCAACCTCGCGTACCTGCTCAATGATACGAACCGGGACGTGGCGGCTGCGGTAACCATCCCCTCGGCCCGCAACCTCTTCGATCGGGATTACAAACGCCTGCACGTGGACTTCAACTGGACTTACTGACTCCACGGACGCATTAAATTTGGATGACGGGTCTACCTCGGGAGGTCGGAGTCGGTAAAATCCTCAGCCTCCCAGGGTCCTGTACCCCGCCGCAGGTTCTGTCGCCTTCATGAGCCCGTCGATTCTCTTCGTCTTGATCGTCGCGCTGTCGGTGCTGGCGTTCCAGCTTGGCAAGACGCGCGCTATCGCGATGGTGGGTGGGCAGCGACGTATTCGCGACCTACATTCTTTGCCTGGGCACTACGGTTTGCTCACGGCTATGTGGTGTGGGCTTCCTGCACTCGTGGTCTTTCTCACTTGGGTGCTGCTGCAGGATGCGGTCATCACCCGATTGGTGATCGCTCAGTTACCGGCTGCCTCGCAGGCGCTGCCCGACGCGCAGCTTGGGTTGTTACTCAATGATTTGCGCAACGTCGTCGCCGGCGATGTACCGCCGGAGATGGTGGCGCCGGAGACGAGAGTGGCGGCTGCGCAGTACGCGCAGTCACGCGACATCGCCGAGCTTGCGCTCACAGCCATCGTCATTTCGATCGGTATCGTTGGCATGCTGTGGGTGCGCGCAAAAATCCGCCCCGACCTGCGCGCGCGTAATTCCTACGAGCGAGTGATCGAAATATTGCTCTTCGGGTGCTCAGCCGTAGCGGTGTTCACGACGCTCGGTATCGTGCTCTCCATCGTCTTCGAGGCATTTCGGTTTTTCAGCATCGTGCCGGTGACCGAGTTTGTGTTCGGCACCAACTGGAGCCCGCAAATGGCGATCCGCGCCGACCAGGTGGGCTCGTCGGGTGCATTCGGCGCCGTGCCCTTGTTTGCCGGAACGCTGCTCATCTCGTTCATCGCGATGATCGTTGCGGTTCCCATCGGGCTTTTCTCGGCGATTTATCTAGCTGAGTACGCCCCGATCAAGGTGCGCAAGTACGTGAAGCCGCTGCTCGAAGTGCTCGCAGGCGTACCGACCGTGGTGTACGGATTCTTTGCTGTCACCACCGTGGGACCAGCGCTGCGCGTAGCGGGTGAGGCGATGGGGTTGCCCGTAGCCGGTGAGAGCGCGCTCGCTGCAGGGCTCGTGATGGGCATCATGATTATTCCGTTTGTGTCGTCGCTCTCGGACGACATGATCACCGCCGTTCCACAGAGTCTGCGCGATGGCGCCTATGCCCTCGGTGCAACGCGCTCGGAGACGATTCGGCAGGTGGTGCTGCGTGCAGCGCTGCCCGGCGTCGTGGGTGGTGTACTGCTCGCTATTTCACGCGCGATCGGCGAGACCATGATCGTCGTCATGGCCGCAGGGCTTTCGGCAAACCTCACCGCGAATCCGCTCGAGGCCGTGACCACCGTCACGGTGCAGATCGTCACGCTACTCGTCGGCGATCAGGAGTTCGACAGTCCGAAGACCTTGGCCGCGTTCGCGCTCGGTCTGATTCTCTTCCTTGTGACCTTGCTGCTCAATGTCATCGCCCTTTACGTCGTCAGGAAGTACCGTGAACAGTACGAATGATCTGCCGGTAAAGTCAGCTGAGGAGACGCAAGCGCTCGTGCGCAAGAGTCTCGCGCGCCGCTATCGTGCCGAGAAAAGATTCCGGGCGTATGGCGCGGCGGCTGTGCTCTCAGGCATCGGGTTCGTGATTTTTTTGTTCGGCACGATCCTCTCGCAAGGTGCCTCGGTGTTTCGGCAGTCGTACGTGCAATTGACGGTGACTTACGACGCTGAAGTGATCGACCCCTCAGGGGCGCGTAACCTCGACGAACTCGTCACCGCCGATTACCAAGCGCTCATTCGCGCGGCCATGCGTGAGCGTTTTCCAGAGGTGGAAGGGCGCCCGAACCTGCGTGAGCTTTATGGCGTGGTGTCGAGTGCCGCCTCGCTCGAGTTGCAGCAGCGCGTGGTGGCTGATCCTTCGATCATCGGATCGCGAGAGACGCTCTGGGTGCTCGCGGACGACACCGTCGACATGCTGCTCAAGGATAAAGTCAGGCGGTCGGCGCCGGAGGATGAGCGACGACTCTCGGATCAGCAGATCGGTTGGATCGACGCGCTCGTCGCCGACGGCTCGCTTAAATTGCGGTTCAACGCGGCGTTCTTGTCGAACGGTGACTCGCGTGACCCTGAGCAGGCGGGTGTACGCGGGGCGCTCATCGGCTCAGCGCTGACCCTGCTCATTACGCTCTCCCTGTCGTTCCCCATCGGGGTGGGCGCTGCGATCTATCTCGAGGAATTTGCGCCGCGCAACCGCATAACCGACATCATCGAAGTCAATATCAACAACCTCGCGGCCGTGCCCTCGATCGTGTTCGGTTTGCTCGGCCTTGCGATGTTCATCGCATTGTTCGGGCTGCCAAGATCCGCGCCGCTCGCCGGCGGTCTCGTGCTCACGCTGCTGACGCTGCCGACGATCATCATCGCCTCGCGTGCGGCGCTTAAGGCGGTTCCGCCCTCAATTCGCGAGGCAGCCCTTGGCATGGGCGCCTCACGGTTACAGATGGTGATGCATCACGTGATACCGCTTGCGACGCCGGGCATGCTGACCGGCGCCATTATCGGTATGGCCCGTGCGCTTGGCGAGTCGGCACCGCTCCTGATGATCGGCATGGTGGCCTTCGTCGTGGATATTCCGAGGAGTTTTGTCGATCCGGCGACGGCGTTACCCGTACAGGTCTTCTTGTGGTCGGATCTGCCGGAACGTGGCTTCGTCGAACGCACCTCCGGTGCAATCATCGTGCTGTTGCTATTTTTGATGGTGATGAACGCGACGGCGGTCATCCTCCGAAATAAATTCGAGAAACGTTGGTAACGGACATGAATCAGACGGCGATAATTAAACCGGTGCCGGAAGGCACGAGGACCATCGGCGATGTGACCGTGCCGGAGCCTGTGTTCTCCTGTCGCGATGTCGACGTGTTCTACGGCGATAAACACGCCATTAAGAAGGTCAACATCGACATCGGTCGCAAGCAGGTACTCGCGATGATCGGGCCGTCGGGGTGTGGTAAGTCGACATTCCTGCGCTGCCTCAACCGCATGAACGACACCATTGTCGGTGCTCGTGTGGAGGGGTTGATCGAACTCGACGGTCAGGACATCCATGAGAAGCGTCAGGACGTGGTCCAGCTGCGCGCTCGAGTCGGCATGGTGTTCCAGAAACCAAATCCATTTCCGAAGTCAATTTATGAAAATGTTGCGTATGGGCCGCGCATACACGGTTTGGCGGGCGACCGAGCGGAACTCGATGAAATCGTGAATTTGAGTCTGCGTCGTGCCGGCTTGTGGGAGGAGGTCAAGGACCGCTTGAATCAACCGGGTACCAGCCTCTCGGGTGGTCAGCAGCAGCGTCTTTGCATCGCGCGCGCGATTGCGGTGAACCCGGAAGTGATCTTAATGGACGAGCCGTGTTCGGCGCTTGATCCCATCGCAACGGCTCGCATCGAAGATTTGATCGACGAGCTGCGCGAGAGTTATGCGATCTGCATCGTCACGCACTCGATGCAGCAGGCGGCGCGCGTGTCGCAGCGCACAGCGTACTTCCATCTGGGTGATCTCATCGAAGTAGGTGAGACCAACAAAATCTTCACCAACCCTCAGGCGAAACTAACCGAGGACTACATCACCGGTCGATTCGGCTGATGTCGCAAGCGCTCAGTCCGTCGAGCGCAGCAAATCGTTGATGGAGGTCTTCGCGCGCGTTTGTGCATCGACCTTCTTCACGATGACTGCAGCGTAGAGCGAGTGAGAGCCGTCTTTGGACGGCAGACTTCCTGGTACGACGACCGCACCGGCGGGTACTCGTCCTTGAGTGATCTTTCCCGTCTCACGATCGTAGATGCGCGTGCTCTGACCGATATAGACGCCCATCGAGAGGACGGCGCATTCTTCGACGATGACGCCCTCGACGACCTCTGACCTCGCACCGATGAAGCAATCGTCTTCGATGATGGTCGGCGCGGCCTGCAGCGGCTCGAGCACACCGCCAATGCCAACACCACCCGAGAGATGTACGTTCTTACCGATTTGCGCGCAGGAACCGACTGAGACCCAAGTGTCGACCATAGTGCCCGAGTCGACATAGGCACCAATGTTGACGAACGACGGCATGAGCACGACGTTGGGACCGATATAGGCGCCTTTTCGGATTACGGCATTCGGTACCACTCGCGAGCCGCTAGCTCGGATCGAGACTTCGTCCATCGCTGCGTATTTGAGCGGCACCTTATCGAAAAATCGGGTGTAGCCGCCTTCGATGAGACGGTTGTCATAGGCTCGGAAGTAGAGCAGTACCGCCTTCTTCAGCCAGTCGTTCACCTTCCAGCGACCGTCGCGCTTCTCGGCGACGCGAGCCTTACCCGAATCGACGAGATCGAGCGCTTCGTCGAGCGCCACTTTGAGTTCGCGCGAGATGCTCTTCGGGTTTATCTCGGCGCGCTGTTCGAACGCAGTTTCGATGAGGGTACGCAGGGCGGTGTGGTCAGAGCTCATAGGAGTCTCTCGAGATTCAACGGGAGTGAGTTGTAGCAAATCGCGCGATACGCTCGGCGGCAACGACGCATTCGTCGAGGCTCGCTACCAAAGAAATACGCACGCGACTGACGCCGGGGTTGCGACCCTCGACGGTGCGTGCTAGGTAGCTACCCGGGACGACCGTGACGTTCTCTCGGGCGAAGAGTTCGCGTACGAATATCTCATCGTCACCTCGCGTGTCGGCCCAAAGATAAAATCCGCCCTCGGGCGCAGTGAAGTCGAGATGAGGGGCGAGGATGGGCATGACCTTCGCAAACTTCTCGCGATAGAGTCTACGGTTTTCGATGACGTGGGCCTCATCGCTCCAGGCGGCGATGCTCGCGGCCTGCGTCGGCAGCGGTAGCGAGCAACCATGGTAGGTGCGATAGCGCAGGAAGCTCTCGAGAAGCAAAGCATCCCCCGCGACGAAGCCCGAGCGCAGACCGGGCAGACTCGATCGCTTCGAGAGGCTATGAAAGGCCACGCAACGTTCAAAGCCACGACGACCATCGGCGATCGCTGCAGAAAGCAGCGACGGTGGAGGGTTCGACTCGTCGGGGTAGAGCTCAGTGTAGCACTCGTCCGAAGCGACGATGAAATCGTGACGCTCTGCCAGCGCAAGTACGCGTCGCCACGCCTCGATGGTCATGACCGCACCACCGGGGTTACCTGGGCTGCAAAGATAAAGCAGTTGTATGCGATCCCAGGCCGAGGCGGGCACGGCCTCGAGGTTGGGCAGGAATCCGTTCGAGGCGGGCGTCTCAATGAAATAGGGTTCAGCGCCTGCGAGCAGCGCGGCGCCTTCGTAGATTTGATAGAAGGGATTCGGCATTGCGACGAGCGGTGCGCCGCGCGTACCCGTGGTGCTGCGGTCGATGGCGGCCTGGGCGAGCGCAAAGAGCGCTTCGCGTGTACCGGCCACCGGCAACACATTGGCGAGGCGTACTGCGCTCGCACCGAGACCGAACCTGCGCTCAAGCCAGTGCGCACAGGTGTCGCGCAGTTCGTCGCTTCCGGCGGTGGTGGGATAGGCGCGGTAGCCCGCGAGCGAGTTCTTGATCACCTCGAGTACGAACGGCGGCGGCGCATGCTTGGGCTCGCCGATCGAGAGCGCGATGTGCGAGAGGTGCTTTGGCGGCGTGACGCCCGCCTTAAGTGTCGCGAGACGTTCGAAAGGATAGGGCTGGATTTTTTCGAGGTCGGAGTTCATGCCGCGTGACGTCGATCGAGTGCCTCGGTGAGCCGCGTGACCAGTTGCTGCGCGCGCTCATCGGCGAGTGGGCCACGCCCGGCGTCGCTGACGTAGAACACGTCTTCGGCGCGTTCGCCTACGGTCATGACCTTGGCGCCGAGTAGGTCGATGCGCTCTTCCATCATGACCTTGCCGATATCGCAGAGCAGACCGGGACGGTCTGCCGCGACGATCTCGAGCACCGAGCGCTGGTTACGCTCGTCCGTACTCACGAGGATCTGCGTTCGCGTTTTGAAGAGCCGCGCTTGGCGTGGTGCACGACGCGAGACAGCAAGCACCGTATCGCGCGGCGCAGCCAGCGAACGCTTAAGGGCGTATTCGATTTCGGTATGGCGTTCGGCATCGGCGATGGGCGTACCGTCCTCTTCGAGCACGTGGTAAAGATCGATGCTGTTACCATCACCAATCGGCGTGATGCGGGCATCGACGATGTTGAGCCCGAGTTGATCGAGTACAGCCGTCGTGCGCGCGAAGCTCTGTTGACGATGCGGTGCGCAGGTCATGATGGACGTCGTTCCGCGCTCGCTCTCGGGTTGTACCGACACCACCGGGTTGTCGCTCCCCGGCTCCCGCGCGGCGAGTACGCGTGTATGCCAAGTGATCTCTTGCGGCGTATGGCGCAAGAAATAGGCCTCGGAGAGCATGGCCCATACGCCATCAACGGCCGCACTCGCGACACCCGTTGCTGCGAGCAGTTCGCGGGCCTGTGACTGGTTCTCTTGTTTTAGTTCGTCCTGATCGATTGGCGTTTCGAGACCGCGACGCAGGGCGCGCTTCACGCGGTCATGGAATTCGCTAAAGAGCGAGGCCTTCCACGAGTTCCACAGGCGCGGATTGGTGGCGCGTACATCGGCGACCGTGAGCACGTAGAGGTGATCGAGGTGGGTCTCGTCGCCTACGAAGTGCGCGAATTCATTAATGACTTTAGAATCGGCGATGTCCTGCTTCTGCGCGGTGAGCGACAGCTGCAGGTGATTGCGCACGAGCCAGGCGACCAGACGAGCGTCGTAGCGCGAGAGACCCTGTTCGAGGCAGAACGCTTCGGCATCGACTGCGCCAAGTTCGGAGTGATCGCCGCCACGACCCTTGGCGATGTCGTGGAAAAGCGCGGCGAGATAGACGACCTCCGAACGCGGCAACGACTGCATGATCTGCGAGAGATTGGGCAGTTCGTGATTGAACCGCGGCAGCGCGAGGCGGCGTAGATTACTCACGACGAACAGCGTGTGCGCATCGACCGTATAGGCATGGAAGAGGTCGTACTGCATGCGACCAACGATGCGGCCGAAGGATGGGATGTAGCGCCCGAGCACGCCGTACGTGTTCATCCGGCGCAGCTCGTTAGTGACGCCCGCAGGGGCCCGCAAGATTTCGAGGAAGAGACGATGGTTGCGCGGATTTTGGCGGAACTCTTCGTCGATCAGCCAAAGACTTTGTTCGATGGCGCGGATGGTGTGCGCTCGAACACCGCGGATGTCGGGGTTCTGCTGCAGCAGCGCGAAGACTTCGAGAAGCGTTGAAGGTTGGCGCACAAAGACATCATCGTGCATCGCCTCGAGATAGCCGTTCGTGACTTGAAAGCGCGGATTGAGTGGTACGAGGTCTGCGTTCTCATGGAGTATGGCCTCGCGAAAGAGCTGCAACAAAAGTTCGTTCAGCAGGCTTACGTCGAGTACGGTACGGTAGTAGCGTTGCATCAACTGCTCAACGGCGAGTGTGAACGTGGCGTCTTCGTAGCCGAAGAGGCCAGCGAGTTTTATTTGATGGTCGAAGAGCAGGCGATCTTCGCGTCGTTCGGTGAGCGTGTGCAGCGCGAATCTCACGCGCCACAGGAAGGACTGCGCAGCCTGCAGACGCCTCGCCTCACCTTGCGTCAAGAAGCCTTTCTTCGAGAGTTCTTCGAGCGAGTTCACGCCGAAGTGGCGCTTGGCGACCCAAGTGATGGTCTGGATGTCGCGCAAGCCGCCGGGGCCCGTTTTGACATTGGGTTCTAGGTTGTACGCGGTGTCGTTGGCCTTGAGGTGCCGCTCGGCCTGCTCACGCGCCTTGGCTTCGAAGAAATCTTTGACGGGCCAGAGGTGATCGGGCGAGAGCGCTTTTAGCATGGCTGCGACGAGCGTGTCGGAGCCAGCGAGCTGCCGAGCTTCGATGAGCGTCGTTATGACGCTCAAATCGGCAGCGGCTTCGCTGCGGCATTCGTCGACCGTGCGGACGCTGTGACCGATTTCGATACCGATATCCCAAAGAAAAGTCACGAAACGTTCGACGGCGCTACGATCTTCGTCATCGAGCGCCCGCGGTACGAGGATGAGGATATCGACGTCGGAGCAGGGGTGCAGTTCGCCACGCCCATAGCCACCGACCCCGACGAGCGACCAGTCGGCGTCGTGGTGCGGCAGTCGCGTCCGCCACGCCTCACCGAGCACGCCATCGAGCAGCGTCGCGCGGGCGCGCACGAGGGTTTCCACGGGCTCTTCGGCCTCGAATCGACGCCGCAGTTCGGTTTGTCCTTCGCGCAAAATCTGCGCGTAGGCCTCGGCAGTGTGCCCGAAGGCAGCAACTCGAGACGGGAGCGCCTCGAGCAGGGCACGCGTTGGCATCAGGCGGCGCCTTCGAGTGTGCCCGGCTCACGCGAGAGTTGACCCATCGTGAGCACCTCATAGCCGCCGTCGGTGACGAGCACGGTGTGCTCCCACTGCGCTGAGAGAGAGTGATCTTTGGTAACAACCGTCCAGCCGTCGGGCAAAAGTTTGACGTATCGTTTACCGGCATTGACCATCGGCTCGATAGTGAAGGTCATGCCGGGTTGAAGTTTGAGACCTGTGTTGGGCTGGCCGTAATGCAGGACCTGCGGATCTTCGTGGTAGATGTGACCGATGCCGTGACCACAGTACTCGCGCACCACTGAAAAACCCTGTGCTTCGACATGCGTTTGAATAGCGTGCCCGACGTCGCCGAGCGTTGCGCCGGGACGCACCTGACGAATACCTTGCCACATCGCTTCGAAAGTGACCTCGACTAGACGCTGCGCGTGGGGGGCGGGCTTACCGACGTAGTACATACGGCTGGTGTCGCCGTGGAAGCCGTCGCGGATGACTGTGACATCGATGTTGAGGATGTCGCCGTCCTTGACCTTTTTATCATCCGGAATTCCGTGACAGACCACGTGGTTCACCGAAGCACAAATAGTTTTTGGAAACCCGCGGTAGTTAAGGTTAGCCGGGGTTGCCCGCTGCACGCGGGTAATGTGCGCATGGCAGACGCGGTCGAGTTCGTCGGTGGTCACGCCGGGTTTGACGTGCTGGCCGATGAGGTCGAGTACCTCGGCGGCGAGGCGGCCGGCCTCTCGCATTTTTTGCTGTTCCTGCGGGGACTTAAGGGTGGCGGACATGGGGTCGGAAGAGGGAGTAAAACGGGACCCGTAAGACGTTGTTTTTACGGAAGGTGCATGGTATAAAGCGCGGCGTTTTTTAGCAACGTAATCAATTCCACACGTATATCGATTCATCGGTCGCTGGGTGTCTCGAAGTCCTTCGGGGTCAAGGGATGGCAACCGAGATATGCGGAGGCTTAACCCGGTAAGGAGTGCTTTATGGCCAGCGTGTCCATGCGACAGATGCTGGAAGCGGGTGTCCACTTCGGGCATCAAACCCGCTTCTGGAACCCGAAAATGGAAGAGTTCATTTTCGGCGAACGCAACAAAATCCACATTATTAATCTCGAGAAGACTCAGCCAATGTTCGCTGCGGCCGCGAAGTTTATTCACGGGATCGCCTCGGATAGTGGTACGGTGCTTTTCGTAGGCACTAAGCGCTCGGCGCGCGAGCCTATCCAGAAGGAGGCGGTTCGCGCCGGTATGCCTTTCGTCAACCAACGTTGGCTCGGAGGCATGCTCACGAACTTCAAAACCGTGCGTCAGTCGGTCAAGCGCCTCGCCAATCTAAACGAGCTGAAGGCGAACGACTCGCTCGATCAGCGCGGCAAGAAAGAGGGCACGATGCTGCGTCGCGAGCTTGAGAAGCTCGAGCGCTCGCTCGGGGGCGTCAAAAATATGGAATCTTTGCCAGATGCGGTCTTTGTAATCGACGTGGGCCATGAAAACATCGCAGTGCACGAGGCTAACAAGCTCGGCATTCCGGTCGTGGCTATCGTTGACACGAACTGCGCACCCGACGGTGTAGACTACGTTGTTCCGGGTAACGATGACGCCATGCGCGCCATTCAGCTCTACGCCTCGGGCATTGCTGATGCAGTCCTCGAAGGCCGTGCGACGGCTCCTGCGCTCGCGGTGAGCGAAGACGAATTCGTCGAGCTCGATGAGCAGGGTAACCCGAAGCGGAGGGTTGCGCGCGTCAAGCCGCGTCGTGAGGCGTCGGTTCGTACGCGGCGTCCTGCTTTAGCGGTTACTCCGACCCGTCGCAAGCCGCAGCCCTCGGTGGCGGCTGCGCCGGAGGAGGTTGACGAGGCGGACGTGGTTGACGTCCCCGAGGCAGCCGATGGCGAGGTCGCTCCAGCGACCAGCGCTTCGGCTCCCCGTCGTAAGACGACCGGTGCGGGTGCTCCGCGCCGTCGCAGTTGAAGCTGAGGGGGGGCTTGTGGGCGCTACTGCTGAAGCCGTCAAACAGCTCCGCGAACGCACGGGCGCGGGCATGATGGAGTGCAAGAAAGCACTCGTTGAAATGAACGGGGACCTCGATGCCGCTGCTGAACTTATGCGTAAGCAGGGTTTGGCGAAGGCTGACAAGAAAGCCGCTCGCGTCGCCGCCGAGGGCGTCATCAGCCTCGAAAAATCTGCCGACGGTAAGTCTGCCGCGATGGTTGAGGTTAACTGCGAAACTGATTTCGTCGCGCGTGAGTCGGATTTCCAGGGCTTCTCGGCCGAAGTAGTTAAGCTAACGCTCGGGTTCAATCCGGCCGATATCAACGCGCTCGGTGCACTCAAGCTCGCGTCGGGCGAGAACGTCGACGAGCGTCGTCGGGCGCTAGTTGCCAAGATTGGTGAGAATATTTCGCTGCGTCGCCTGACTATACTCAGCTCGGGTGGTTTCTTGGGTGCGTATCGTCATGGTACGCGCATCGGTGCGCTTGTGGCGATCGAGGGCGGCTCGGCCGAACTCGCTCACGATCTCGCCATGCACGTAGCGGCGGCTAATCCCGACTACTTGTCGGCATCGGATGTTCCGTCCGATGTGTTGGCCAAGGAGCGCGAAATCGAGACCGAGAAGGCGCTTGCCGAGGGCAAGCCGGTTGAGATCGTCGCCAAGATGATCGAAGGCCGTCTGCGCAAAACCTTCAATGAGCGTGCGCTGCTTGGGCAGGCGTTCGTGAAGTATCCAGACCAGACCATCGCGAAGCTTCTTAAGGCTGCGAAGGCCGAGGTGAAGGCTTTCAGACGATTTGAGGTTGGCGCGGGCATCGAAAAGAAGCAGGATGACTTTGTGGGTGAGGTCATGGCGCAAGTGAAAGCGAGCAGCGGCAAATAGGCCGACGCTCCCGACCTACGAAAACCCCGCTCCGGCGGGGTTTTCCTCGAGAGGAGACGGTGCATGGCTGAAATTGGCATTCGGTATAAGCGCATCCTCGTGAAAGTCTCCGGGGAGGCTCTGATGGGTCACGCCGACTACGGCATCGATCCATCTGTGATAAAGCGCATCGCGCTCGAAATCAAAGAATTACTCGGTCTTGGCATGCAGGTGGCGTTGGTCATAGGCGGCGGCAACATCTTCCGCGGCGAGGGCCTTGCTCGGTCGGGGATGGATCGAGTCACGGGCGATCACATGGGTATGCTTGCAACGGTGATGAATTGCCTTGCGATGCAAGACGCCCTCGAGTCGGTGGGCAGTCATGCCCGGGTGATGTCGGCGATCCGCATCAACGAGGTCTGCGAGGATTACATCCGCCGCCGTGCGATCCGCCATCTCGAGAAGGGGCGGGTGGTACTCTTTGCCGCCGGTACCGGTAACCCGTTTCTTACCACCGACACGGCAGCTGCGCTCCGAGCGATCGAGATCAATGCGGATATTTTGGTCAAGGCGACAAAGGTTAATGGCATCTTTTCTGCCGATCCGATGATAGATCCGAAGGCAGTACGCTATTCTCGACTCACCTTCGACCGGGTGCTAGATCAGCGGCTCAACGTGATGGACGCCACGTCAATCGTCATGTGCCGCGACAATAATATCCCGCTGCAGGTGTACAACATGAACAACTCCGGCGACCTGCTGCGTATCGCCCGAGGCGAAGACGTCGGCACCGTCGTGACGAACGGCTGAGGAATAAAATGATGATAGAAGATTTCAAGAAAGATGCTATGACTCGCATGGCCAAGTGCGTGCAACAATTCGCGCTCGACCTCAAGAAGCTGCGAACGGGGCGCGCGAGCCCAAGTCTCGTCGAGAATTTGAAGGTCGATTACTACGGTACTGAGTCGCCGCTGTCGCAGCTTGCGAACATCGGCGTCGAGGATGCGCGCACCCTGGTCATCACGCCCTGGGATAAGAGCGCGGTACAATCGGTAGAGAAGGCGATTTACAAGTCGGACCTCGGACTCACGCCGAATACGGCAGGGTCGGTGATCCGCGTACCACTGCCGCCGCTTACTGAGGAGCGCCGTCGTGATATCACCAAAGTGGTGCGTAGCGATGCTGAGAATGCCCGTGTTGCCGTGCGCAACGTACGTCGCGACGTTTTACAGGCCGTGAAAGAGGCCCTCAAAGAAAAACTCATCAGTCAAGATGAGGAAAAGAAAGCGCAAGAAGAGATCCAGAAGCTCACGGACAAGCACGTGGCTGAGATCGATGCAGCGCTAACGACCAAAGAAAAAGAAATCATGCAGTTTTGAGGTCAGAAGGTCCCCGTGATCTTGGCACTGCCTCACCACATCGCCATCGTGATGGACGGCAACGGCCGCTGGGCTTCGGCCCGTGGGCAGCCGCGACCGGTCGGTCATCGTGCGGGCATCGAGCCCGTCCGTAAAATCATTCGTGAGTGTGCGAAGCTGAATATCGAAGCGCTGACGTTGTTCGCCTTCTCGAGCGAGAATTGGCGGCGTCCCGAGATCGAAGTCGCCGCGATCATGGGTCTCTTCGTGGAAGTACTCGATCGCGAGATGACTGAGCTTCATGCTAACCGGGTACGCTTGCGCATCATCGGCAATCGTCAGCGTCTTTCGGCGCACTTGCAGCGGCGCATTGCTGAGGCCGAAGCGCTCACGGCAGCCAACAACGGACTTAAGTTGCAGGTTGCCGTCAGTTACGGCGGTCGTTGGGATCTGCTCGAGGCTGCAAAGCGCCTCGCTGCTCGTGCGGCGGCTGGAGAGATTAAGGCTGCCGATATCGATGAAGACTTGTTCTCTGCCGAGTTACAGCTTTCTGATTTACCCGATCCCGACCTTTTGATACGGACAGGCGGCGATCATCGTGTGAGTAATTTTTTACTTTGGAATATTGCTTACGCCGAGCTCTTTTTCACCGATGTACTGTGGCCCGATTTTGACGAGGCGGAGTTTAAGCTTGCACTTGAAGATTTCGCAGGACGTGAGCGTCGCTTCGGACTAGCAGGCTTCAAGAAATGAGCGGTCTTCGACAGCGGGTGCTGACGGCGATCGTGCTTGCTACAGCGTTGCTCGTCGTGCTGCTCGCTTTGCCGTCTGTCGTTACCACATTTTTCGTGGTTCTCATCGTGACGTGCGGTGCGTGGGAGTGGTCGGCATTCCTGTACTCTGAACGTCGTCGGCCGCGCCTCGCATACGTGGTGCTCGTCGTGCTCGGGCTCTATGCGACTTGGCAATATTCGAGCAGTCCCGATGCGTTTACGCTGCTGCTCGAGGTGGCTGCCGTGTGGTGGATCGTCGCACTCGGCTGGATCATGCTCGCGCCGTCGCAGGGTGGTTCGGTGGTGTCAGCGATCGCGGGCCTACTCGTATTGGTGCCCGCTGGCGTAGCACTCATCCGCCTTCGTATCGAGGATAATGGCGCTTGGCTTCTGCTCTTTTCTTTATTCGTGATTATGGCTGCAGATGTTGGCGCTTACTTCGCGGGGCATCGGTTCGGTCGTACGAAGCTCGCGCCGAAAGTTTCGCCCGGCAAGAGCTGGGAAGGGGTGATAGCCGGCATCATCGCCTCGATTATCGTCGCGATAATTGGAGCGAGCTTGCTCGACTGGCCGGTGGTGCCGGTGATGGGCCTCGCGGCGAGCGCTGCGGCGTTTTCGGTGGTGGGCGATCTGATGGAGAGTCTCATGAAGCGCCGCTCGGGGCTGAAAGATAGCGGCCAGCTGTTTCCCGGTCACGGTGGCGTACTCGATCGGTTCGATAGCCTCTCAGCCGGCATCCCGATTTTCGTGCTCGGCCTCACCAAGACCGGAGCGCTCGCGTGAGCATGCCGATCGGTATCGCGGCGCTGGGTTCAACGGGCAGCATCGGCGACAGCACGCTCGATGTGGTGGCGCGGCATCCCGATCGATTCAAGATCGTCGCGCTTGGCGCACGACGTGACCACGAAAAATTATTGACCCAATGCTTGAAATTCGAGCCCGAGTGCGCGGCGCTTGTCGAACCTGAGGCGGCTCGCGAACTCGAGCTGGCGCTGCGTGCAGCCGGATCGAAGACCCGGGTGCTCGCGGGTGTCACAGCGCTCGATGAGGTTGCGGCGATGCGGTCGGCACCCTACGTCATGGCGGGCATCGTGGGTGCGGCGGGGCTGTCCTCTTCGCTTGCTGCGGCGCGCGCAGGCAAGCGACTCATGATCGCAAACAAAGAGCCCCTCGTGGTGGCGGGCCCGATGCTCATCGAAGCTGCGCGGCAGGGCGGGGCAACGTTGTTACCCATCGACAGCGAGCACAACGCGATCTTCCAGTGCTGGCCTGCCGGAGCCGAGACGGGTCGTGCGCCGAAAGGCGTGCGGCGCATTTTTCTTACCGCCTCCGGAGGTCCTTTCGTGGATTGGAGCGCCGAGCAGATTGCGGAAGCCACCCCTGAGCAGGCTTACCGCCATCCGCGTTGGCCCATGGGGCGCAAGATCTCGGTGGATTCCGCCACGCTAATGAACAAGGGTCTCGAGGTTATTGAGGCACATAACTTGTTCGGTCTGCCGCTCGCTCAGCTCGAGGTCGTCGTACACCGGCAGAGTCTCGTTCACTCGCTCGTCGAATACGTCGACGGCTCGATGCTTGCGCAGCTCGGTTCGCCTGATATGCGCACGCCGATTGCCCATGCCCTCGGTTGGCCGGACCGAATCGACTCGGGTGTACAATTCGTCGACCTTGCCCGCGTCGGTGCACTACAGTTTGAGCCCCCGGACACGGGGCGGTTCCCCTGTCTAGCGCTCGCTCGCCAGGCGGCTGACGCGGGGGGTCTGGCGCCTGCCATCCTCAACGCGGCCAATGAGATAGCCGTGGCGGCGTTTCTGGAGGGGCATTTGAACTTTACCGGTATCCCAGCAGTCATTGATTTCGTGATGAACGCTGTGCCGGGCGGCGAGGCAAAAGATCTCGATTGCGTGCTCGCGGCCGATTCCGCAGCTCGTGATGTGACCCTACGTCGGATTGCCGAGGGGCGCCATCCCTCGAGAGGGCTTTCTTTGACAGGGCTTTTTTAGTGAATTGGCTGTGGACTATAGTCGGGTTCATCGTCGCCGTGAGTCTGCTCGTAACCGTGCACGAGTACGGGCACTATTGGGTGGCCCGCAGGCTTGGCTTCAAGGTGCTGCGCTTCTCGGTGGGTTTCGGGCCGGCGCTGTGGACGCGTGTGGCGGGGTGCGATCGTACCGAATACGTCGTCGCGGCCTTGCCGCTCGGCGGGTACGTCAAATTGCTCGACGAACGCGAGGGGCCAGTGCCGCCTGAAGATCTCGAGCGTTCGTTCACGCGTAAGCATCCGTGGCAGCGCATTCTCGTGTTACTCGCGGGTCCCGCGTTCAACATCGCTTTCGCTATTCTCGTGTTGTGGGCCGTCCTTTGGGTAAGCGGCGAGCCGCAAGTGAAGCCCGTCGTCGGTCGTATCGTCGCCGACTCGCTCGCCGCACGTGCTGACCTGCGTACCGACGACGAATTTCTACGTATCGAAGGACGCGACGTCGCCTCACCTTCTGACGTGGTGTTAGGCTTCATGGAAGGTATCAGCGGCGACGGACGTGTCGACATTGAGGTGCGTCGTCCGGGTTCAGGCATACGTGTGCTCGAGTTACGCGTCGAGGATGCCGACATTCGTCGTGCGTTGACGGAGCCGCAGGCCTTGTTGCCGGGTCTTGGCATGCGTTTCTGGACGCCCCCGGTTCCTGCCGAAATCGGCAAGGTCGAAGCAGGTGGCCCCGCTGATGTCGCAGGCGTGCGTGCCGGTGATCTAGTGACGGCCATCGACGGTGAGCGGATCGCCGATTTCCCGGCGCTGGTCGAAGCTATCTCGTCGCGACCCAATCGCGAAGTGGTGGTTGAGTTCGTTCGTGCGGGCAGCGCCTCGCAACTCACCGTGCGTACCGTTGCCGATATCATCGACGACGGTCGCGAGATCGGCCGCATCCGGGTGCAAACGCCGCCGCCCCCATCGTGGCCGGAATCGATGGTCACACAACACGCCTATGGTCCGCTCGAGTCACTCGTGCTCGCCACCGTACGTGTTTGGGATATGACGGTGCTGCAGGCGAAGTTTTTTGCTCGCATGCTAGTCGGCCAGGTATCGCTTAAAAATCTCTCAGGACCGCTCTCGATTGCAGAATTTGCTGGTCAGTCGGCCCAGAGCGGTCTCACTGAATTCTTAGGGTTTCTCATCGTGATCTCGCTGAGTCTCGGGTTTCTCAACCTGTTGCCCATCCCGATCCTCGATGGTGGCCAGATTATTTACCAGCTCGCCGAATGGGCGCGTGGCGCGCCGCTCTCCGAGCGTGTGCAGGCGCTCGGGCAGCAAGTTGGCATCGCGCTACTGCTTATGCTGATGAGTGTCGCACTTTTTAACGATTTTGCGCGGCAGCTCGGGTAATAATGGTCACTCGTCTTTCTTTGACGGCGAGTTTGCTCGCAATCCTCGGCTTGTTATCCCAGTCTGCGCTTGCCCAAGCGGTCAGTGCGACCCCAGTGCTGCGGGTGGATAACATCCGCGTCGAGGGTCTGCAACGTGTTTCGGAAGGCACGGTCTACAACTATCTGCCAGTTAATATCGGCGATCGATTGTCGCAGCAGCGTGTGCGCGAAGCAATCCGCGCGCTTTATGACACAGGTTTTTTCCGTGACGTGGAGCTGCGCTGGGAGGAGGGTACGCTCATTGTTGCCGTGCTTGAGCGACCCTCCATCGAGAGCTTCGAGATCACGGGCAATAAGGACATCAAGACCGAGGATCTCAGTAAGAGCCTGCGTAACGTGGGGCTTGCGACTGGCAAGACTTTCGATCGTTCGGTGCTTGAGGACGTCAAGCAATACCTGACCGATCAGTATTTTAGTCGCGGTAAGTACGCTGTACGTATCGATGCAAAAGTGGAGGAGATTCCGGACAATCGCGTGCGCGTTAAGATAGAAATTAAGGAAGGAAAGCGCGCGAAGATCCGGCAGATCAACCTCGTGGGTAACGGCATCTTCAAAGAGGAGGAAATCCTCGAAGATTTCGAGCTCAAGACACCGAACTGGCTATCTTGGTACAAGCAGGACGATCGCTACTCGCGCGAATCGCTGCAAGGTGATCTCGAAAAACTACGCTCGTTCTACATGGATCGCGGCTACGCCAACTTCGAGATCGAATCGACCCAGGTGGCCATCGCTCCCGAGAAGGATGACATCTTCATCACAGTCAACGTGAATGAGGGTGAGGTCTTTAAGGTGAGTAACGTGAAGCTCGCCGGTACGTTTGTCGTACCCGAGGCTGAACTTAAAAATTTCCTGTTCATTAAGGCGGGCGATACATACTCCAAGAAGGATATCACTGCGACTCAGGAGATCATCCAGAATCGTCTGGGGCTCGAAGGCTATGCCTTTGCTAAGGTTGACCCCGTGCCGACGCCCGAGGAGGGCAAGAAAGAGGTCGGTATTACGTTCTTCATCGATCCGGGCAATCGGGTTTACGTTCGTCACATCGTGTTCAATGGCGTGACCAAGATTAATGACGACGTGCTGCGTCGCGAGATGCGTCAGCTCGAGGGCGCGTGGCTGTCGAACCTACTCGTCGAGCGTTCAAAGCAGCGCATCCAGCGATTGCCGTTTATTGAAAAGGTGGAGTCCGAAACCACGCCGGTACCGGGCACGGCCGATCTCGTCGACGTCGAGTTCGAAATCAAAGAGGGTCCTTCAGCGCAGCTCGGTGGTGGCGTTGGCTACTCCGAGTCACAGTCGTTCATCCTCAATGGAAACTACGCCGATAGTAATTTTCTGGGCACGGGCGAACGTGTATCGATCGACCTCAACTCTGGCCGCTACTCAAAGGTCTATGGTGTGTCGCACACCAATCCGTATACGAACATCGATGGTATAGCACGCACGCTTTCGCTCACTTATCGCGACGTGACGCAATTTGTCTCGGCATCTTCGGATTTCTCCTCAGAGTCGCTCGCTGTGGGCGTCGACTATGGCTATCCGATCACCGAATTCCAAGGTCTGCGTGTTGGTTTCTCAGCTCAGCGGTCGTCGCTCATCACGGGCGAGGGTAGCGCCGATCAAGCGCGGTCGTGGGTGCGTACCAATGGCGACTACCGCGTTCGGATCGTTCCGGAGCAAGATTTTGGCGGTGGATTCATCGTCCCGGGCACGTTGCTCGATACGACTCAGTTTGATTCGTTTGATCTAACGGTCGGCTGGAATTACGACAGTCGCAATCGGGCGCTCTTTGCCGATCGTGGCATGAGGCATTCGCTGGCCCTAAGTTACACCTTGCCGCTCAGCGACGTGCAGTACGCCTCGCTTAACTACGAGTATCTGCAACTAGTGCCGATCGTTGGGCGTTGGACAATCGCGCTCGGTGCGGAGCTCGGCTACAGCCAAGAGCTCAGCAATACCACCGCGCCGCCGCCATTCCGCAATTTCTTTGCGGGTGGTCCGGACACGGTGCGAGGTTATCGGGAAAGCCGCCTAGGACCGAAGGACAGCTTTGGCAATCCCTACGGTGGTAACCTCAAGGTGACGGCCCGAGCGGAGCTAATTATCCCGACCCCTGAGAAATGGGCGACCTCAGCGCGGGCTACGGTTTTCTTCGATATCGGTAACGTGTTCTCGACTCGGGATTTCTACAAGTTTACGGGCATCGATGGGGTTACCCCGATCGATTACAAGTTCAAGTATGATACTTTAAAGCAGTCGATGGGCGTCGCAGTTCAATGGCTCGCGCCGCTCGGTGTGTTTCGCTTCAGTTATGCGCTGCCGCTTAATACCTTCCGGGGCGACGGCATTCGGTTTGCAGACGAGGAAGAGCGATTCCAGTTCACGATCGGTCAGGCGTTCTGATCCGGTCATTTTTATGTAGAGGTTGACTCGACGATGCTCAGTCCTTTTAAAGCGATGGCCCCGACGGTAGTGGCAGTGGCGGCGCTCATGTCTGCTCCAGCGATAGCCGAGATCAAAATTGGCGTACTTGATTTCGGACGATTGATGGACGAAAGCCCGCAAGGCAAGGCGCTGATCGAGTCACTGCGGTCCGAGGCAGCTGCGAAGCAGCGCGAGTTGCAGACGCAGGCGGCCTCCTTGCAGACTAAGCGCGATAAGCTTGTGAAGGATCGTGCTACGATGTCGCCGGATCAAATCTCCCGAGCAGAAAAAGACGTCCGTGATGGCGAGCGTGATCTCGCGCGCCGTCAGTCCGAGGTCAACGACGACTTTAATGCGCGTCGCAACGAAGAGATGGCGAAGCTGCAGCGCGCGCTCATCGACGATGTTCGCGTCTACTCGAAGGCGCAGAATTTTGATCTCGTCGTCACCGACGGCGTAATCTACGCTAACCAGACCCTCGACATCACCCCGGGCGTGCTTGCAGGCATGCAGTCGCGCGCGAGCGCGGCGGCACCGGCGAAGCCCGCTACGCGCTAAGTCGGCAGCGGTCGCGCGGGGCGATGCGATGGCAGTCACCCTCGGCGAGCTCGCGGTCCGTTTTGGGCTCACGCTTCGAGGGAATCCCGATCGTCCGATCGACCACGTTGGAACGCTGGCAGGCGCGGGGCCTCGTGGTCTCGCGTTCTTTTCAAATCCCAAGTTGATCGATCAGCTCGTCTCGGCTAATGCCGGGGCGATCGTGCTGCATCCCAACATGCAGGATGCGACGCCGCTGGATTGTCTGCTTGCCAGTAATCCGCACGCGAGTTTTGCGCGTATCGCTACCATGCTGCATCCACCCCTGGGGGGGGCCAAGGGCGTTCATCCGAGTGCCGTCTTGGCGCCCGATGCCGTCGTCGATCCCTCGGCTCACATCGGTCCGCAAGTCGTAGTCGGCGCGCGCAGTCGAATTGGTGCTCGCACGTACATCGGTCCGGGCTGTGTCGTCGGAGAGGACGTCACCCTAGGTGATGACGTTCGACTCGTCGCTCGAGTGACCGTGCTTGAAGGCGTGAGCATTGGCGCTCGATCAATTTTGCATCCGGGGTCAGTGGTGGGCTCCGAAGGGTTCGGTTATGCGCCCGAAGGTGAGCGCTGGATACACGTACCGCAAGTGGGCTCAGTACTTATCGGCGAAGACGTGGAAGTCGGTGCGAATACCACTATCGATCGCGGTGCGCTTGAAGACACCGAGATCGGAGACGGGGTGAAAATCGATAACCTCGTGCAGATTGGTCATAACTGTAAAATCGGTACGCACACGGCGCTCGCTGGTTGCGTGGGTCTCGCCGGCAGTTCGCACATCGGCGCGCGCTGTCGGATCGGTGGTGGTGTCGGTGTGGCGGGGCACCTCAGCATTTGTGATGACGTATCGCTGATGGCGATGAGTTTCGTGACTACCGACATCCGTGAGCCGGGAGTGTATGCCGGAGGCTCCATACCCATTGAGCCTGCGGCAGACTGGCGTCGCATCGTGGGGAGGCTGAAACGCATCGATGGACTTAATCGCCGTGTCGGCAAGCTCGAGCGACAGGTAGGGACTAAGGAAAACGTTGCAGACGAGGAACGTTCGTGAGCGACTTTACTCTCGATATCAGCGGCATTCTAAAGCACTTGCCGCACCGCTACCCTTTCTTACTTGTCGATCGTGTGCTCGAGTGCCATGCAGGCAAGAGCATTCGTGCGATCAAAAACGTGACCTATAACGAGCCGTTTTTCCTCGGACATTTCCCGGGCCGCCCGGTGATGCCGGGTGTCATCGTCATCGAAGCACTTGCGCAAGCGGCGGGTATTTTAGCGTTCCGTACGGCCAAGGTTATGCCCGACGAAAACACGCAGTTTTTTTTCGTGGGGATCGACAAGGCGCGCTTCCGCCGCCCGGTCGAGCCGGGTGACCAACTGATCCTCAATGCTACTTTCCAACGGCAGATACGCGGAATCTGGAAGTTCGAGACCATGGCGGTGGTTGGAGATGCCGAGGCTGCAGCTTGTGAGCTGATGGTCGCCCCGGGACGTTCTTCGTGAGCGCGGTGATCGATCCTCGGGCTGTGGTGGCTCCCACGGCTAAAATCGCAGCAGGCGTTGAGATAGGTGCGTATTCGATCATCGGCCCGGACGTGGAGATTGGGCCTGGCTGCGTCATCGGACCGCATGTAGTGGTCACGGGTCATACCGTTCTCGGCGCGAATAATCGCGTGTTCCAGTTTGCTTCGATCGGCGATGCGCCTCAGGATAAAAAATATGCGGGTGAGTCGACGCGGGTGGTTATAGGCAGCGGTAATACTCTTCGTGAATATGTGACGGTTAATCGCGGTACGGCCAAAGATAAGGGTGTCACGACGGTTGGTGACGATAATCTCTTTATGGCCTCATCGCATGTCGCTCACGACTGCACGATCGGTAGTCATTGCGTATTCGCTAACCTCGCGACGCTCGCAGGGCATGTCGAGATCGACGACTGGGTGATCCTCGCGGGATTCACAGGCGTGCATCAGTTCTGCAAGATCGGCGCGCACGCGTTCATCGGTAACAACTCAGCCGTAACGCGCGACGTACCGCCGTATGTCATGGCGATCGGGTATCCGGCCGAACCGCGTTCTGTCAACGCCAAGGGCATCTCTAGGCGCGGTTTCTCGTCGGGGCAGATGCGTAATATCAAGGACGCCTACAAGACGCTCTATCGCTCCGAGCTGCCGCTCGAGCAGGCGATCGAGAAGATTACCGAGGCGGCGAAGAGCCAGCCGGAGTTACAGGTCTTCGTAGATTTCTTCTCGCGGTCCAACCGCAGTCTGATCCGTTGAGCGTCGCGGAGCGAAACCAAGGACCTTTAATTGCAATCGTCGCCGGAGAAGCCTCCGGCGATAACCTCGGTGCCGCTCTCATCGCAGCGATTCGCGAACGCGTACCGAACGCGCGATTCGTCGGAGTGACTGGTCCGTACATGCGCGAGGCAGGATGTGTGGCGCTCGCGTCTAGCGATGAGCTCGCCCTGATAGGGCTCGCCGAAATCCTGCGTCATTTGCCCCGTCTCATCTGCTTACGGCGCCGTCTTTTACGCGAGTTGCTCTCGCGTCGGCCGGCAGTATTCGTGGGTATCGACGCGCCAGAGTTCAATCTCGGACTCGCCAAGCGCCTCAAGGTCCATGGATTACCGACCGTACAGTACGTGAGTCCGCAGGTATGGGCATGGCGGCAGGGGCGGGTGCGCGGCATCGCCGAGTCCTGCGACCGAATTCTTTGTCTGCTGCCCTTCGAGCCTGCGTTCTACGCCGAGCACGGCATATCGGCGCGCTTCGTGGGACATCCGCTTGCCGATCAATTTCCGCTAGAGGCCGATCGTGCGGGCGCGCGGGCGGCACTCGGATTATCCGCGGACGACGAGGTGATCGCTCTGTTGCCGGGAAGTCGGATTGGCGAAGTGTCGCGCTTGGCGGCGCCCTTCGTTGGGGCTGCGCAGTGGATCGCCTCGAAGCGACCGGGCGTTAAGTTCGTGGTGCCGCTGACGAGTGCGGCGACACGAGCAAGTTTTGAATTGTCGGCGGCCTCTGCGACGGACCTGTCGCTCAAAATACTCGAGGGGCAGTCGCGGCTTGCGCTCGCCGTGGCGGATGTTGTGCTCACTGCGTCCGGCACGGCAACGCTCGAGACGCTGCTATCGCAGCGACCGATGGTGGTTGCATACAAGCTCGCGCCGCTCACAGCGTTTTTGCTACGCCGTTTGGGTCTTGTGAAGATACGGCATTTTTCGCAGCCGAATTTGCTCGTTGGGCGCGAGATCGTCCCCGAGTTTTTTCAAGAGGCTGCAACGTCCGAGACACTCGGTGCAGCGGTACTGCAATGGTTAGAGCAACCGCAACGCATTGGCGAACTTCGCGAGGCGTTTGATACAGTGCATCGCGACTTGCGTCGTGGCGGTGCGGCGCTTGCGGCCGAGGCCGTGCTCGAACTCGTCGGTATGTCGCACTTTCGATGACAACGGGTTGGAGTGCCGGCGTTGATGAGGCGGGGCGCGGGCCACTCGCAGGGCCGGTCGTCGCAGCGACCGTCATTCTCGATCCCGATTGCCCCATCGAAGGGCTTGCCGATTCCAAGGCGCTGACGTCGTCTGCGCGACAGGCACTCGCACCGATCATTCGTGAGCGATCGATTGCCTGGGGCGTGGGTCTCGCAAGTCCCGAAGAGATCGATGCGATCAACATTCTTCAGGCGACGTTGATCGCGATGCGGCGGGCGGTGGCGGCACTCACGGTGCGTCCTGTGCACCTCGAGGTCGATGGTAACCGCTTACCCTCGATCGAGGGTCTGGTCGGCGTACGCACGGCGGTCACCATCGTCAAGGGAGACAGCAAGGTCGCGGCGATCAGCGCCGCCTCTATCCTAGCGAAGACTGTTCGAGATCACATTATGGAACAACTGGATACGCGATATCCTGAATATGGTTTCGCGGTTCATAAAGGCTATCCGGTCAAGGCGCACCTGGCTGCGCTCGATGCCCATGGACCTTCTCCCGTGCACCGCAGGACTTACGCGCCGGTAAGATCACGGCTTCGATGAGTGCCTTCGTCCACCTCCGTCTGCACACCGAGTACTCGCTGGTCGACAGCGTGGTGCGAATCGACGATCTCGTCGCGCGCGTCGCCGAATTTGGTATGCCCGCCGTCGCCGTCACCGACCAGAATAACCTGTTCGCGATGGTGAAGTTCTACAAGGCATCGATGGCGAAGGGGGTTAAGCCGATCGTCGGCGTCGACCTTTTCGTTGCGGAGACTGGCGAGCGCATTGCGCCAACTCGAATTTCATTTCTTTGTCAGAACGAAGCTGGCTATCTCAATCTCACGCGGCTCGTCAGTCGCGCCTTTCTCGAAGGCCAGCAGCGTGGCGTTCCACGTATCGAACGTTCGTGGCTCGATGAACGTTCGACGGGTGGGCTGATTGCGCTCTCGTGCGGTACCGAGGGAGATGTCGGTCGTGCGCTCGCCTCAAACCGAGCCGCTGATGCGCACAAATACCTGGCATTCTGGCAGCAGCTTTTCGGTGATCGCTATTACCTTGAGGTAAGTCGTATCGGTCGCGAGGGTGAGGAGGCGCTCGTTGGCGCAACGGCTGAACTCGCGCTCGCCAAGGGCGTAGCACTCGTGGCGACTAACAACGTACGATTTTTATCGAAAAATGACTTCGAGTCGCACGAAGCACGGGTTTGCATTCATGAGGGCTTGCAACTCGATGACGTTAATCGGCTACGGCGTTACACGCCGCAGCAATATTTGCGCAGCCCCGAAGAAATGTCCGAACTGTTCGCCGATTTGCCTGAGGCGCTTGAAAACTCGGTACAGATTGCGCGGCGCTGTAGCCTTATGTTGCAGCTCGGCGAGAGTCGACTGCCAGAGTATTCGGTACCCAGGGGATATACGACCGAAAGTTTCTTGTGCAGTGAGTCGACGAGTGGCCTTAAAAATCGACTCACGCGGTTGCCGCAGGCCAACCAGGAAACCTACGAGGCGCGTCTCAAGAGTGAGCTCGAGGTTATCTGCAAGATGGGCTTTGCGGGTTATTTTTTGATCGTCGCAGATTTTATCCGCTGGGCGAAGGGCAACAATATACCGGTTGGGCCAGGGCGTGGTTCTGGCGCAGGATCGCTCGTCGCATACTCGCTTCATATTACGGATATCGACCCGCTGCAGTACGACCTGCTGTTCGAGCGCTTCCTGAACCCCGAGCGCGTGTCGATGCCTGACTTCGACATTGACTTCTGCATGGACGGGCGCGATCGCGTCATCGAGTATGTCGCCGAGAAGTACGGTCGCAAGCGTGTCTCGCAGATCATAACTTACGGCACCATGGCCGCGAAGGCGGTGGTGCGTGACGTCGGCCGCGTGCTCGGTTTCGGATATGGGCAAGTCGATCGTATCGCGAAACTGATCCCGTTCGAGCTCGATATCACGCTTGATTCGGCCATCGAAAAAGAACCCGAACTGAAGAAGCTTTATGAACAGGACGAGGACGTCCGTAACCTCATCGATCTTGCGAAGTCGCTCGAGGGACTCACGCGCAATGCTGGCAAGCACGCCGGAGGCGTAGTCATTGCTCCTTCCGCAGTAGAGGATTTCGCACCGCTTTACTACGAGGAGGGCGGTGGCAGTGTCGTAACACAGTTCGACAAGGACGACGTCGAAGCGGCTGGTCTTGTCAAGTTCGACTTCCTAGGTCTGCGTACGCTCACGATAATCGAGCACACAGTGCGCACTATCAATGCTGCGCGTGCCAAGGGCGAACCCGAAATCGATATTTCGCTGCTGCCGATGGACGATGCGGCGGCGTATCAGCTTCTCAAAAACTGCCAAACGACAGCTGTATTCCAACTTGAATCGCGCGGCATGAAGGATCTCCTGCGGCGTCTGCAGCCCGATCGCTTCGAAGACATCGTTGCGCTCGTCGCCTTATTCCGACCAGGTCCGCTGCAGTCGGGTATGGTCGACGATTTCATCGCACGCAAGCACGGTCACATCGATGGTTCTATTGATTATCTGCACCCGAGCCTTGAGCAAATTCTGAAGCCGACCTACGGCGTGATCCTGTATCAGGAGCAGGTGATGCAGATTGCGCAGGTACTCGCGGGTTACAGCTTGGGCGGCGCTGATCTGTTGCGCCGCGCGATGGGTAAGAAAAAGCCGGAAGAGATGGCCCAACAGCGCAGTACTTTCGTTGAGGGCGCGTTCGTGCGAGGGGTGCCTAAGTTGCAGGCGGCACATATTTTTGACTTGATGGAAAAGTTTGCGGGGTACGGGTTCAACAAGTCGCACTCCGCCGCATATGCCTTACTGTCGTATCAAACGGCGTGGCTCAAGGCGCATTACCCCGAGGCGTTCATGGCGGCGGTACTGTCGGCGGACATGGATCACACCGATAAGGTGGTGACTATCAAGGACGAGTGCGATCGAATGGGTATCACGGTGCTGGCGCCGGATATCAACGAATCAAATTATGCATTCGTTGTCGCAGGATTACGCCAAGTGCGTTATGGACTCGGGGCGATCAAGGGTGTGGGTCAGTCGGCAGTCGGGGCTATCACCGAACAGCGAACGGCCCATGGACCGTATCGCAGTCTCGAAGATCTTTGCCGTAGACTCGATCTCAACCGGGTGAATCGGCGCGTGTTTGACGCGCTAATTCGGTCGGGCAGCCTCGACTCCCTTGGTGTGAATCGTGCCACGCAGCTGGCACGACTACCAGCTGCTATGCAAATGAGCGAGCAGACGACGCGGGCGGTCGAAGCGGGGCAAGATGATCTCTTTGATCTCTCGCACCCAGCGGGTAGTGAGATTGAAGCGATCTCAGTAGCCGTACCGGTGAAGACGGAGTGGAGCGAGTCGGTACGGCTCGCGGGCGAGCGCGACACGCTTGGGCTCTATCTATCGGGACATCCGATGACGCGTTACGAGAGGGATCTCGCACCTCTCGTGACCGGGCGCATTGCCGATTTATTGAGCGATCGACCCTCGCAAGGCGCGTCCGAGCGCGGTTATTTTGGTGGTCGTACGGCGTCGATCGCTGGGTATATTCACGAGATCCGAAAGCGTGCGAACAGAATCTCGCTTGTGCTCGATGATCGCACCGGGCGTATGGAGGTCATATTCTTTGATGAAGTGCCACAGCGCTATCGCGAGCTCATCGTCAAAGATTCTCTCGTACTCATCGAAGGGCAATTACGTTTCGATGAGCAAGGTTACACCTGGCGTATGGCCGCCTCTAAAGTCATTGCGCTCGACCGCGCCCGCGAGCAGCAGGCGCATCGCATTGTGCTGATCTGGCCGCACGCAAACGGTAGCGATCAAGGGCTCATGCTACAGCGTCTTGCCGAAACCTTGTCGGTGCATCGACCAGGGCCTTGTACGGTCGGAGTCCGCTACACCGGTGCGCAGGGGAGCGTTGCGATCGAACTCGGTCCGGAGTGGAGGGTCAGAGCGACTGCTGAGCTCATCGAGACGCTCGAACAGCTCGTGGGGCCGAGCGGCGTACGCGTTGTTTATGGCCCGCCTACCGGCGCTACGACTTCTGCTTACGGTTGATGTTGCGTTGACGGTTGAAAGCCCGGGGTTCGCCCCGTAACCTCCGCGCCAATGACCCTAAATTTTCTCGATTTCGAACAGCCGATCGCCGAGCTCGAGGCGAAAATCGAAGAGTTGCGTCACGTCACGTCGGGCGGCGGTATCAACTTGCAGGATGAGATCGCGCGTTTACAGATGAGGAGCGATCAACTCACGCGAAGTATTTTTTCAAAGCTGAGTCCGTGGCAGGTGACGCAGCTTGCGCGTCATCCGCATCGACCCTACACGCTTGATTATCTCTCGCAGGTGTTCACGCGCTTCGAAGAGCTGCACGGCGATCGTATGTTCGGTGATGACCAGGCACTCATCGGCGGCCTCGCGCGGCTTGAGGGTGAGGCCGTGATGGTGATCGGCCACCAAAAGGGGCGAGACACTAAGGAGCGCGTACGTCGTAATTACGGTATGCCGAAGCCTGAGGGCTATCGTAAGGCCGTGCGTCTCATGCACGTGGCAGATCGTTTCGGTTTGCCGCTCATCACGTTCATCGATACCCCGGGGGCGTATCCCGGACTCGAGTCGGAAGAGCGAGGGCAGAGCGAGGCGATCGCACGTAATCTTTTCGAGATGACAAAACTTCGAGTTCCGGTGGTGAGCATCGTCACCGGCGAGGGAGGTTCAGGTGGGGCACTCGCCATCGGCGTATGCGATCGCTTGCTAATGCTGCAGTTCAGTACTTACTCGGTGATCTCGCCCGAGGGCTGCGCATCAATTCTTTGGAAAAGCGCTGATAAAAAAGAAATCGCAGCAGAGGCTCTGGGTCTCACCGCCGATAGACTACGGGCGCTCGGGCTCGTCGATGAAGTACTCGCTGAGCCCCTGGGCGGTGCGCATCGCAACCCGACCGCGACGGCATCGTCGGTCAAGGACGCGATCCTGCGTCACTTGCGCGAGTTACAGGCGAAGCCGCGCGAGACGCTGCTCGCCGACCGAGCGCTTCGACTCCGCGGTTTTGGTGTGTTCTCTGAGGGGTCAGGCTGAACTCGCCTCTCGATCCGATGCTCGAACGCCTCGCGCGCGAACTTGAGCCACTCGCGAGCGATACCGCGCCCACAGGCTGGTGCGTCGCGCTGAGCGGTGGCGCGGACTCTGAGGCCTTGCTCGTTGCACTATCGCAGCTTCGTCGCTGGTCGCGTTGGCGGCGAGTCCCGCTGCGCGCCGTGCACGTCCATCACGGCCTGCGACCGGAGGCCGATATCTGGATGAGCCACTGCCGTTCGGTTTGTCGCCGCCTGCGTATCCCGCTGTCGGTGCGACGAGTCACAGTGCCGCGAACGCGCGGTACATCGCTTGAGGCCGAGGCACGTCGGACGCGCTACGAGGCGCTTGCAAAAGGACTGCGACCAAACGAGTGGCTACTTACGGCACATCACGAGGACGACCAGCTCGAAACGTTTTTGCTGCAGTTGATGCGCGGTGCGGGTGTTGCGGGTCTTGCAGCGATGCCGCGTGATATCGCTTTTGGTAAAGGCCGGTTAGTACGGCCGTTGTTGCGAGAGTCGCGAGCACAGCTTGAGGCGTTCGTACATACGCAAGGTTTCGCTTGGGTCGTAGATGACAGCAACAGCGACGAGCGCTTCGATCGGAATTTTTTGAGACGACGCGTATTACCGTTGCTGCGCGAACGCTGGCCTGCTGCGGCACGTGTCGCATCGCGCAGTGCTTTGCATCTTAGCGAAGCGTTGACCTTGCTCGAGGTACTCGCGTCGCAGGACCTTGCGACTGTGACCGTCGATGACGGGCTCATCGAGCTTGCGAAGCTCGTCAAGTTCGATGCGGCGCGACAGCGAAATCTGCTGCGCCATTGGCTGCAGACGCGCGGTCTTGCGACGCCCGCTGCCGTACATCTCGAGCGCATACGTGTCGAGCTCGTGGCGGCGCGGCGAGACGCGAGTCCGAGCGTGCACTGGGCGGGAGGCGAGGTCAGGCGGTTTCGCGGTCGGCTTTATGCAATACGAGAGTCCGCAACGACTACATCGGCGACAGCGAAGACGGTGCGCGTTCGTCGGGCTTGGCACTGGCGCGAGGTTCGTCGCTTCGAGCTCGGTGAGGAGCAGGGCGTGCTTCGGCTCGTTTCGGATCCTCACGGTTCCCTGAGCACCGCTTCGCTGCCGGCGGTGCTTTGGGTGGGTGTACGCGAGGGGGGCGAGAGGCTTGCGCTCGAGGCGGACGGGCCGCGTCACGCGCTTAAGGAGCTATTGCGCGTGGCGAGGCTACCGCCTTGGGAGCGCCGAAGGCTGCCCATTTTGTTCGATTGTAAGTCGGGCATGGCAGCGGTGGTGGCCGTCGCCGATCTGCTTGTTGCAGCCCCTTTTCGGGCAACGGGTAAATCGAAGGGCGCAAAGGGGCGTTTACGGCTGGTGTGGGAAGGCCGTTTTTGTTAGTTTGAATTCCCGTCGTGCCGGGGTGGATCCGGCGGTTTTTTGCGGCGGTCTCATGCCTCGTTTCGTCTTTGTCACCGGTGGTGTCGTTTCCTCGCTTGGAAAAGGCATCGCTTCCGCTTCGTTGGCGGCCATTCTTAAGGCTCGCGGTCTCAAGATCGCCATGGTCAAGCTAGATCCGTACATCAACGTCGATCCGGGTACGATGAGTCCGTTCCAGCATGGTGAGGTGTTCGTCACTGACGATGGCACCGAGACAGACCTTGACCTCGGTCACTACGAGCGCTTCGTGCGCACGGTCACCAGTCGTCACAGTAACTTCACCACCGGCCGCATCTACGAGCGCGTAATCGCCAAAGAACGTCGTGGTGATTACCTCGGCGCTACGGTGCAGGTGATCCCGCACATCACCGACGAGATCAAGGCGAGCATCATGCTCGGAGCAGGTGACTCGGACGTCTGTATGGCCGAGATCGGCGGGACGGTGGGCGACATAGAATCGCTTCCGTTTCTTGAGGCGATTCGTCAGATTGGTATTGAGCTCGGTCGCATGCATGCGATTTTCATACACCTTACTCTCGTGCCCATAGTGGGTGGCGGCAGCGAAATCAAAACTAAGCCGACGCAGCATTCAGTCAAAGAATTACGCAGTATCGGTATCCAGCCGGATATTCTGCTGTGTCGCGCGCGTGATCCGCTGCCTGCCGAGCACCGGCGCAAAATTGCACTCTTCACCAACGTTGAGTATCGCGCGGTCATCTCTGCGGTCGATGCCGGAGACATCTACGAGATCCCGCTTCTGTTGCACGAGCAGGGGCTCGACGACATCGTCGTCGAAAAGCTTCGGCTCGAGTCGCAAGCGGAGTTTGTCGATCTGTCTTCTTGGAGGCGCGTGGTCGACACTAAGGCGAACCCCGAGGTGGAAGTCGATATCGCGCTGGTTGGCAAGTACGTGCAGAACCGGGACTCCTACATTTCGCTTAACGAAGCGCTCACGCACGCCGGCGTCCAGAACCGTACGCGAGTGAACATCCACTTCGCCGAGTCGACGTATATCGAAGAGCAGGGGACCGCGGCACTTGAGAAGATGGACGCAATTCTTGTGCCGGGCGGATTCGGCGAGCGGGGTGTCGAGGGTAAGATCGCGGCAGTGCGCTTCGCGCGCGAGCACAAAATTCCCTACCTTGGCATATGTCTCGGCATGCAGATCGCCGTCATCGAGTTTGGTCGGCACGTGCTCGGCCTCGATGGCGCTAACAGCACGGAGTTTAATCGTAAGACGCCGTATCCGGTCATCGCGCTCATCACCGAGTGGCAAGACGCGCTCCGTGGCATCCAGGCGCGCAGCGATAAATCGAACCTCGGTGGTACCATGCGGCTCGGCGGTCAGGAGGTGAACCTCTCTGACGGTTCGCGTGTTCGAGAGATCTATGGCAAGTCGGTGATTCGTGAGCGCCACCGTCACCGTTATGAGTTCAACAACACTTACCTCGACCGCTATCGGGCGGCCGGGCTTTCATTCTCGGGGATGTCGTCGGACGAACTCGTCGAAATTGTCGAGCTCGCTGAACATCCGTGGTTCGTGGCTACGCAGTTTCACCCGGAGTTCACCTCCAACTGGCGCGACGGTCATCCGCTTTTTACGGCGTTTATCGCCGCAGCCCGCCTGCAGCACCAAGGACGGAAATTATGAAGCTAGCCCAATTCGAGGTCGGACCGCACTTGCCGCTCTTTTTGATCGCTGGCCCCTGTGTCATCGAAAGCGCGACGCTTTGCGAAGAGGTGGCTGGGAAGATGCGCGAGATCACGACGCGCCTCGGCGTGCCATACGTTTTTAAGGCCTCATTCGATAAGGCGAATCGCTCGTCGAGATCGAGCTTTCGGGGTCCTGGGCTCGAAGTCGGACTCAAGATTCTCGATGACATTCGTTCGAAGTTAGGATTACCGGTGCTTACGGATGTGCATGAAGATACGCCGCTTGCCGAAGTGGCCTCAGTCGTCGATGTGCTGCAGACACCCGCTTTTCTTTGTCGTCAGACTAACTTCATCGTCGCGGCAGCCGCGCAGGGCAAGCCCTTAAATATCAAAAAGGGGCAGTTCCTGTCTCCCTGGGAAATGCAGAACGTGGTCGATAAGGCGCGATCCACGGGCAACGACTCCATCATGGTTTGCGAGCGCGGCTTTAGCTTCGGCTACAACAACCTCGTCTCCGATATGCGCTCGCTCGCCATCATGCGTAAGACCGGGTGCCCGGTGGTTTTCGATGCTACACATTCAGTGCAGTTGCCCGGGGGGCAGGGCAACGCCTCGGGAGGACAACGTGAGTTCGTACCGGTGCTCTCCCGCGCGGCGGTGGCAGCGGGCGTGGCAGGTCTTTTCATGGAAACGCATCCCGATCCTTCCAAAGCGCTTTCCGACGGCCCCAACGCCTGGCCGCTGCCGCACATGGAATCTTTGTTGTCGACGCTCGTCGAGCTTGATTCTGCTGTCAAAAAAAATCCGTTCGAGGAAGATCGGCTATGAGTCGTATTGCCGAGATCCACGCCCGTGAAGTCATCGACTCACGCGGTAATCCCACGATCGAAGCTGACGTAATCCTCACAAGTGGTGTGCTCGGTCGCGCGGCCGTGCCCTCAGGTGCTTCGACCGGTACTCGTGAAGCCGTGGAGCTGCGTGACGGCGACATGCGTCGCTACCTCGGCAAGGGCGTGCTGAAGGCGGTACGTAACGTCAACGACCCGATTCGCAAAGCACTGTTAAAGTGCGATGCGCGCGATCAACAGGACATAGATGCCCGTCTTATCGCCCTGGACGGCACCGAAAATAAGGCGCGTCTCGGCGCGAACGCGTTGCTCGCGGTATCGCTCGCCTCAGCCCGTGCTGCGGCGACGGATGCGGGGCTACCGCTGTGGCGATATCTCGCCGGTCGTCGTGAGCCTGAGATGCCGGTGCCGATGATGAACGTTATCAACGGCGGCGCTCATGCGGACAATAGTCTCGACATCCAAGAATTTATGATTCTGCCCATCGGCGCGCGAAGCTTCAGGAAGGCGCTGCAGATGGGAGCGGAGGTGTTTCATACGCTCAAGGGTATCCTCAAGGGCAAGAGGCTCACGACCGCTGTCGGAGATGAGGGCGGGTTTGCGCCCGATCTCCCCTCGAATGAGGCGGCTCTTAAGCTTATTTTACAAGCTATCGATAAGGCGGGCTACAAGGCGGGTCGCGACATCTACCTTGGCCTTGACGTAGCGAGCTCAGAGATCTTCAAGGCGGGCCGCTACGAGCTGCACGGTGAAGGCCGGTCGTTCTTGGCGGTACAGTTCGCGCAGTACCTCACCAAGCTCGTCGATCGTTATCCGATCATCACCATCGAAGACGGCATGGCCGAGAATGATTGGGTCGGCTGGGCGGGACTGACGCGCACGCTCGGTGAGCGCTGCCAGCTCGTCGGCGATGATCTTTTTGTCACGAATACTAAAATTTTAGCCGAGGGTATTCGTAAGGGAATCGCTAACTCCATCCTTATTAAGGTCAACCAAATCGGCACGCTTACCGAAACGCTTGAGGCCATCTCGATGGCGACGGGCGCTGGCTATTCCGCGGTGATTTCGCATCGGTCAGGCGAAACCGAGGACACCACGATTGCCGACATTGCGGTCGCAACGTCCGCTACGCAGATCAAGACCGGTTCGATGTCCCGCTCCGACCGTATCGCTAAGTATAACCAGCTGCTACGCATCGAAGAGGGGTTGAGCGGTAAGGTGCATTATTCGGGTCGTGACGCTTTTTCGGTAAAGATCTGAAGGGGAGGGGTTTCCTTTATCTCATCTCAGTACTACCATTCCGCGCCAATGATGAATTGGGTTGCCAGCGTATTAGTTTGTTTGACGGTACTGCTTCAGCACCGCATCTGGTTATCTGACGACGGCATTCCCGAGGCTTTCAGATTGCGTCAAGCCGTCGACCAACAAGTCGCGACCAACTCCGAACTTAAGCGTCGTAACGAGCAGCTCGCGGCGGAAGTCGCCGACCTTAAAAATGGTCTGACGGCAATTGAAGAGCGGGCTCGCAGCGAACTCGGCATGATCGTGACCGGCGAATCGTTCTACCAAGTCGTCCCCAAGGTTATCTCGGCGACTGCCGAGTCGCGCGTCGCGCCGACCAAGGGCAAGGCGCAGCGCTGAGTCTCTGGTCTTGATCGACCCGCACTACTGGCTCGTCATGCCGGCGGCCGGGCGGGGCCAACGGCTCGGTGCCGATCTCCCGAAGCAATATTTACCCGTCGCAGATCGCACCGTTATCGAGTGGGCCTTGCATCCCTTCGCCTGCGACCCCGCATGTCGAGGACTCGTCATCGCACTTGCCGCGGACGATGAACACTGGTCCGCTGTGCGGCCTCGACTGTCCGTTACGGTGATCGAGGCGCCGGGCGGTCCGGAGCGCAGTGACTCGGTGCGCGGAGCGCTTGAGACGCTACGCGCTCAAGGTGCGGGCGATGCGGATTGGGTGTTGGTACACGATGCCGCAAGGCCCTGCGTGACGGCTTTGGAGATCGCTGCGCTGCGTTTAGGTGTTGCTCGGGATGACAGCGTCTCGGCTTCAACCTTGGAAGGTGGCCTGCTTGCGATGCCGCTTGCCGATGCTCTAAAGCGCGGCGGCGTGCAGGGTGAGGGTGTTGTGAGTTTCGAGACGGTATCGCGCGAAGGGCTGTGGCGTGCGTTGACGCCGCAGATGTTTCGACTCGGCGCATTGCTGTCAGCGTTGCGGGCAGCAGCAGCAGCAGGGCGCGTGCCGACAGACGAGGCGCAGGCGATGGAGTGGATCGGCGCCAATCCGCGGCTGATCGTCGGTGAGTCCACCAATCTCAAAGTGACGACGATCACCGATCTATCGCTCGCCGACGGCATACTACGCGCACGGAGGAGTTCGGTCGGAGGGGCAGCGTGATGCGAGTCGGATCAGGGTTTGATGTCCACGCCTTCGGGCGTGGAGATCACGTAATGCTCGGCGGCGTGCGCGTGCCGCACTCGCAGGGAGTCGTTGCGTATTCCGATGGTGACGTCTTGTTGCATGCGCTTTGCGATGCGCTGCTCGGCGCGGCGGGGCTCGGCGACATCGGCCAACATTTTCCGAATAGCGATCCGCAGTGGCGAGGTGCTTCGAGTGATCGGTTCATCACGCATGCAGTGGCGCTGCTGCGCGAGCGGGGTTACTCGATCGTCAACGTCGATCTCACCTTGATCTGCGAGGCACCGCGACTCTCCGCGCATCGCGATCAAATTCTCAACTCAATCGTAAGACTGCTCGGTATTCCCGACGACGCCGTCAACCTCAAGGCGACCACAACCGAGAAGATGGGTTATATCGGTCGCCGCGAAGGTCTCGCGGCCGAAGCGGTCGTTCTGATCGTACGCTCGTGATCTCCGTTGAACACCTTGCGCTCTCACCGCCGCGCGCGGTGGAGCCCGCTGCAGGTCGCGCGCGCATTCGTCTGGAGCCCGAGGATTTTGAGGTCATTGAGGATATCGGCTTTGAGGCTGCAGGGCAGGGCCCGCATCTGTTGTTGCGAGTACGCAAACGTAACGCGAATACCAGATGGGTCACGCACGAGCTCGCGCGCAGTGCGGGGGTCCGCGATTTCGACGTGGGCTATGCCGGTCTCAAAGATCGGTGTGCCGTGGCGACCCAGTGGTTCACTGTGCCAGCGCGTGACCGCGTGGGCAGGACCCGCTTGCCCGCGGATTGGGTTGGCGTGCAGGGTGAGGGTTACGAAGTGATCGAGGCATATGTGCACAACCGAAAGTTATCGCGAGGTACACTTTCTGGAAACACGTTCAAGATCCTCCTGTGCGATTTTGATGGTGATGCTGCGATTCTTCAGCGGCGCGTCAATAAATTACACGGACGGGCGTCCCTAATTATTTTGGTCCACAGCGCTTCGGGCGCGAGTTGTCGAACTTGCAGCCCCGCGAGGACGGCGGACGCGAAGTAAATTTTAAAGGCGGTCGCGGTGGGCAGGGACTCGTCTGGTCCGCGATGCGCGGGCTGCTATTCAATGCGGTACTCGCAGAGCGGGTACGGCGCGGTAGCTGGGTCGAGCTAAAACTGGGCGAGCGTGCGAACCTCGACGGTCGTAACTCGACATTTTTGGTCGACATCGTGGACGAGACGATTCGTGCGCGGCTCACGATGCTTGACATCCATCCGACGGGCCCACTCTTTGGGGTGGGGAAAAGCGGTGTTGGGGGAGAGGTAGCGACGCTCGAGGCCGAGATCGTCGCACGTTTTCCGAAGTATGTTGCGCGGCTTAGCGAGGCGCGACTCGAGCCCGGCCGCCGGCCGCTACGGGTGGCCGTTCGCGACCTATCGCTCGAGTGGCTCGAGCCTGCACGTACGGCGCGCTTAAGTTTCAGGCTGCGTCCGGGCAGTTTTGCGACCGCGGTGCTGCATGAGCTGCTTGATGTCGAGAGCGCTGCCGGTGGAGCAGCCCCCATTTCGACCGGACAGTGCTGTCGTAAATAGGAGCGAGGCGTAAGCCTAGTGATACGACGATGTCTTCGAATGCAGAGCGAGTTGAGATTTATTCGGGTATCCAAGGGCGTAGACGGTATTCGGTCGACGAGAAGCTGCGGATCGTGCAGGAAGCCCCCCAGC